>Ga0209068_10000025_pt1 | contig 103909 bp, 80 predicted proteins | sample ColStrG_CSR_2012_FD_187200 | JGI IMG/M metagenome (GOLD analysis project Ga0209068, IMG submission 187200) | Freshwater sediment microbial communities in response to fracking from Pennsylvania, USA - Cold Stream Run_MetaG_CSR_2012 (SPAdes)... | ecosystem: Environmental > Aquatic > Freshwater >...
GCTTACGCGTGCCCTGCCAGATCGGATCCTCCAGCCAGTGCTTCTTGCCGGCGTTGGCATCAAAGCCATCGATGTCGAGACCGATTTCGCTGAGATAAAGTGTGAGATCCTGAGCAAAGCGCAACTTGTAGGACGAATTGGTCAGGATCGCATTGTTGATCATCTGCGTGTAGCCGTAGCGCTGCGCCTGCATGGTCGCTGTGCCGAGGCCGAATTCGGCGTGCTTGTAGGCGCCGAGATGATCCTGCAGCACCTTGATCCAGGCCTTGTCGAAGCGGGTGGTGGCACCCGACTTGCGGCCATTGGCGATGACGCTCTGCACCATGCCGCAGATGGTCGACTGGCGCTGATAGTGCGTACGCTCCCATTCCTGGTCGACGGCGCGGAACTTGTGCCAGTCCGAACTCTTGATCTTGGTCCAGTCTTTGGAATAGGTCGGTGTGCCATCGGGAAAGCTGATGATCCAATCTTGCAGCAGGTAACGCTCGGGATCGGGCTGGACGTCAACCGTCATGTCCTCGTAATGCGTTGCCTTGCGGCCCTTGGGCTCAAAGTAATTGTATTTGCGGCTTTCGGAACCTGCGAATGTCGCCGAACCAGCGGCGCCTGATTTTTCAGGCTTAACTGTTGATGTCTGGGCTACCACATTGACCTCCCGAGTTTGCTGACCGTTCTTACTGTTGGGGTGCAATTGAGCGAATGGAACCGGTGTTGTCTGCTTGAGTGCTGCCTCGTCTCCTTTATCGATGGGTCCGGGCTCACTTGGCCGGTGGTTGGGTGAATTTGTCGAAATGGATGTGCATGGGTTCGACGCCGGCCATCTGAAGGACGGGCAGCACGGCATCGATCATGACCGGCGGGCCGCAGGCATAGGCGTCGAGTTCGCCGATAAGTTTCTCGGCCTTGAGGTTGCGCGCCACGACCTCATGAATGAAGCCCTTTTCTCCCTGCCAGTCATCGCCGGCGGCGGGCTCCGACAGGGCCGGGATGAATTTGAAGTCACCGAGCTTGCCCGCGATCTCCGCGAACTGATCGAGATAGAACAGATCGGCCTTGCCACGGGCGCCGTAAAAGAAGCGGACCGGGCGTTCCTCGCCACTGGCGATGTGGTCCGCGAGCATCGACCAGAGCGGGGACATGCCCGAGCCGCCGCCGACCAGGATCATCGGCCCAGGGCGCCCCTCGCGGCGGAAACAGGTGCCATACGGACCTTTGGCCACCAGCGGATCGCCGGGTTTCAGTTCGCCATCGAGGCGCGATGAGAAGGCGCCATTGGGGTATTTCTTGATGATGAAGCTCAGGCGATCGACGCCGTTTGCAAGGTCCGGCGCATTCGACATCGAGAAGCTCCGGATGATCGCGGGCTTCTCGCCTGACGCAGGGATCGTGATGTCGCAATATTGCCCTGCCCAGAATTTCAGAGGCTTGTCGATGCTGATGTCGAGCTTGCGGATGTCGTGCGTGAGCTGCTCGACAGCCACGACCGCCGCATCGAAGCTTTTGACAGCGATCGACCGGCGCAACAAGTCTTCATCAAAATTGAGGAGTTCGACCGTCAAGTCGCTGTAGGCGTGGGTGCGGCACAGCAGGACATGGTTGGTCTCGCGCTCGTAGTCGGGCAGCGCGAAGGTGGAATATTTCAGCAGCTCAATGTCGCCCTCGACGAGTTGCGATTTGCAACTGCCGCATTGGCCTTCCTTGCAGCCGTGCATCAGCGACACGCCTTGGCGGAAGGCGGCGTCGAGGACGGTTTCACCCTCCTCGACTTCCATCTCGATGCCGACCGGCTCGAACCTGACCGTATGCGTGGCAGATGACATTCCAATAGCCTCTGAGCCGGGCGGAGTTCACCGGGACCCCCAAAACCAGGGTCCCGGTACAGTCCTGTATTATGGTGCTAGGGACGTCAGATCGCGTTGATCTTGAATCCCTTGCGGTACTCGTCCGCCGCCTTCTTCTGGCCAGCGGCGTCCAGCGCACGGAAGCCGCGCAATGGGCTGCCAAGCGTGTTGCCGCGGACATGGTCGAGCGTCCACATTTCCTTGTCGTCGAAGCGCAAATGCGGTTGTGGCATCAGCGTCTTGCCATCGGGCCGGACGAATCCGAGGTCCTTGATGGCGTCGGCGAGATCCCAGCCGTGGTAGCAGTCTTCCCACTCGCGGCGGCCGCTGAAGCGGCCCATCGCGGGTGTCGGACGGCCTTCGTACTCGGCTGCGAACGCGACAGAATGCGTCCAACGGCAGCCTTCCGAACAGTACGTGTACACCTTGCCGTCCACCGTGTCGTAGCACATCTCCTCGCGGATGAGGCACGGCACCATGCAGCTCCAGCAGCGGTGCGGATACGCATAGCCGGTGTCACCGTTGAACAGGATGTTCTTCTCGCCGGGGTGGCTGAGCTTCTCGTACCACTTCCAGAAGTTGCCGAATTCGGCGTACCAGCCTGGATATTTGTGCTCGAACCATTCGAAGTCCTTCTCGGTCTGGGCTTCGATGCGCCAGAAGTTCACCGGCCAACCGACCGCGAAGAACTGCGCGGTCTTGTGGACATAGTTCTTCTTGACGATGCGATCCCAGGCGGCCGAGACGTCATCATGGTGGATCTTGATGCCGTATTTCTCCAACGGCAGCATGTAGGTGCGGTAGTAGTCCTCATAGATCCAGCGATGCCAGAGTTCGGCGTAGGACTCCTTGTTCTTGTCGCGGTTGGTGGTGCCGTATTCGATGAACGTACCGATGGCGGCATCGACAATGGCGTGGTTCTGCCAGAACGCATATTTCAGGTCGCGCTCGAGCAGCTGGTGGTTGGACGGATCGTTGATCATGGCCATCAGCATCGAGTGGCCATTGCCGATGTGGCGCGATTCATCCGACTGCACTGACAGGAACACCGTCGGCAGGGCGTAGTCGCCGTTGCGGGCGGCTTCCGACGGCATGGCCACGAACAATGTGTTCGTGAACGCCGTTTCGGCGACCACGGTCAGGTAGATGCTGGCTGCCGTGATGGCGTCGCCCGTGAGGAAGCCTTCGGCGAACTGGCGGCCGATGGTGGTCGCGTAGCACTTGCCGAAAGCCGCTTCCGTGATATCGAACCCTGATGGATCGATATAGTTTTCCATGTACCATTTCTTCAGGTTCATCTGAATCGTGGAATGGCGGAACTCATCGACCATCTGCATGGTGAATCCGGTCCGTAGTTCCTCGCCTGGCGTGATCCGCCCGACCATCGCCATCGAGCGCGCCGCTGAAATCTCGGGGAATGGGATGATGGCCAGGAACAGCTTCATCCACTCGACCCAGCGCGGTTCCACATTGCGGAACATATCGCCGCGCAGTGCCGCATCGAGCGCGCCGTAAACCCGGTTGTCCTTTTCTTCCTGCATCGGGAAGTAGGAGCGAAGCACCTGCTTCATCGGGTCTTTCGGCACTTTGCTGATCTTATAGTCGGTCGGGAAGGTCATCGCTTCCTGAACGTAGCTGGGCGTCCAGCCAAGATCGGCGACGCGGCTTGCCGCCTCGCCGATGCTGATGCCCTTTTGCGCCGTTATCTTGTTCAACGTCATAGGTGCGGCCATCTTGGAACTCCTTTGTTTCCGTGACTGCCATTTCGGTATGCGGACCCAACTGGGACCCGCGCGGTTTACACGTCCTATTGCGCGCTACCGTCGGCGCGCCCGACCGGACCGAAATTTGCACGCTACCGTCGGCGTGCCCGACCACCCACACCCGTCAAGTATCGGCCGCCTCGGTCTCCTGCTTCCGCTTGATGAGGGGTTTTCCTTCCGCGATGAAGCGCGCGGCCAGAACCAGCGCGCCCATCGTGAAATCCTTGCCGTGGGCCTTCAGCATGGTGTCAGCCACGAAAGCGAGGCGCACGAACAGTTCGTCCTTGGAGCGATCCTCGTTGGTGAGGCCCGGCATCGGACTGAAATCATTTTCATTGAGCAGCAGTGGTGTCGCGGCAGCCCCGGCGGCGCTCTTGCTCACTGTCGTCTCTTTCGGCGTCATCAGCGTCACTCCGCCCAAACATGCTTGCATCCATCAGGCCCGGCCAACATCCGATCCCGGGTTCGCAGCGGCTGCGCCATCAATCTCGGCCAGGCCAGCTGCCAGCCAATCGCGCTGCGCGCGCAACCGCCGCAACTGGGCTTCGACGTCCCGCAACTGTCTTTGAAGCCCTGCCAGATGAGCGTCGGGCTTCGATTCCAGTCGATGCACCTCCAGCGCCAGTCCGATCTGCATACTGTCCAGGTGCCGCTGCTTGGCGTCGATTTCCATGAGCTGAACAATCAACCGGTTGCGTTGCTCGATGCGTTTGAGATTGGCCGGATCATCGCCGCCTTGGTCCGAGGCCTCGAAAGGAGGTACTGGCGACTTTGGCTTATGATCGGCTTCACTCATCATTGTCGGACAACTCGCGCACGGATCAGGGAATGAGAACGGCACGGCCCTTGACATTGCCGTGGTGCAGATCGCGCAAGGCGTCGTTGGCGGCGCTGAGCCGGTATTCCTTGGTCGCCAGATGCACGCGGCCGCGATCCGCCAGGGCCATCAGCTCGACCAGCTCGGCATAGGTCCCCACGAGATTGCCGACGATGGTCTTTTCCGAGGTGATCATGTCCATGGCGGGCAGGCTGATCTGGCCGCCATAGCCAACAACATAATAGAAGCCGGCATTGCGGGTCATGGCCAGGCCCCGATTGATCGAGTCGCCCTCGCCGACGAAATCGATCACCGCCTCGGCGCCCTTGCCCTTGGTCAAGGCCAGTACCGCCTCGACTTCGTTGCTGTCGCCCTTGACCAGATGATGGGCGCCACACTCCTTGGCCAGGGCGAGCGCCTTGTCGGAGCGGTCCACGACGATGATCTCGGCCGCGCACAGCGCCGCCAGGCACTGGATGCCGATATGGCCGAGGCCGCCGGCGCCGATGCACACCACATACTCACCTGGCAGCAAATGCCGCGAAGCCTTCTTGGCGGCGCGATAGGCCGTCAAACCCGCGTCCGTGTAGGGCGCGACATCCTTGGGTGCCAGGGTCTTGGGGAGTTTGATAAGGGTGCGTTCGCCGCTGAGCAGATATTGCGCATAGCCACCATTGGCATTGATGCCTGGGAAACTGCTCTCGTCGGCGTGCATGTCGTTGCCACGGCGGCAGGCTAGGCAATGGCCACTGGTGACCAATGGGTGGCAGATCACCGGATCGCCGACCTTGACGCTGGTCACCCCATTGCCGATGGCCTCGACCCAACCGGCATTCTCATGACCCATGATGTACGGCAGCGTCACGCTCACCTTGTCGCGCCAGATCCCCTCGACCACGTGCAGATCGGTCCGGCACACACCGGCCCCGCCAATGCGCACGACCACATCGGTCGGCTTGGTGATCTTGGGATCGGCGACGTCCTCGTACTGGACGAATTGATCCGCGGTCAGCTTCTCATCATAGCGATGGAGTACGGCAGCCTTCATTTCCGGTGCCCTCCCGAGCAGTCTGTTTCGCAGGTGCCGTCGCTCGCGATGGTCACCGGTCAAAGACGTCGAGGTCTCCGACACCGGACGTCGTTTCAAGAACCGTGCCAATTTGTAACATATTGAAAGAACTTGCTATTTATGATCGAGCGAATTTGGGACCGTTCCGTTTCGGAACAGAACAGCGGCGCATCTTTGTTGCGATTGTTCACAGCTGCCCGAACGCTTTTGTGAATGGCGCCCGTTTATTTTCTTTGCCGCACCGCTGGTCAACATTTCACCTCGGTGTTAGTGTGACCTCTCCTTGGAAGCGTTTTAATTTTGCGGTCGCACGCTGAAACATCGAACCGATGAGCAGCATGGACATTGCCGAGTCATCAGCCGAACGAGCACACTCCATCCTCGAGCGCGAGGGCGGGCTGTCGCCTGAGCTGTTGCCCGCCGACATCTACCAAAGTTGGGAGCGCTGCCTGGCTCTCGGCCTCAATCCAGGACGCCGGCCCGAGGTCAAGGTCGAGCCTGCCGCCAAGCTCAAGGAGGCCCGTGAGAAACTCGGACTTGCCCGCCGCCTGGCCGTGGCCGAGCTGCACGGCCTGCACGCGCAAATCGCCGGCACCAGCTTCATGATCGCATTCGCCGACGCCGACTGCTTGCTGCTGGACGTGATTGCCGATCCTGAATTCGCCACCGCCGCCCGCGCCGCCGCCCTGCGCCCTGGCTCCATATGGACGGAAGCGATTTGTGGCACCAACGCCTTGGGCTCGGCCTCGATTCAGCGCCGCCCGGTGATGGTGCATCGGGCCGAGCACTTCTTCAAGGATCACCTGGATCTGACCTGCATCGCCCATCCGGTGTTCGCGCCGGATGGCGGGCTGATCGGCATCATTGATGCTTCGTCCGACTGCAGCTCGCGGCAGCGCCACACCAAGGTCCTGGTGCAGCTCGCCGCGACCCAGATCGAGAACGGGCTGTTCCGTGAACAGCATCGCGGCGATACCATCATCGCCATTCACCAGAACAGCGAGTATCTGCATTCACTTAGCGCCGGCCTGATGGCCTTGCGCGACGATGGCCAGGTGGTCGGGGCCAATACCCAGGCGCGCGAATTCCTGCGCGGCCGCTCGATCGCCGAAGGTCCAAGTTTCGAGCAGCTTTTCGACCTGCGTTTTGACGAACTTCTGAATGTTGCCCGGCAGCGCGACGCCGTGCGATTGAGAGACCACGGCGGCCTGTCGTTTGTTGCCCGCATGGAGTCGCCCCAGAACCATCCGGACCCCTCCAGAAACGCGCGCGAGGCGCGGCAATACCGGCTGGACACGGCCAAGCCGGGGCCGAGAAAGCTGGCCTTCGTCGCTGACGATCCGCGGGTCTTCAGCATCGTCAAGGAGGTTGAGCTTGCGGTCGCCCGTCAACTGCCGATCCTGATCCGTGGTGAGACCGGGACCGGCAAGGAACTTCTGGCCCGCCACGCCCACGCCGCCAGCGGCAGAAAGGGCACGTTCGTACCCATCAACTGCGCCGCATTGCCCGAAAGCCTGATCGAGGCCGAATTATTCGGCTATGCCGACGGCGCATTCACCGGCGCCAGGCGTGGCGGCACCAAGGGGCTGGTGGCGGAGGCGGACGGCGGAACGCTGTTTCTGGACGAAATAGGCGAGTTGCCGATGCCGCTGCAGGCCGTACTGCTGCGGCTGCTTGATGATTGGACCGTGCGGCCAGTGGGAGGTCAGCGGTCTGTCGTCGACGTGCAGCTGGTTTCAGCGACCAATGTGAAACTTGACGTTGCGGTCGCGGCCGGACGATTCCGCTCGGACCTGCTCTATCGCATGAATGCGTTGGAAGTGACGTTGCCGAACCTGGCGTCCCGCAACGATATAGAGGCACTGGCAGCCCATCTCCTGAAGGCGATTGCGCCGGTCTGCCGGCTGGATGAAGGTGCCGTCGGGCACATCCGCCGACACGCCTGGCCAGGCAACATCCGCCAGCTGCGCAACGAACTGGTTCGTGCGAGCCTGAAGGCGGTCGACGGATTGATCGATCTGGAACGCATTGAGTCGGCGTGTACGGAGCTCGGCGATCACAGCCACGACAGGCCGCGTGCGCTTGAGGCTGGCTCGGCCCAGGCACCGGCTCATCATGCCGAGGACGCTTCCCTGCGTGACGCCCACAAGGAAAAAGTGCTGGCCGTGCTGGCCGAGACGGGTGGCAATATCAGTCTGGCGGCGCGGCGCTTGCGGGTATCGCGCAACACGATTTACCGAGTGCTGGGCAAACAGCATTCGTTTTGATGACCTCAGTCGGCAGGCCACCCTCGAGGAGGCGCGCCGGCGCCGGCGCTGGCGCCTGCACGAACTTGCGTTGTCTGGAATGTCGAACTGAGGCCCGGCGTTCAGGGCTCAGGCACGAGAGCAACGACCTGAAACATGCGCTCTGTCAGAACCCGCTTTCGCGAATCAGCACCTTGCTGACTTGGCGCCAGGCCCGCGTCATCAGACTCTCGCGCGATCCCGACAGCACAACCAAACCGCGCACGACCTGTTGCGGAAGCACGACGTCTGTTTCCGGTGCCAGTTCGACGGGAAACTGCGCGCCGACCGGCACCAGTTTCTGACGCGCATCCTGTTCGGCTGGCACCCTGCCGCCATGCAATGATGCCAGAGCCAGAACGTCGATTGTTGCGGCGCCACCATCGCCGACCTTGCTCAGATGAACCGGAATGCTCGCCATCGTCAGATCCTCTGGCACGAACCGCCCCGCGGCTCCAATCTCCAGCCGGCCCAGGTCCTGTTCTGCCAGGTAGCCACGCACGATCGAGCCTCCGTCTCCGGCCACCAGAGCAATCATCTCCGACTTTCCGATCCAGCGCTCGGCCGGGAGTTGAGAGTTGAGTTCAACCACCTGCCCGGCGATCGGAGACCGCACTTTCATCTGATCACGGAGTGTCAGCAAGCCCTGAAGTGTCGTAGTCTGACTTTCGAGATCCTTGGTCAGTACGAGCAGCTCCTCGCGGTCGATCGCATCGGCAACCGCCTGCGCAATCCTCTGTTGGGTGGCGGCAATCCTGATCCTGGTCGCCCGGATCTCGTTGTCATTGATTGGCGACGTCAACGTGGCAAGCGCCATGCCTGGTTCAACCGGTTGACCAGGCCGCACATCCACCGAGACAACCTTGCCTGGCCCAGGCGGGAAGACATGAACCAGGGTGATCGCCTCCAGAACCGCTGGCACCTCGACGCGAGCGGACCACGGAAACACCAGCGCGGCCAGAATGACGAGGCCCGCACATGCGGTCAACGCAACCCGGGTCTTTGACAAGGTATCGCTTTTCATGGTCCGCCACTGTCTGATTTCGGTCACGATCGGGCCGAGCACAAAATACCAGATTTCGACCCCAAACAGAATGATACCCAAAGCCTTGAAGAACATGGCATAAACCAGCACCGCAATGCCGGTAAAAACCACCAGACGGTAGAGCCAGACCGAAAATCCGTAGACCAGCACAGTTCGCAGAAGATATGCCGGCATCGGATCTGGACAGCGCAATCGCGGCGCAAACAGGATTTGCCTCAGCTTCCATTTGGCCAATGCGAAAGCGCGTGGCTGTAGATTGTCGACGCCAAGGATGTCGCTCAGCATGTAGTAGCCGTCGAAGCGCATGAACGGACTGACGTTCACGGCCAGGCTGACGACCCAAGCGCTGGTCGCTGCGATAAACGCAAATCCGCGCACCATGCCATCGGGCAGGAACGCCCAGAGAAAAGTGGCCGCGCAAGCAATGCCCAGCTCGACAATGACACCGGCCGCATCGATGAGCAGCCTGCGGCGGCGGTCCGGCAGTCGCCAGGTGTCAGTGACATCTGTATACAGAAGAGGCGTCAAAACCATGAAGGCCACCCCGATGGTGGGTACACGGCAGCCGAACCGGACGGCTGTGAACGCATGTCCGAGTTCGTGACACGCCTTGATGACGATCAGCACCAAGCCGAAGGAGGCCGCACCCTCCCAGGTCGCATAGTCGTGAAAGGTGGTGCGGAATGTTTCCCACTGGCGCGAGGTCAGATAGAGGCCCAACACGCCGGTGGCCGCAACCGCAGCTGCCATCCACCATGTGAATACAAAGCCGATGAAAGGAAGAATCGCTTCAAGCAGGGGTTGAGGCCGCAAGAGTGGAACTTTGAAGAACAGGTAATTGTGCAATAGCTGACGCCACAGCGGGACCTCGCGAAGCTCGGATCGCCGGCTGAGTTCGCGCCAATAGCCCGACGCGGAGGGCGAGATCCAATCGTTGGCACGGCAGAACTCGATCAGTCCGGTCAGGTCCGCCGCATCGCATTCCGCGCCATACTCGTTGCGCGCGGCCAGCGCCATTTCAGCGACGGTCGCTCCCTCTCGCCACACCGAGAGGACTGCTCGCATTGTGTCGTTGATTTGCAGGTAGCGATGCAGCAGCGGATCATACACGACCCACACCGGCTCACCCCACCGGCTGCCTGCGCCAGGCGCAATCTTCAAATCCTCGCGCAGCGCCGGCAGGCGCAGCTCCTGCACCGGAGCCGGGTTTGGCGGCGGCGCCTCGACAGAGGCCACCGCAGGGCTGGCGATCAAAGCCCCAGCCATTGCCGCGCGGCAGCCAGGGGCCGGCGGAACAGATAAAAGCCCAAGGGTACCGACCGGCCATAGAGTTGGGCCGTGCCACGCAGACCCAGCCGCGGGACACTGGCGCCCTCGGCAAGCCGCGCGACAATGCGGAATGCCAGCGTGTTGCCCGGACGGGGGCGGGCTTGATAGTCGGCTGAGACAATCCGGCCGCTCTGCGGATGCAAGGGGTCGGAGTCAAAGTAGAGACTGACATCGCCGCCCGACTGCAGAACGATCGCGTCCGAAATCGGCAGATCTATCGCCACTTCGATACTCTGCGGATTGGCGATCTGCATGATGCGCTCGCCCACCGCGAATGGCCTGCCGGTAAATTCATTATTATCAGTATAGACTGCAATTCCGGAACGACTCGCCTTGATTTCGGACATCTGCAAGAGATCGCTGGCAAAGTCGCGCTCCGCTGTCTTCAGTTGCAGATCGGACATGGCGACGCTCAGCTCATGCTGGCCGCGCACGTCATCAAACGCCAGCTGCATGTTCTTGCGCACTTGCGCCTTGGCAACCATCTGTTCGCGCTCGGCGACCGCCAAGCGATTTTTCAGCACCGTGTCGCTGAACTTGACGAGTGTCTGACCGATGGCGACAGGTTGGTTCGGCTGCACCAGAATCTGATCAATAATGCCTTCGATGGGTGCCGCGACGATGAAGGGATCCCGCGCCACGATCTCGAACGGGGCAAGTGCCTTCATCGATACCGGCAGAATCAGTGCCAGCAGGGCTGCAATAGCCCCCACGCCGATCAGCCAGCGCCGCAGATAATGCCGAGGCTTGCGCGCCCACCCGCGCGACAACTCTGATAGGGCGTGTGCGTAGGTCTTGGCCAACCGATCGCCGATCACCAAATCGCTTTGAGTCCAAGGCGCTTCGCTGGTCAGCAGCATCCCGCCGAACAGCTGCCCCGAGCGTCCGAGCATCGGAATCCAGACGGCTGATTGGAATGGATAACCGTCCGATGACGACTCATAGCCTGACGCGTAGGCCTTGAGTTCGAACTCACGAAGCTTGGTCGCGGGCACTTCGCGCGCCATCCTCGTGACGGTATGCTCGACCCACTGCACGATCGGGGAATTGCGCTCGACGACAGCGAGGCCGGAGATGACTTCGACGCGCAAGACCCGGCCTGGCCCTGGCAGAAAGACGAAAATCTGCCGTGCACGGGTCAGTTTCCGGCTTTCATTGGCGATCAGGTAAAGCAGCTGCTGCCGCGATACAGCCTCGCGCGCCTCAGCTTCAATCTTGAGCAGGGCCAGCAGCCCGGAGACGTTGTCGACCTCTGCGATTTGGGCTGGGGTGCCGGCAAGATGCTGTGCCAGGCTGTTGGCCGGGACCGTCGCTGGAAGGGAGCCAATTCTCATTTCCGGCTTTGCCAAGATTACCCCTCTTGGCCGGCGAACACGGCTTCACCGCTCATGCCAGGCAGAACGGAAGGATCGAAATCGAGAAACTGGCCGGTGACTTTTATGGTCTGGCTGATGGTGTCGACGGCCGCACCGGTCCGGATGATGCGGCCATGATAGGTGCGGCCGGTCTCGTCTATCAGGAAGCCGAAGGCCGCATTTGGTTTCAACCAGCGCAACCAGCTGGATGGAAGAATAAGTTCAATTTCAAGCTCTTCGGTTGACATAATCGACAACAGCGGGCGCCCGCCGCTTGGCATTTCATGTTCACGGATCTGCAGGTCGGAGACCCGTCCTTTGAACGGGGCTAAGATCTCGCATTGATCGATGACAGCGCGCAATCCGTCTGCCTCGGCACTGGCCTTGTCCTCGCGGGCCTTGGCGGTATCCAAGTCCTGCTTGCTCCCGGCCCCTTTGGTCTGCAGGAACTCGTTCGTCTGCAGAGCGACCATCATCTCGCGATGCTGGGCCTCGGCAGCCGCCAATTGAGCCTTATACCGACGGCAGTCGAAAGCCAGCAACGTATCGCCTTTTTCGAAGCGCTCTCCGACCTTGAAACCGACTTTGCTGACCAGCGCCTGCAACTCGGTCGAGAAGGTCGCTTGATAGACCGCGCGGACCACGCCGCGAATTGGCATCTTGATCATCTCGGGCTCGACCGCTCCCGAGCTGCCGCGCGGCAAGGCCAATAGCCCCGTGACGATGCCGGCCACTATCGCCGCCAACGCGCTGATCGAAAGGATCGATCGACCGGCGCCGCGGCGTATTTTCATCCCGGGGGGCAAAATCACCGCGAAGCCAGCGTCCGCCAGGAGGCAACGTTCAATCGCCGCCCAGACCGAAGTTGTGAAGCCAGCTGACCAAGTGACGCCGAGCGGTTGAACGCCGCCGCTTCCGGGGCCGTGCCCATTGAAGCCAGGACACTCCCGTAGGCACCTTGAACCGATGCAAAGGCTATGTCGTATTTTGCCTCGGCAACCAGCGTGTTCAGCTCTTCGCGAATGAGCGTCTGTTCACTGACACGATCAGCCTGCGCTTCAATTCTGATCTGTTCAACGAGCCTCCGCTGAACATCGAGAAACTTGCTCGACGCTGAAAGTTCGCCAGCGAATTGATTGTATCGCAACCGGCTGACATGGACCTGAGTCATGATCGCCATGGTGAGCGCCAGCGACTGCTCCCGCAACAAGTCCTGCTGCGCCTCAACCGCCGCGTGCGCCGCGGGATACCGGAACGCCTTCAGCAGCGAGAAGCTGGCCTTGGCGCCCCAACCGACCCAGGTGTTGCTCAGGAGAAACGAGTTACCATCGTAATTGTCGCCGACAAACAGTTGGATGCCAGGCAACACTGACAACAAGGCCGCGTCGGCCTCATGTCGATTGATCCTCTGTTGATAGAGATTCTCGCGGAATTCGGCGCGATTGTTCAGAGCGTTATCGATCATCGCCGACGCCGACATCTTCAGGCTTGGCGGGACCGGCAGTTCCTGGGGGACCACCACCGAATAATTTGTGCCGGGCGCCAGGTTCATCAATGCGGCAAGCTGCGTCTTGGCGACGATCAGGTCGCGCTGCAATTCCTTGGCGCTGCGCTCGATCTCGGCAAGCTCGCGCTCGTAAGTGAGGGCCGTGATCAGTGAAATCTCGCCGCTCGATGTGACGTTGTGGGCGTTCGCCATCGCCTTCTGCGCCCGACCCTCAAGTCTCCGCAGGCCGGCCAAGAGGCGTTCGGAAGTCACTGTTCGCCAATATGCCGCGCGGACATCTTCCAGCAAGCGGATCGCGATCTTGTGCTGAAGCTCGCGGCCGATGAGTACTTTGTCAGCGGCCTGGCGGCTTCGGACATAGGACAAGCCGAAGTCGATGATATTCCAACTCACCGTGAGATCGGAAGTGTCCAATCGAGTGTCCTGGGACGTTGAATTCGCCAGGCTCAAGGCGCCCGTGGAAACATTTCTGCTGTTGGAAGCATTGACATTGTCGCGCGCATTATATCCGGCAGATGCGATGGCATTCGGTAGCATGTCATATCTGTCGACATCAAGTTCAGCGGCACGTAGCGCCGTCTGATAGGACTCCACTTTGTAGTCGAGATTATATTTCAACGCCCGTGCCATCGCCTCGTAAAGATCGATGGGATGGGAAATTGGCTCTTGATTGGCGACAACCGACGACAGTGCTGAATTCGCGCCGGCGGCAACTTCCTGCGTCGTCAGTGGCTCGACCGAAGCGGCACAACCAGAAAGTAGCGTCGCCACCAAGGCAAAGCCAACCCCGCAATTGGATTTGATCATGAAGCGTGACGTCCTCAATGAAGTCCATAATGGCTTCAGCTGCTACGGCGCGAGACTGCGCCAAGAGACAACGCCATGGAACAACGCATTGGGGACTACACGTACCGAGTTCTGAAATTGCCAATCCGTATTTTGGGAACTGGTCTATGTCCGCCGGATGATATCGCAGATTCGGTTTAACTCTGGCAAGGCACACTCCACAGCAAAGACAACCACAGCGAGCAATCGACGATTGGGAATCGATCCTTGCGGGTTCATTTGTGTGCAAATAGTTGGTATCGCAACGACAATAACGAAAGGCGGGTGCGGCGTATGGTCCGGGAATGCCGCGATCGTAGATGCTCCGGGACCCGTTCCAGGTGATCACCTAGCGCTCGCCAAGCGTGGATAATCATTGGACCGCACAATGCGATCGGCAGGTTGCGGCCGACGTGGTTCGGCGGGCAAGTGCGGCTACGCACACCTTCTTTTGCAACGCCGTGACACACGGACCTTGGCGCGACTGACCTCGACGGGTCAACCGCACGTGCGCTGGACGGCCTCCGAAAGGTCACGGCTGCAATATAGTTTTGGCGTGCAATATGCCCTGTCAACTTTCGAATAACTTAAGATCGCTGTACCGCGCCCACACTTTATAATCAGCTCGGAGATCGGCCCGTGATCAAGCACGGCCTCGATCCTAGAGTCAGGGGCGATGAATGCGGGGTAGTCGTTGAACCCAGCAAGTGTAGCGGCAAGCATCGCAGCTAGAAGCATGAGGCAGCTCCTCAACAACAGTTTCCAGGCTCTCGTGTGGAGGCTGTTGCAAGTTGCGTGCCGTGGGCAATGCGTGGCCGCTCGACGCACCGAATTAGGCTCAACAAACGCAACTGTATTGTTTAACGTTTTTCGATTCATTTTTTGATTTTGTGTTTTCCTCTCTAATTATAATCTCGTCAGATATTTTCCTCCCGGGTAAATACCCGGTGCCAATCCGATACAGTTTTATCAGGATAATAAATTCTCGTTAACTCGATAACTGGATAACAGCATCAAGATTCTCAGGATACACCACTAGATAGGATTCTAGATGAGCCTCGCTCTCTTTGGACGAAGCCTGCCGGGCCGCGCCACCAGCACGACCGTGGATCTGACGAGGTCCCTGAAGGCATCTATTTCTTACCGGGTGTTGGAACCACGTACGGCATTCGATGCTGCCCTTGTGGTTACGGCGGCAGAGGCGATCAAGGACCAGGTCGCTGCTGAGCGCAGCGCCACCGAGGGCGCGCAGCACGAAGCGGCCGCCGGAGATGCCAGTCATGCCGCCTTGTCGATCGCTCTGATCGACGCCGCCGTGCCCAAAACGTCCAATTCCGTCGTATTTGTCGACACCAGTGTGTCGGACTACCAGCAATTGTTGACAGATGTCCCAGCCGGCTCGGACGTGGTCCTGATCGATGGCAACAAGGATGGCTTGCATCAGATTGCCAAGTATCTCGCGGGCCGTTCGGGTATAGAATCCGTTCACATCCTATCTCACGGCAGCGAAGCCAACTTGTATGTCGGCACCAGCGACCTGAATGTTGAATCGATGCAGACGACGTATGCTGCCGATTTGGCCACGATCAAGAGGTCGCTCGCGACGGGCGCCGATCTTCTGGTCTATGGCTGTAACTTCGCCAAGGGCGCGGACGGCGCCGCGGCCGCCGAGACCCTGTCGCGGCTGACGGGCGCGGATGTCGCGGCATCCACGAATCTCACCGGCGACGCAGCCCAGGGCGGCGATTGGAACCTCGAACTGCACACCGGCAATATAACCAGCAAAATCGCGGTTGGAATCGATGCTGCAGCAAAATTCCATCACACGCTGGACGTTAGCCTGAACAACGGCAAGGGCGCGCTGCTGTCAGTGCATGGCAATGTCATCTACTCGATCGACATAGCTACCGGCAAGGGCACACCCATCACCACAGTACCGTCGACCATCGGCGGTGTTGCATTCAGCGGTTCGGTCAATTCGCTCGCCGTCGATCAGGCGAACGGACTGATCTACTATTGCGACAACGCAACTGTCGACACCAACAAGGCGCTGTTTGCCTATGATTTTGTCAACAACAAGCACATTCTCGTCGAGAGCGACCTGACCAGCAAGGGCATCACGATCCTGCCAGGTGGCGAGGGAGTCGGCGCATCTGGCGCCACGTTCGGCAACGGCAAGCTCTATCTCGGCGTCGAGTTCAACCAGGCCGACGGCAGTTCCTCCATCTATGCCATAACTTTGACGAACAACGGCACCGCCGTCAGCTCGGCCAGCCGGCTCAACACGTCCCTTCCGGTCGCCACAAACTGGGGCGATCTCGGCTTCGATCCCGTCAATGATCACCTGGTCAGCAGTTCTGCAGTCACGGCGCAAGTTGTCACACTTAACCCGGTCACGGGAGCGACGGTTGCAACATTCGCGCTTCCGGCGGGCTCCGGCAGTCAGGGAAGCCAGGATGCTGCCGGCAACATCTATCTCGTCGGAACCAACATCCAGCAAATCAATCCGCTGACCGGCGCAAAGATTGGCGCGGCCGTGAACTTGACGACCGACGGCACCACACCAATGGCTCCATCAAATGACTCCGGCGGCTGGACGCCGCCGACCGGCACCATTGGTGATCGGGTGTTTTGGGACAACAACAACAACGGCACCTTCGATGCCACGGTCGACAAGGGAATCGCAAACGTCACGGTACAGATCTACACCGACAACAACAACGACGGGGTGGTGAACGGGAGTGACACCCTGCTGGCGACCGATACGACGGATGCAAACGGCCAATACCATTTCAACGGCGTGCTGCCGGGCAATTACATCGTCAAGGTCAACGATGCCAATGCCGTGCTTACTGGACGCACCTACTCGACCGCGGGCGGTGCCACCAACGCCGGAGCTGATGTCACCCTGATTGGCGGACAAATTCTGAATATCAATTTCGGCCTGGTCAATTCGGTGTTGGCTGGCAACGACTCGTTTTCGACAGTTCATGACACAGCTGCCGTCATCAACGTCAATGCCAACGACAGCGACCCGCAAGGCGATGCCTACAACATCACGGCAGTCAACGGCTCCCTGATCAACGCAGGCGGATCGGGCGTAACCGTGACTGGCGGCAACGTGACGTTGGATGCCACTGGCAAGTTGACCTACACGCCGAATGCCGGGTACGCGGGCTCGCCGACATTCACTTACACCGTAACGGACAGCCGCGGCGCGACCGCGACCGCGACTGTCTTGGGCACGGTGATTGATATCGCTCCGGTCGTCGATCTCAATTCCGGCCTGGCCCTTCAAGAACGCTTGACCAACGGCAATTTCTCTTCAGGTGCAACCGGTTGGACAGTTGGAGGGTCTTGGGGAACGGGAGGTGGTTTGGCGTCGATATTTGCCGATACTGGCACGCACACACTTACCCAGGCCGGGATTGTCGGCTGGGACAACGGATCTGCGCAAGTTTCACTGGACGCCAAATGGACGCAAGGCTCGCCTGTCCCGTCATCGACGGCAGGTATCTTGGAAATCGTCGTTGGCGGCACCGTCTATGCCAAGATCGATACCGGGGCCGGCAACAACGCAACGGCGACCGTCACATATCTCAATGGCGCCTCAGGCAATTTGACAACTCTCGGGGTTGGAGTCACCTCAAATTGGGTCATCGCGCTGCCCAATGGTATGCCCGCGTCCGCCGACTTCGTCATCCGCTTCACCGGCAATGGTGCGCCCGGAGACGATATGTATGTCGATAATGTCAGTGCCAAGACTCTCTCCGACGCTGTCGCCGGGAACAACTATGCGACGACATACAAGGAGAATACTACTGCCGTTTCAATTGCTGCCGCTGCTGCAACGGTGCGTGATTCCGACGACACCAACACGCAGTCAGCAACAATCACCCTTACCAATCCGCAAACGAACGATCGTCTGCTGGTCGGCGGCTCGGCGGCGGCGAGTGGCACCATTGGCACCATCGCCTGGACCCGCACCGACACCCAGGTCACCTTGACCGGTTCGGCCACAAAGGCGGAGTATGCCGCAGCCATCCAGGCCATCCAGTTCGAGAACACCGGTGACCTGCCATCGACCGTTGCGGCCTCAAGCACACCGCGCACCATCAATGTCACGGTGAATGACGGCATCCTCGGCTCTAACACGGCTGTCGCCACAATCAACGTGGATCTCGCGCCCGATCCGGTCAACGATGCCTTCTCTGTCGCGGAGAACATCGCGACCAGTGGCAACGTACTCACCAATGACACGGACGTCGGCACCACACCCACGATCGCCAATCCGCTCTCAATCGTCACAGGCCCAACCCATGGCGCGCTGACTTCCTTCAACACGGCGACCGGTGCTTTCGTATACACACCGACCGCGGGCTATATCGGCACCGACAGCTTCGTCTACAAATATACCGACGCCAATGGTGACAGCGCGACGGCGACCGTGACACTGACCGTCACCAACACGCCGCCTGTCGCGGTAGCCGATACGTTTACGACAGGGCACGATACGCCCGTCACGATCGATGTGCTGGCCAACGACAGCGATCCCAATGGCGATGTATTCAAGATCACTCAGGTCAACGGAACGCCGATTCTCGCGAACGGGCCTGGCGTGAGTGTCACCGGTGGCACTGTGACCTTGGTGAGCGGCAAGCTTGTATTCGCTCCGGCGGCCAACTACGCCGGTACGCCCAGCTTCACCTACACCATCACGGATGTCAACGGCGGCACGGCGACTGCGACGGTGAACGGCACGGTGCTCGATACGCCCCCCATCATCGATCTCAACGGTGACAACGGTACAATCGCGAGCGCCGCGATCACGTCGTCGACGGCGACAACTGCCACGGGCACGATTGCTGACGGCACAGCCAGCGGCAACTGGACGCTGACGCGCACAGCGCAAAATGGCTTTACCAACACTGTCTCGTTCACCGGTGGTCCCAACGGGATCGAGGCGAAGAACAACAGTCAGCTGGGCAATACGCTCGCCAATACTGATTCGTTTGCATACACGTACTCTGTCGCGCCGGCGGCTGGCTCCAACGTCGATTTCGTGGTCATCCAGCGTGTGAGTTCGACCACAACCGGCCAATCTGAGAACGAGGACTTCACGGTCACCTGGTCCGGCAATGGTTCTGCCGTGGTCAAAGATCCGAATCACCAGTTCGCCAATGTTACTGATGGGCAGCTCATCGCGTCCGGCACCGTTCTGCAATTCAGGCCCAATGCTGCGGGCGTCATCGCCAATACCGGGAATACGTGGCGCATCGAGGTTCCGGCAACATCGGTTTCCGTGCAAGTCGTCGGCGTGGACGGTTCGCAGGTCGCACTAGGTGACGTGTTGTACGACGAGTGGATTGCCTTCAATGCGCAGTTGAACACGCGCGACTATGCGGCAACCTACAAGGAGAACGGAGCGCCGGTCTCCATCGCCGCTGCCTCGACGTTTGTGTTGGACAACGACAACACCAACATGATGTCGGCTTCGATCACGCTGACCAACCCGCAGACCGGCGACCGGCTACTGGTCAATGGCGCGACGACGACCACCGGCACCATCGGCTCCATCACCTGGATCCGCACCGACACACAAATCATTTTGTCCGGTTCGGCCACCAAGGCGGATTACGCCGCCGCGATCCAGGCCATCCAGTTCGAGAACACCGGCGACCTGCCGTCGAACGTCGCTGCGTCAAGCACTCCGCGTCTGATCAATGTCACGGTCAACGACGGCATCCTTCGCTCCAACACCGCCGTTGCGACGATAAACATCGATCTCGCCCCCGATCCGGTCAACGACGCCTACGCCACCAACGAGGACACGACGCTCGTCGTTGCGGCCGCGACCGGTGTGCTGGCCAATGATACCGACATGGGCACGGGACCCACGATCGCCAACCCGATCTCGGTCATCGCTGGCCCCACGCACGGCGCCCTGTCCGCCTTCAACACAGCCACTGGCGCATTCACCTATATTCCGACAGCGAACTATAACGGCACCGACACCTTCACCTATCGTGTCACGGACGCCAACGGCGATACCAAGGACGCCACCGTCACCATCACCGTCAATCCGGTGAACGATCCACCGGTGAACACGGTCCCCGGGCCGCAGAGCATGACCGAGGATGGCTCCCTGGCCATCACGGGCGTCACCGTGAGCGACGTCGATGGAGCGGGCGTTCCGCTCACCACCACCCTGTCCGTCCCGCCTGGTGCTGGCATCCTCAGGCTTGCCTCGACCGTTGGCGTCACTGTGTCCGGCGATGGCTCGGGCATTGTGACCGTTACTGGCACAGCGGCCGCAATCAACGCCGCCATGGCCACCATCACTTATACGCCGACGGCCGACTTCAACACCGGCTCGCCCGCCAGCCCAATCGCGCTCACCGTCTCGACCTCGGACGGCATCGCGCCGGCCGTCGCCAGCACCATTGCCATCACCGTGACGCCAGTGGTGGACATCGCTAACGATGCGATCTCGACCAACGAAGATACGCCAGTCACGTTCAACCCGTTTGCCAACGACACTTTCGAGAACCCCGTCCACACCATCACTGCCATCAACGGCTCGGCGATCTCGGCCGGCGGGCCGGGCGTTGTCATTCCCAGCGTTGGGACGGTCACGCTGGATGCCATAGGCAATCTGACCTTCACGCCCGTTGCGAACTACAACGGCACGCCAAGCTTTACCTATACCGTCAGTTCGGGCGGCGTTTTAGAAACAGCGACGGTCAACATGACCGTGGTCGCCGTGAACGATGCCCCGACCAACACACTGCCGAGTGCCGTTGTCGCGACCGAAGACACGAACAAGATCATTACAGGTGTGTCTGTTGCGGATATCGACAGCACAACTCTGACCACGACCTTGTCGCTGCCCGCGGGTGCCGGCAACATCAGTGTCGTCACAGGTGGCAGCGCCACCATCTCGGGCAACAATTCGGGAACCGTCACCATCTCAGGCACGGCGGCTCAGATCAACGCCGCCATTGCTTCGATCACGTATGTGCCGGCCGCCGACTTCAACACCGGGTCACCGGCAAGTCCGGTCAACCTGACTGTCGCGACGTCCGACGGCAGCCTGACGACAACGGGTACAGTGTCCTTGACGGTCACTCCGGTCGCCGACATCACCAACGACACGATCACGGGTACCGAGGACACGACCTCCACATTCAATGTGCTGACGGGGACCGGTGGCGCCACCACCGACAATTTCGAGAGCGCGGCGGCCTTCGTTTCATCGGTCACGCAACCGGCCAACGGCACGGTAACCTTTGCGGCGAACGGGGCCATTTCCTATAAGCCGAGCGCGAACTTCAATGGCGCCGATACCTTTACCTACACAGTAACGTCTGGTGGTGTTACGGAAACGGCCACGGTCACGATCAACGTGGCGGCCGTCAACGACGCCCCGGTCAATAGCGTCCCGGGTGCGCAGACGACGGCTGAGGACACCAGCCTGGTGTTCTCGGCTGCCAACGGCAACTCCATCACCGTTTCCGACGTCGACAGCAATGTCACGACCACGCTGAGCGTGGCCAACGGTAAACTGTCCTTGGGCTCGCTATCCGGCGTCACGGTTACCGGCGACGGCACGGGTATGGTCAAGATCGTTGGTTCGCCGGCCGCCGTCACGGCAGCGCTAGAGGGACTCAAATTCGCGCCAGCCGCCGACTGGAACGGCACCACGACACTGAATGTGTCGACCACGGATGGCATTGCGCCAGCCGTCGCCAGCACAGTTTCCATCATCACCACTCCAGTCGCCGACGTCACTCCGGACGCCGCGGTAGTGGCTGAGGATACCGCAGCGACCATCAATGTCCTGGCCAACGACTCCTTCGCGAATACCGGTGCAACCGTTTCGGCGGTCACGCAGCCAACTCACGGCACAGTGACAATCGGTACCGGTGGCAACGTCACCTATACGCCTGCGACCAACTACAACGGCACCGACAGCTTCACCTATACAGTGACGTCGGGCGGCGTCACCGAGACGACCACCGTCACCATGACGGTCACGCCGGTGAATGATGCGCCGGCGGCAGGCATCATCGCACCCAAGACCAGCACCGATGGCGCGGTTGTCAGCTATGGCGTCGGCGCGCTCTTTTCCGATGTCGATGGCGACAAGCTGACGTTCTCGGCGACCAACCTTCCCGTCGGTTTGAGCATCGATCCGGCGACCGGTACCATTTCAGGCACGATCGACGGCCATGCCTCGCAAGGAGGCGCCAGCGGCGTGTACCCGATTTCGGTCACGGCAAAGGACCCATCAGGTGCCATGGTCACCCAGACCTTCAATCTGTCCGTCACCAATCCGGCTCCGGTCGCAGTCGCCGATGCCTATGCAGGCAACGAAGACACCGCGATCACCGGCAACGTGACAGCCAATGACAGCGATCCGGACGGCGATGCGCTCACGGTGGACACCACGCCCGTGGTCGCTCCCGCGCATGGCAAACTCGCACTCAATGCCGACGGCAGCTTCACCTATACGCCGGACGCGAACTACAACGGCACCGACAACTTTACATACACGCTACGAGACGCCGACGGCGCCACCACGACCGCGGTCGTAACCCTCACCATTAAGCCGGTGAACGATGCACCATTGGCCATCGTTCCGCCCGCGCAGACCACGGCCGAGGATGCCGGCCTGGTGTTCAATGCCACCAATGGCAACGCCATCACGGTGGTCGACGTCGACGGCGACACGCTGACGACCACATTGTCGGTGGCGAACGGCAACCTCTCGCTCGGCTCACTGACTGGAGTGACCGTCACTGGCAATGGCACCGGCTCGGTTACGCTGATTGGCAGCCCGACCGCAATCAATGCTGCCTTGAACGGCCTGACCTTCGCGCCAGTTGCCGATTGGAACGGGGCGACCAGCATCGCCATGACGACTTCCGACGGGATCGCATCGGTGGTTTCCAATTCTATCGATATAACGGTGAAACCAGTCGCGGACATCACACCCGACGCCCAGATCACTCCCGAAGATACAGCCAGGACGTTCAATGTTCTGGCAAACGACAGCTTCGAAAGCGCCGGCGCGATCGTCTCGGCAGTGTCACAGCCGGCCCACGGCACCGTCAGCATAGGTACCGCCGGCAATGTCACGTACACACCTGATGCAAACTACAATGGCGCCGATAGTTTCACCTACACGGTAACTTCCGGTGGTGTGACGGAGACCACCACTGTCACAATGACCGTGACCCCGGTCAACGACGCGCCGACGGCGGCGGTAGTCCCAGCGCAATCGTCCAAGGACGGTTCGACGCCGGCTGTGAATGTCGCGGGTTATTTCTCGGATATCGATGGCGACAATCTGACCTTCAGTGCAAATGGTCTGCCTACCGGCCTGAGCCTGGATTCGAACGGCAACGTCGTCGGCACCATTGCCAGCTCGGCTTCGCAGAACGCACCTGGTGGCGTATTCGACGTCGCGATCACCGCCACAGACCCCTCGGGCGCGACTGTCATCCAGCACTTCAATTGGACTGTCAGCAATCCGCCTCCGGTGGCCGCACCTGACGCCTTCTCGGGCGACGAGGGCACAACCCTGACCGGCAACGTCAAGATCAACGACAGCGACCCTGATGGGGATGCCACGACCGTCGATGCCACTCCGGTGACGGGGCCCGCGCACGGCACACTGGTGTTGAACGCCAATGGTACGTTCGCCTACACTCCGGACCCGTTCTATAACGGCCCCGACAGCTTCACCTACACCCTGCGCGATGCCGATGGTGCCACCAGCACGGCAACGGTTTCGTTGACAGTCAACCCGGTCAACGACAATCCTTCTCAATCGGTCCCGCCGACGCAAACGGTGACGGAGGACATGCCCTTCATCTTCAGCGGTCCTTCCGGCAATGCGATCGTCATCAAGGATGTTGACAGCACTGTTCTCACCACGACCTTGAAGGTGTCCTCCGGCAATCTGACGCTTGGTTCGACCTATGGCTTGACGGTCACCGGCGACGGATCAGGAACGGTCGTGCTGACGGGCAGCCCGGCAGCCATCACTGGCGCACTGGAGGGGTTGATGTACAAGGCCGCCCCAGACTTCAACGGCTCATCCACACTCTCGATCTCGACCACCGACGGTATCGGCACGACCAACTCGGCTGTCGCCATGACAGTCACTCCGGTTGCCGACATCACGCCTGACACTGTGACCACACTCGAAGACAATGCCATCAGCTTCAATGTTCTCACAGGCACGAATGGCGCCACCGCCGACACATTCTCCGATCCGGCTGCCGCGGTCACCGCGGTGTCGCAGGGTGCCCACGGCACCGTCGCAATTGGCGCCGACGGCGTCGTCACTTATACGCCGGCGGCAAATTACAACGGCAGCGATACCTTCAGCTATACCGTCACGTCGGGCGGCGTGACCGAAACCACCACGGTCACCGTCAACATCACTCCCGTCAATGACGCGCCAGTCGCGACGGCGCTTCCTGTCCAGAACTCGGTCGATCACGCACCCGTAACGCTCAGCACAGCGAGCTATTTCTCCGACGTTGACGGCGATACTCTGACATACACTGCAACGGGTCTGCCGACCGGCCTCAGCATCGACCCCGCCACCGGCCAGATCATCGGCACGATCGACAGTTCCGCTTCGCAGAACGCGCCAGGCGGCGTATTCGACGTTGCCGTCACGGCCAAGGATCCCACCGGCGCGACGGTCGTCCAGCATTTCAATTGGACCGTCACCAACCCGGCCCCGGTCGCGGTCGCCGATGTTTTCTCGGGCGGCGAAGACACCCCGATCACAGGCAATGTGATCACCAACGACAGCGATCCCGATGGCGATGCGCTCAGCGTGGATACCGTGCCCGTGGCGGCTCCGGCACATGGTACGCTGGTGCTGAAGCCCGATGGCAGCTTCAAGTACACACCGGACGCAAACTATAATGGGCCTGACAGCTTCACGTACACGTTGAAAGACGCAAACGGCGCCACAACCACCGCAACCGTCAGTTTGACAGTCAATCCCGTCAACGACGCCCCGACGGTTGCGGCTCCGGTGACCCAGACGGTTGGCGAAGACACGCCTCTGACCTTCAGCAGCGCCAACGGCAATGCGATCAGCATCGGCGATATCGACAGCCCCAACGTCACGACCACGCTCACGGCGAGCCATGGCACCGTAACCGTTGGGGCGGTCCATCCCGGCGTGACCGTCGGTGTGGACGCCAGCGGCAACGTCACGCTGAGCGGCAGCCCGGCGGCGATCACGGCAGCACTCGATGGCCTTACATTCAAGGGCGCACCGGACTATAACGGCCCTGCAAGCCTGGTCATTTCGACCGACGACGGCGCATTGACAACATCAGCTACGGTAGCGGTCACCGTCACGCCGGTTGCCGATATCACTCCCGACACCGTCACCACGGCCGAAGACACCGCCATCAGCTTCGACGTCCTGACCGGCACCAACGGCGCCACCGCCGACACGTTCTCCGACCCGGCTGCGGCGCTCACCGCCGTGACGCAAGGCGCGCATGGCGCCGTCGCGGTCGGCACTGGCGGTCTGCTCACCTACACGCCGGCTGCCAACTTCAATGGCACCGATACCTTCACCTACACCGTCACCTCCGGCGGCGTGACCGAGACCACAACGGTTACGGTCAATGTCACGGCGGTGAATGACCCACCGACACAAATTGTACCGTCGGCTCAAGCAGCCACGGAAGATACAGTGCTGGTGTTCAGCGCCGCCAAGGGCAACGCCATCACCGTCGCCGATGTGGATGGGAATGTCCTGACCACGACCATCTCGGTGCCAAGTGGCACGCTCTCGGCGCTTTCCGCCACGCCTGGCGTCACCATCACGGGCAATGGTTCGGGCAGTGTCACCCTGATCGGCGACGCCGCGGCCATCAACGCGGCGCTCAGCGGCTTGACCTACACGCCGGTCGCTGACGCCAATGGTCCGGTGACCCTGTCCATCAGCACCAGCGACGGAACCGCAGCCCCGGTCGCTTCCACCATCGATGTCTCGATTGCCCCGGTGGCTGACATTGTCGCCGACACCGCCGTCACCAACGAAGATGTCCCAGCCGTCATCGACGTACTCGCCAACGACACGTTTGAAAATGCAGGCCATACCGTCAGCGGCGTAACCAACGGCAGCCACGGCACGGTCGCCATCAATACCGACGGCACACTGACCTACACACCCGATACCAATTTCAATGGCACCGACAGCTTCACCTATACCGTCACATCGGGCGGGGCGACCGAAACGACGACTGTCTCAGTCACCGTCACACCTGTGAATGACGCACCCGTTGCAACAACTCCTGCCGCACAAACAGGCGCCGAAGACACGCCCATCGTATTCAGCGCCGCCAATGGCAACGCCATCTCGGTGGCCGATGTCGACAGCCCCAGCTTGACCACGACGATTTCGTCCACCAATGGCGTGCTGCATCTGGCATCCACGGCCGGTGTGACGGCCACGGGCGACGGCTCGGGCAATATCATCCTCACCGGCTCACCGGCTGCCATCGACGCCGCCCTGAACGGTCTGAGTTTTGCTCCGGCAGCCGACTATAATGGCGCAGCCGCGATCACTGTAACGACGTCGGACGGTCCGCTGTCGGACAGCAAAACCATCGCCCTGACCATTGCGCCGGTGGCCGATATCGTCAACGATACGATCACCACGGCCGAAGATACACCTGCGACGCTCAACCTGTTGGCCAATGACAGCTTTGCGGACCCGGCTGCGGCCATCTCTGCTGTCACCCAGCCCGCCCATGGCCACGTCACCGTCGGCAGCAACGGCCAGGTCACCTATTCACCAGACGCCAACTACAACGGCGCCGACAGCTTCACCTATACGGTAAGCTCCGGCGGCACCACTGAAACGGCGACTGTTTCGATCAACGTCACGCCGGTAAACGACCCGCCCGTTACGTCTTTGCCCGGCGGACAGGTTACCGCCGAGGATACTCCGGTCGTCTTCAGCCCCGCCAACGGCAACGCCATCACTCTCGCCGACGTGGATGGTGATGTTCTGAGCACCACGCTCTCGGTCACCAACGGCAAACTGGGCCTCGACCCCGCCTCGCTGGCCGCCGCGCACGGACTGACCATCACCGGTGACGACACCTCGATCATCACCATCAAGGGGTCGCCGGCTGACATTACCCTCGCACTTGCGGCCATGACCTTCACTCCGACGGCGGACTATAACGGCGCTGCCGTCATGTCGGTGACGACCTCGGATGGCACCGTCACCACATCAGCCACGGTGGGCATCACGATCCAGCCGGTCGCCGACATCACTGCCGACCACGTTTCGACCAGCGAAGGCACACCGATCACATTCAATGTGCTGACCGGCACCAATGGCGCGACCGCGGATACATTTGAGTCACCGAGCGCCGCCGTCACCAGCATCACGCAAGGCGCAAGCGGCACCGTGTCGTTCTTGGCTGATGGCGCCATGGTCTATACGCCGAACGCCCTATTCCATGGCACCGACACCTTCACCTATACGGTCACTTCAGGTGGCGTCACGGAGACCGCCACGGTTACGGTCGACGTCGCCCATGTCAATCACGCGCCCACCACGACGGGCCTTGCCGACCGCATCAGCCTTGACGGCCAGGCCGTGAGCGTGAATGCAGCAGCCTCGTTCGCGGATGTCGATAGCACCGACACGCTCACCTACGCGGTCACGGTCCTGGACATGAACGGCGCGACCGTTCCGCTGGCCAGCCTTGGGCTGGTGCTTGATCCCGCCACCGGCCTGATCAGCGGCAGTTTGGACAAGAACGCCTCGCAACTCGGCCCCTATCAGTTCACGGTCGCGGCCAGCGATGGACTGGCCGCTCCTGTTTCGAGCTCGTTCACCTGGACTGTGGCAAACCCGGCTCCCACCGCCAACCACGACACCGCGACCACCAACGAGGACACTCCGGCCACCATCAATGTGCTCGGCAACGACACCGATCCGGACCACGATCCGCTGATGGTCGTTCCGGGGTCCGCGACCGCCGGCAACGGCGCAGTGGTGATCAACAACGACGGCACCATCAGCTACACGCCGAACCTTAACTTCAACGGCAGCGACACGATCGTCTATCAGATCTCGGACGGTAACGGCGGCTTCTCGACCGCGACAGTCACCGTCACCGTTGTTCCAGTCAACGACGCGCCCACCACGACGGGCTTGAGCGATCTGATCGACTCCCACGGCTACCTGCTCACTCCGATCGACATTTCGAGCGCGTTCAGCGACGTCGACCACGATGCGCTGACGTTCAGCGTCGATCCGGCCACGCTGCCGCCAGGCGTAACCATGGACAGCCATGGCGTTCTGTCCGGCACTCCGACCACGGATGGCACCTACCCGATTACCATCACGGCAAGTGACGGTCATGGTGGCACGGTCGACTCGACCTTCAGCTGGAAGATCGTCAATATTCCTCCTGCTGCCGGCGACGACGTTGCGACCACGCCCGAAGATATGCCCATCGTCATCTCGGTGCTTGCCAACGATGCCGACCCGCAGGGCGATCCGATCCACATCACGACCATCAACGGCGTCGACATCAATACGGCACCGGGAAATACGGTCGCGACAGCCCACGGCAGCATAACGCTCGGCACCGATGCCTTCGGAACCCAGGTCCTGATCTACACTCCCGACGCCAACTTCAATGGCACCGAGATGATCGTCTACGGCATCGCCGATAACAACACGGGCGTCGATACGGCGGTCATCAACATCACGGTCACGCCGGTGAATGATGCGCCAACGGCTGATCCGCTGCCGCATCTGATCAGCCTCGACGGCGCCGTGCTGGACCCTGCCGTCAATCCGATTGATCTCGCACCGTTCTTCCACGACATCGATACCGCCACCAATGGCGATACCTTGACTTTCAGCGCCATCGGTCTGCCGAAAGGTTTGACGATGAGCGCGGCCGGCCAGATCTCCGGCACGATCGATCACAATGCTTCACAAGCCGGGCCCTACGTTGTTGTGGTTCAGGCCACGGACGCAGCCGGCGCCAAGGTCACGCAGACATTTACCTGGGACATCACGAATCCAGCCCCCACGGCAGTTGACGACGCGGCAACCGCCGCACCGGGCGCCACAGTGACCAAGGACGCGCTGCACGGGGTCATGGCCAACGACACCGATCCGGATCATGATCCGTTGACGGTCGCGAAGATCAACGGCCAGGCGGCCAATGTCGGGGCATCTGTCGCCGGCTCGCACGGCGGAACGTTCACCGTCAACGCCGATGGCTCCTACACGTTCGTTGCTGGTCACGATTTCGACAGCCTGCCAGCCACCGCATCCCAGACCACCACCGTCAGCTACACGATATCTGACGGCAACGGTGGATATTCTGTGGCCACCTTGTCGATCACGGTTGACGGCGTGAACTTGGCCCCTGTTGCTTCAGCGATACCGGCCGTCGTCACAACGGACAGCGCTCCGGTCACGGTCAATGCGGCCGCTGCGTTTACCGACACGAACAATGACCCGCTCACATTCACGGTTGATCCGGCTTCGGTTGACGCCTTGCCTACGGGGTTGAGCCTCTCGCCGTCTGGCCTGATCACAGGAACGATCGACAGCTCGGCTTCACAACACGGCGCAGACCCACTGCATCCGGGCGTCTATCACGTCACCATCCTGGCCGACGACGGCCAGGGCGGTGTGACCCCTGTCACGATCGACTTCGCCATCACCAATCCGGCTCCGATCGCCAACAACGACACCGGCACCGGGACCGAGGACAACAACATCACCGGCTCGGTCGCCACCAATGACAGCGATCCCGATGGCGATCACCTCAGTTATGCGGTCGAAACCCAGCCAACCAACGGCACTGTGACAGTGTTGGCCAATGGCACGTATACGTATGTACCGAAATTGAATTTCCACGGTTCGGACAGCTTCACCTACACCGTTACGGATGCCGATGGTGCCACATCGACGGCCACCGTGTCGCTGACCGTCACGCCGGTCAATGATGCGCCCGTGGCCGCCACGATCGCAGCCCAGCCGGTCAAGGACGGCGACGTGGTGTCGATCCCAACTGGAGCTGCCTTCAGCGATGTTGATGGCGATGCGCTGACCTACTCAGCCACGGTGCTCGACAAGAACGGCCAAACGGTCACGTTGGCGAGCCTCGGGCTCACCATTGACACAGCCTCCGGCCTGATCGCTGGCACGATCGATCACCTGGCATCAGCCAATGGTCCCTACTCATTGACTGTCGTCGCGACCGATCCTTCACTTGCGACCGCAACGCAGACCTTCGCTCTCGATGTCACCAATCCGGCTCCCGTCGCAAGCGCCCTTGCCAATACCAGCGGCCTCGATGGCAGCACTGTTTCCATCCCGACGGCAACGGCCTTCCACGATCCGGACGGCGATGCCCTCACCTACTCCGTGAGCGGACTGCCCGCTGGCTTCACCATCGACGCCACGGGCGTGATCAGCGGCACCTGGCTGTCTAGCGCATCGACCGGCGGTCCTGCCAACGACGGCGTCTATCACGTCACCGTCACGGCGACTGACAGCCAGAGCGCTCTGGTCACCTCCACGTTCGATTACAAAGTCACCAACCCGGCACCGATTGCCAAACCCGACAATTTCTTCGTTACTGAAGACACTCCAACGGCCCTGCTCTCGGTGGCGACCAACGATGTCGATCCCGACGCCGACGCTTTGACCTATGCCGTGACGACCGATCCGGCACATGGCACGCTGACGTTCCATCCCGACGGAACCTTCACCTATGCCCCCGTCGCCAACTACAACGGCAGCGACAGCTTCACGTATACCGTGACCGACGCCAATGGTGCCACCTCGACGGCAACGGTCAGCCTGACGGTCACCCCGGTCAACGACGCTCCGGGACCGAACGCGGCAACGATCACGACACCTGAAGACACACCGCTCACCGGCACCTTGCCGACCACCGATGTAGACGGCGATCCGGTCACTGTTGCTTTGACCGGCAACCCAACAAACGGCAGCGTCCTGGTCAATCCCGACGGAACCTACACCTACACGCCGGTGGCCAATTTCAACGGTCCCGATGCCTTTACAGTCCAACTGAGCGACGGCAGGGGCGGCCTGACATCGATGGTCGTGACCGTCAACGTCACGCCAGTCAACGACGCTCCGATTGCCGTCGATGACCACATAAGCGACAATGAAGATACCGTCATCCACGGCGACGTTACGCCCGGAACGCCTGGCCAGGACAGCGATGCCGAAGGCGACCCAATCACGGTTGTGGATGCTGATGGCAACGCCGCCAATGGCATCACGCCGGTCGTGGCACCTGCCCACGGCAAGGTCGTCTTGAACGCGGACGGCACCTTCGACTACACGCCTGACGCCAACTACAACGGCACCGACATCTTCGTTTATCGTGTCAGCGACGGCAATGGCGGCTTTGCCCAGGCCACCGTGTATCTGACCGTTGCGCCCCAACCGGACGCTGCAGTGATCGCAGGCACCGATACGGGTACCGTCAAAGAAGATGTAGCACTTACCGCCTCTGGGACGCTGAGCATAATCGACCCTGACTTCGGCCAAGCCTCGTTCTTGTCGCAAACCAACATTGCTGGCGCTCACGGCACATTCAGTGTCGATGGCGCAGGGAGCTGGACCTATGTCCTGAACAATGCCGATCCGGCGGTTCAAGCATTGGCCGAGGGCGCCTATTTGCCGTCCGAAACCTTCACGGTGACATCGGTCGATGGCACGCCCCACACTGTCACAGTCGCCATTGTCGGCACCAATGACGCTCCGGTTACCACCGTTGATACCGCCGGCGCGTCGAAGGATGCTGTGCTGCCTGCCACCGGCAATGTACTGACCAACGACACCGACAAGGACGCCGGCACGGTTCTGCATGTCACGCAGATCGACGGCACGCCAGTCACCGAACCGACCGTGCTGGTCGGCACTTATGGCACACTCACCATCAACCCCGATGGCAGCTACAGCTACCTGGTGAACACCGGCAATCCGCTGGTTTCTGCTCTGGCTCCGACCCAGACTCTGACGGATACGTTCACATATACCGCCAGCGACGGCATCGCCGAGATGCCTGGCACGCTCAACGTGACCATCGCCGGGTCCAACACGGCACCCACCGGCAATCCGGACCATGCCACGACGCCAGAAGACACGCCGATCGTGATCGACGTACTCACCAATGATACGGACGCGGAAGGCAATTCTCTGCACGTCGCTGGCATTCCAACCGCATTGCATGGTGTCGTCATCGTCGATGCAGCGGGTCAGTTGCACTACACACCGAATGCCAACTACAACGGCGCCGATACGATCACTTACACGGTTGCCGATCCCGGCGGATTGACCAGCACCACGACCGTGGCGGTGACCGTTACGCCGGTCAACGATGCCCCGGTGGCCAAAGCGCCGATCAGCACTACCCTGGAAGATACCCCGGTCAGCGCCGCCGTCACCGCCACCGACGTGGATGGCGATGCTCTGACCTTCACCAAGGCCAGCGATCCGGCCCATGGCACCGTTACGGTCCATCCGGATGGCACGTACACTTACACGCCGGCGACCAACTACAACGGCACTGACAGCTTCCAGGTGACGGTCAACGATGGCCACGGCGGGATTGTCACGATCACGGTTCCGGTGGTGATCAGGGCCGTCAACGACGCTCCGGTGCCGGCAGCTCCGCCAGCGACAACCCTCGAAGACACGCCGGTCACGGGGGTGGTCACGGCGACCGATGCTGAAGGCGATCCGCTGACATTCACCAAGGCCGCTGACCCTGCCCATGGCACCGTCACGATCAACTCGGACGGGACGTACACCTACACTCCGGCGTTGAACTACAACGGAGCCGACAGCTTCCAGGTCAAGGTCAGCGATGGCCATGGCGGCACATCTCTGGTCACGGTCGTTGTCAATATAACGCCCGTGAACGATGCCCCAGTGGCGGCCAACGACACCGCCACGACCACACAAGACAAATCCGTCAAGATCAACGTGCTCGGCAACGATCAGGATGTCGAAAACGATCCGTTGACCGTCATTGTGGCCACGGCCGATCATGGCACAGTGACGATCAACGCCGACGGCACCTTGACGTTTGCGCCCACGCCGGGCTTTGCTGGCAACGCGACCATCACCTACAAGGTGAGCGACGGACACGGTGGTTTTGCCACTGCCAAGGTTGACGTGGTGGTCAAGGAGACACCTGTTGTTGCGCCAACCGCCCCAGCGCAGGACGCTCCGACCAAACCAGGCGTGACCTCCGTGCCAACCGTGACGGAACCGGTGATCGATGCCGTCAACAAGTCCGGCGATCTCGGCAGCCTGCTCGCTGGCATCAGCAAAGAGGGTGTCGTCATCGCTACGGTGCAGCGTGCTCAGGACCTGGGTTCGATAACCCCCTATGGCGCTAACCCGAATAGCGGCGTTGTCGCCAATGCACTGCCTACGGAGAGATTGCAATACCTGAACACCCACCTGTCGAAGGTAGGCGGCGGCAGCTCCACCGTTGTCGAAGGCCTCGAAGGCTTCTCGTTGCGAATGAACAGTACCCCGGTCCTTGGCGGATCCGGCACCGGCGGGCAACTGATCCTTGAGTCCATGGTGAGGGATCAGACGCTCTTGGTGCAGATCTCAAATACCTATGGTATCTCGGGCCGGAGCGTTTCGGAATACCGCGTCATGCAAGCGGATGGTCGCCCATTGCCGGACTGGCTGGAACGCGTGGGAACTGGCCTGCTGATGGGCAAACGCCCCGCGAACAGCGAAGTTGTGCAACTGCGCGTCATCGCAATTCTGAAGGACGGCACCTCAGAAACGCGTGAGGTCACCATTCAGACCAACAGCGGCGAACTGAAGCAACTCGCCGACAAGCATGCCGAGCGCCAAAAACTGTTCTCCGATCATCTGAAATCGACGGCTATGCTGTCTCGCGAACAGACTCACGGCCTCGGTCGCGCCGTTGGCCAGTTGCAGCGCTTGGCGAGACGTTGAGTCGGCCCATTCTTCTGATGCCCGGGCCAACGCGTCGTTGGCCTGAGTTCAGCCCGCAACGACCCCACTGTTCCTGCGATTGGAGCGAACGCGGTCCTCGCCCCGGGGTGGCATTCGATGACGTCCGCCGTCACCGGGACGAAGGTCTGGTTGGGACGCCGCATTTGACCTTAGGCTTGCCGCAGACACTGGGCACCCATTCGTTGGAGCATGGGCGGGCGTAGCTGAACTTTCCCGACTTCTGATTGTCCCACCATCCGGATAAAACATCGGTTCGGCCGCCAAACATCCGACCGAACAGGGCGACTTTCTCATCTGAGGCCGATGCAGCCGTAGTCGATGGATTGGATGTCTGCGGTCGCGATGAGTTGCACTCCGCTCTCTGCAGCTGACCAAGTCTTTCAATGAGCCCCCGGCGCTCGCCATCGAGCACCGCCAATTGCCGCTGGACGGCTGCGGCCTCGTCTTTGGATCCTTCGTCGGACATTGACAACGCACCGAACTCGAACCTAGCACTTCAAATCCCTGCAAATCGAATACGACAATTCAAATATGCAAGGATACTGAAACACCGACCCGAGTCCCAACTCCACGCGGACCTTGCGTCCCAACTGGCCAATGCGCTGCTTGGGTCGCGGCGGAACCTCGGCCCGGTTCGGTTGCCCCGCTTCAGATAGTGCGCGGCCACCTGCTGCATATCGGCGGTGGTGACCTTTGCGATTTCGTCTCGCTGCCAGAAGAGCAGCCGCCAATCGCCGACGGTAATCGCTGGCTTCAACGCCATCGCAAGAGTGAGAGTATTGTAGCGCAAGGTTTCGAACTGGCCCGCAATATAGGCCTAGGAGCGTGCGACATCTCCATCCGTCACCGGCTCGCTTGCAAGACCTTCGATGAGACCGATCATCTCGTCACGCACCTTCTCGGCATTGTCCTGGTCACGCAACCGGACTGTGGCAATAGCTTGGCCGGGGTCATGGCGGTCTTCTTGGACCATGCTGACAGAGGTTGCCTTGCCGGTTTCAACCAAACGCCGGTGCAGACGGCCGTTCGGCGCAGCCCCCAAAATACCGCCAGGACCTCGAGAGCAGGCGCATCGGAATGCTGAGCAGATACGGTGTGATAGCCCACCGCGATGCTCTGCGAGCCGCCCAGCCGGCGCACCGTGAACGCGCGCTCGCCGTCCTGCACCGGTTCGGTTGTGTACTGTGTATCCAGCGGCTGTTGAGGCTTGGGGATCGGGCCGAACTGCTGAGCTACTAAGCCAAGCGTTCGGGCCGGATCAATCTTGCCAGCCACGATCAGCACGGCATTGTCGGGCCGGTAATAGCGATGATAGAAGGACTGCAACCTCTCGATACTTACGTTCTCGACATCGCTGCGGTTACCGATCACTGGCTTACCGTAGTTGTGCAAGCCATGGCATTTGCAAGTACCTCGTCCGGTTTGGTCTCGTCGATTTCGAACTCGCTGCGCACCACCGTCATCTCGCTATCGAGGTCCTTGCGGGTCACGTAAGAGTTGACCATGCGGTCCGCCTCCAGGCCAAGGACCCAGGCAAGCGAATCGTCACTTGGCGCGAATGCATCGTAGTGGTTGGCTCCGTCAGCCTCGGTCGTGGCGTTGGATCTGGCGCCGTGCCGCCGCAATCCCAGCCAGATATCAGCACGCTGCGGCGTGCCCTTGAACAGCACGTGTTCGAGCAGATGCGCCATGCCGATTTCACCGTAGACCTCGTGCCGCGAACCGACCCGGTAGACGATGTTAACGGTGGCCTTCGCGACCGAGGCATCGGGCAGCACAAGCACTTCGAGGTCGTTGGTCAGCCGGTAGTCAAGGACGCCCTCGACCGACTGCACATAGCTCAGGCCCTGAGGCAGATTTTGCGTCGGCGCGGCCTCAGCGACGGGTAAAGCCTCTTGCGCCTTGGCCGAGATCAATGACAGCCCAACAGCGAGCGCGAAAAGAGCGGACCTGGGCTTAAGATTGCGGGCACGTTGCATAATTGTCTCCAATAACTTTCCGCTCGCTCGCACCGGGCAGAACTCGACGTAAGCCAGACTTCCTGCACGTTGCCGAAGTAGCGTGTCGTCAGATTGAAATCCTCAACCCAACAATCGTGCGGCTGCCGGCATCGCGAAAGTGAGAACCAATGCGGTGAGGCCCATCGCCAGGCTCGCATAGGCGTCGGCCTCCTCGCTCTCCTGCAGGATGCGCGCTGTGCCTTGACCGTGGCAACCGACGCCCATCGCAAGGCCGCGCTGGAGTGGCGAGCGCATTCCTAGCCGGGTAAGGAGAGCGGGGCCAACATCAGCGCCAGTCATTCCCGTCATCACTGCGAACGTCGCCGCGAGTGGTGGCAGCCCGCCGATGCTCCCGGCGATACCAAGCGCAACCGGTGCTGTCACCGTCTTGGTCGCCAGGGAGGCAATCAGTGCCCTGTCGCCACCAAGCAACCAACCCAACACAAGCACGCTCAGCCCCGCGGTCGCCGCACCACAAGCGATGCCCGCCAAGATCGGGACGAGGGCCGCACGCACGCGATCGATGTTGCGGTACAGGGGTACGGCCAGCGCGACCGTGGCCGGGCCAAGCAGGAAATGAATGAACTGTGCGCCCTGGAAACAGCGCTCGTAGGGCACTCGTGTCAGCGTCAGCACAGCGATAACGGCTGTCACGGTAAGCAGTACCGGATTTGCGAGTGGATGGCCGCCAAGCCGCCGGCTGACGCCAACCGCCAGCACATAAAGCCCGACCGTGAGTGTCAGCGGCAGAAAACACTTCCCAGGAATGTGGGAGTCATGTTGGCCTCACAAGATTGGGTTCCGGGGTCTATACTTCAGCCCCACTGACATTCCTTCCGGCGCCAAAGCCGACCTTGTTTGGTCGGTCTCTTCCAAATGCCCGCTGGCCGGCAAGTCCCGCGCGACCGGCTTCGTCACTGCTGGCTTTGCGTCCTGTGGTGGAGGCACCTAAGCAAATGATGCCATCGTGCCAGCTGCAGCAGCCGTTACCGCGATGGTCACAGGCGTGCAGCCGACAACCGCCACGGCGATGAGAAGCCATTGCGACTTGAACAGATCGAAATACACCATGGCGCCGACACCCACGGGAACGAACAGCAGCGGCATGTTGGGCAACAGCCCATCGACGGCTTGCGCCAAGTCTTCCGAGACCCGCCCGTTGTGCCAGAGCCAGCCTAACAGGAATACCATCCCGAGCACCGAACCCGGCAATGGCAGCCGCAGCGCAAAGGCCGCCGCCTTGCCGGCCAGCAGGAACGCAAGCAGGAGTGTCACTCCGCGCAGCATGATCGGCTCCTGGACTGTTGTCAGTTCATGCAGCGGTTGATGTCGATGAGTGTCCTGTATGCGATTTGACTATTTTGATAGCGGCACACACGATAGAGGCCAGTCGGAGACATGCATTCGTCTTGGCACGTTACCGGATGCGGATGTGGGACCGGACCCAGCGGCAGCCGATGGTATGGAATGGCGATCGACTGTTGGGCTGGCGATTGATGGATTTGTCCCGCGAGAGCCGAAGCAGCCGTCGTCGCAAGGATCATTACGGCTGTTGCACCAAGCATTAAATTGACCTTCAGCATTGTCATCTCCTTAGGGTTGACGATCGCGATGTGAAGTCAGTCACGGCGTGCCCGTCGAAGGTTCACCTCACCCAACGACTATTTGGGCCACTTGCCTGTCGCGGGGTGATCCGCCGCGCTCGGCTATTGAAGCCGATTTTTGCTTACCCGCATCATCCGCTCGGATGATTGATTGGGCGCTCAGATCAGGCAACCTCCCATTTGGCGCAAAGGAGTTCAGCCATGGACGAGAGCCTTTTCGATCTGGTGGACACAATCTACGACTGTGCAATTGATCCAACCCGCTGGCCCGAGGCGCTCGAACAGATTGCTGGCCATGTCCATGCGGACTGCGGTGCCCTCACCATTGCCGACCCGCTCAAGGCCGACGTCCGCCTGGTCCAGCTGTGGAACAACATCCCGGAATTCGAGGCGGCGATGGTGCGCGCCGCGCCGATCAATCCGTTCCTGACGGTCAGCGCTACGCCATCTCACCTGCTGAGTGCCGGGTCCTGACGATGTCGATCCAGGGCATGACCAGCACGGAGGTCGCAGACTGTCTCGGCATCGGCGTTGCCACCACCAAGACTCACCTCGCGCGCCTCTATGCAAAGACCGGGACGCGGGGCCAACTCGACTTGATGCGTCTTGCCATGTCGGCCCTCGCGCCCGCCACCATGAGGCCACGCCCGCCCACGATTGAGCCGGCATAAGGCAGGCGGCCGCTATGCGGAATGGCCACGGACAAACGCGTCATGGCTGGAGATAGGGAATTCGTGACATGAACCTAGGAGTGTCTCGCTGCGACTGAACCAGCGGAGAGGTGTCTCTCAACCTCACACCAGCGCTCAAGTTAGGGTGCCGGCAGCGCCGAGTTTCAACCGTGGCAGGATCGGAACCGTCTCATGGCACAGTCCCCGCGCACTCCATGTGATCGAATTCGCCATCAGGCCCGCCCCTCGCGTGCCATGGCCCTAGCAGCAGCAGTAGCCGCACTTTTCATGCTGGTACCCTCGGCACAGGCCCAGCAGCCCATCCTGCAAAAAGGCGCGGCCGTTGTCACAGGCTTTCCGGGCACATCTCCTGCGGCACGGCCATCGCCTGGCGTTGATCCTCTCGACAACTTATATATCGACCTGAACGGGGCCTCGGCCCGCATCCTCGATCTGTCAGCTGGCGGCCAGCCCCCACAAGGCCAGCTCATCGCCTCGCCCACCACCTTTCAGGCCAAGGCCGGCGATGTCGGTCAGGTGTTTGGCATCGCGCTCGATGACGGGCGTGGTCCCGATGGCGCTCTGTCGGGCCTGCCTGACATCTATTTGTCGGCAAGTTCCGCATTCGGCTTGCAAATCATCCAGCCTGATGCCGCGGGGCTGTTTGCCGCCCGCGCGCGCACCGGCGCTCCTGGCGCGCAGTGGATGCCCGGCCAGTGGGGCGACGCGGCCAAGGGTGGCTCACCCGGCAGCATCTGGAAAGTCAGCGGTGCCACCGGCGCCATTTCGCTGTTTGCCGATGTGAAGCTGAACGGCCAAGCCAACAGCGGCCCGGGCCTCGGAAACATCGCCTTCGATGCCAAATCGCGGCAGATTTTCGTTTCTGATCTGTCGACCGGCATGATCCATCGTTTGGATATGCATGGTACGGACCTCGGCTACTACGATCACGGCACGCAAGGACGCGCGGCCCAGGGTCTGCCGCCTTCCCCAGACGATCCGGCCAACCGGCTCAAGATCACCGATCCGGCCTTCCATTCGGAAGACGCCAGCACTTGGCATTTTGCGCCCAAGAGCCGCCAGGTCTGGGGCCTCGCCATGAACAGCGGCCGGCTTTATTACGCCGTCGCCGAGGGTCCGCAGGTCTGGTCGGTCTCCATCGGGCAAGACGGCAGCTTCGGCGCCGATCCCCGGCTTGAGATCAACGTCACCGGCACGCCGGCGGGCAACGCCATTTCCGGCATCACCTTCGATGGCCAGGGCGCGATCTATCTCGCCCAACGCGGTGCGGCGCGCGGCGACTATACCTATAAGGTCCTTGCCGAGAGCAAAAAGTCGGCCCTGCTGCGCTACCACCAGGATCCCAAGACTGGCAAATGGCTGCCTGCGGCCGAAGAATACGCCGTCGGCTTCCCGGCCGGCCATCGCAACACCAATGGCGGCGTCGCGTTGGGCTATGGCTATGACGCGTCCGGCAGGATGATGGCTGGCAGCTGCGGCCGCGTGGTGTGGACGACGGGCGAATTGCTGCGCTTGGACAACGGCGGCTCTAGCCCCGAGGTCGTGCATGGCCTCCAAGGCACGGACCCGAGCCTGGTGCTGCCCGCCAACCAGCCGCCGATCAAGAGCTATTTCGCCGACTATGACGGCACCTTCAACGATGCCGATGTTGCCGGCCATATCGGTGATGTGGCGATCTGGCAGCCCTGCGAGCAGAGCGGACAGGTGCAGCAGCCCGCTGTTGGCGGAACGACGCCGGTTACTCCAGGTACGCCGCCGATCATCCTGCCGCCCGACGTGACGCCTCCGTCCGTCACGCCACCGCCGACCGGCACCTTCAACCTGACACTGACCAAGGAGACCGTCCCGTTCTTCTGCCCCAAGGGCGCGTTCTGCCCGCACCCGCCCGTCGTCTCACCGAGCGACTGCGTATCGCAATTGGGCAAGTGGCTTTGCAGCTTCAAGATCATCGTCAAGAATACCGGGTCAACGCCCTATGCCGGCTCGTTGACAATCAACGACGTTCTGCCCGCCGCCCCTGCCAGCACGAACGTGACGTTCTCGGCCCCGCCGCCGTGGACGTGCACGCCCGGAGTGCCCTTGAGCACCTGCGCCAATCCCGGCGTGGCGCTGAACCCTGGCGACCAGGTTGACATTGGCGTGATGGTCGATTTTCCCGCGACGTCTCAGGTCTGCTCCCTGGTCAACCAGGCTTCGATTGCCTGGCCCGCGGGCTTTGGCGACGCCAATCCAGGCGACGACAGCGCGACGGCTGCGGCCAACGTGCCGGGCGCCAATTGCCAGCCGCCAACAGTCGAGCAGAATATACGTATCCTCAAGAAGGCCGATCCCAAATGCAGCAAGCTCGCCGATGGCAACTACGAATGCCTGTACCGGATCACCGCCATCAACGACGGGCCGCTGGATTACAACGGAGTCTTCAACTTCACAGACACGCTGCCGCCTTATGTGCAGTTTTTTGATCTCGGTGGCACCCCACCATTCAATTGCACGGCAAATGTCTCGGGCGTGGTCTGCAACAGCAAGGGCAATATCTTGTTGCCCAAGAACGGCGTTCCTGTCGTGCTGGAGAATTTCGGCTTCGAGGTTTCCGCTCCCAAAACCTCAACCGACCGGTGCTTGTACCTGAATTCAGTGCAAATCAACGCCCCTCTCGGTAAACCTTGGAACGCCATCGCGACCGATGACGGATCTTTTGCAACGGCCGTGGTTGACGACCCCATTTGCAATCAAGCCCCGCCTAACGGGCAGACCTCTGATCTGGAATTGACAAAGACGGCGGACGGTCCATGCGTCAAGGGGAGTGATTATTTCAAGTGTACCTATACCATCACCGTCACGAACAAAGGACCCTTGGAATTCGATAACAGCGTAGAGTTCGACGAGACAGTCCAGGCTACATACGTGTCGGTCTTCTATCTCAATGGAAAAACGGTTCCCTGTACCTTCGGAAATCCGGCTTATCACTGCGTATCGGATCGCATCAAGATGTCCGTCAACCAGGCTGAGGCCTTCAAGGTGGTACTCGATGTGCCGTTTGTTTATAGCTCTGGCGAACCCATCTGCGAGGTTCCAAACATGGCCCAAATCACGTTCCCGGTTGGCGGCAAGTCAAACGACAACACCAATGCGAGCAACGACGGCGCCACCGCCGTTGCCAAAACCAACAACCCGTATTGCCTCACGGTGTTGCCGAGGCAGGCGCTAGTCCAGCCCTGCCCAGGCCAAATGGCGCGCGTCGGCACCCAGTGCAAGTGCCCCGAAGGCACGCGGCCCGGACCAAACTACACCTGTGATGGCCACGCTGAAATCACACCAGTGCCTCTGCCAGTGCCCGTGCCAGTCCCACTCACCACTCCTCCGCCGAGCGATCAGTGCCGCCGCGGCGAGGTAGAAATCGACGGCCAGCATTGCTGCCCTCCGGGCTATTTCTGGGAAGGCAGGTGCTTATCGCTGGCGCCTGCGACGACCGGACCTCGGCCAACAATTCTCTGCCGAGACGGCAATATAGCAGTCAACGGCCATTGCTGCCCACCGCCGCTTGTGGGGCTTTTCCCGAACTGCAGGTCCAACACACCGCAACCCCCGCCTCCGCCGGTGCCCAGGTCATGTCAACCGCCACTGACCGGCATCTGGCCGCTCTGCCATCAGCCCCCGAACGATCAGTGCCCGGTTGGCCAGTCGAAGACCAATGGCCACTGCTGCCCAACCGGCTCGGTCTGGGACGGCAAGTGCTACCCGGTGGGCAATGGTAATGGTGGACAGGGCAGTGGCAATCCGAGGAAGAAACCGCAAACCATCTTCTGCATCAGGGGTACGCATTATGACGGCACAACATGTGTTCCCAATGGCGCGCCGCCAAACCCGCTCCCGCTTCCTGGCGGCGGCCTGATCTTCAAGAACTTCAAGCTGCCCGGTTTGCAGCTCCCGCAATAGGCCGTTGATCCTGCCGCAAGCAAACTACCGGTGGCCTTCGGGCCACCGGTCCAGCATTTGGATCATTCGAAACTTTCGGTGCCCTATTGCAACTGAATGCGTGGGCGGGCTATCCGCCAGAACCGGGAGGTCTCGATGGCTAGGACTAACTTGACTGCGTTCCTCGCGGCAACGGCCCTGTTCTGGATAGTCAGATGACAAGACCTATTCCGATGCTATCAGTCGTCGTGCGTATGAACTGACTCCGGCTGATTCCCTGGCGGGCCATGATGTGATTCACTGAGCCCCTACCGATATTGATTCGGAGGGCTCGATGGCCGACAGGGGGAGGGGGCCACACCGACGATGAAGTTAGTAAAAGGGATGAATGCATAAATTCCATATAAACACATAGAACGTATACAAACTCTCATACAAACCTGTAAGACTGCCAAATTCTCTCACAACCGTATAGAGCCCGCCAACACCTCTTTGGCTCAACCAATGTTGGATGTAATAGCGGTATTCGTTACTATCGATAGCGGCGTCGATAAACGACGATAGCGGTTGCAATTATATGTATAACCGTACACGTATTGTTAGAAATAAGTTGAGCCGCGCGCGATATTCAATTGACACACAGAGCAAAACAGTGGTTGCATCTGGGTCAACCCCCGTGAACTTTTGATGCTGACACGATTGCATCCTATCCGTCTGTACGCTCAACGTTTGGTGGGTTCCCGGTTTGGCATTCGCCTTCTGTCGACGGCGGTGACAGCCTCTCGCACTCAGGCTTTGACCGTGACGGCCGGTCGCGCTCGCGCTCGGCCTTTGACGGTGACGGCCCGTTGCGCTGGCGCTCGGGCTGCGGCGGCGAATGCGAAACTCTGAACGAGGGACATCGCTGCAAGGCCATGGGCGGCCGGATTGATCGGCGTGAAATAGATGAACTGTGCTACGATCGCGTTCCAGGCCCAAAAGACGGCGAGCCCTGCGAGAGCGAGCCGCTCGCCTACCGGATACCTGGCAAACAAGGCGCCGAGGATCGCGAAGCCCACGAGATAGCCGAGCAATCGAGCTGGCCAGATGCGCGCATTCTCGGCTGCCAACATCGCCAGGAACTGGCCTTGGTCGAGTGGCAGCGTCACGGGGCCGGCCCACCGGTCAATTGCTTGCTAGGCTGAAGAATTGCCGAGCGGGACGTCCGCGCCACGAAGCTCAGCCCATGCCGGTGACCGATCGAAGCTACGACATCGCGCGCCATGGCTGCGACGAGCGGCACGCCGCCGACGCCCGCCCATTGACCGACCATGTAGAAATTGTCCAGGCGCGGCAGCGTTTGGCTCAACCGCCGGCCGAGATAGAGTGCGAGAATCATAGCTGCAATCGGCGATCGGTGGCCGTGCCCGTTGCCGGTAAAAATGCAGCGTCGTCATCGGCGTCACCACATCGATGACCTCCACGTGCCGCTTCAGACCCGGGAAGCGGCGGTCGAGGAGTTCAATCACCTTGTCCGCCACCTGCTGTTTCTCCGCGCGATAGCGCTCGGGTGCGCGCAGCAGGTCCTGCCAATAGGCAAAGCTCGTCGCGAGAACGATTTTCAGCGCCGACTTGCCTGGCGGAGCGAGACTCGGATCGAACCCGAAGGGTTCGACGTAAAGCCGCTGACGATCTTCTCCGGCAATGATCGTTGGCGTATCGAACGGAAGCACGATGGCATGCGGAAGGTCCGACAGGTCCCGCGCCACGCCGAGCGAGACATGAATGCCCATCTCGATCCGATCCTCGGGCGCGGCATAGAAAGAGCGGACGGCGCGGTTCGTGTAGCGCCCCCCCCAGCATCTGGAAGATTGTCGCGTGCCCGTTGGCGTTCGAAATGACGATATCGGCGCGCAGCTCGCTGCCGTCTTCGAGACGCACGGCGACGGCCCGATCGCTTTCGACAAGGATCGAGGTCACGCGCGACTGATAACGGATGGTGCCCTCGAGTTGGAGGAAGCGACGCTCCATCGCACGCGCAAGCGCCATCGAGCCGCCGACTGGCCAGCCATAGTCGCCGACGCTCATGCGGCCGATGAAGGTCACGAGCATCACCAGGGGGACCTTCGGCCAATCGCAGACGAGCGACGGAAACGCCCGCCGCTGGAACGGATTGCTGAAACGCTCGGCGAAATCGGCGAGCGACACCGTGCCGTCGCGTGCGAGCAGCGGCGGCTTGGGAAGGGCCTTCAGGCGCTCCATCGGGCTGGCGACAGCAAGCCCCAGCAGATCGAAATGGGCAAGCTGCCGAATCGCCCTCATCAGTTCGGCTATCACTATCGAATCGGCAGGAGCGAGATCGCTCAGATGGCGTTCCAGCTCGTCGAGGTTCGTGTGGACGATGAGTGGCGAGCCGTCCCGGCGTTCGACACGCACCAATTCGTCAGAGGGCCGCATTTCGCCGGTTGACAGGACGCCCAGGTCCCGCCACAAGTCGTTGAATGTACTGTCGGAGCTGTGCCAGCCAAATTGTGAATGCAGCCGTCAAACGTATAGCCGCCACGCTTCCATGAGGTACACAGACCACCTGGCGTTGTGTGCATCTCCAGGATGGTTGCCTGATAGCCGTTCACCTGCGCGTAGCAGCCGGTGGCCAACCCGCCGACGCCGCTGCCGATGAAAAGGATCGACCTCTTCCTCATCGCCTTCTTCCCCGATCAGGTCACACTGACAGTCGGAGACACTTATTGCGCCGTCAGCAAACAGGCCTTGCGCAGGATCAATCTTCCGGCTCTGAGGCGACGCCGGCCAAGATGCGCGACAGCGCCTCCTTGTGCCGCGCGAGCCGTCCGGTCGACTGATCGCCGCGCCAAGGCTTCGTCAGGCCACGTCTGGCGCCGTCACCCGCTGGCCCGCTCGAGCGGATGGCAGCGGCCGGCCATCGTCCCTCAAGGCAATGTAGGCGGCAGGAATCACCAGCACAGTCAGCAGCGTCGACGAGGCGAGGCCGAACAGCAGCGAGATCGCCAGGCCCTGGAAGATCGGATCGGTGAGTATCACGGCCGCTCCGATCATGGCGGCCAGAGCTGTCAGTAGGATCGGCTTGAACCGGATGACGCCGGCTTCCAGCAGGACTTGCCGCAATGGCAGACCCGAATTCAGTCGTTCGCGGATGAAATCGACCAGCAGGATCGAGTTGCGCACGATGATGCCAGCAAGCGCGATGAAACCGATCATCGAGGTGGCCGTGAACGCCGCCCCAAACAGCCAGTGACCGAGCATGATGCCGATCAACGTCAGCGGGATTGGCGTCAGGATCAATAGCGGCAGCTTGTAGGAGCCGAACTGTGCGACGACGAGCACGTAGATGCCGAGCAAGGCGACCATGAACGCCGCCCCCATATCGCGGAAGGTAACATAGGTCACCTCCCATTCGCCGTCCCACAACAGCACGGGTTTGCTGTCGTCGTCAGGCTGGCCGTGCAGCGCGATTGCTGGCTTGGGCGTTCCGCTCCAATCGGCCTTGACGATAGCGTCGCCGACCGCGAGCATCCCATAGATCGGTGCCTCATACGCGCCTGCCAACTCGCCCATGACCATCTCGGCTGGCCGGCCGTTGTGCCGGAAGACTGGGAAGCTCGCGGGCTCCGCCGCCGCCGTCACCACGTCGCCAAGTTCGACCACGCCGCGCCCGCCTGGCAGCGCATTTGCCGGCACCGGCGTCGACAACAAGCGTGCGGTCAAACTCAATTCGCTCTTGGGCAGTTGCACGGCGATTTCGATGGGACTGCGCCCCCCGCCGCGATGCGAGTAACCGACCGGTACCCCGCCGAGAAAGGCCTGGATGGCATCGTAAACGTCGCGCTGCTCGACATGGTGGAATTCAAGGTTGTCCTGGTTGATCGACAGCCGCAGCCGCGTACCTGGCACACCAAAACTGTCGTCGACATCCACAACAAAAGGTACTGAGCGGAAGGCGGCCCGCACCTTGGTTGCGATGTCCCGCCGCTGCTCGGCGTCGCCGGCGTAGATCTCGGCCAGCAAGGTCGCCAGCACCGGCGGCCCTGGTGGCACTTCGATAACCTTCAGAACCGTGCCCGGCGGCAGTACCAGAGATTGCAACCGTGCGCGGACATCGAGGGCGATCTGGTGGCTCGCCCGCGATCGCTCGGACTTCGGCTTGAGGTTGAGCTGCAGATCGCCTTGTTGCGGTTCGCTGCGCAGGTAATAGTGACGCACCAGGCCATTGAAATTGAACGGCGCCGCCGTGCCCGCATAGGCATCCATCGAGGTCAGTTCGCCAAGACTTGTAAGCCGTACGGCGACCTCCTGAAGGGTACGATCCGTCGCCTCGAGAGCACTGCCGCGTGGCAAATCGAGCACCACCTGCAGTTCCGATTTGTTATCGAACGGAAGTAGTTTCACCACCACCTGCTTGGTGGCGAACAACGCCAGCGAGCCGAGAGTCGCGAGGCCAACAAGCAGTAGAAAAATCCAGGCTGTGGACCGTGTTCGGATGATCGGTCGAGCGACTGCCGTGTATCCTGCGGCCAGCCAACCCGGCTTATCGGCGTGATGGCCTGCACCGCCGTGGCCGCGCCCTGCAATGCGCATCATCAGCCAGGGCGTGAGGATCACCGCGACAAAGAAGGAGAGGATCATCGCGGCCGATGCATTGGCCGGGATCGGACTCATGTACGGGCCCATCAGACCCGACACGAACAACATCGGCAACAGGGCCGCCACGACCGTCAGTGTCGCGACGATCGTCGGATTGCCGACCTCGGCCACGGCATTGATGGCGGCCTCGCTGCGGCCGCGACCATCGTCCATCGCCCAGTGCCGGGAGATGTTCTCGATCACGACAATCGCATCGTCGACCAGGATGCCGATGGAAAAGATCAGGGCAAAGAGCGACACCCGGTTGATGGTGTAGCCCAGGATATACGACGCAAACAGAGTAAGAAGGATGGTGGTGGGAATGACGATCAGAACGACCAGGCCTGCTCGCCAGCCGATCGCAAGCCCCATCAGCGCAACGATCGAGAGAGTCGCGAGACCGAGATGGAACAGCAGCTCGTTGGCCTTGTCGTTGGCGGTCTCGCCGTAGTTGCGCGTCACCACGGCGTCCACGCCATCGGGAATGAGCTTGCCCTTCAGTTGCTCCAACTGTTTGACGATGCGTTCGGCAATCACGACGGCGTTGGCACCCGAACGCTTTGCGAAGGCCATTGATACCGTCGACGCTCGTGACATCGTTCCGTTGGCGGATCGGCTAAAATGCCAGGCGCGATGTTCGACCGGTTGCGATCCAACCACCACATTGGCGACATCGCGCACATACACCGGGCGCCCATCGCGCGCGGTGAGTAGGAGCAAGCCGACGTCGGGAACGCCGTGCAAGGTCTGGCCTGCAACCACGGGCAGGTTGCCCTGGCCCTGGCGCAGCGCGCCAACCAGGAACGAGCGGTTGGCCTGGCCCACCTTGTCAATCAGCTGCGCCAGCGTGACGCCGTAAAGCGACAGTTTCTCAGGATCAGGCTCGACTCGTATCTGTTCAGGACTGCCGCCCACGACATAGGACAAGCCGACGTCGTCAAGCTTGGCCATCTCGACCATCGTGTCCTCGGCGATGCGATAAAGGACTGATTCGGAGAAGCGCTCTGCCACGGCCGGCTTCGGTGTCAGGTTGACGACAATGATCGCCACGTCGTCGATGCCGCGTCCGACGATCAGCGGCTCCGGAATGCCTAGCGGGATACGCTGCAGATTTGCGCGGATCTTCTCGTGCACGCGCAGGATCGCGTCGTCCGGCTTGGTGCCAACAAGGAAGCGCGCTGTGACCAGGACCTGGTCGTCGCTGGTATTGGAGTAGACATGCTCGACGCCGCCGATCGCCTTGACGATGGTTTCGAGCGGCTCGGTGACCAGCTTGACCGCATCCTCCGCCTTCAGACCATCGGCCTTGACGAAAATATCGACCATCGGCACCGAGATCTGTGGCTCCTCCTCGCGCGGCAACAGCGTCACCGCCATCAGCCCCAACGCTACGGCCGCGATCAGGAACAGAGGCGTCAGTGGCGAGCCGATGAAAGCGCGCGTCAGATTGCCCGAAAGACCGAGTTTCATTGCTGCACCAGCTGGTCGCCGGCCTGCAACCCAGCCAACACCTCGACCTCAGGTGGCTTTCCCACCGTCTCGATCGTCCGCCCCAGCTGCACCACTACATCGAGCGGCAGCCCCTGCGGTCTCGCCAGCGCGACGAAATCGTAGCCGCCGCGCTTGACGATAAAACTCTTTGGAACAACGATCGCCTTGCGTTGACCGGCCGAGATCCACACCAGTGCGCGCTCTCCGACATAATAGTCGCCAAGCCCGCTGGCCTCGGCATCGGCGATCACACGGCCGTCCTGCAATTCGGGATGGACTAGGGTGATATGGCCCGTGCCGGCAACCGCATCTGATGCTCCCAGACCACGCGCGCCGATCGCGATCGGATCGCCGGTCTTGATGAAGCGCGCAAGCCGTTCGGGCAACTCGAGCCGCACCACATAGTCATTGGCAGCGAGCGTCGCGATGCTCTCGCCCGCCAACATGACGCTGCCGACGGTGACTGGAACACGCAGGACACGGCCGTTGGCGGGGGCCTTGACCTCACCTTCTTTGATCTGCGTTTCCAGCACTGACCGTTCGGCCTTGGCCGACTTCAAGCCATTGGTCGCCGTATCGAACACGCTCGACAACTGGTCCACCGTCGCCTGTGGCAATATATTCTGCTTGCGCAGCGACTGCGCACGCTCGAGATCGGTCCGCGCTTTTTGTTCCGCCGAGGCCAGGGCCGCGATTTGCGCATCGAGCGCGTTCAATTTGAGCGCGATCTTCTCGTCGACGACAACCGCGATCACTTCGCCGGCCTCGACGTGCTTGCCTTCCGCAACGCTGAGCGAGGCGATGGTGCCCGGTGTGCGCACCCGCGCATCGACCAGGTCCTTGCTGCGAATGGTGGCATAGACCGCCTTCAGGTCAACAGTATCGATGATTTCCACCGTCCACACAGGCTTGTCTCCCACACCGGCCGCGACCGACAAGCCAGCAGGACATGACGAGACCAGCAGCAGGCCGGCAACGCCCGCCATCCGCCCCAAGAACCCAACAGCCATGCCCGCACTCCCATTTCTCGTCGTCTGTCTTGACTCGTATATCATAATGCACTAATTTAGCAATCATGGATATTCAAGAACTGACATCCAGGAGCGAAGAGGCCTCGCGGTTGCTGTCGCTGCTGGCGAACCCGCACCGTTTGCGCATTCTTTGCGCGCTGCACACCGGTGAACACTCGGTCACGGCGCTGGAGCGTGTCATTGACCTCAGTCAGTCCGCACTATCGCAACATCTGGCAAAGCTACGTCAAGCCCACATCGTCAGTACGCGCCGTGAAGCGCAAACGATCTACTATCGCATCAGCGACGTGCGGGCAGAACAGCTGCTGGCAGTGATGTACGACCTGTTTTGCAAGTCAAACAAAACTACCGCAAAGAAAAGGGGTTCCAAGTCATGACCATAGGTCGCGCCGTCATGGCGTTCGCGGGCCTGATGATCCTTGTGAGCCTGCTGCTCGCCCGGTTTCACAGTCCGTACTGGTTGCTATTCACCGCCTTCGTCGGCGCCAACCTGTTTCAGTCGGCCTTCACCGGATTCTGCCCGCTGGCGGCCTTGCTGCGGACGCTCGGGTTTAAGCCCGGTGCCGCCTTCTGAACCCGCGAGCCTTGGAACAACAGAATTTGGTGGAGGTAACGATGACACGCATAACTGTTTTGGGCGCCGGCATTGGCGGCGTTCCGATGGCGTTCGAACTGCGCGAGCTGCTCGGCAAGTCGGCCGAAATCACCGTCATCAACAACAGCGAATGGTTCCAGTTCGTGCCATCCAATCCGTGGGTCGCCGTCAGCTGGCGCAAGCCCGAGGACGTGCAGGTCCACTTGCCGAAGGTATTCAACAAACTCGGAATTGCCTTTTCGGCCGCAGGCGCCCGCCAGGTGCGCCCGGCAGACAATGTGGTCGTGTTGAACGACGGCTCCCAGGTCGCCTACGACTATCTCGTCGTTGCGACCGGGCCCCGGCTGGCCTTCGACGAGATCGAAGGCCTCGGGCCCGATGCCAACACCAGTTCAATTTGTGACGTACGCCATGCAACCACGGCGGCGAGCAAATGGGAGGAGTTCTGCCGCAATCCCGGCCCCCTGGTCATCGGCGCAGTACAAGGCGCATCCTGCTTCGGCCCGGCCTATGAGTTCGCCATGCTGGCCTCAGCCGATCTCAGGAAACGCAAGATTCGCGACAAGGTGCCGATGACCTTTGTGACCTCCGAGCCCTATATCGGCCATCTCGGCCTGGGCGGCGTCGGCGACACCAAGACGCTGCTGGAAAGCGCCATGCGCGACCGCGACATCAAATGGATCACCAATGCCAAGGTCGATCGCGTCACCCAGGACGCTGTCGAGGTGACCGAAGTCGGCGAAGACAGCGCAGCCAAGAAGCAGCATAAGCTGCCGGCAAAAGTCTCGATGTTCATTCCGGCATTCCGCGGCGTCGATTGCCTCAAGGGCGATGACGGCAAGTGGATCGACGGGCTCACCAATCCGCGCGGCTTCGTGCTGATCGACAAGCGGCAGCGCAATCCGAAATACAAGAACATCTTCTCGGTCGGCGTGTGCGTTGCGATCCCGCCCTATGAACCGACTCCGGTACCGGTCGGCGTACCCAAGACCGGCTTCATGATCGAGTCCATGGTCACCGCGACGGCGTACAATATTCGGGACGTGATGGCCGGCAAGGAGCCCAAGACCGAGGCGACTTGGAATGCCGTCTGCCTCGCCGATTTCGGCGACAGCGGCGTGGCGTTTGTCGCCCAGCCGCAGATCCCGCCGCGCAATGTCAACTGGTCGGGACAGGGCTACTGGGTGCACCTGGCCAAGGTTGCGTTCGAGAAATACTTCCTCAACAAGGTCCGCACCGGCACCAGCGAGCCGCTGTATGAAAAATATGTGATGAAGACGCTCGGCATCGAGAAGTTGAAAGCGGTGACCGTCCAGAAATGATCGACTGGACCCCGCTCGAATCTCTGACTGGCGATGCAATCAATTCATTGCCGCAGCCCCAAGCGAATGCCATAGGCGAAGACACCCAGCGCAGAGACACCGGCGATCCACAATCCAACGAACCACAGCAGCCGGACAGCACTAGACCGAAACCAAACCCTTAGCCTGCGCTTGCGCCCAAAGTGAGCCCGCGCGATTGCCGCTGGCGCAAAACGCCAGCACCGGTTTGGGTAGTTCGCGCAGACTGGCAGCGAAGGCTGCGGCATCGGCATCGGTCATGCGTCCGGGCGAAATTGGCTGATGTCGGATCGCCAGACCCGCCGCCGTGGCGGCGGCCTCGATATCGCGGTATCGTGGCTGTCCGAACATCTCACCGTCGGGACGGTTGCAGATGATGGCCTGGAAGCCGGCGGCTTTGATGGCCGCTATGTCGCTGACCGAGATCTGCGCCGCGATGGATAAGTCGTCGCTCAGTTTCTTGCTGTGCATCTGGTGATCTCCTTAAACGTTGCCTCAGAGCCCGTTCACCGGCACTTTGAGGAATCTCTTGCCCGACTCGTCGGGCTCGGGCAGGTGGCCGGCGCGCATATTGACCTGCAGCGATGGCACGATGAGCTTGGGCATACCGAGTGTCCTGTCGCGTGCCTCGCGAAGCGCAACGAAGTCGTCCTCGCTCACGCCATCGTGGACGTGGATGTTGTGAGCCCGCTCCTCGGCCACCGTTGTTTCCCAACGGATGTCGCGCCCGTTGGGGCCGTAATCGTGACACATGAACAGGCGCAGCTCGCCAGGCAACGCGAGCAGTTTTTTGATCGAACGATAGAGCTGGCGAGCGTCGCCGCCTGGGAAATCGGCGCGCGCCGTGCCACCATCCGGCATGAACAGAGTATCGCCAACAAAGGCGGCATTTCCTGTCACATGCGTGGTGCAGGCCGGCGTATGGCCGGGGGTGTGCAAGACGAAGGCCGTCATGGTTCCGATCCGATAGCTGTCGCCGTCCTTGAAAAGGCGGTCGAACTGGCTGCCGTCGCGCCGGAATTCGGTGCCCTCGTTGAAGACCTTGCCGAACACCTCCTGCACTGTTGTGACATGCTCGCCGATGCCGAGTTTGCCACCGAGTTTGCCTTGGATATAGGGTGCGCCCGAGAGATGGTCGGCGTGGACATGAGTCTCGATCAGCCATTCGAGGCCCAGATCATTGGCGCGGACGTAGTCGATCAGCAGATCGGCTGAACGGTAGCCGATGCGCCCAGCGGCGTAGTCGAGGTCCATCACGGCATCGATGACCGCGCAGGCATTGGAGTTGGGATCGTTCACGACGTAGCTGATCGTGTTGGTGTCTTTGTCGAAGAACGCCGCAACCTGCGGCTTGACCGACAGGTCGATGGGGTGGGTCATGGATATGTTCCCTTTCGGTGGCCGGGCCCGGCTAAAGCCCAACCCTTTGAGTTGCATCAGTGCAGCATCGGCACTGATTGCGCCCCAGCTCGCTACGCATTGGACTTGCGCGTGCCGAGGCCCATCGCAGCATAGATCGGGCACCAGCTGACCAGCCCCGTCACCGCCAGGATTGCGCCGACCGCGATGGCGGCAAGGCCCATCCAACCCCATGGCGTGGGTAGCCCGAAGAAGGCGTAGGCGATCAACGCAAGGCCAACAACCACCCGCAAGACGCGATCGAAGCTGCCGACGTTGAGGTGCATGGCTATCTCCTTTGGTTGTCGATGGCCGGAAACCTATGGGGTCTTGACGGTCGCGTATGTGACTTTGTCACGGAGCAGGGACGTCGTTTTCAGGCGCTCCGCTCACCGGTTGGCATCACGCTTCGGAGGCGAGCCGCTCGAGCGCGCTGCGGTCCAGCAAAGCAAGGCTGCCGCGCGATAGGGCCACCCAGCCCCGGCGCTGAAACTCCGAGAGGATACGGCTGACGACTTCGCGGGCCGAACCAAGCTCGGAAGCGAGCTGCTGCTGCGTCGCGACGATCGAACTCGAGCTATGTGATAGTTCCAGCAGTTTGGCCGCCAGCCGGATATCGAGACGGGAGAATGCAATATCGTCGATGATGCGAAACAGATTGGTGACCCGGCTGCTGAAGGCCGTGAACACGAAGCGGCGGAATTCCGGTGACTGCGCGATCAGGTTATCGAAGGTTGCCCTGGGGATGGCCACGGCGCGCACCGCAGTCTCGGCCACCGCCTCGGCCAGATAATCCTCGTACCCCATCAGGCAAGCCGTGGTGAGCACGCAACTCTCGCCTTCCGTAACGCGGTAAAGCACGATCTCGCGCCCGCTTTCGGAAACTTGCTGTACACGAAGCGTACCATCGAGCAGCAGAAGGTAGCTTTGAGGCGATTGGCCGGGCCCGTAGACCCGGCTGCCCAAGGGCAGCGAAATGATCGAGCTGTGCTCCGTGAGCGATGCAATCACTTCGGCAGACAGGTTTTGCAGCGCCGGGAAGAGTTCGATCCACGTGCCCGTCTTTGTCAAAGTGTTCTCCTCAATCCGTCGCCGAACAATCGACAGCGCGACTTTACAACAGCCGGAATAGCATCGCTGCGCCCACAACGGCCAAACGATTTGAGCCCGACGCGCATTGATCCAGCGCACGGCGGAAGGGGTTCAGCGGGCACACAATCAGAAGAACTTGCCGCAAGCAGGCTGTTCCTGGAGCCGTAGCCATGCCGACATCACCGACCCTGACAAAGCCCGAGCATCTGCCCAGCCGGGTGTGGGCGGCGCTTGTGGGCTGGTTGTGGGCTTGGATCGGATGGATCGCTGTGGGCGCAGCCGTCGCGGCTACCATGGTCTATTTCGGCACCCCTTACGTCCTTGGGCCAATCGTCGTCACCGATCAAATCAAGCGGCAGGACGTCATCCAGACGGTGGTCGCCAGCGGCCAGGTGCAGACGCCGTACCGGATGAACCTTGCCGCACAGGTCATCGGAACGGTCGCAGACGTGCCGGTAGCAGAGGGCCAGACCGTGCAGGCCGGCACTTTGCTTGTCCGTCTCGACGACCGCGAAGCCCGCGAGGCCGTTCGGCTGGCGCAAGGCGTCGTCGAGCAATCGCAGGCGCGGCTCCAGCAGTTGACCGCCGTGACGGCGCCGACAGCCGCCGAAACCAGGAAGCAGGCTGAGGCGGCATTGAAGAATGCGCAGGCGGCTTATGATCGGACCCTGCGTTTGCAGCAACAAGGTTTCGGGACCGGGGCGACGCTTGACGACGCCCGCAAGGCGCTGGACGTGGCCCAGTCGCAGGTGCACGCAGCCGACATTCAGGTGGCGTCGGCCATGCCGGGGGGAATGGATTATCTGATGGCGCAGACGCAATTGGGCCAAGCAGAGGCCGGTCTGCATTCGGCCGAGGCCAAGCTCGGCTACTATCAGATCAAGGCGCCGCGCGACGGGACGCTCATCTCGCGGAGCGTGGAACGCGGAAACACCGTGCAGCCCGGCGCGACACTGATGGTCCTGGCCCCGGCAGGCGAAACCCAGATCGTGGTTCAGATCGACGAAGTCAATCTCGGCCTGTTGCAGCTGGGGCAGAAGGTGACGGTGTCGGCGGACGCCTACCCCAAACAGGTCTTCGAGGCCCGCCTCTCGTACATCAACCCGTCCATCGATCCGCAGCGTGGCTCGGTCGAAGTGAAGCTCACCGTGGCCAATCCGCCGGACTACCTGCGCCAGGACATGACGGTGTCGGTCGAGATCGAGGTTGCCCGCCGCCAACAGGCCATCGTGGTGGACAGCGGCAGCGTGCATGATTTGTCGGGCAGCAGGCCCTGGGTCTTGGTGGTCGAGGCAGGCCGCGCGCGGCGCAGGGGCATCAAAGTCGGCACCATCGGTGATGCGGCGGTCGAAGTTCTGGCCGGCGTCCAACCCGGCGATGTCGTGGTGCGTGGCCAAATGACCAGCCTGACCGATGGCCAACGGGTGCGGACGAACGGCAATGGATAGCCACCTTCCCTTCGAGATCATCGCAGCTGTCCGGTTCCTGCGCGAAGGCCTGGTGCAGACCCTCCTGATCGTGGTTGGCGTCGCCGTCGGCGTCAGCGTCATCGTCTTCATGTCGGCCCTGCTCAACGGCGTGCAGGCCAACATCCTCAACCGCGTTCTCAGCACGCAAGCCCAGGTCGTCATATTGCCGCGCAAGGATGTGTCCCGGCCACTGCTACCGGACGGTTCGGCCAAGGTGCTCCGGGTGGTGCAGAGCCGGACGCAGCGGCAAGTCACGGTTGATCAATGGCGCAAGCTGCGCGACTCCTTCGCCAGAACCGCGAGCGTCGATGTCGTCTCGCCCATGGCTTCGGGGCCGATCTTCATCGTGCGTGGCTCGGCCAAGCGGACGGTTACGATGACCGGCGTCGATCCCGACCATTATTATCATTTTGTCGCGATCCCCGACGATATCGTTGCCGGGACCGCGCGGCTCGCGGTCAGGACATTCTGATCGGCAAGGATCTGGCCGAGGACCTCGGCATCAAAGTCGGCGACAAGCTGCTGCTGCGCACCGCATCGGGCGGCGGCGACACGCTCAATGTCGCGGGCATCTTCGATCTCGGCAACAAGGGCTTCAATCAGCACACGGTCATCACACTGCTGAACACGGCGCAGAACCTGCTTGGCATGGTGGGAGATGTTTCAAGCATCGACCTCACACTCAAGGACCCCTACCAGGCCGACGAAGTCGCCGACACCATTGCTGCGGTCCATCCGGTCGAGGCCGACAGCTGGATCAGGACCAACGCGCAATTCTTCACCGCCATGCGCACCCAGACGATCTCCTTCGGCGCCATTCGCACATCGGTCGGCTTGTCGGTCGCGCTCGGCATCGCCAGCGTGCTCGTCGTCTCGGTGGTGCAACGCTCGCGCGAGATCGGGATCTTGCGCGCCATGGGCGCCTCGCAAGGCCAGATCATGCGCGTGTTCCTGGTCCAGGGCGGCATTGTCGGGCTGATCGGCTCGATCTTCGGCTCACTGCTGGCGCGCGGCTTTCTCGTCCTCTGGCAGACGTTTGCCCGCAACCCCGACGGAACGCCCTTCTTCGCGGTCGAGATACCGCCCTCGCTTTACGTCCTGACCGCCGTGCTGGCGACCATTTGCGGCGTGCTGGCGGCCGCGGTCCCTGCGTTGCGGGCGTCCCGGCTCGATCCCGTGGTGGCCATCCGTGGCTGACAACGTCCTCACCCTTCAAGGCATCCGCAAGGCCTATAATGTCGGCACGGAGGTCGAGACCGAAGTGCTGCACGGCATCGACCTTACGCTGGCCAAGGGCGAGTTCTGCGCCCTGATCGGTCCCTCGGGCTCGGGCAAGAGTACGCTGCTCAATATCATTGGCCTGCTCGACCGGCCGACTGCCGGCTCCCTTGCGATCGAGGGACACGATACTGGCACACTCGATGACCGCAGACTGACGCAGTTGCGTGGCCACAGCATCGGCTTCGTGTTCCAATACCATCACCTGATCTCCGCTTTCACGGCGCTTGAGAATGTCATGATGCCGATGCTGGTGCAGCGCGGCTTTCCCGACGCGGCCATGCACACGCGAGCCGAAGAACTGCTCGGCCAGGTCGGCCTCACACGCTGGCGCAACAACAAGGCCATGAGCATGTCTGGCGGGCAGCAGCAGCGCGTGGCGATTGCCCGGGCCCTGGCGGTCAACCCGGCCATCGTGCTGGCGGACGAGCCGACCGGCAATCTCGACACCAAATCCGCCGACACCGTTTTCGAGCTGATGCGCGACGTCAACAAGGCCAGCGGCACCAGCTTCCTGGTGGTGACCCACAATATGGCGCTCGCCAAACGCTGCGACCGGACCATCGAGGTGGTAGACGGACGGATCGGCGCTCCGTCATCGTGACTGCGATTGATCCAGCGCAAACCGCGAACAACCCAGATCAGCAACATTTGCCGTTGGCAAATCCTGCCAACAGTTCAAACTAGGTGTCTTTGCGATGGACGATCAGGTCAGGCTTCGCAATGCCCAGCGACGGGTTGCACGTCTGAAGGGATTCCAAGGCCTCGACTTGGGCTTGCCAGCAGTCGATACCGTCGTCCGGCCCCTTGGGCCGGGCCCTTGCCTTGATCTCGATCAAATCTGCCAATGCTTTTGCCTTGCGGGAACCCGTCCGCCTACAAGCGGTCGAGAACGGCTTGGAGTTTGTCGCGCACTTCGGCCGCCAATCCCGCGAGCTTGGCGCTGCCGACATGGGCCATGGAGTGCGACGGATCGATCGCGGCGACCTCGATCCTGCCCTCGCCGATATCCTGCACGATGACATTGCACGGCAGCATGGTGCCGATCTTGTCGTCGGCCTGCAGGGCCTGGTGGGCTAGCGGAGGGTTGCACGCGCCGAGAATGCGGTAGGGCCGCCAGTCGACATTGAGCTTCTTCTTCATCGTTTCGCGGACATCGATGTCGGTGAGGACGCCGAATCCCTCAGACTTGAGTGCCTCGGTCACTTTTTGAATGACATCGTCGAAGGGACCGGCAAGCGTCTTCGAAATGTAGAATTTCATTGTCCGCCCTTTCCAAGTATGTCGCGCTTGCGACGCAGGTATTCGTCGCGATCGATCTCGCTCTTGGCATAACGTTCATCGAGCATCTTGAGGGCAACCGATCCGGCGCCAACATCGACCGATCCCTCCGGTACCCGTGTGCGGACGAGGTATCCCAGGCCATAGATGGCGAGCCCCAACACCGCCAGCCCCAGCAGGCCGCCAAAAGGCCAGCCGCCACCCATCCATCCATCGAACATCATGGTCGACCTCCGCCGCGCAAGTGCATGACTAGGCTGCTTTCAAAGTGAACGTTTGAAACCGTTTTCTGTCGCTTTCATTGATTTCCATCAATCGCATCACCCCTTGGCCACCACGTAGTCGTAAATGTCTTCTTCCTGGGCGCTGTGCATGCGTACCAGCGCGTCGATCGCCTCGACGACGCGTTGCGCATCGCGGACGAGGTATTTGTCCGCTTGCGTTGCATCAAGGTCAGTCGCGATCCGCTGCAGCAGCCGTGCCAGATGCACGATCTCGCGGTGCGCCCGGCTCATGGCGGCGAGCCCGTGGCCATCGGCCAGAATCTTCGCCAGTCGCGGATAAACCGAGGTCTCGTCTGTACGCTCATGCTCGATCACATTCCGGGCGACCAGATTGTTGGCTTCCACAATCAGCCCAACCGCGGCTTGGGAATCGGCCTCATCGAGCGCATCGGCGATCGAGCGCAGCCGATCAAGACTCCGTCCGAGCACCTCGTGATCGTGGCCAAGCGCTCCGGCTTCGCTGCTTGAGAGGCGCGCCGCCGACGATCGGCGTGCCGTTGCCAAGGCTCTGAGCGCATTCAGAATGACGGCGAGATCAATCGCCTCCTGGGTCAATGCGCCGGCCACTGGTGTAAGAAAGCCTAGTCCCGCCGCCAGCATCGCCAGCCCCGACAAGCCCATTCCGGCGACAATGCTTTGCAGCGCAATCGCACGGGTCCGGCGCGCAATGACCAGTGCTTCCGCGACCCGGTCGAGCCGATCGACGAGGATGACGACGTCGGCTGCCTCCGAGGACGCGCTTGCACCGCGCGCGCCCATGGCGATGCCGATATCGGCGGCGGCCAGCGCAGGCGCATCGTTGATACCGTCGCCCACCATGACGGTGGGATGGAGGCGCTGTTCCACGGCCACAGCGTCGACTTTATCCAATGGCGTACGATCCGCCAGCACCGCATCGAGATCCAGCGCGGCGGCCATGGTCTCGGCGGCGTCGGCGCGATCGCCGGTGACCATGACAACCCGCCTGACGCCGGCTGCCCGAAGCGCCTGCACCGCGCGCGGGCTCTCGTGGCGCAATTCGTCGGCCAGCAGCAGCGCCCCGATGGACTTGCCGTCAACGGCGACAAAGACGCTCAGCGCTGAGCGCCAAGAGGCCCGGCGCATAGCCCGCTTCGCCCATTCGGACGCCTCTGCGCCTCCGCCGCCGACGAAGCTGTGCGAGCCCACACGGACCAGCCTGCCGCCAACGCGCCCTTCCAATCCGGAACCCATGGTTTCGCGCACGTCTGTCGGCATTTCGAGTGCCAGACCGCGAGTTCGCGCGGCAGACACGACTGCAGCCGCTGCCACATGATGCGACGCCTGCTCAAGGGAACCGGCCAGCCGCAAGACGTCGTCGGCACTCTGGCCGGGCGCCGCTTCGATCGTGACCAAACGCGCGCCGCCGACTGTCAGTGTACCGGTCTTGTCGAACATGACCGTGTACGCCCGAGCCAAGGCTTCGAGCGCACCGCCGCCCTTGACCAGGATGCCACGCCGCGCCGCCTGCGAGACGCCGCCGATGAACGCCACCGGCGCCGCCAATATCAGCGGACAGGGCGTTGCGGCAACCAGCACGGCGAGCCCGCGAATGGGATCGCCCGAGACGAGCCAGGCCAGAGCCGCGCTGCCCGCCGCCACGGGCAACAACAGCAGCGCAAAGCGGTCGGCCAGCCGGATGAAGGGCGCCTTGGCGGTCTGCGCGGCCGTCACCATGCGGACGATCCCCGCATAGGCACTCTCGCCGGCCCGGGCCGTCGCCATCATCTCGAAGGTTTCGCCGACATTCAGTGTGCCGCTGCGAACCGCGTCGCCGGGGGCCCGAGCGATCGGCAGCGGCTCGCCGGTCAACGCGGATTCATCAAGAGTTGCCGTCGCACCGGTAACGCTTCCATCGACGGGGACGACCTCGCCGCCCCTGACCACCAGCCCGTCCCCGACAGCTACCGTATCGATGGTCACATCGCTGACATCGTCACCGTTGCGGCGGTGCGCGACCCGCGGCGCGCGATCCACCAGGGACTTCAGGCTGCTCTCAGCGCGGGCGACGGCGAAGTCCTCAAGCACATTGCCACCGGCATACATTACCGAGACGACAATGGCGGCAAGCGGCTGCCCGAGCACCAGCGCAGCGCTCATCGAGAGCAGCGCCACGGCATCGACGCCCAGCCGCCCCGCAGCCAAGTCCCGGGTCATCGAAACCGCGAGTGCGATCACCACCGGAAGCGTCGCCACTGACCATACCCAGCGGGATGCTACGCTCATGCCGGAGGCGGCCAGAACGAGCCCGACTACCAATCCGGCGATGGCGACAACGATCAGTGAGCGCCGCAACATACGAGGGTCCGGATAGGCTGCCACACGCGGCTTGGGGGATCGTGCCGAGCTGAGTTCTGATGCGACTGCGAACACATTGATCATGCTCCGATCCACCCGAACTCCGAATGCCTTCGGCCAGTGCTAGCAAACGGTTGGCCGTCAGCGATTGATATTGGTCAACGTCAGCGATGTTTCGCCGGGCGAAGGTCGGCAAGTTCGAAGCCGTAAGCAAAGGCTCAGACGATGTCCCAGCTGACAGAAGTCACGACCTCGAGTGAAAAGCCGCCAAGGCCGCGGCCGGACGCTGCGCCGGAACTGGACCAGACTTCGCGCAGCCCCATCGACGAAGAGGCACCGGCTCAGACAACACCCGAGACGACTGTCATGCCGCCGACCAGCGCCATGGCCCGCGATTCCGATGCGTCCACGGCGTTGCGAAACCGACATGGTGAAACAGATAGTCTCCGGCATACCCGTCGGACGGTTGGCAAACCAGGCGAGATCGCCAGATTGGTCTCGGTACTAGCCAGTGACAAAGCAACCTACCTGACGGGATCGACCAGCTAGATCAATGGCTGACAGTTCTTGAGTTGAACGACGATGCGTTGAATTGTGTTTCTGCAAACGCAGGCGGAGGTTTGATCTTGACCGCTCGCAACCTCAGCAGCCTTTTGGCACCAAAATCCGTGGCGCTCGTCGGCGCCACCACCCGGCCAGGCTCGGTGGGCGCGACCGTCGCCCGCAATCTCCTCGGCGCTGGATTGCCGGGGCCGGTCTGGTTCGTGAACCCGAAACATGCCGAAATCGCGGGGACACGCTGCTTTCCGGATGTTGCGTCTTTGCCTGATACTCCTGAGCTGGCGGTAATATGCACACCCGCCCCCACCGTCCCCAGGCTGATCGGGGACCTAGGTCAGCGTGGGACCCAGGCGGTTGTCGTGATCACGGCGGGAGCGCGAACCGAGGGGGCAGATTTCGACAGCGCGGTGCTTGCTGCTGCAAAACGCCACGACATGCGCGTGCTGGGTCCCAATTGCCTCGGCCTCATCGTACCCGGCGCGGGCCTCGATGCCAGCTTTGCGCATACATCGGCATTGAAGGGCGACCTCGCGCTCGTCTCCCAGTCTGGCGCGATCGTGACATCGGTTCTGGATTGGGCCAAGGCGCGCGGGATCGGCTTCTCGCACCTGATCTCGCTCGGCAACATGGTCGATATCGACGTCGACGACCTGCTCGATCATCTGGCGACGGACGCAAAGGTCCGCGCGATCCTTCTCTATCTTGAAGGCATCCGCGACGCTCGCAATTTCATGTCGGCGGCACGGGCGGCGGCGCGCGTGAAACCGGTCATTGTACTGAAGGCCGGACGGCATCCCGAAGGCGCCCGTGCCGCCGCGTCGCACACCGGCGCCATGGCCGGTTCGGATGCGGTCTACGACGCGGCGTTCGAGCGTGCCGGACTGGTGCGCGTCGCCGATCTTGGCGATCTGTTCGAAGCCGCCGAGGTCCTCAGCCGGATTGGCCGCATTCCGGGTGAGCGGTTGGCGATCCTGACCAACGGCGGTGGCGCTGGCGTGCTGGCGGTGGACCGCCTCAATGATCTTGGCGGCGTGCTCGCCAGCATCTCGACCGATACGATCGCCACACTCGACCGGCAGTTGCCCGCGAGCTGGTCGCGCGCCAATCCTCTGGATATCATTGGCGATGCCGGCCCCGACCGCTACGGCGCCGCCTATCGGGCGCTGATCGCCGATCCCGCGGTCGACGCGATCCTTACCTTGAATTGTCCGACGGCTGTGGCATCGAGCACCGATGCCGCCAAAGCCATCGCGTCGGCTTACGAGCAAGCCCGGGCGGGCGGATCGGCAAAGCCGACGGTGAGCGCCTGGCTCGGCGCAGCGGCCGTTGCCGAGGGTCGGAGGCTGCTCGAAGACGCGGGCATTCCGTCGTTCGAGACTCCGGCCATGGCCGTCGAGGCGTTCATGCATCTGGTGGCGTATCAGCGGTCTCAGGCTGCCTTGTTGCGGATACCTGGAGATGCCCCCAGTGGCCCGGCTGCCGATCGAGCGGCCGTAACGCCAGTTATTTCGGGAGCGCTGAAGGAGAACCGCTCGCTGCTGAGCGAGGCGGAGTCCAAGTCTGTACTATCTGCCTACGGTATTCCGGTCGCCATGACGCGCGTCGCCAAGACCCCGCAAGACGTCGCCAGCCGGTCGGCCGAGATCTTGACAGCGGGCGGGCCAGAAACCCAGGTGGTCGTGAAGATCTGGTCGCGAGATATAGCGCACAAGTCCGATGTCGGCGGCGTGCGCCTCGGCCTGCTTGACCCCGAGGAGGCGCGAGCTGCGGCCGAGGCCATGTTGCGCAATGTTGCGGCCGTCAGGCCTGACGCCCGCATCGAGGGCTTCATGGTTCAAGAGATGATCCGTAGACCGAAGGCTCACGAGTTGATCGTGGGCATAGCCGAGGACGCTACTTTCGGTCCCATCGTATTGTTCGGAACCGGCGGCACTGGGGTGGAGGTCATCAACGACAAGGCCTTGGCGCTGCCGCCACTGGATCGCACGCTGGCTCTTGGTTTGATGCGCCGCACCCGCATCAACCGTTTGCTGGAGGGCTATCGCGACCGGCAGCCTGCCGATATGGACGCTGTCGCCGATACCCTGGTGCGCATTGCCGAACTGGCCGCTGACTTTGCCGAGGTTCGTGAACTGGACATCAACCCGCTGCTGGCGGACGGCAAAGGCGTGCTGGCCCTCGACGCGCGCATCCTCGTGCGGCCCGCGCCAGCCAGCCGCGATCGTTTCGCCATCCGGCCGTATCCGGCGACGCTGGCGTCCGAGATCGTGCTTGGCGGTGAAATGAAATTCCAGTTGCGCCCCGTGCGCCCCGAAGATGAACATCTCGCCAAGGACTTCTTCGCCAAGCTCGAACCCGAGGACGTCCGTTTGCGGCTGCTGACCCCGATGAGGCAGCTATCGCACGCCTTCGTCGCGCGCCTGACACAAATCGACTATGCGCGCGAGATGGCCTTCGTCGCGCTCGACCCATCGGGAGCGCTCGCCGGAGTGTCACGGCTGGTTCGCGATGCGGATGGGAGCGGCGCCGAATACGGGGTGATCGTGCGCAGCGACCTCAAGGGGCGCGGACTCGGATGGGAACTGATGCGCAAGCTGATCGCCTATGCGCACTCGGAAGGCGTGACGTTTATCGAGGGTCACGTGCTCGCCGAAAACTCGACCATGCTCAAAATGTGTGGCGAATTCGGATTTGCGATCACGCCACATCCCGACGATCGCACCTTGAGATTAGTCACATTGCAACTGGTGTAGTTTCAAGGGTTGCTCATTGGCGGTGCCAGTCTAGATCGTCACGCCACTGTCGCCGTTTGCATCCGGAGCCGGCCAATCTTTCCAGGGGAACGGTTTGTCGTCGCTGGCGCCGCTGAGGAAGCGAACGACCTCGGCGAACCAACGCGCCAGCGAGGTGCCAAAGCGGCGCAAGACGCGATTTGTTTCGCCGGTTGCCAGCAGCCAAACGAATTGCACGACTGCGAGCAGTCCAAGCACCGATTCGCCGAGCCCGAAAGCAATCAGAAAGAACACCAGGTACAGCGCACGGACCCATCGCGAATGGCTGGACGTCCGATGACCTTGTTCGACGGCTTCCATGATACGTCTCCTTTTTTCAATGACGCTTCAATTCGTTGGAAAACTTTTCTTCGGGCGCGTGCGCGAGCTCGACGAGGTCTTCCGGCAAGGGCATACCGGAGGCGCATATTTCGTCGATCTCCCAAATGACCATTTGATGACCGGCATGCAGACCGCCTGGACGGTCGTGTGTTTCGGCCAGCAGCAGTGCGACCCGCGCCTTGATGTTCTCGAAAGCCCTGCTCTGCTCTCCTGTTGAGGAATCCGCTGCATCTGGAGGGCTGGCTCATCGTCACACGATTTCTGCGGCTGACAGATGTTCCCTTAGCTGATCGTTTGTCAGATGCGTAAGGTCCTTAACGAGCTCACCATGAACGACTTTTCGGATCTCGGCCGGCAACGCGGCCCTGAGATCTCCCAGCATGGTCGGGCCGGCGACCAGGACCAGGCGGTCGAACTCGTGCGCCGTGAAGCGATCCATGAGTTCGCGGGCGACGTGTTCGGCGAAGCGGTGCTCGACTTCGCGCACTGGGTCGCTGTGCGGCTCGATCGCGTGCCGCGTGGTGCCTTGCGACTCGTGTGTACGGCCTGGGCGATCGCTCACCATATCGCGGCCGTGTTGGTGACGATAGCTGAACTCGAAACGCTCGACTCGCTCAAGCGGGGCAAGTCGACCGGCCCAGCGGAGCGCTCGCGCCCGGGCGCTGTCGGCAACCAGAACCCATGTCCGGGGTTGTCCCAGGTGCATCGATACCTCCATCGGTCGTGCTGACTGTTCCGAAGTGTCGCAGGTATCGGGTCCACGGCGTTGATGCGGATCAATTGATGGCCTTAGGCGGCGGGCTAGTGATCGCTGGAACCTCCATGGAGGACACGACATGGCCCTCGATACACCCAAGCCCGAACTTGGAGCCGACCCCGGCCAGGTTGAGGTTGTGGCCTTTCTGAGCAGCCCGGCAGCCTATGAGCCTGCGCCCGTCTCTGTCGAGCGCATCGTGACCCATGCCGCGATGGTGTTTCTGGCGGGTGACGAGGCGTACAAGATCAAGCGGGCCGTAACGTATTCCTACTTGGATTTCTCGACACTCGAGAAACGCTTGGCGACCTGCAAACACGAGTTCGAGATCAACCGTGACAACGCACCTGGGCTCTATCTCGGAGTGGTCCCGATCGTCCGTCGTTCAGATGGCAAACTGTCGATTGGAGGAATCGGAGATATTATCGAGTGGGCAGTGCGGATGCGGCGCTTCGAAGCCAAAAATCTGTTGTCCAATCTCTATGCATCCAACCCGCCCAGCGACCCAACCATCCGCGATCTCGCCGAGGCCGTGGTCAGACTTCATCGAGGGGCGATGCCGCTCACGACGCCGGATGGCGCCGCCCGGATCGGCGCCATCGTCGAGGAACTGCGCGATGCGCTTGCAGAACACCCTGGCAGGCTGCCGGCCGAAGCCGTCGAGCGTTTCATCGAACTTGCCGATACCGAGCTTGACCGCAACCGCCTGTGCCTCAAACTCCGCGGCCGGCGGGGCTGCATCCGGCGCTGCCACGGCGATCTCCATCTCGGCAACATCGTGGCGATCGACGGCGAGCCGGTACTGTTCGACGCCATCGAGTTCGACGACGAGATGGCGACCATCGACGTGCTCTACGATCTTGCCTTCCTGCTGATGGACCTCGACATTCGGGGTTTTCGGCGTTCCGCGAACATGCTGTTGAACAGATATCTCACGCTTTCGAAGACCGGCCTCGACCTCTACGGGTTGGCCGCTCTGCCGCTGTTCATGGGGCTGCGGGCGGCGATCCGCGCCATGGTGGCGCTGCAGCGCGGTCATGACCGGCAAGCCGACGACGAGGCCTGGCGATACCTGGACCGGGCGCTCGGCTACCTGAAGCGTGTCAGGCCTCGCCTGATTGCCGTCGGTGGCTGTTCGGGAACAGGAAAGTCTACATTAGCGCGTGGGCTCGCCCCGTTGATCGGCCGCTCGCCCGGCGCCGTGCATCTGAGCAGCGACAGCGAGCGCAAGGAGCTGGCCGGCGTGCCCGAATTGCAGCGGCTGGGTCCTGCGGGGTACACGCCCGAAGTGACCGCCGCCGTCTACCGCCGGTTGCAGTCGAAGGCGACGCGCGCCTTGCGCAGTGGATGCTCCGTGGTCGTGGATGCGACCTTCCTGCGGCCGCAGGATCGTGGGGCTATTGAAGCAGTCGCGGGCCGGGTCGGCGTCACTTTCACCGGTGTCTGGCTGGCAACGTTGCAGCCCTTGGCCAGCGCAAGAGTTGCGTCGCGCCAAGCCGATGCCTCGGACGCTACAACGGATGTGGTGGAGCGCCAATTCGCGGCAACAAGCCCGCCCGAGGATTGGATTGCCGTCGATGCCAGCGGCACGATTGAGCAGACATTGGCCGCCGCCGCGCTCCGTCTTTGCGAACACAACTCAAGATCGTCACGCGACTCGGAACCAGCTCGCAAGTCTCCGCTGCTCTTGCAATGCCACCACGAGGACCTATTCTGCACGCACTGGTGTCAGACCTGGAGCACCCCTTGCAGCCCGACAATCCCCATACCCCCATCCTGAAGGTGCTCGGAGGTCATAGATCGGCAACTGATATTGGGGCGATGCCGTGCTGGCCGGTATTCTTGCCATAGCCACCGATGCGATCGATCTCGATCGACGACGCGCATCGGATAACGCTGTTCAATCATGGCACCGAACAAAGCGACATCGCCGACTTCCTCGGCCTTACGGCCGAGACGGTCAGCCGGACCCTCACCAAACTCGCCAACCAGGGCATCATCTCACGGCACAGCGGCCGCATCCGTATCCTCGATACGGATGCGCTCGAGGACGTAGCCGCTGGCGATCACAGTGTTTGAACAGGCCCGACTTTGATCAGCATCAATGTTGAGACGACCTCAAGAACCTACTGTTGTCCATGCATTGCCTGCCAAGGGATCAACTCACATGACCACAAGGAGACGTCACATGAAAACCGAATCCTGGCTTCCGAGGTTGTGGGGCGAGGGCCAGGAACCGCGCGATCCGTTCACGGCCATGCGTCGTCAGATGGAAGAAATGTTCGACGACTTGCCCGGTTTCGGACGCTTCTCCAAGTCAACAACGAATGGCATTCTGACGCCGCGCATGGATGTCAGCGAGACCGACAAGGAACTGCGCATCACCGCCGAACTTCCAGGCGTCGAGCAGAAGGACATTTCCGTCACGCTCACCGGCGATGTGCTCACCATCAAAGGCGAGAAGCGCACCGAGTCCGAGACCAAGTCGGCTGACAAGGAGCCGACCTATCACCGCATCGAGCGCTCTTACGGCTCCTTCCAGCGCACCATGAGCGTGCCGTATGACATCGATCTGGCTAACGTCGATGCCAAATTCAAGGATGGCCTTCTGACGGTTACCCTGCCCAAGCCTGCCGAGGTGCAGAAGATGGCCAAGCAGATCGAGATCAAGAAGGCCGCCTGAACGAGCTTGCGTAACGACAGAGGCTCGGCCCGTCTGGCCGGGCCTCTGTCGTTTTTGAAGACCGCTATCCCGGCGACGAGACCGGCTACCGCTTCGGCGAATACGTCTCCATCAAGGAGCATGACGACGTGATGCGGACTTTTCGTGTGGTGTCGGTTGCCGCGATTGTTCCTGATCATCGTCCATGATGGCGCGCCAGGCGGCGCCGTCGAGGTCGTCGAACTGGCCGGAATGGAGCGCCCAGAGAAAGGCCGCGAGCGCGAGCGCTCCCAGAGCGAGGGCGGCAGGAACGAGCCAGGCGAGCGCGCTCATGTCTGGAAGGCCTCCGCGCGGCAGGGTTTGGTCGTCAATCGCAGGGCATTCAGCGTGACGGCGATGGACGATGTCGACATGGCGATCGCTGCAACGAGAGGTGTCACGAACCCCAGCATGGCGAGCGGTACGCACACGGCATTGTAGACCGCCGCGATAGCGAAGTTCTGCAAGGCGAGCCGCCGGGTTTCGCGTGCGACGCCCAGCAGTTCGGAGACTGCGCCGAGCGATGCGCCCTGCCAGATGACGTCAGCGGCCAAACGGCTGATGTCGGATGCCTCGGCTGGCGATAGCGAGGCATGCCCGGCAGCCAACGCGGGGGCATCGTTGAGACCGTCGCCGACCATCAGTACGCGGTGTCCGACCGCTTTCAGGGTTGCGAGGCGCTCGATCTTATCGGCCGGATGCTGGCGCGCCTGGCTGTTGGAAATGCCAGTCTCCGCCGCCGCCGCCGCGACCCGATCCGGTTGATCGCCGGACAGCATCTCAACGGCGAACCCACTCTTCTTTAAGGTTGTGACAACGTCTTTCGCGTCGGGCCGCAAAGTGTCGCTGAAAGTGTAGCCGACCGGCTCGTGACCCGGACGGCCGAACCAGAGAGATAAGGCGGCCGGCGCCGGCGTGCCGCCAAGTACGAAGTCCGCCGAGCCCAGCCGCTCCTCGCCGTCGGCCGTCAACCGGCTGAGGCCTTGGCCAGGATGTTCGGTGACGTCGCTGCCGATGGCCACAGGACCGACGCGGGTGGTGGCCGCGCGCAACAGGGCGCGGGCATAGGGATGGTGGCTAGCAGTGGCCAGGACAGCGGCGGCACGCAGGCTGCCCATGCAGACAGAGCCCGGGGCCGACAGCGTCGCTTCGCCGGTGGTCAGCGTACCGGTTTTGTCGAACACAACGGTGTCGATCTCGGCCAGACGCTCCAAGGCGTCGGGCGCTTTGACGATGAGCCCGCGCTTGAACAGCCGGTGCGCCGCCGCGATCTGCACCGCCGGCACCGCCAGCGCCAGGGCGCAGGGACAGGTGATGATCAACACCGCGATGGCCGCCGTGAGGCCGCGCTCCCAGCCGTAGCCGAGGGTGAACCAGCCCAGGAACGTGGCGAGGCCGAGCAGATGCACCGCCGGCGCATAAATCCGTGCGGCGCGGTCGGCCATGCGGACATGGCGCCCGCGCCCCTGTTCGGCCGCCGCCATCAAGCGCGCGATCTCTGCCAACAGCGTGTCGCCTTCGGTGGCGGTGGCCTCGACAGTCAGTGTGCCCAGCATACTCAATGTGCCAGCATGTACGCGGTCGCCCGGGCCGACAGCACGCGGCGCGGTTTCGCCCGTGATCAGGCTCTCGTCGACGTCGCTGCGGCCCGAGCGCACCACTCCATCCACCGGGATTCGCGAGCCGGTTGCAACGTGGACGTACATGCCAGGCGACAGCAGCCGTGCCGGCATGGCGGAGGTCGTGCCGTCGTCTGCAACGACGGTGGCCCAATTGGCCTGCAGCGCCATCAGGTTCTGCGCCGCACCCTGCGCCTTGACGCGGACGCGCTGATCGAGGAAACGACCGATCAGCAGCAGGAACAGCAGCGTCACGCTGGCGTCGAAATAGACCTGCTCGCTGCCGCGCCAGGTCTGCAACAGGCTCATTGCCGTTGCCAGACATATGGCGACCGAGATCGGCACGTCCATGTTGAGACGGCGCGCGCCGATGGCCTGGGCGGCAGAAGCGAAAAAGGGCTGACCCGCGTAGGCGACGGCCGGCAGAGCGATCAGTGCCGACACCCAGTGGAACAGATCCATGACGCGGGCATCCATGTCGTGGAAGGCGCCAGCCCAGACCGATACCGACAACAACATGATGTTGGTGGCCGCAAAGCCGGCGACCGCGATGCGTGCCAGAAGGCCGCGCTCGCGCCGGGCGGCGGCGTCGAACGGCAGAGTGGCCATTTCGGCGGCCTGGTAGCCCGCCGCCTTCAACGCTTCGAGCACTGATTTGTCGTCGGTGGTCCCACGCACGATCTCGGCCTGCACGCGCCGCGCCGTGAGATTGGCGCGCGCGGCGACTACGCCGGGCACGGCCAGCAAGGTTCGTTCGACCTTGGCCAGACATGCGCCGCAATGCATGTTTTCGACGATCATGGTCAGCTGCCGCGTGCCGAGAGCGGCCGCAGCGACGGCGTGACCGTTCATCCTGCTGGGGGCAGCCATAGCCGCTCCTTCCATCGAAAGACCGTGCCCGATCCTGGGCGGGAGACGTTCAGGGTCGCGATCCAGGTTCCGTAGCCGGCGGCGCTGAGTGGCGCCTGGTAATGACCCGATCCGGCGGGCACGAACGAAAGAGTCCGGTCGAACTGACTGGCGGCCGGGCGTTCCAACGTACCGGCGATACTGTAGCCGTCGAGCGGCGCGCCTGACGCATCGGTCAGTGCAAGGCTCAATACCGAACCATTGCTAACGCTTAGCGCAGCTTGCCAGCCCAGCCGCTTCTGCTCGGCAGCCTCGGTCAACGTGGTGTTGTAGGCGAGGCCCTTGCGATAGTCGTCTTCACCCGCCAAACCGGAAAATGTCGAAACCGCGGACCAAACGAAGAAAGCGTTGACGCCCGCGACGATGGCAAAGACAGCCAGAAAGATTGCGAGAGTGTGCGCGCCGGTCATGCCTCCGGTCCGTTTGCCCAGTGTTGAGTTCGTCATAGCGTTGGCCTCCGGAAGCTGGCCGGTTGACGGTGCGAACGGCCATCGCTGGTGTCGGTCAAGATGAATGCGAACTGTGTTGCTTCGCCTGACAGTTGCGGCAGCGCGGCAGGTGGCACGGCCACATAGACCTTGATGGCCCTGAGCCCATCCGGCTTGATTTCGATGGCAACCCCTTCGGCCTCGCCAACGATGCCGAGCGTGGCCCCCGGCAGGCCATCGATCGCCACTTTTAGGTTGCGCGGTTGCCGCAGTTTGTTGGCGATATCGATGGTGTAGCCGTTGCGGATGCCGCCATCGGTCAGGCGCACAAACAGCGGATTGCGGTCGGGTAGTACACTGGCGACCAGGGTGTCGCGGGTGAACAAGGCAATCAGCATCAGTGTGCCGACGATGGCGATCATGCTGGCATAGAGCACTGTGCGTGGGCGGACGAGACGCACGGGAGGCACCGACATCCGTTCCGTCGCTGCTTGCAGCCGGTTGAACGTTTCATAGGCGATCAGCCGGTTCGGCCTGCCGACCTTGGCCATCACCGCGTCGCAGGCATCGATGCATAGCGCGCACTGGATGCATTCCAGCTGCGGCCCCTCGCGGATGTCGATGCCCATGGGGCAGACCGCGACGCAGCCGTTGCAGTCGACGCAGTCGCCGCGGCCCTCCCAGCTGGCGCTCTTCTTGTGGGCCCCACGCGGCTCGCCGCGGTACGGGCGATAGCTGACCAGCAGGGAATCATCGTCGAACATCGCTCCCTGGATGCGCGGCCAGGGGCACATATAGGTGCAGACCTGCTCACGCGCGATGCCGCCGAGCAGGTAGGTTGTGCCTGTGAAGAGCGCGAGGAAGAACCACGCCGTCGCCGGGGCCGTGCCGGTCCACAGCTCGTTGGCCAACGTGGGGGCGTCGCGGAAATAGAAAACGAAGGCGCCGCCGGTCGCCAGCCCGATCAAGGCCCAGGACATATGCGTGCCCAGCTTGCGCCAGATCTTGTTGAAGGACCAGGGCGCCTCATCGAGGCGGATGCGGGCATTGCGATCACCCTGCCAGAAGCGCTCCACCGCGATCATGAGATCGGTCCAGACCGTCTGTGGGCAGGCATATCCGCACCAGACGCGGCCGGCCAGCGACGTCACCAGGAACAGGCCAAGCGCGGCCAGCACCAGCAGGCCTGTGACGAGGTAGAACTCCTGCGCCCAGATCTCAATCGGGCCGAGAAACAACCGCTGATGAGCGAAATCGACCAGAAAAGCCTGGTTCGGCAGCGACGGCCCGCGATCCAGGCGGATCCACGGCAGCACATAGTAGATGCCGAGGGTGACGATCATGACCGCCCATTTGACCAAGCGAAACGTGCCGTGCGCGAGCTTGGGATAAATCTTCTGCCGTTTGGCATAGAGCGGACGATTGGTCTTGGCGTTGACCGCCGCAACGTCCAACCGCTCGATAGTGTCCGTGCGCGCGACCGGCGCAAGCGGCGCGGCCTCGGCTATCGCCCGGTCGGCAAGACCCTGCAACGGATTGTCTTTGGTCATCGCACCGCCCGCAATCTCGGCCAGGGCGAGCGCGCCCGCTGCACAACACAGGCACATGGCGTCACCACTATTTGCCTCCGCCCAATTCGTGGACGTAGAGCGCCAGCTCCTTGATTGTGGCGGGTGGCAGCCGTCCGCCCCAGGTCGGCATCACACCACCGCGACCGGTCTCGATCGAGGTCAGGATGTCGCGCTTGTCGCCGCCATAGAGCCAGATGGCGTCGGTGAGATTGGGCGCGCCCATGTCAAGCTTGCCCTTGGCGTCCTCGCCATGGCAGGCCGCACATTGATCCTTAAACAGTGCTTTTCCGCGCGCTGCTGCCTCGAGCTCAGTCGAGCGCCCCGACAGCGACAGCACGAATTCGGCGGCGTCGTCGATCTGTGCAGGCTCCAGTATCTTGTCGAGACCAAAGCGGGGCATCTGGTTCTGGCGGGTGTCCTTACCGGCGCTGCGGATTCCGTTCGTAATCGTGAACTCGATGTCTTCGAGCCTACCGCCCCACAGCCAGTCGTCGTCGTCGAGATTGGGATATCCGGCCTTGCCCTCGGCGCCCCGGCCGTGGCAGGCCGCACAGTTGTCGCCGAACGCAGCCTTGCCGCCGGCGAGCGCAAACGCCAGAAGTTGAGGGTCCTTGCGGATGTCCACAATCGACTTGGCAGCGATGGCGTCGACAAACGTCGACTGCGCCGCCTTGGCTGCCGCGATGTCGCTGCCAACCACTTGGCGCTGGCTGTAACCAAGCAGACCGTGCGTGTACCCCGTCGGCGTCGGCCAGGCCGGATAGGCGATCCAATAGCCGATCGCGTAGATAATACAGGCGAAAAACACCCACAGCCACCATTGCGGCAGCGGCCGGTTGAGTTCGCGGATACCATCCCACTCGTGGCCGGTGGTGGTGAAGCCGGTGACCTCGTCGCGGTCGCGCCTAGGAGCGTCGGTCATGCTTGGCTCCCGTTGGCTTGGCGATCGATGTCGTCATCGCTGGCGAGCGGAAGCCGTGCCGCCTCCTCGAACCCTTTCTGGTTCCCGGGCCAGAAGGCGTAGAGCACCGCGGCGGCGAACAACCCGATGAACAGGATCAGCGACGCGATCTGCGAAACAAGAACGATGGTTTCGTAACTCATTGTGGCGGCCTCTAGCGCAGGTTCGGTCCGGACTCGTCGTATTTGGCGAAATCAACCAGCGTGCCGAGCACCTGCAGATAGGCGATCATGGCGTCGAGTTCGCTGGCGTCGGTCGTGTTGCCGGAGAAGGGACGCTGCTGCGCCTTGGGGTAGCGCTTGAGGAACTCGGCCGCCCCCTTGGCGTCGGGATTGATCTGCCGGCTGACGTCGGCGGCCGCGTTGGCGATCATGTCATCTGTGTACGGCACGCCGACCATGCGCAGCGCCCGCATTTTATCCGCGATGCCGCTGGCATCGACCGCAGTCTGGGCAAGGAACGGATAGCCCGGCATGATGCTCTCGGGCACCACCGAACGCGGATTGGTCATGTGCGCGACGTGCCATTCGTCGGAGAATTTGCCGCCGACGCGCGCCAGGTCCGGGCCGGTGCGCTTGGATCCCCACTGGAACGGATGGTCGAACATGCTTTCAGCCGCGAGCGAGTAGTGGCCGTAGCGTTCCACCTCGTCCCGGATCGCCCGGATCATCTGGCTATGGCAGCCGTAGCAGCCTTCGCGGATGTAGATGTCGCGGCCAGCCAGTTCGAGCGGCGCGTAGGGCCGCATGCCCTCGACCTTCTCGATGGTGCCCGCGACCACAAACAGCGGCGCGATTTCCACCAGCCCGCCGATAGCCACCACAACCAGAATGCCGAGCAGCAGCAACAACGAATGGCGCTCAAAAATTGCATGTCGAAACATCTTGGACCCCCATTATTCCGCGGCCGCCAGGCCGGGCTGATAGACGCCGCCCCTCAACTCGGGCGCTGCGGCCACACGCGGTTGCAAGGCAATGTCGGCCGTGAGATCCCCGCGCGCGGTACGCCAGACGTTGTAGGCCATCAGCACACCACCCAAGAGGTAGAGCGAGCCGCCGGTCGCACGGATGACGTAAGGCCAGTGCATGGCCACCACCGTCTCAACGAAGGAATACTGCAGGAAGCCGAGGTCGTTGTAGGCTCGCCACATCAGGCCTTGCATAAGGCCAGCCACCCACATCGAGGTGATGTAGAGCAGTATGCCGATGGTCGAGAGCCAGAAGTGCCACTCGACCAGCCGCATCGAATACAGCCCGCGCCGCCCCCATAGCCATGGCGTCATGCAGTAAATTGCGCCAAACGACACCATGCCAACCCAGCCAAGCGCCCCCGAATGAACATGGCCAATAGTCCAATCCGTGTAGTGCGAGAGCGAGTTCACCGCCTTGATCGACATCACCGGCCCCTCGAACGTCGACATGCCGTAGAAGCCGACGGAAACCACCAGCAGGCGCACGACAGGATCGGTACGGAGCTTGTCCCAGGCGCCCGACAGCGTCATCAGGCCATTGATCATGCCGCCCCAGGACGGCATCCACAGCATGATCGAGAAGGTCATGCCCAGGGTCTGCGCCCAATCGGGAAGCGCCGTATAGTGCAGATGATGCGGGCCGGCCCAGATGTAGAGGAAGATCAGCGACCAGAAGTGCACGATCGAGAGCCGGTACGAATAAATCGGCCGCTCCACCCGCTTGGGAATGAAGTAGTACATCATGGCCAGGAAACCGGCGGTAAGGAAGAAGCCCACCGCGTTATGGCCGTACCACCATTGGGTCATCGCATCCTGGACGCCGGAGTAGATGCCGTAGCTCTTGGAGCCGAACCACGACACCGGCACCGCCAGATTGTTGACGATGTGCAGCATAGCGACCGTGACGATGAAGGCGAGATAGAACCAGTTGGCGACATAGATGTGCGGCTCGGTACGCTTCCAGATGGTGCCGAGGAACACCAACAGATAGGTCACCCAGACGATGGTCAGCCACAGATCGACGTACCATTCGGGCTCGGCATATTCTTTGCTCTGAGTGACGCCCAGTAGGTAGCCTGTGGCCGCCAGAACGATGAACAGTTGGTAGCCCCAGAACACGAACCAGGGCGACCAGTGGCCGGCCAGCCGCGCCCGGCAGGTGCGCTGCACCACATAGAACGATGTCGCGATGAGCGCGTTGCCGCCAAAGGCGAAGATCACGGCTGAGGTGTGCACCGGACGCAAACGCCCGAAATTTGTCCAGGGTAGATCGAGGTTAAGCGCCGGAAAGGCAAGTTGCCAGGCGAGGATGTCGCCTATGAGAAAGCCTGCGATGCCCCAGAAAACCGTTGCGATGACGCCGGCCTTGACGACCGCGTTGTTATAATTGGCGCGCGACCTTGCGCGGGCTCGACCTTCGGGATCGGCGACGAAGGCGTCATGGACAACGACTCCGGCGGCAAAGGCGCCTGCCAGCGTAAGGATCAGAGCATGCATGAGGAATGCGCCGTCGCGCGTGTTTGCGGCTGCGATCGCGCCGACCGCAACGACCGCCAAACCGGCGAGCACCGCCAGCGCGTCGTTGATCGCAATGATTTCGTCTCGGGTGCCCGCATCAACCATGTGTTGTCCCTCGCTGCCCTCGGAATGACGGCAGTCTGGGTGGCGCCCAGCGACGCCTCATTGATCCAGATCAGTTCGCTTGGCTCACTGGCGCGCTCGTTGCAGGTCGCGACGCTTACCGCCCCCGGCTCGATGTCATCGCGTCCAACACACTTATCCTCCGCTGGTGGCCGAGGACACCGCGGTTCCGCCTTCCTGCACGTCCAACTTTGAGACCTTGCGCCGACTGATGCAGCGTCATTGGGCGCTAGGGGCGGGAGGCTTGGCGATTGTCATCGATGGGGTGCAGGCCAGTCTTTCAGTTGGTTGGCATGGCTCTTCAGCCAGCCAATTTCCGGGACCATCGATGGTATCGGAGAGGCCCGCGCCGCCGGAAATCCTCACCTCCAGGACGTCCAGGCAATCGATCGGCGCCAATATTTTCTCCCGGCTCGAACCTCCCGCGCGGTCGCCGCGACACATTGCTTGAACCGGCCGAGGTTTCCTCCCCTCCCGGTGGTTTGCCAAACTGATGATGCGTGCCGCGCCGGGCCTGTCCTCCCCCTGCGGTGCCCGAGTAGACGCCGCGCATCACGGCGGGCACGTCAACTCCTTGCGTGCCCGCCATTTTCTTTCGAGCAACTCGCCATCAGCCTTGCGGCAGATAGGCCATGGGATGCAACACAGGGGCGATTTTTCCCAGCAGCGAGCGCCGCCACCAGCCGCGCGGATGCCGCCGGCCAAACGCGCAGCGCGGCGCATGGCCATGCCAAGAATGCAGACGGCAGCGGCCGGATGTGATCCGTGCCGCGTGGTGCCGCTCTCGCCCAGCGGCCGGCATCAGGCCGAGCGTGGCGGTGTGCGCAGCCGGCCCCAGCCCGGGCCCCAGGGACGCATCGCGAACCGCCGCGCCGGTTGCAGCTGGTGTCAACCGGGCGGATGCCGGCAGTGGCAACAGCGACGAGGTGACCGGCGGATGGCTTGCCCAGCTCGTCGCGACTTGTTGCCCCGCGCCACAGTCGCGCGGCAGCCGTGGCAGATCGGACAGGAACAGCCGGTTGCCTGCCGGCAGCACCGGCGTGAGCATGGACCGCGCGGCCTCCGTGACGCGGTGCGGTCCCTCGTTCTCGACCCAGGTTGAAACATATCCCGCCGCGGTTACCCGGGCCTTGGCGGCACCTGGCTCCTTGGTGAGTTCCACCAGCGCGATGGTCCCGAGCCGCTGCATGGGACGGCGCTGGCCGGAGATGAAATTGCCGGTGGAATAGATCACCAGACCCTCATGGCCATCGCGGGCGGTCAACCTCTCCCACGGTTGCAGCACGTGCGGATGGGTGCCGATGACAACGCTGGCGCCAGCCCCGATGGCATCGCGGGCCAGATCGCGCTGGCGCTGCTCGGGGGTCGGCGAGCCCTCCAGCCCCCAGTGGGGCGTCAGAATCACCGCATCGATGGTTGGCTCGGCGACCAGCCGCCTGATCTCGGCGAGAACCTGGTCGCGCTGTTCGAAACAATACAGCACTTGGGCGTGCCGGTCGGGAAAGCCGTTGGTGGCGTAGGTGCAGGCCAGCCACGCCACGTTGAGACCCTTGGCGCTGGTGATCGTGCTGAAGGGATGGCTGGTGGCATCGCGAGGCCGGGTGCCGGTGAAGGCGAGGCCGCCCTTTTCCAGATTGGCGACGGTGCGATCGATGCCCACCGGGCCGCGATCCAGCGAATGGGTGTTGGCGGTGGACACCACGGCAAAACCGCTGGCCTTGAGGTCGCCGACGATCGAGGGGTGGTAGTTGAACAGGAGCTGCGAGGGCGGCGCGGTGTAGACGGAGTTGTTCCAGGCCCGGCCGGGATCCTTGACGAGTTCGAGCCGGGTATCGATGCCCTCGGCCGCGGTGCCCTCGAAGTTGCCATAGGTCAGGTCGGCATCGGCGAGCACCGACGCGACCGGCTTCCAGAAATCACGATAGGAGCCCGTTGGCGTCAACGCCTCACGCTCAAGCTCGGGATGAAAGAGCAGATCGCCGACGCCCGCGATGGTGATCCGCTGTCCGGCGGCGCAGGCGTTGGTGAAGGTGAGCATGGGGCTGGCGGCTGGTGCGGAACCGCTGGCGGCACCCGGCGCCACGTCTTGTGGGTCGCGCTGCGCTGCCTCCGCTGGCACGGCGATCACCAACAACCCGATCAGCCCCGACAACGAAGCAATACGCATCTGGTGTGTACTCGCTTACTCAGCCCTGGCCAGTCTAGGGCGCAAGAAACGTCCGGCCAAGCGGCGTTCGGCCGCATACGCCAGGCACGGGCGGACTCCGGCAGCAACTCGGAGCCAAGAGTGCCAATCGACTGAAGCGCTTGCATTATTCAGTCATTTTTCATCCGACTCAGGTTATGATCCTCGTGGTCAGTTCCTTTCGGCAGGTTTGCTTGGGGAGCCTCGATGCGTGATCGCGACTTTGAGCGGCAGATGTCCGGCTTCAGCCTGACGACGGCGGAAATTCTCTACCGCCTGCCCGACCATCCGTCCCTGCTTCAGACCTATCTCTGGCAGGACTATGACCTCTCGCCGCTGTTCCCCAAATTGCGTTCGTTCCTCGACTTCTGGAGCCGCAATCTCGATGGCCCGCTGGCCGAAGTGCGGGTGGCCCATCGCGGCCTGATCGCCCCCCGCGAGTTCCGCTTCCGCGAGGGGGAATTGGTGGTGCATTGAGAGGGGCAGTGCGCCGGTCACCCTTATCCCGCTCTCCATATGCCAACGGGCTGCTTTCCGGTCCGCGACTTCGCTAGACTTCCCCCGCGCTCTGCCGGCAGAATGCCGGAATCTTCGAGGGCGGGGACACTCCATGACACGGAACGAGACGCTGGAATTGTGGCGGCGCTGCGAGATGGCGCGCGCAGCCGCAAAAGCAAGAGGAGTGGATGACAATGGATCCCACGCCGCTGCCAAAGCCGTGTGGGATGGGTGGGCTGCGTCGTTACTTGCGCGACGGCTGGTATTGGAGACCACCGGCGCGTGGAAGATCAAGCATGACGCCCTGAGTGGCGAAGAGCCTGACGGCCCCGAGACCAGTCTCTGGTTTGGCGAGGCGGCGGTTGATTTTATCAACCATACCTTCGAGGACGACGCTGATTTTCGCGCCTTCGTTTTTCCCGGCGAGGCGTTCTTTGGACTTATGCCGTTACCGGCGGGGAACTGGCAGCGCGGCGCCGAATTCGGCAAGAATGCGAGATTCAATGGGGCTCAATTCGGAAGGGCCGCTCATTTCGGCGGCGTGAAATTTTCTGGTTATGCCGGATTCCGGAAGGCCCAGTTCCTGCGCGACGCCAAGTTTCAAGGCGCGCAATTCGAAGGCGAGGCATATTTTGACGGCGCGATTTTTGAGCGCTCTACGGAGTTTATCGAGACAAAATTCCTGGCGATCGCGACATTCGATGAGGCTGACTTCCAAGGCGACGTACGCTTCCGGTCCACGGAGTTCCGTCGGGAGGCACGCTTCAACCAGGTGATGTTCCGCACCTATGTTGGCTTTGGCTCGGTGCAATTTCGCGGCAATGCCCAATTTTCTCGGGCCAAATTCGACGGCAATGCGGGCTTCCGGGATGCAGTTTTCCAGCAGGCCGCCAATTTTCAAGCCGTCCGCGCCTTGCGTGCTTTCTCATTGGTGGCAGCCAGATTTGGCGCCGTTCCGAATTTCGTGCAGGCCCATTTCGAGGAAGCACCGGACCTCGATTCAACACGGATCCACATTCCACGCGCCGATAGCGGCGGATTCTGGCATTCGATGGGCTGGCGAGGGACCTCCAAGGGTAACCCTGACGTTGCCGCGCGATTTCGCGCACTAAAGCGCCTGGCGATCCAGGCGCATGACAGCGACCTTGAGCACGATTTCTCCGCCGGAGAGCTGAAGGGCCGACGGGGGGTGCAGGACTTCGCCTTTCCCAGCGTCGGCAGGCTGCGTCGCGGCGAGCCTGTCTGGCCTGGCGCACTCAGATACTGGCTGGGCGGCATTTACGGTCTGTTCTCTGACTACGGACGCTCCATCACCCGGCCGCTTTTCTGGTGGTTGGTGCTTACCGCCATCTTTTGGGGACTCTATCTGTCCGTACACATTGCCGACCATGACAGGCTCGTTGCGTCAGCCTTGGCCAAGGTTGAGCAGGCCAGGTCGGTCAACGCCGGAAGACTCCCCGACAATTTTCCGATCGAGATTTTGGCTGTCTCCGAACAGCCGCCCTATGGCGTCACGCCGGCGCAATGGTCTGGCCGCCTGGTGCTGTGGTTGGCTTATGGAACGTTCGCCCACGCTCCACCCCCTCCAAGCCTCCATTGCATGGGCGCTGGGGGCTATCGCCACCCGGAATGGGATGCCTTGACCCTCGCTGTTCGGAAGGGCTTTCTTTTCCTAGGGCTCGATCAGGCCGAGGTGCTGACGCAGATCAATGCTTGCCTCTATGGCGCCGAAATTGCCTCGACGGCAGGCAGGGTCGGCGGCGAACTGGTGCCGGTGCTCCCCTACTGGGTTGGGTTCTACAGTCTCATCCAGACACTGATTTCCGCCGTCCTCATATTCCTATTCCTGCTCGCCGTGCGCAATATGTTCAAAATCAAATAAGCCGGACCCCTCACAAGCAATTGGCCAGTCCGCTGAGGATGCCGCTGACGTACACGAGTTCGCCTTCGCGCGCCCATAGCAGCATCGCGATCAGGGCGATCAGCACGAACAGGGCGCCGCCGGCATAGGCCAGCAGCCGCTCGCGGCTAAAGTGTCTCATCGGCTCAACCCGCATCGATCAGCTCTTTCAGCCGGGCAATCGCGGCGTCGGGCTTCTCGCCGTAGCCGATCAGCGAGCGCAAGGCGCCGGCACGATCCATCAGATACACGGCGGCGGTGTGGTCCATGGCGTAGTCGGCACCCTTCACGTCCACCTTCTTGGCATAGACGCGGAAGGCCATCAGCGCCTTGCCAATCTCGGCCTCCGTGCCGGTCAACGCCAGAATACGCGGGTCGAACGCCTTCATGTATTCGGTCAGCGCGGCCGGCGTGTCGCGGGCGGGGTCGACGGTCACGAATACCAACCGCAGTTTGCCCGCATCGGGGCCGAGCGCCTTCAGCCAGTCGGTCATGTCCTGGAGGGTGGTCGGGCAGACATCGGGGCAATGGGTATAGCCGAAGAAGACCGCGTAGGGCTTGCCGGCGAGGTCGGCATTGGTGACGCGCCGCCCGAAGGCGTCGGTGAGCTCGAACGGGCCGCCAATGGCCTGGACCTCTGGGGTGACAATCGGCAGGAACCGCCAGAGAACGCCGAGCACGAGCGCGGCCAGAACCATCAACCAAATGAGGCTCGGGCGCGGGCGCGGCACGGGCAGGTTCTTCGATAAATCGGCGCCCGACGCCATGACCTCGGTGTCCCTCCTGGCTCAGCCGTCAACACGACGGCTGGCGGTAAACTAGCCGCCGCGCTAGGACTGCGCAATCAAAGCTGTCGTGAGGCATTCCCCCCGCATGTACGCCGCCCGCCGTTTCGCCGTGCGCCACGCGCGCGCCTTCGAGCGCCTGTATCAGGGCTTCGAGCGGGTCATTGTCGCGCTCGACCCGGTGTTCCGGCGGGTCGGATATGGGCGGCTCGAACGGCCGGTCGCGGCCGCCGAGCGGCTGGTCAAGGGCGTGCTGTTCGACTGCAAGATGTGCGGCCAATGCGTGCTCTCGTCCACCGGCATGGCGTGCCCGATGAACTGCCCCAAACAGCTGCGCAACGGCCCTTGCGGCGGGGTGCGCGAGGGCGGGTTCTGCGAGGTGAAGCCCGCCATGCGCTGTGTCTGGGTGGAGGCCTGGGACGGGGCCTCGCGGATGACCGAGGGGGCCGAGCGCATACGCATCGTGCAACCGCCGGTTGATCATGCGCTGCAAGGCTCCTCGGCCTGGCTGCGGGTGGCACGCGAACAGGCCGCCTTGGCCAGCCCCCGAGCCGCCGACGCCCCCCGCACCGCCATGGCCGAAGCCTTCGCGCGCGCCCGGCGAACCGAGCCGGCCTCGGCCCCGCTCGGCATTGAACCAGCGCCGAGGGGACAGGCCGCTTCGCCGAAGGGCTCCGACCCCATCGCCCGGGACACCCCATGACCGCCAGCCTGCAAACGCCCGAACCCTACGATCCGGTGCTGCATCCGCCGCTGCGGCCGCCGCCCGGTCACAAGTCTGGCTCGATCCTGGAGCGGGCGCTGAGGCGCGGCTGGTTCGCCATCACCGCCGAGCTCAACCCGCCCGACAGCGCCGACCCGCGCGATGTGCTGGCCGCCGCCGAGCCGCTGAAGGCCGTGGCCGATGCCATCAACGCCACCGATGCCTCGGGCGCCAACTGCCATATGTCCTCGATGGGCATCTGCTCGATCCTGTCGCGGGCGGGCTCGGGGATCGTGCTGCAGATCAGTTGCCGCGACCGCAACCGCATCGCCATCCAGGGCGACGTGCTGGGGGCGGCGGCGATGGGCGTCGGCAACATCTTGTGCCTGACGGGCGACGGCGTGGGCGTGGGCGACCAGCCGGGCGCCAAGCCCGTGTTCGATTTCGACTCGCTGTCGCTGTTGCGTACGCTGAAGACCATGCGCGACGAGGGCACGTTCCTGTCGGGCCGCAAGCTCAGCACGCCACCGGCGATCTTCCTGGGCGCGGCCGAGAACCCGTGCGTGCCACCTTACGAATACCGCGCGCAGCGGCTGGAGAAAAAGGTACGGGCGGGCGCCGATTTCATCCAGACCAACTATATCTTCGATGTGCCGCGGTTCCGCGAATTCATGGCGCGGGTGCGTGACATGGGGCTGGATGAGCGAGCCTATATCCTGGCGGGCGTCGGCCCATTGGCAAGCGCCAAGTCGGCACGATGGATGCGCGCCAATGTGCCCGGCATCCACATCCCCGACGCCTATATCGAGCGGCTGGAGCGCGCGGCCAAGCCGGCCGAGGAAGGCAAGAAACTCTGCATCGAGCTCATCGGCGAAGTGCGTCAGATCACGGGCGTGAAGGGCGTCCACGTCATGGCCTACCGGCGCGAGCATCTGGTCGGCGAGATCATCGAGGCGAGCGGGCTGCTCAAGGAGCGGCTGGCGGCCAAGGAGGGGGCGGGCTAGCGACCTGGTTCACCGAAGCCTCACATCCACAGGCGCATCGGTACGGCCAGCGCGGCAGCCACCGCCAGCACCGCCGCGATGGTCCAATGCTGGCGCAGCAGCAGCACAGCGCAGATCGCGGCCAGCACCACCACGCGCCAGTCGAGCGTGCTCAAGGTCGGTGTCCAGATCTGTAGCGGCCAGGCCGTCACCAGTTCCACCCGCCCGAAAAACACATGCAGCGCGAACCACACCGTCAGATTGAGGATGACGCCGACCACCGCCGCCGTGATCGCCGCCAAGGCGCCCTTGAGGCGCGGCTGGGCGATGATCCAGTCGATGTAGGGCGCGCCGGTGAAGATCCACAGGAAGCAGGGCGCGAACGTCGCCCACAGCGCGATGGCCGCCCCCAAAATCCCCATCGCCCAGGCTGGACCGCCGGCCCGCTGGAAGGCCGCGATGAAGCCGACGAATTCGGTGACCAGAATCAATGGCCCGGGCGTCGTTTCGGCCAGTCCGAGGCCGTCCATCATCTGTCCGGCATCGAGCCAGTGATACCGCAGCGCCACGTCCTGACCCATGTAAGCCAGCACCGCATAGGCCCCGCCAAAGGTGACGACCGCGAGCTTGGAGAAGAACCAGCCGAGTTGTGCTGGCACGCTGGCGGGACCGAAGATCGCGGCGACGGCCAGCAGCGGCGCGATCCAGATCGTCAGCCAAAGCACGGCCGTCCGCGCGGTTTGCGCGAGGCTGACCGAGGCCAGCGGTACCAGCGCCGTCGCCACCGGCTTGGCGCGGACAAATCCGAACAGCGCGGCCGCGAACACGATCAGCGGAAACGGCAGCCCAAGGAAGAAAATGCCGATGAACGACAGACCGGCGATCACCCAATGCTCGCTGAGCTTCAGCGCCCGGCGTGAAATCCGCAATAGCGCCTCGACCACGATCACCAGCACCGCCGCCTTGACGCCGAAGAACACCGCCTGGACCAGCGGCACATTCCCGAAGGCGGCATAGATCATCGCCAGCGCCAACACCACGGCAGCGCCCGGAGCTACAAACATCAGCCCCGCCGCGAGGCCACCGCGCACCCCATGCAAGCGCCAGCCGGCGTAGGTCGCCAGCTGCATCGCCTCGGGGCCCGGCAGCAACATGCAGAAGCTGAGGGCGCTGAGATACTTGTCCTCGGGCAGCCACTTCTTCTCGTCGACCAGGATGCGGTGCATCAGCCCGATCTGCGCCGCCGGCCCGCCGAAGGAGAGCAGGCCGATGCGGGTCCAGGTGCGCAAGGCTTCGGGAAAGGACGGGGACATGCTGTTCATCTTTGGCTGCCTCTCGGTCTATTGCAAGTCTGACCGCCACCCGCCGAAGATGAACAGCGTGTCCCCGTTACCGCCAACGACGGGGACACGCTGTTCGTCTGCGAGGGCCACAGTCGACAGGGCAAGCCCGTGACCGCCACCCGCCGCAGATGAACAGCGTGTCCCCGTTGGCTCCGGTCGCAACGGGGACACGAACGCCCGAAGAGGCGATCATGTCCCCAGAAAGCTCTCCCAGTCGCCGACGATCTCGATGAGTTCGGCGCTGGTCAGCAGCGAATCGGCTTGCCAGCCCAGATGGGCGCGGGCGCTGGACCACGGCCAATCCTGGGGCCGGCGCACCAGCCCAGCCTCGACGGGGTTCAATTCGATATAGCGGGCGGCCGCCAGCAGCTCATGATCGTGGATGAGAGGCTCGGACCCGTATCGCCCTTGCCAAAGATAGCCGGTCCAGCCTTCGCGCCGGTTGATCGCCGCGGTGTAACGGCGATGGGTGTGGCCCACAGCCTCGGTCAGCGCCCCGGCGGTTTGCGGCACCAGCAACAGGTGAACGTGGTTCGGCAACAGGCTGTAGGCCCAGACGTCGACACCTGCGTGCTGACAATGCTCAGCCAGCAGATGCCTGTAAAGACGATAGTCACCATCATGAAAGAAGGTCGGCTGTCGGCGATTGCCACGCTGCGTGACGTGATGGGGCAATCCCGGAAGAACTTGGCGCGCGGTACGGGGCAAGATTGTCACGCTGGAACGGGGACACGCTGTTCATATTCGGCCGCGAACGCTGAAATAAGCCACTAGGTGTCGTCCCGGCTGAATATGAACAGCGTGTCCCCGTTGGGAGGCGACACGAAGTTGATATTCGGCATCTCCCGCTCGGCTTGCTATAACGAGTTCAGTTTCGCCGAAAATGAACATCTTGTCCCGGACCACCCCATGTCGATCGCCCCCGCCAAGCGCATCACCGCCCCCGACATCACCGCCCGCAAGGGCGCAGACCCGATCGTCTCGCTCACCGCCTATCACGCCCACACCGCCCGTATCGCCGACCCCTACGTGGACTTTCTGCTGGTTGGCGACAGCCTGGGCATGGTGATGCACGGCTACGAGTCCACCGTGCCGGTGCCGCTGGAGCTCATGATCATGCACGGCCGCGCTGTGGTTCGCGGCGCGCGCAAGGCGCTGGTCGTGGTCGACATGCCCTTCGGCACCTACGAGGAGGGCCCGGGCATCGCTTTCCGCAACGCCGCCAAGGTGATGAAGGAGACCGACTGCGGCGCGATCAAGCTGGAGGGCGGGCGGCGGATGGGCGAAACCATCCGGTTCCTGACCGAGCGCGGCGTGCCGGTGATGGCCCATATCGGCCTTACCCCGCAGTCGATCAACGTCATCGGCGGCTTCAAGACCCAAGGCCGGACCAGGGACCAGTGGGCCGCCATCGAGGAGGACGCGCGGATCGTGTCGGAAGCCGGTGCCTTCGCCGTGGTGCTGGAGGCGATGGCCGAGCCGCTGGCCGCCAAGATCACGCGCAGCATCCCCATCCCGACCATCGGCATCGGCGCCTCGGCGCAGTGCGACGGCCAGATCCTCGTCATGGAGGACATGCTGGGCCTGTCGCCGCGCGTGCCCAAATTCGTCAAGGAGTTCGGCAAGGTCGCCGCCGCCATCGAGGGTGCCATCGCCGCCTATGCCAGCGAGGTCAAGGCCAGGACCTTCCCGGAGCCCGCCAACACCTATGCCCTGATTGACCCCGCCAGCCCGGTCGCCGCCACCAAAAAACCCAAAACCGTGGGGACATGACGGTCGTCCTCGCCGGCACCGCCCGTGGGGCAAGCTGCAATCGTATCCAGGCGAGGATGATCATCGTGTCCCCGTTGAGTCCGGTGGTTGCGGGGACATGAAGGTCAACTTTGGCTCAAGGCGTACAACCGGCGAACCGTGCGGTGACCGGCCGAAGCTGACCACCGCGTCCGCTTCGCCTTTGCGTGCCGGCCCAGTAGGCGCTATCAAGCTGAACAATGCCGATAACCGCTCCAAATTGTTGGCGCGGCAAGTCATTCCCTGGGGCCAGAGACCGTCGTTATGTCCAACACCGATATCGTCCGCGAAGTGGACGAGGAACTGCGCAAGGAACAGTACGAAAAGCTGTGGCTGAAATACCGCTCGGTCATACTCGCCGGCGCCGCGGTTGTGGTGCTGATGGTGGCCGGCTACAAGGGCTGGCAGGGCTATCGCGCCAGCCAGGCGGCGGCGGCCGGCACCCAATTCGACGCCGCCGAGGGGCTGCTGCGGGCCGGCAAGCCGGACGACGCGGCCAAGGCGCTGGAGGCCATCGCAACGGGCGGCGCGGGCGCCTATCCGGTGCTGGCTGGCCTGCGCCTGGCGGCCAAATCAGCCGCCGATGGCAAGCGCGACGAAGCGCTGGCACGCTATGAGGGCATCGCCAAAAATCCCGGTACCGACGCCACCTTGCGCGGCTTCGCCCGGCTGCAAGCGGCCCAGCTCAAGCTGGACACGTCGGACTTTACGGCCATGCAGAATCAGCTCAACGATCTTGCGGCACCCGAAAGCGTCTGGCGCAACTCGGCGCGCCAACTTTTGGGGCTTTCGGCCTACAAGGCGGGCAAATTGACCGAGGCCGATGGTTATTTCGCCGCGATCTTGGCCGACAAGGACGGGCGCGGGCCCGTCAGCACGATGGCCGAGATGATGCGCGAGCTGATTCTGTCGGCCACGGCGAAGCTGCCGGGGGCGGCGAGCAACTAACCGGGACGATCACCGGGGGGAACGCAATGGCCGGCATCGCACGAACGCTCGCAGTCCTGGCTTTGGGAGCTGCGTTCGCATTTCCGCTGGCGGGTTGCTCCACCACCGATTCCGAGGACACAGCCGGCCCAGGCCTACCCAACCTCACCGATCTCAATCCCTTCGCCACCGCCAAGGTGCCGCTGCCTGGCAAGCGGGTGGCGGTGCTGACCGCCGAGGATCAGCTCAACGGCCGCATGGAGGGTGCGACCGGCTCGATCTCCATTCCGCCGCAGAGCCAGATGGCCGAATGGGCGACCCCGGGCGGGGCTGCGGGCAACGCGCCGGGTCATCTTGCCCTGACCGGCTCGATGCGCACGATCTGGACCGCCGAGGCTGGCACCGGCTCCAGCGCGCTCGCCAAGCTGACCGCGCCGCCCATCGTGCTGCAGGGCCGGATCTATGTTTTCGATGCGGCGTCCCATGTCAGCGCCTATGCGGCGGCGGGCGGTGCCCGAGCCTGGGGCGTCAGCGCGGCCCCCGAAGGCGTCAACGAGAGCAAGGCCTTCGGTGGTGGCATCGCGGCCGAGGGCGGGCGCATCTTCGCGGTGACCGGGTTCGGCACCGTGGTCGCGCTCGACGCCGGCACCGGAGCCAGGTTGTGGGAGAAGAAGTTCGGCTCACCCTTCCACTCGGCTCCCACGGTCGCCGACGGACGGCTGATCGCCACCAACATCGACGGCCAGGTGCTCTGCCTGTCGACTGGCGACGGCAGCACGATCTGGACCTATCACGGCGTTCCCCAGCAGGCCGCCGCGCTGCTCACCGGCACGCGGCCCGCGATCTCGGGCGGCGTGGTGGTCGTGCCGTTCACCTCGGGCGACATCGCGGCGCTGAAAGTCGATTCCGGCGCGCAATTGTGGACCGACAGCCTGAGCGGCGCCCACGCCAACGCCACCATCGCCGCGCTGAGTGATCCTGCCAGCCCGGTGATCGTCGGTGGCAGCGTCTATGGCGTCAGCCGCTCGGGCCGGTTGATCGCCAGCAATGGGGCGACGGGCGCGCGCATCTGGGCCATGAACCTCAACGGCGTTGAGACGCCCTGGGTCGCGGGCGACGGTATCTATGTTGTCGACCTTTCGGGCCGTCTGGTGGCGCTCAACCGCGCCAATGGCGAGGTCCGCTGGGCGGCAAAATTGCCCGGCAACGCCAAGGTCTGGAGCGGACCGGTGCTAGCGGGCGGCAAACTATGGCTGACCTCGAGCAAGGGCGCGCTGGTCGGCGTCGATCCGATGACGGGCCAGGCCACCGCCCAGCGCGATCTTGGCCAGCCGGTCTACCTCGCCCCCGTGGTCGCCGACGGCAAGATGTATGTGCTGACCGACCACGCCAGCCTGATGGCGATTGAATAGACGCGCGGGCAACCGGCCTCGTCGCCCAATGCCGAACCCGTTGCGGAGCGGAAATCCCTTAGGGCGTCACTTTCTTTGAACCTTTCGACTTGGCGGCACTGTTGAGAGCGACCGCTTGGCGAACGAGCGCCTTGAAGGCGGTCTCGTCGACGACCTCTCCCTCGTGGATATCGATCGCGCGGCGCGTGTTGCCCTCGAGACTCGCGTTGAAGAGACGTGCCGGATCCTTGAGGGACGCGCCCCTGGCGAAGGTGAGCTTCACTACGTTCTTGTAGGTTTCGCCCGTGCAGATGATGCCGGCGTGCGACCAAACCGGAACCCCTCGCCACTTCCACTCCTCGACAATTTCGGGGGCGGTCTTGTGGATTAGACTTCGGACCCGAGCGAGCGTCTCGCCCCGCCAATCATCCAGCTCTCTGATTCGTACATCGATCAGCTGCGAGGGGGAGTCTCCCAACTTTGCTTCCTTCGAGCTGCTCATCCCCTTCTTCATGGTTGTCGCCTTCTTCAAGGTTGTTGTCGGCTACCTTAGCCGACGTCTTGGACATCCTATTGGCCATCGCGTTCATGCCAACACGGCGAATCGCCATATAGTCACCGCATGGCAAGCGATTCGAAGCCTTATGTACCGTTCTCCCAACGCACTGGCCTTGAGCCGATCCCGCCGCAGCTCAAGCTGGGCGAGGCGTCCGTCGAGCTGCGCCGTCTGCTATATTATTACATCAGCCTTGAAATCGACCGCGAATCCTGCGCGCCGCCGTATGGCTCTACTCTGTTCAATGACGAATGGAGGCGTGTCGCGATGGACCTGCACGTTCTCTTCTTTAAGCAGCCGGCCGACAAATTCAACTTCAGCGCATACGACCACAAGCAACTCCTCAACAACTTCGTCCAGCGCGCCAACATCGGCGACCTGTTCAATCTGGTCGAATTCTTCGTCCGGCAAGTTGGATGCAGTGGCGAGTTGAAGCGCGAGCTTGCAGGCGCGTTCGTCACGGCGCGCGCCGCGTATCGCGTATTCGACAACGAGTTCATCGCCGCCATCGGCACGGAGGAGCAGGCGGCGGCGTTCGAGCGCGCCATCGCGGGCGCGGAGGCCAAGAATGCCACTGCTGCGCGCAAGCAGCTCATCGCGGCGGGCGTGGCGCTTCGCAATTTGGATTGGGCCGGGAGCGTGCGCGAGAGCATCCATGCCGTCGAGGCAATGGCGGTGCGCCTCGCGCCGGACCAGAACACCCTTGGCGGTGCGCTCAAGGTTCTTGAGCTGCGGGGACACCTGCACGGCAATCTTAAGGCGGCGTTCGAGCGGCTCTATGCCTATTCAAACGCCGAGAAAGGCGTGCGCCATGCGCTCGTGTTCGGTGACGAGGCACAGGTAGACGAGGCCGACGCACTGTTCATGCTGGGCGCGTGCGCGTCGTTCGTGTCGTATCTGCTGGCACGCGGCACATAGCCGCGCTTCTGGCTTACACTTCCCGCGATCTGCGGATTGCCGTCTGTGAGGAGGGTCAGCTTTGCACCGACCCGCTTGGTGGCAGCCCTATTTACGACCTTCGCTGACCTCTTGGACGACTTGCTGGCCATTGTGTTCGCTCCGCTCTGCCGGTGGCTCGCCTGCTGCACCAATTGATCAGCCTCCCCATGACCCCAACCGGCCCGAACTGAATGGCGAATGTGCCAGAACGGCAGACAGCCTGGCACACGAATTGAACTGCGGTTTTGTCTTGATGCGTACCTCACCGTGCGCCACCCGGCACCCTCACGCATTTCGCGCCTCGAAGCTCTTTCTCGCCAAGGTCTCCGCCGCCTTCGAACCTGATGTTCAGCGGTCGATTCTTGCTGCCTGCTGTGGCGAGTAGCGTTCTCCCGTTACGGTGATCGCCGACACAACGGCTTCGATCTTGAGCAGGTCCTCGCTCGTCAGTTCGACCGCGGCCGCTCCGATGTTCTCTTCGAGACGGTGGAGTTTGGTTGTGCCGGGGATCGGGACTATCCATGGCTTTTGGGCCAGCAGCCAAGCCAGTGCGACCTGAGCAAGGGTCACCTTCTTGTCCGCGGCGATCTTGCCAAGCGCATCGACCAGGGGCTGGTTGGCTATCCGGGCCTCCGGCGCAAATCGCGGAACAGAATTGCGGAAGTCGTTGCTGGTGAATGCCGTGCCCTTGTCGATGGCGCCCGTGAGGAAGCCCTTGCCGAGCGGGCTGAATGGGACAAAGCCGATCCCCAGATCCTCGAGCGTGGGCAGGAAGCTTTGCTCCGGCTCACGCCACCACAAGGAGTATTCGCTTTGGACGGCGGCGACAGGCTGCACGGCGTGGGCGCGGCGGATGGTACGGGCGCCAGCCTCCGAAAGGCCGAAATGCTTCACCTTGCCTTGCCCGATCAGGTCCTTGATCGTGCCAGCCACGTCCTCGATCGGCACGTTGGGGTCGACGCGATGCTGATAGAACAGATCGATGCGGTCGGTTCTCAGCCGCCGGAGCGAAGCGTCGGCGACGTCGCGGATGTGCTGGGGCCGGCTGTTCATGCCGCTTCCACCATCCGTCCCATCGATGTCGATGCCGAATTTGGTCGCGATGACCACCTGGTCGCGGACCGGAGCCAGCGCCTCGCCGACCACTTCTTCGTTTGTGTACGGCCCATAGACCTCGGCGGTGTCGAAGAAGGTGATCCCCCGCTCGACGGCCGCCCGGATGAGGCGGACAGCATCGGGCGTGGCCATCGGTTGACGATAGGAAAAACTCATCCCCATGCAGCCGAGGCCGAGGGCGGAGGCTTCGAGGCCGGTATTTCCAAGTTTGCGCTTTTTCATGACATTCTCCGTCCAGTGATTGGTGCCGGGAGGCCAGTTACATCTTCGCCGAAGTCGCTCGATACTGTTCGTCGCCGTGCGGGCGACCGGTTGCCCGAAGATTGCGAACCGCGTCGCTTGCTGTCTACGACCAGGTTCCTTGACTGTTTGATCGATCAAACCGGCTGTCGTCGCAAACCAATCTAGTGGACCTCCACGCTCGCGATTAGATTGCTGAATCGGCATGGCCTTATGAGGAAATTTCATGATTGTCCCGCCACGCTTGCGCCAACGTCGGGTTCCACTGGTCGGTGTCGTTGCGGCGCTTGGCAATCGGGAGGGGTGCATGTTGCGTAGATTGGCGACCTTGATACTCTTGGTACCCATTTTGATCGCGGCCGGGCAGGGGCGCATGGCTTGGGCGCAACAGCAGGACGCCGCGGATCAGCAACAGGCCGCGGAGTTCTCAAGTCTCTATCAGCGGTGGCCGCAGACCCAGGATCCCGAGCAGATCATTGTGTTGGGCGAGCAGCTCGTTGGGCTTGAGCGTGAGTTGCGAAACTGGCCGCTTGCCGCTTCTCGTGAACAAGTCAAAGCTGAAATCTCGTTCGGCCTGGGCAGTGCCTACGTTGCGCGCATTCGCAGCGTTCGCGCCGATAATCTTGAGCAGGGAATCGTCCATCTTGAAGCGGCGATGGCGATCTGGAATCGCGATACCGAACCGCAGAACTGGGCAAGGCTCAACAACAATCTCGGTATTGCTTATTGGGGACGGATTCGTGGCGAGCACGCCGACAATCAGGAGCGGGCCATCGCACATTTCGAGGCCGCGCTCGCGATATTCACCCGCGATACGGCCCCGCTGCAGTGGGCGCAGCTCCAGAACAATATCGCGATCGTCAACAAGGAACGCACGTACGGACAACGCGCCTCGAATATCGAGGCGGCGATCACCCATTTCGAGGCGGCGCTCACGGTTTTCACGCAAGGCGCCTATCCGCACGAATGGGCGAATGTTCAGAACAATCTCGGCGGTACGTACCGCGATCGCGTCGCCGGGGACCGCGCCGAGAACCGGGAGATTGCGATCTCCCATCTCGAGGCAGCGACCACGGTGCTCACGCGCGAGGCGTTTCCATTCGAGTGGGGAACCGCGAAAACCAATCTTGCCGGTGCCTATCTGGACCGCAGCCGCGGCGACACCGCCAACAACCAGGAGACCGCCCTCACCCACCTCCAGGCGGCCTTGACGGTATTTACTCGGGATGGGTCTCCCCAGCAGTGGGCGACGACCCAGCGCACGCTTGGCAACGCATTCACAGACCGCATTCGAGGTGACCGCGAAGGCAACCGCAAGGAGGCCGTCGCCGCCTACGAGGCCGCACTTTCCGTTTTCACCCGCGACGCCTTTCCACAAGACCACATGCGCACGTCGCGCAGTCTGGGTCACGTCCTCCTCGATGCCGGCCAGCTGCAAGAGGCCGCTCAAGCCTATGCCAATGCCCGCGAGGCCTTCCTGCTGTTGTTCGGTCAGGGTCTCGAGGAGGACGAGGCTCGCTCGCTCATAGCCGATGCTGGACCCCTGTTTCCCGAAGCGGCCATGGCCGCTTTGCTGCGCGGCGAAAACGAATTCGCTCTCGAACTGGCCAATGAGGGCCGGGCTCAGCTGATGGCGGTCGGCCTGAAACTGCAAACGCTGCAGCTCCCGCAAGATCAGCGCCGTCGCCTCGATGAGCTTCGTGCCGCGATACGCTCCCAGCAGCAGACCGTTGCCACCGCGCAGGGCACCGAGCGCGCCACCGCTCTCGATGGGCTGGTGGCCATGCGGCAAGAGTTGCTCGGTCTCGTCAAGAGCGGGAGCCAGGGCGCGGGCCAACCCGCATCCGCGCTTGCCGACGCGCGGACGATCGTCGCCAAGGGCGGTGCTGTTGTCGTGCCGATTGTCACCGGGCTGGGCGGCAAGATCATTCTCATCACCCGACCGGCGAGCGACAACGGGCTGTACGTCATCGATCTGCCGGAACTGACCACCCAAAGGCTGTCCGTGCTTTTGGCGGGATCAACCGGCGATCCCAAGTCGGCCGGCTGGTTCAGCGCGTATTTCGTCAACTATCTGCAGGGCCCCGAGTTCGACCAGCGCTGGCCCGAATGGACTGCCGCCATTGATGATCTCGGTCCGGAGTTCTGGCATCTCTTCGGGGAGAGGCTGGATGCCGCCCTCAAGGAGCATGGCGTCAATCCCGGTGCGAGGCTCGTGTGGCTGCCATCCGGCTGGCTCGGCATTCTGCCGCTGGGGCTCAGCCAGAACCCCGACAGCAAGCGGCGGCTGGCGGACGACTACGAAATCGTCTATGCGCCAACCCTCAATGTGATCACGACAGCCGAGCGCGACATTGCAAGGACGGCACGCGCCACCCTGACCGCCATCGTCAATCCGAGGGGCGACCTGCCGGGGACCGAAACGGAAGGCGCCATGGTCGCCTCCCACTTCGCCAGCGGCTCGCGCACCTTGCTGCTGAGGGACGCGGCTCGCCCTGAAGCGGTCATTGCCGCGTTGAAGGGCAAGACCTACTGGCACTTTGCCACGCATGGCTCCTTTGCTTGGTCAGATGCCAGACAATCGGCGTTGCTCCTGTCCGGCGGGGCCAGGCTCAGCGTTGGCCAGCTCCTCGAGACGGGAGCCGGCCTCGGTCATCCGCGACTTGTCGTGCTTTCGGCTTGCGAGACGGGATTGACCGAAATCACCAGCAACCCCGAGGAGTTCATCGGGTTGCCGGGCGCCTTCACCGCGCTCGGCGCGTCCGGGGTGATCGGAACTCTCTGGCCTGTGTCCGACGCCGCGACCGCACTGCTGATGGCCAAGTTCTACGATCTCCATATCGGGGCGAGGTTGCCGCCCCCGACAGCCCTGCACCGCGCCCAAGCCTGGCTGCGCGAGGCCACCAATGAAGACTTGACCGCCTATGCCAGGGGGGTAGCGTCGCGCAGACAACTCGAAAGCCGCCAACTCGCCGGGATCGAGCAGACGCTGGCTGTCGAGGAATTGGCTCGTTCACGCAATCGCGGCATCGTCGAATGGGTCACTCGCGGAACCGGCGTCAATGGCGTCCGGACAGCGGTCGCGCCAAAGCGGCTCGCGCGTCCCTATTCCCACCCCTATTTCTGGGCCGGTTTCATCTATACGGGCCTCTAGCGGCGGCGCCTGTCATTCGGCCGGACTCATTTTCCAATACTGCCCGTCCTGGACACGAACCGGCTTCAAATACGCCCGCTGGCTTGGATCGAGTTTGCCCGACAAAAGCGCATAGATATCCGCCAGGATGGATTTTGAGTCCGCGAAATAGGCGTGGCCGAAGAGACCGGTGTCGACATCGGAGGCGTCGATTGTTGTCATGTCTTTTTCCACGACGACCTCGCGGCCGGTATCGCCGGCACGGGCATAGCCGTGGAAGATCTTGGAGGCGTAGAGGGCCCAATCATTTGACGAGGCATAAAGAGTGATCTGCACTCCCTTGCCGACGATCTTGGGCGCGATGTCGCGCTTGAAGATTTCCGCGTCGATATCGGGGGCCGCCAGGATGATCTCCCTGATCTTGCCTTTCACCTCTGGATTTTTGTCCAGGAGATCCTCCAAGGCCCCGGTCAGGGCCCGGTTCCCCATGGAATGGGCAATAAGATAGATATTGTCCGCCCCCGATTTCCTCGCGAAATCGGCAACGAATTGGGTGAAATCGACTTTGCCGAAATCGACGTTGCTCTCGTCGGTGGGGTACCTGAGGAAGGATGCTTGCGACGGCCAGCTGAAGAATACCGCCGCCCCGTCGAACCGGAGATCATAGGCCATTTGCGCTGTCCGCCGCGCCGCGTCCTCGAAACTCACATTGTATCCGTGGACGAAGATGAAGGCGTTGCGTCCCGGCCGCCCCGCGATGCGCTTCTCGATCGCGCTGAAGAAGGACGCCTCCGGCTGCTGCTCCACCTTCAACAAGACCACGTGCTTGGTCGGGTCCTGGGTGAACTCGCCCTTCAGTATCGACGGGGCCTCGAGAGCCCCGGTCTCGTGATGGAACGGCACGCTGACCAGACATGAGCCATAGACGAGTTCCCCACGGTCGGCACCATAGGCCAAGCCTGACGCGGCTGGCGCCTTTTGCTTCCGGTCGGTCGCGTAAAACACCTGTTCGACATTGTAAGCTGAGGCCTCCTCGGCGGGCGAGGCGCCAATCCTCTTCGTCTCCACGATGTCTTGATTGTTGCTGCCCCCGAGTACCGCCGATCCGCGCAGACCGATCAGCACGTCCTCGGGAGATTTCTGCTGCCTGCTGGCCAAAGCCATCAGGGAGGCCCGTTCGCTCTTGCTCATTTTCGCTATGGAGAGGCGAGCCTTGTTCAGCTCGGCCTCGGTCGGCTTGCTCACAATAGGAGTACCGCCCGCAGCCTGCCCTGCCGGGTTGGCCCCGATGACCCTATCGGGTGCAAGCTGGAGCTCGTCCAGGATCGTCGCTGTCAGGGTTCCCGCTGTATTTGAGGCGGAGCCTCCGTTCTCCGGCTCTCCGGCCAACCTCACGGTAACGCTCTCGGAGTTCCGCATCGGCACCAGCTTCGCACTGGACAAAGCTCCCGACTGCGTTTGGCTGCCAGCGGCATCGACAACAATGGTCAGGTGACCGAATTGCGGCTTGATCGCCGCAATCAAGGAATCGAGCCGGATGGTTTGGCTCGATACCGTTCCCTCGCCAAGAAATGTGGCATCGGCAGGAACGAGCGCGTTGGCGCCGGACTCGGAGACCGCATAACCCGAAAAATAGACGATGGCCTTGTCGGCCTCACGGGCGGCTCGTCCGAACTCGAACACGAGGTCGATCATCTTGGCGAGGGTTACATCGCTCTGTACCCTCTGGCCAAAGATGACAAACCCCTGGCGTTTCAAGGCTTCGGCTATTCTGGCCGAGCGGTCACGGGCGTAGGCCAGCGGCCTGGCGTGCGCATAGACGCCATTCCCGATAACCAGGGCGACGCGGTTCTCGGCAAACGCCGGGCCGCAACACAATTGGCAGGCGATCAATAGCACTGCCGCATGGACAAACCGCATGGCCCGCATCTCCCTCTGCTTGACGCGACCGCTGCACCAATTCCCTGTTTTGCTACGCCATGGAGACGCCTCCCACCAGTCCAATCGCGGGAAGGCTCGGGTCGCGCCTTTCACCAGACGCGCGACCTCCGCCGCCCACCTACCGTGGAGCTGCGTGGCGCAATTTCAAGGCTACGGTGGCGGCATGGGCCTGCAACACCGAATTCATTGTGGCAAGGGTAGCAGGCGGGGCCGGCAATAGACCTCCGGCGGATAAAGCCGAAGGGTGCCCGCCGCGACTTCCCGGCTCTCCTCGCGGGCGATGCATAGTTCTTCCAGTGCTCTGGCCTTTGTATCGGCGGCCACCAGGTTGGTGGCTCGGAGAACAAGGCCCGCATTGGCATCAGGACGTGCTGTTCTCAGATCGGCTGTAGGGAAGACGAGACTGACGATCAGCTGATGCACGTCCGTCCTTGTATCGGCCAATGTGGCGTTCGCATTGACCAGGTTGAATGATTTGGGGACCGCACTCAGGACCAGAGTCGGGTTGACCGATCCGCCCACCGTTGTCGTGAACGTCAACGTGTCCGTGAACGTTCCTTTCCCGCCGCCGAGCTCGGTCAAACTGATAAACGTGTTCATTACCTTGTAAATACCGACACTGCCTGTCATCGGGTAAACTATATTCTTATCTGGCGCGGCAAATTTATCACAATGCAGCTTCGCGAGATCCCTGAATGTCTCGACCGTAGCGAAATGACGATCGCCGGCCCGAATCTTGTCAAGGCCTCCGCTGATGCCCGCCGAAACATTGCCGTTGGTGAATGGCATCGCGAAATTTGCCGATGCCTGGGTTCCATCATGCTCATTGATTTTGAATTCAAAATCATAGCTGATCGAGCTGGCGCCGTAAGCCTCGAATGTGCTTGCCAATATCGGCGAGATACGGCGGACCCGCGCAAGGTCCTCCTTTTTTTCCAGAACCGTGTCGGGCACCATATCCGTGAGGCCGACCCCCACAAGCCCGAGTTTTATTCGATCGCGAACGGCCGCCTTGGCCTCACATCGCACATTCTGCACGATGTCCTCTGTCGAATATTGCGAGACATCATCTGGAATAGGATGAATCGAGCACCCGGTCAGAACCAACATGGCCAGCAATGGAACGTAACGCATAACACCCACTCACTCAGTGCCACACACACCTGCAAGTTCTCCTACTGACAATTCAACCCAGTAGAGTCTTTGCGAGGACAGTCCTCTGCTTTTGGATGGGAAAAACTGGTTCACGGTTCGATGGCTGTCAACATTGAATTCGCCGGAAACGCGCGATTGGCACCCGAGTGGTCCAACTGTGTTGATTTGGCCACGATGCGCGCCTGCTCCGGCTCTCGCCCGCACATGGCGGCGGAGGCGAAGCAGAACGGGAAATCGCCGCGCGACCCGAGGGCAACCATAACGCAGACAGATCAAATGCTTACAGGCTGACGACTTGCCCCTCGTGCATAGACCGGTCCGCCGCCAGCACGATCTTCAGGCTCTTGACGCCATCATTCATGTGGTCGGTGAGGTCCAGGTTTTCCTCGATGGCCTTCAGCAGATAGCGCTGCTCGCGCTCGCACAGGCCATCGTGGTCGGGCTCGTCGGTCATGTCGATGCGCTCGTCGGGCCTGGACAAGTCGGCATGGTGCCATAGGATCTGGTTGGTCTTGGTGTGGGCGTTGATGTCGTCGGATTTCACCTTTCCGGCGGTTTCGGCCATGACGATCGAGACCGAGCCTTTCGGGCCGATCACATCCTTCACGAAGAAGGCCGTCTCGCTCATCATTGGACCCCAGCCAGCCTCATACCAGCCGACTGAGCCGTCGTCGAAACTGACCTGCAACATGCCGTAATTCTGCTGCCTCACCTCCTCGGTCAGGCGGGCCCCGATGGCGTGGACCTTGATCGGCTTGGCCTCGGTCATCTGGCACATGACGTCCACATAATGCACGCCGCAATCGACGATGGGCGAGAGCGACTCCATCAGGCGCTTGTGCCCTTCCCAGGTCTTGCCGTTGGATTGCTGGTTGAGGTTCATGCGAAACACCAAGGGCGTGCCCAGCTGGCGGGCGATCTCGATGAACCTGATCCAGGAGGGGTGGTGCCGAAGGATGTAGCCGATCACCAGCTTCTTGCCCGTGCGCTTGGCTGCTGCGACCACCTTTTCGGCATTGGCCGCGGTGTCGGCGAGCGGCTTTTCGACAAAGACGTGCGCGCCCGCCTCCATCGCCATGATGGCGAACGGCGCGTGGGTATCGGGCAGCGTGTTGATCGACACCACGTCAGGCTTCAATTCGGCGAGCGCCTGCCCGAAATCGTCGAACCTCGCCACACCCTTCAGGGCCTCGGGCAAGTCACGCTTGGCGATGCGTCGCTCGCACACCCCCACCACCTCGAAGCCGGGGATGCGCGTATAGGCCAGCGCATGGCTCATGCCCATGGTGCCGAGACCGACGACCAAAACCCGATTGCCCGCCATGATTTACCTCCGTTGTTCCCCGTGTTCGTGCGCGCCATGGACTTTGCCAATCCGCACCCTATCCAAGGCGGCCCCCGATGAGTTGCAGGGCCTCAGCGATCCATTGCAAATTGGCACTGCGCACATGGCCCCAATTGTAGAACGCGATCTCCGTCACGCCATGCTCGGCCAGGGCGGCGACAGCGGCGAGCACCTCATCGCGGCTGTTGAGATCGGGGAAAGCGGGTCGCAGGATTCCCCGCAATATGCCTTTGCCACGCAACCGCCGCTGCACGTCGAACAGATCGGCCCGCACGCGCGCCGCGCCGGGCTCGTAGAAACAGGCTTCGACGATGCCGGCGGCTTGCGCCAGCGCGGCCAGGTCGCTGCCTTCGTACCAGGCTCCGCCGGTCGGCCGGGCAACCGATGGAATGACCGCGATCGTTGCGTCCTTGCGAACCGTGGCGCGGATCTCGGCGACCAAGGAGGTGACGACGGTGCAGCGCCAATCGAGGAAAGCCCTGAGTTCTCCGTCGGTGCGCGTATCGGCCAGCCAGAAGGCCTCGGCCATGTCGGGCGGGAAATCGACGTCACCGGCGAGGTAATCGGAAATGTCCTTGGCGACACGCGCCTTCAGCGCCGCCACACCGATGCCGGCCGCCTTGGCGCCCGCAACGCAATGGTCGCAGAAGCACAGTCCCAACTGACCGTCGAGCCAACGATTCGGCTGGTTCAACGCGAACTCGTGATGGAAGCCATGCGCATACGGCAGGAACCCGGGCGTCTCCAGCGACAGGCCTGAAACGGGATAGCTCTCCGTCACATCGCGGGCGAGGCCGACCGCATAGGCGCGCACCTCGGGTGCCGACGGGCACAGATTGTAGACATAACGATCGCCGAAGGCGTTGGTCACCACCGAGCCCGGATGGAGCATACCGAGCCGCGTATTGTGCAAAAGCACCAGCCAGATATTGGTGGCGATGCCCTTCTGTGCCGTCAGCTCACGGACGACATCGCGCTCGCCGAGCATGGAGTTGGCGACCGGCTTGATCCCGCCATACCGGCGCGGGTCGGTCTTGAAATAGACCGTCCCGTCCTCGGGGAAGTAGACCTTGCCGGTTTTGCCATGCGGGCGCAGGAACTTGCCCGCGTGATAGCTGCCGGCGATGGTCACGGTATCGAGGCCGAGCGCGCGGAACTGGCCGACCGCCTCGGGCACGCCCGCTTCGGCGAGGTCCCAGGCATAGGTGTAGATCGCCTTGTAGCTCATGGAACCCCCTCGCGGAGCGTTGACAATCACATTGCCATGGCATCATGGGCTTTGACACTATGCAACCAGGAAACCGGAGCGTGTCATGATCCTCGAAATTTGTGTGGACTCGACCGCCGGCGTGCGAGCGGCCAAGGCCGCCGGCGCCCACCGGGTCGAGCTTTGCGGCAATCTGCTGGAGGGCGGCGTTACCCCGAGCCGAGGCGCGATCCGGCAGGCGCGGACGGTGGCGGGGATTGGACTGCACGTCATCATCAGGCCGCGCGGCGGCGACTTCCTGTTCGACGACGACGAGTTCGCGATCATGCGGACCGACATCGAGAGCGCCAAGGCCGAGGGCGCCGATGGCGTGGTGATCGGACTGCTGACGGCTTCGGGCACCATCGATGCGGCACGAACAGCCGAACTGATCGCGCTGGCCCGGCCACTGTCCGTGACCTTCCATCGGGCCTTCGACATGACTCCCGATCCCTGCGAGGCGCTTGAGGCGCTTGTGGGATTGGGCGTCGATCGCGTTCTCACCTCGGGACAGGAGGCAACCGTCCTCGAAGGCCTGCCGCTCATTGCCGAGCTGATCCGCCGCGCCGGCCAACGCATCATCGTCATGCCAGGGGGCGGTATCACGGCGCGCACCGTCGATCGCATCGTCGCCGCAGCCAAGCCAGCCGAGCTGCATTTCGCGGCGATGGAACCGGTGGCGAGTGGCATGACGTTCCGCCGCCAGCACGTCTTCATGGGCGGCGAATTGCGGCCGCCCGAGTATGATCGGCTTGAAACCTCGGTTGCGGCGATCCGCTCGGTGATGGCGAAGGCAGTGGATTAAAGCAGCAGACAAAGCTGGATGGGAGGACGGCCATGGCATCGAGCGAAAATCTGGCGACAACCCAGTCCGCCGCAGCGCTGGCGGCCAGGATTCGCCGCAAGGAGATTTCGCCGGTCGAGGTGATGGACGCCGCCATTGCCCGCATCGAGGCGAACAACCCCAAGATCAATGCGCTGATCATCCTGCATCTCGACGAGGCAAGGGCGTCAGCCAAGGCCGCCGAGGCCGCGATCATGCGTGGCGAGGCCGTGGGCCCCTTGCACGGGGTGCCGATCGCCATGAAGGACTGCTTCGACTACAAGCCCGGCTGGGTCACCACCCATGGTGGCGTCCGTGGATTGAAGACCTATGTCGCCAAGGGTTCCTGCCTGTTCGTCGAACGGATGGAGAAGGCCGGCGCGATCATCGTCGGCAAGACCAACAGCCCGGTGTTCGGATTCCGCGGCACCACGGACAACTATATGTTTGGCCCGTCGAAGAACCCGTTCGACCTTGCCAAGAACACCGGCGGCTCGTCCGGCGGCAGCGCCGGCGCGGTGGCGGCCGGGCTGTTGCCGCTGTGCGAAGGCACCGATGGCGGCGGCTCGATCCGCATTCCGGCGTCCTGGTGCGGCGTGTTCGGCTACAAGGCGGCCTTCGGGCGCGTGCCGCTGTTGCCCGGTGCCGATGCCCTTGGCGGCACCACGCCCTTCATCTTCGAGGGCCCGATCAGCCGCACCGTCGAGGACAGCGCGCTCGCGATGTCGGCGCTGGCGGGTTACGATTCGCGCGATCTGTTCGCCTTGGAGGGCCGCGTCGACTTCATGGGCGCGCTGAAGGCGTCGATCGCCGGCAAGAAGATCGCCTACACGCGCGACTACGGCATCTTCCCGGTCGAGAAGCGCGTCATAGCGATGGTCGACAAGGCGGTGAAGGCCTTCGAGGAAGCGGGTGCGCATGTCGAGGAAGTCGATGTCGGGATCAAGCGCACGCAAGCCGAGCTGAGCGATGTGTGGTGCCGCTTTGTCGGCGCCAAGCAAGTGGTGATACTTGAGGGGTTCAAGCGCGAGGGCTTCGACCTACGCGCGAAACACCACGACGATTTCCCGCCGGAGTTCTGGCATTGGGACGAGATCGGCCAGCGCCTGTCGGCGGTCGATTTCCTCAACGATCAGATCGTGCGCAGCGAGGTCGTCACGGCGCTGCGCGGCATCCTGGATCGCTACGACTACCTGATCTCGCCGACGCTGGCCTGCCTTGCCGTCGACAACGCGGCCGACGGCAACACGCTTGGCCCTGCCGAGATCAACGGCGAAAGGATCGACCGCCTGATCGGCTGGTGCATGACCTATCTGATCAACTTCATCGGCTACCCGGCCGCGACCGTGCCGGCGGGGTTGGCCGATGGCCTGCCGGTGGGTATGCAGATCGTGGGTCGGCGATACGCGGACGCCGACGTTTTCGCCGCAAGCGCCGAGTTCGAGCGGCGACGGCCGTGGATGGGGACGTATGGGCGGCTGAAGGTGTAGGGGGGCGGTATCTGAATTGGTGCAGGAGCGTCGATTGCGGAGCCAAGGGCATATGCTCAAAGGTCCCCAAATAGTGGTCTAGATGACGCAAAGATGGTTTCGTACAATTGGAGGAAGCTGGCGGCCCCGAATCGCGGTCTTCTGGTGGTTGCTGAGATTGACCCCAGGAGATGGACGAGGCCACCATGGGAAACGAGGATACGCCGATTCCTAGATCGCTCAACAACCTCATTCGCATCGACGTTGCGCGGATCAGGGGCACTTGGACCGGGTCGAGGACAGCAACGAGGCCTTGTGGGAAACGTGGGTTTCACCGCCCACGGTCACCGAACTCAACAAGAAGATCTGCGAAACGATCGAGGTCTCGCGCAACGCGCCAATCGAGGGCACACACCCTTGCGCCTATCTCGACGGCGTCGTCATGAAGCACTGCTGGGCGGGGGAAATTCGCAACGTCACGTTGCTGGTTGCAATTGCCGAAAATGTGAAAGGATATCGCTAGATTTTGGGCGCTTGCGAGGGTGCCAAGTTGGAATCATTGTCGCTAGCGCAATGCCGGTCTATAAACGATTGAGCGTCCGTGCCTTGCAATGTCAAAAGGGGAAGCCACATGAAATTGGCGCGCGCAGCAATTGCATTGATCGCCTTCGCGGCGGCCTCTCACTATTGCGAGGGCCAGGAAAAGTCAACGACCGCGGCAGCGGCGACCACTGCCGGTCAGGCGGCAGTTCCGGGCGCGTCTCCCAAACTCGCCAAAGGCGATCAGTGGTCATACGATTATACCGATGAGACGACTGGCGACCCCTCGGCCACATTGACATATACAGTCACCGAAGTGACCGACAAGGATTCGACCGTCAAGGTGTCCAAGCTCGGAGGGCCCATGATCGGGGCCATTCTCGTGTTCGACGCCAATTGGAACCTCAAGCAGGACAATACATGGAAAAACCAGCCGGACGATGGACTAGGATTTGTTCTTCCCCTATCCGTCGGCAAAGAATGGTCCTCCAGTGGCTCCAACAAGAACACTTTAAATGGAGGAGTTTTCAAGCACCAGGGAAAATCGAAAGTCGTGGAGCAAGCCAAGATCACGACACCTGCGGGCACGTTCGAAACATTCAGAATCGTAAGCGATATGAAGTGGCTTGGGGCGAACGGAGTCGGCTTGAAATCCGAGATACACGCGGAAACTTGGTACGCGCCGGATATCAACCGGGTTGTCAAGAGAACCTATGTGTCGAAATATAGTAGCCACGTTTTTTCACAATATTCGATGGAACTCACAGACAACTCTCCAGCAACAAACTAGCTAAAATTAATGAATGAGATGAGGGAAAGTTCATGCGTCTTCTTTTTGCTGGCATTTGCGCCATATCCGCCGCCCTGGCATTGTCCATGACCCTTGCTTTGGGTGGGGAAACTCAGCCTCCAGCCTTCAAGGTTCACGTAGGCGACATATGGACATACAAAGAAACAGACGACATTGAATCCACGGCGCATCCCAATCTCGTGATGGCCGTCACCGAAGCGACAGACAAGCAATTCACAGTCCGCGTGCGGGCGGCCAACGCAACCGGTGGCAATCTGATTGTTTTTGACTATGACTGGAACGCAATCCAACAAGGTTCCATTGTCTATGCGCCGAATGACGGGCGCGGAGCACCCAGCAATGCCGATGTCGGGAGCGAATGGAAATCGACATTCAAATGGAAAGCTCTCAACGCGGGCGGCGGTGGCCGTGGCGAGGCGACAGGAAAATGCTTGGCCAAAGAGCAAATCGAAACAGGGGCCGGAACCTTTGATGCGCTCAAATGCGTGAACGTCATCAAGGTCAAACCTCCCAGCGGCGCG
>Ga0209068_10000026_pt1 | contig 101649 bp, 73 predicted proteins | sample ColStrG_CSR_2012_FD_187200 | JGI IMG/M metagenome (GOLD analysis project Ga0209068, IMG submission 187200) | Freshwater sediment microbial communities in response to fracking from Pennsylvania, USA - Cold Stream Run_MetaG_CSR_2012 (SPAdes)... | ecosystem: Environmental > Aquatic > Freshwater >...
GTGGGGGGCCGGTGGGGGTCACTCGTGGCGGGCCCCGTACCGGCCCGGCCCGGCAGCCCCCGGACCAGGGGAGTTCAACGCCTCGTTGACTGGCCGACGGGAGATGCGATCCCCCCGGAACCTGCCCAAGCCGCGGCGCTACGCTGCAGCGTCGCCGGCCAATCGGAGGTTCCCGTGGTTGTCCGCCTCACTGCGGGCGTGCTGTTCACCGTCGTCGCCGCAGTGGTCGCCGGCCGCCGCCTGGTCACCTTGTACCGGATCGCCAGGCTCGGACAGCCGGTCGGCGGCAGCGGACCCGACGCGAGGGCGTCGGTGCGGGCCGAGGCGGTCGAGGTGCTGGGTCAGCGCAAGCTGTTGCGCTGGTCGGTGCCGGGCCTCGCTCACTTCTTCACTTTCTGGGGCTTCCAGATCCTGGCCCTGACCATCCTGGAGGCCTACGGGGCGCTGCTGTGGCGGAACTTCCACATCCCGCTGATCGGCACCTGGCCGGTCCTGGGGTTTCTCGAGGACCTGTTCGCGGTGGCAGTGATCGTCTCGCTCGTCGCCTTCATCGTGATCCGGGTGCGAGCCAGCCCCGCGACCGGTGGGCGGGCCAGCCGGTTCTTCGGGTCACACACCGGCGCCGCCTGGCTCGTCCTGTTCATGATCTTCAACGTGATCTGGACGCTGCTGCTGTACCGGGGTGCGCAGATCAACACGGGCAACTTTCCGTACCAGTCCGGCGCCTTCGCCTCCCAGTGGGTCGCCGACCTGCTCGCCCCGTTGGGAACCTCCGCGAACGACACGATCGAGACATTCGCCATCCTCGCCCAGCTGGCGGTCGTCCTGGGGTTCTTGGTCCTGGTGGTCTACTCAAAGCACCTACACATCTTCTTGGCGCCCCTGAACGTCTTCTTCGCGCGCCGCCCGGATGCGCTGGGCCCGCTGCTGCCCATGTACAGCGGGGTGGTCCCGATCGACTTCGAGGACCCGGCCGACGACGCGATCTTCGGCCGCGGGAAGGTCGAGGACTTCACCTGGAAGGGCATGCTGGACTTCGCGACGTGCACCGAGTGTGGCCGCTGCCAGTCCCAGTGCCCCGCGTGGAACACCGGCAAGCCCCTGTCCCCCAAGCTGCTGATCATGGGTCTGCGCGACCACGCCTTCGCCAAGGCGCCGTACCTGCTGGCCGGAGGGGAAGCCGCTGACGAAGCGGCACTGGCCGCAGTGCCCGAGGCCGCCAGGGCGGAGGCGCTTCGCCCGCTGGTCGGCCCCAGCACCTTCGACGAACACGGACACGCCGTGGCCGGCGGCGTGGTCGACCCGGACGTCCTGTGGTCGTGCACGACATGCGGGGCTTGCGTGGACCAGTGCCCCGTCGACATCGCCCACGTCGACCACATCGTCGACATGCGGCGCTACCAGGTGATGATCGAGGCGGAGTTCCCCTCCGAGCTCGGCGGGCTGTTCAAGAACATGGAGTCCAAGGGCAACCCGTGGGGGATGAACGCCTCCGCACGCCTGGACTGGGCCGCCGACCTGCCGTTCGAGGTGACGGTGGTCGACGGACCCATGGCCGACGATGTCGAGTGGCTGTTCTGGGTGGGGTGCGCCGGCGCGTACGAGGACCGGGCGAAGAAGACCACCCAGGCCGTGGCCGAGCTCCTGCATCTGGCCGGCGTGAGCTTCGCGGTCCTCGGACAGGGCGAGACCTGCACCGGGGACTCGGCCCGCCGCTCGGGCAACGAGTTCTTGTTCCAGACTCTGGCCGCTCAGAACGTCGAGATGCTCGGCGCGGTGGGCGCCAAGAAGATCGTGGCCACGTGCGCCCACTGCTTCAACACCCTGAAGAACGAATACCCGCAGCTGGGCGGGAACTTCGAGGTCGTGCACCACACCCAGCTTCTCAACACACTCGTGCGGGAGGGCAGACTCACGCCCGTCGCCCCGGTCGCCGGCGGCGGCCCCGCCGGCGCAGACGTCCCCGCATTAGGGTCGGTGACCTACCACGACCCGTGCTATCTCGGTCGCCACAACAAGGTGTACTCGCCACCTCGCGAGCTCATCGCCTCGACGGGGCTGGCTCTGGCCGAGATGCCCCGCAACGCTGAGCGGGGCTTTTGCTGCGGCGCCGGCGGCGCACGCATGTGGATGGAGGAGAAGATCGGCAAGCGCGTCAACACCGAGCGCACGGAAGAGGCGATCGGCACCGGGGCAGCGACCATCGCAGTCGGCTGCCCCTTCTGCCGGGTGATGATCAGCGACGGGGTCGCCTCAGTCCAAAGCGACAAGGATCAGGGCGACCAGGTCCAGGTCCGCGACGTAGCGCAGCTCCTCCTGGAGGCCGTCCACCGCTCCGCTTGACGGGCAGGTGGCAGCCCGGCAGCGGCGGGGGCGGCAGTGGCGTCCTCGGCCTCGGCCCGTTCGCTGCTCCCGCCTGGCTCACAGGTGACGGTTGCGAACGACCACGTCGTGAGCGAGGGCCCGGTCCACCCCCGTAGGCGGCAAGGGCTGGCGGACCTACAGGTCAACGCAAGGCCGGTCCGCTGTCCACACGAGAGCTGTCGACGTAAGTGCCGAGCCGCGGCGGCGCCTCGTCAGGACTAAGGGTCTGTTGAGGACCTGTCGATCTTCCACACGATGACGAGCAGAGCCGCAGCGCAGCGCGAGGCGGGTGCCGACCACGCGGCCCGTCCGACCCGGCGCGTCGTCGCGCTGATCGTCGCGCTGGCCGCGCTCGGAACCGCGCTGTTCCTCGCCGTGGTGCGAAGCCCCCCGGGCCCGCCGAACGCCCTGCAGATCTCCTGGTGGGGCCTGGCGATCATGTTCGGGGCGGCCGAGCTGTGGGTGATCCATCTGCAGTTCGGGCGCGAGGCCAAGAGCATCTCGATCAGCGAGGTGCCCCTTGTCCTCGGGCTCTTCTACGCGGCGCCGGGTCCGCTGATGCTGGGCCGGGTCGTCGGCCCCGCGGTCGTGATCGTGTTGTGGCGACGCCAGACGCGACTGAAGGCCGCCTTGAACGTCACGCTGTTCTACGCCAACGGCGCCGTGGCGCTGGCAACCTTCCGCCTGCTCGGCGGTGGCAGCGTCTCCGACGGTGTCCGGACCTGGGCTGCGGCAGTCGCGGCGGCCACCGTGGCGATCTCGGTCGACCTGGTTGTGCTCAGCCTGATCCTGCGCTGGTACACCGGCAGCGGCCGAAGGGACAGTGTCACAGGATCACTGACCGGCGTCTGCGTGGCCGCGGCCAGCGCCGTCGTGGGGATAGTCGCGGTTCTGAGCCTGCGCGCCGGCCCGCTCGCCGCCATCCCGCTCGCTGTCGCGGGCACGGTCCTGGTGGTGGGCTACTACTCCTACTCCGCCCTGGCCGAACGGCACACCAGCCTGGAGAAGCTCTTCCGCTTCAGCCGCGAGCTCAACGGGGCGCCGGCCACCACCGCGGTGCTGCCGGCGGTCCTGGAGCAGGCACGACAGCTGATGCGCGCCGAGGTGGCCGAGGTGCTGCGCTTCTCCGGCAGCGCCGGGGGTGGTCCGGCCGCCAGCCTGTGGCGCTATGACGGCCACCGGCTGGTGACCGACGCCGGCGAGCGCACAGTCTTGTCCCAGCGACTCGTCCAGGCGCTGGTCACCGAAGGCGAGGCCATCTTGCTGACCCACGACCAGCCCACTGGGTCCGCCTTCTTGCGCTCGCGGTCCGCCGGGGAAGCGGTCGTGGCGCCGCTGACCGTCGAGGGCGGGACCGTGGGCGTGCTCGCGGTGTACGACCGGATCGGCGAGGTCCGCGGGTTTGCCGACAGCGATGTGCGCCTGCTCCAGACGGTCGCCAACCACGCCGCTGTCGCCCTGCACAACGAGATGCTCATCGGGCGACTGCGGCACGACGCCCTGCACGATGCGCTGACCGGGCTGCCGAACCGCTCGCACCTGACGGCGCTGGCCACCAGCGCCGTTGCCCGGGCGGTGGCCGGCACGTCGCGGGTGGCGATGATGATCATCGATCTGAACGGGTTCAAGATCGTCAATGACACCCTCGGCCACCACGTCGGTGACCAGCTGATCTGCGAGGTGGCCGCAAGGTTCCTGGCGGCGGCCGGGCCGGGGGTGAGCGTGGCCAGACTCGGCGGCGACGAGTTCGCCATCCTCGTCGAGCCCGCCGAAGGCGACGCCATGGCGGTCGCGACGACAATGATCGACGCACTCGCCGCTCCTGTCCTCATCGGCGAGGACCGGCTGCACCTTTCCGCGGCGGTAGGCATCGCCATCGCCCCTGACCATGCCTACGCGGTGGGGGACCTGCTCAAGCGCGCCGACATCGCCATGTACGCGGCCAAAAACGGCCCGGAGCCTGCCGTGGTGTATCGAGCGGACATCGACGTGAACGACCCTTCGTTGCTGTCGTTGATGGGCGAGCTTCGTGACGCCCTGAGCAACGGTGAGATCGACATCGAGGTCGAGCCTGTCACGGAGCTTCTCAGTGGCCGCCCTATCGCCGCGGAGGCACTCGTGCGCTGGCACCACCCGGTCCGCGGAACACTGCGCCCGGACGCGTTCTTGCCGCTCGCCGAGCGAAACGGCCTGATCGTCCCCCTCACCGAGCTGGTGCTCAACCGGGCGGTCGCGGCCTGCGCCTCGTGGCGCCGCGCCGGCCTGAACGTCGGGATCTCGGTCAACTTGTCGGCACGCTCGCTGCTCGACCGAACCCTGCCCGGCACGGTCGCCGACGTCCTGCGCCGGCACAGCGTGCCCGCTCACCTGCTCACGCTGGAGATCACCGAGAGCATCGTGATCAGTGACGCCGACCGCGCCATCGGGCTGCTCGCCGAGCTGCGTGCGCTCGGCGTCCGACTTGCTCTGGACGACTTCGGCACGGGCTACTCCTCGCTGACCTACCTGTCGGCACTGCCCATCCAGCAGCTCAAGATCGACCGGTCTTTCGTCACGAGGATCACCAAGTCAGCGCGGGATGCGGCGATCGTGAGCTCGCTGATCGACCTGGCTCACCATCTTGGCCTGCAGGTCATCGCGGAGGGTGTCGAGGACGCCGAGGTGGCGGACCGGCTCCGCCGGCTTGGCTGCGAGTACGGGCAGGGGTACTTCTTCGCCCATTCGATGGCGCCCGAGCACCTTCCGGCGTGGGCGGCTCGTACGCTGCCGTTCGAACCACGCGGCAGCCTGCGTGGTCAGGTGGAGGCGCTGATCCGGTGACCGCCGGTAATCGCAGCTGACCACACCCGGCTCACGGTTCGATGACCGTGCGGTTGAAGCTCTGGAACGAGCGCGGAGAGTGGGACCGCGCTGGCCCTGTTAGCGGGACCCGTAGACAGACGACCCGTCGGGGAACTGCGCCTGCGAGGACAACCTGAACAGGCGCAAACTGCCCTATCTCCATCCCAGGCCAGAGCTTGAAGGGAAGAGCCGTCACATTCGACAGCTCAGCCTGGCGTGGCCGGAGAACCCCGGGTCGATGAGCCTGCGGTCGAATGCGTCAGCAGACCCAGCCGGCCCAGCGACGACTTGCCCTCCAGCCGCCCCGCGACATCATCGGGCAGGGTGCAGGTCTCGTACGTCGACCCCAGCACGAACTCCCCCGGGTGGAGGATGAGGCGCTCGTCCGCCTCCGGAACCACCTCGCTTGGGTGAGCACAACTGCTCAAGCGTCGGGTCGATGTGGGGGTGACGGTGGTACTCGGACACCCGGCAGTACTTGTCCAGACGCACGTCCAGGCTCGACGGCTGGATCATCCCCCGACCGAAGACTCGAGGCCCACCCGGCCTGACTCGATCTCGGCGCGGATGCCTGTGTCGGATAGCAGCCCGGGCGCCAGGTTACCCGTCCCGGGCTCCGTCCTGCACGTCCAGGGTGGGCGACGGGACATCGTCGCCCGCGCCCAGTTCGTTGCCGGCCAGCGAAGTGTCCACGGTGATCTCCTGCCGAAGCTGTTCGACACGGCCGAGGAGGCTGACACTGTCGAGCACGGCATAGGCGTCCGAGGCCTCGGCCGCGACGCGCTGGACGGCGCCGGCGATCTCCGCCCGAAGCACCAGCGACGCGGCGAGAACCTGCCTGCCGGCCCTACGGTCACGGAACAGCTCGGCCGCCTGGCGCACCAGATGCGCCAACGTCGCCCGCGGCAGCCGCGGCTCGATCGCGGGGCGGTCATACAGCTGGTCGACGGTCAGGCTGAGAACCCGGACCTGCAAAGTGATCCGGACGAGCTCACGCTCGCGGCGCTGCAGCAGGTCGAGCTCGTCGCGGTCTTTGCGACCCCGCGGGTTCAGGGGGATCCCCTCGGCGGCGACGTCGGTGGCCACCCCGCCGGCGTGCCCGGTGGCCGCCAGCTCGCGTGACGACTCGATGAACTCATGCCGTCGATGGTCGCCCATCGGGCGGGCGGACTCGAGCTCGTCGGCGATCGCGTCGAGCTGGTCGGCGAGGGCGTCGCCCCAGGCCGACAGCGCCTTCCGGGCCTGACCGAACTGGGGTCGCTCAGGAAACCCGACACCGACCACGATGCCCACCGCCCCGCCGATCAGGGTGTCCACCACCCGCCAGTACCCGTACCCGGGCAACGCAGGACCGAGGGCAACGGTCAGCAGGACCGAGATCGGGATCTGGGACTGGCCGGCAAAACCGAGAGGGAGCCGGCGGGCGCCGAACAAGGCCACCAGCAGGGCGATCAACAGCGACCACCAGCTGGTCCCGACACGCTGCACCCAGAGCGAGGCGAGCGCGACGCCCAGAACGTTGCCGAGGACCCGCTGCAGCCCCTGGCCCAGTGTGCTGACAATGCTCGACTGCACGGTGAAGATCGCCACGACGGCCCCGAGCGCAGCGAACCGCTGCGGCCCCAGGCGGTCGGCGATGGCGAAGGCGAGAGATGCTGCCACGGCAGCCTTCACGACAGTGACACCGGTGCCGAAGCTTCCGCTCTTCGTCGTGAGGAGCTTTGACAGGGGCACCGGAACTGCGGTCGAGCCTTTCGCGAACCCGCCTGACATGGCGTTAGAGTATCTGCACGCGGCCAGCCGGCTGATCCGCGCGGGTGTAGTTCAATGGCAGAACATCAGCTTCCCAAGCTGACAGTGCGAGTTCGATTCTCGTCACCCGCTCCGTTGAAAATCCTTGTGAGACAAGGTAATTCACCCGCCGTGCGAGCACCGGCCAGGACCTCCAGTGACCACGATAGACCCTGATTCACCGTCGCTTAGCCCACGTTTAGCCCACGCTGATCTTGGTGGTGCCGCTGACTGAAGCCGCCATGGCGGCACACGCCGTGCTCGCCGCGGTCCCCTCGTCCAGCCTCGATGAGGATCCGCCGAATTCGCGGAATCTGGCCCTAAGCCCAAGCGGCTTTCAAGATCACCCGACCAAGCGCTCCGACCTGCGCGAACGCCCGCATTGGGCACGAAACCGAGGAGTTCATCTACCGTTGGGACCCGTCCGTAGCCACTGCCTGCTTCAAGATCTGGCACGCGAATGGCACGCCAGCGACCAGACACGGAACATGCCTTCAGCGTCGGTGGGGCCCGCCTGACCAGGACGCATCAGCTCCGCCGTCGGATTCCCAACCTGACAGTGTGAGTTCGATTCTCATCACAACCGTTCCTTAGCGCTTAGCCTGGATCCGTGGAGGGATCTTGTTTGATCGAGCGCGTTAAGAGAGGAAAGTGCCTTCTGTGCTGGGAGAATTGGGGATATCGAGGCCCTGAACAAACCGGCTCTTCGAGCCCGGATGGCGGCGCGAACACCCAGCCCCGACAAGATCAATCCCGTCGAAGATCGAAGTCGATTAGGGACTGCGACCGCGCACCTTCCGGAGTGCAAACCACGTAAGTCCGATAACAATGACGCCCGCCGCGACAATTCCGAATCCTTGGAGAATGTGACCGGAGGTCTTGCAAGTCCCGCCACAGCCATTTATTCGGTAGATTCCGCCAGATACGAGGCCGACCGTGAGTAATCCGATGCCAGCTAGGACCCGCACCTCCACACCCCTGCCGAACCTATAGTGTCTGGGTCCTCTGTGATTACGCTCAGTTCCGGCTTTGTCGCTGTCCTGTGAGTCCATTTTAGAATCGACAGCCTCGGTAGCCACCACACCTTGTGAAGCCTTGCCCTCCTCTAGGCGATGTGTGCCAATAGTCGAGCACCGTCGCGGTGAGAGTTACCTCCCACCCTGAGAATCGTATGAAGCCACGAATTACCGCACGTAGTCCACCACGAGCAAGCGACTGCGCGACTCGGTGCCTGGCAGCATGTCTTCCCGTCACAAGAAACGTCGCTCCATAGCCTGCCGCTGGGCTTCTCGAACCATAGAGAAAACTACTGGCGGCATGATTGAATCGGCGGTTGTAGAGATCACCCGCCGTATTAATGTAGTCCCGAGCGCTGAAGAAGCTATCAACACCCCAAAAGAAGTCCCCGAAAGACTGCCCCCGCGGAGCCTGACGGACACTTCCCCAACGCGTGTAGTCCCTACCGTCAAGATCCCAGGCGTTGATGGGGTCGGTTGGGTAGGTGTAGGCGTTCGCGTTGCCACCGAGGATAGGGTCGGTGGTGAGGAAGCGTCCGAGTGTGGGGGTGTAGAGGCGGAAGCCCATAAGGGTGAGTCCTGCGAGGTCATCGTGGGCGCGTTGTCTTCCGCCGAGCCACCCGTATCTGCTGAGGGTGCCGTATCCGGCGATGGTGTTTCCGTATTCGTCGGTGAGGTAGTACGCCGATGGCGCGAGGTCGGTGGCTGCGGCCGTAGCGACGGTGTCGCCGTGCAGGTTGGAGATCTGCCAGGTGAGCGTGCCGGCTTGGTCGAGGGTGGCGACGAGCTGCCCGTCTGGCCCGGTGATGTTGCGGGTCCAGTTCGAGCCGGTGGAGTTCTCCGCGATCCAGCTTGGCGAGTCACTACCAGGGCTGTTGTAGTGGTTGGTCCAGGACCCGCCGGCGCTGGAGGTATGCGCGGATAGGCGTCCGTTGGCGTCCAGGCTGTAGGTCAGGGTGGTGCCGGCCTGGGCCTGGGTGCGGACCAGGTCGTTGGTGTAGTAGCCGATGGTGGTGGTTCCGCCGGCGTTGCCGGTGTCCGCCGATGGCAGGGTGGTGATCCGTCCGAACGCGTCGTAGGCCAGCCCGGCGTCGGTGCCGGCGCCCTGCAGCCGGTCGGCGATGTCATACCCGTGGCTGACACTGGTAGCGGCCGTGGTGGTCTGGCAGGTTCCGTCGCTCGCGGGCTGGTAGGTCTTGTTGTTGGTCCGGTTGGAGTCCGCGTCGAAGGTGTAGGTGCGCACCGCGCACGACGGGGCCCCGGCCGCGGACAGGGTGTCGTTGGCCTGGGTCAGGCGCCCGGCGGCGTCGTAGGTGTAGCCGCGGTGGCCGCCGTAGGAGGACCCGCCGGTGTAGTTGTCGGTCAGGATCTGCCCGCTGATGCTGGGGGACACTTGCTCAGCCAACCACGTCCGCCCGTTCGCCGCGTCGGCCAGGGTGCTGGCGGTGCCGGTCTCGTCGTAGCCGCGGGTCTGGGTGACCCCGTTCGGCCAGGCCTGACTGGTCAACCTGCCCTCGGAGTCGTAGACGACGGTGAACGAGCCGGTGACCCCGGACACGGTCACGGTGGTGGCCAGGCCCCGGTTCTCCCCAGCCTGGTTGTAGGTGTAGGTGGTGCTGCCGTGGGCATCGGTGGTGGAGGCGAGCAGACCGGTGGTGTCCCCGTAACTGGTGGTGGTGGCGTTCATCTGCGCACCGGTGGCCTGGTCGTTGTCGGTGTAGGAGATGACCCGGCCGAAGTCGTCGTACCCGGTCGTCGCCGTGGTCGCCGACTGCGTGCCGGTCGCCCCCGCCGAGGTGACGGTGGGCAGCCCGGTGGTCGAATCGTAGGTGGTGGACGTGGTCGGGACCGCCGCGCCGAGTCCACCGGTGACCGCCGTAGAACTGGCGTCGGCGCTGTACCCGGAGGTGGCATAGCTGGTCGTGGTGGTCCGGGTCTGCTGCGTGCCCCCGGCATCGGTCACGGTCTCCACAACGATGGTGGGCCGGTTCTGGGTGTCGTAGGTGCTGACCCGCTTGGTCACCAGCCCAGGGAGCCCGGACACACCCGGTGCCGCGGCCGGGCGCGTCTCACACACCAGCGTCGCCCACGCTGGCTTGTTCCCGCACGCGGCGTCATGGGCGTTCGCCCCGGCCGTGTAGTAGATCGTCTGGGTGGTCGCCGCGTCCGTCCCGCCCGAATTCGTCAGGGCCAGCCGGGTCTCGACCACCGCCCCGGTGGTCGGGTCGTAGCGGGTGATCGTCGAGATCGCCAACCCAGCCGGGTCGGTGGTGACTTTCATTGGGTGCCTGAAGGTCCACCCGGTTGTGTCGGTCGTGGACAGGGCATAAGCGTTGGTGGTGGTCCGGGTATCGGCTTCAGAGGTGGCCACCGCCAACGGGGACAGGCTCGCCGCCGTCGTGGTCGTGATCGGCAGGTGCAGCAGCGGCCCCGACGGGTGACCCAGCTCGGTGCCGGTGTCGTAGACGGTGTGGGTGTGCGCACGCGCTGGGACGACGGTGCCGCCGGCCAAGGTGACCAGGTGGTAGGGGCCGAACGTGTCGGTCAGGTCCGAGGTCCCGGTGCTGGCGTCGTAGGCGTACAGGTTCACCGTCGACAAGGCATCGGCGGCGGCGACGGTGTTGGTGGGCAGGTTCAGCGCCGGATCGGCCAGGTCCGCGGGGGCCAGAGCCTCCTCGCGGTTCGCGGCGGTTAGCGTGCGGGTGACGTTGCCGTGGTTGTCGTAGTCGGTGGTGGTGATGTGCCAGCCCGACGCAAGGGTGCCGGCGCCCGGGTAGTCGGCGTAGTCCGCGGTGTTCACCGTCCGGCCCTCGGCGTTCAGGTAGGTGACCGAGGCGGCGTGCAGGTCCGTCGACGAAGCCGTGGTGCCCGGGGGGAAGACCGCGGTCCCGGTCACCGGGGCCGCGCCCTGACCCCACGTCGCCGCCGCCCCGGCCGAAAGGTCGGGCCGGTGGTTCGGGTGCGTCCCGTCCGCGGTGGTGGCGACTCCGTAGACGATGCTGGTGGTCTCGGTTGCGCCGTTGTTGAACCCGGCGGAGTGGGTGCGGGCCAGTGAGGTGACCCGCCCCGAGGAGTCGTAGCCCAGGGTCCAGGCGGCCAGGCCGGGTGGGGTGATCGTCGACAGGCGGCCGGAAGAGTCGTAGGTGTAGGCGATCGGCCGGTATTGCGTGGAGCCGCAGGCGATCGGGTGGGTGCCACCCGCGGAGGCACCGTCGCGGGGGTCCCACGTCGCCGCCAGGCGGGTGTTGGTGTCGTAGGCGAAGCATGCGACGTCGATGTCCAGTTCGGCACCGGTGGCGTCGGTGGTCCGTAGCGTGATCGCCGTGAGCCGCCCGTTGGCGTTGCCGCTGGCCCCGTACGTCAGGAACAGGCCACGGCAGTTCCCCGACCACGTGCCGCTACCCAGGGTGGTCGAGGTGCACGTTGATCCGGACGGGACGGGGGCCAGGATCTGGGTCGGCTCCTTGGTGGTCGCGTCGTAGGTGTAGCTGGTCGACTGGGCGCTGCCCGGTTGGGCGATCGACGACACCTGGTACGGGTGCGGCGCGAACAGGGTTGGGTTGGCGGTGAAAGTCACCGCCGGGGTGAACGTCGTGCCGTTGCCATCCAGGTCGGTGATCGTGAATGTGTTCGGCCCGAACGTCCCGGCGCTGCCCGCCTTGAGGACCAGACCCGAGTCGGCGTCGTCACCGGTCGGCTTGTAACTACCGTCGGACTGCTTGGCGAACACCGTGGTGGCTGCACCGGAGTCGGTTACGGCGACCGTCGACCCCCGGTCCGAGAGGCCGGTCCAGTCCGAGCTCGCCGAGCTGACCGGCAGGGAGGTTACCCAGCCGGCGCCGAACACGCTGTTCACGTTGGTCGCCGCGTCGACGGTGCGGGTCGGATCGAGGCTGTTGAACGTGCGGGAGACCGTCAGATCCGACCCGGCGGCCGAGACGGATGCGTCGGTGCTGCTCAACGACAGGTTGCCGGTCAGCAAGTCCAGGGTCCCCCCGGCCAGGCTGGTCGTGGCGTCGGTGCTGCCGGATCCGGTCTGGTCCAGGCTGACCGTCGGGTCCGCGCCGTCGGCAACACACGTGGCCGACCCGCCGGCCGTCGGGGTGTAGCAGGCCTGAAGAAGAACGGTGTCATCCTTGCCCAAGGTGGTCGCCGCGTCCCACACCAACTCCGGCGCGGTCGTGGTGTTCCCGGAGTTGGTGGCGGCCACCGGCCAGCCACTGATCGTCGTGCCGGCGTTGGTGACGTTCGCCGCCGGGACCGCCGCCCACGCATCCGTGCTGGCGTGCCGGTAGTTCCACGTCACCGACCCGTAGCTCGCCGGGGCCTTGCCGTTCAAGCGCACATACTTGGCGACCCGGGTGTTGTTCGCCGGCCCCGTGACGGCCACCCCGACCCCGAACACGAAGGCGGTCACCGGGGAGGTGTTGCCCGCGGTGTTGACCGCCTGCACGTACATCGTGTGCCAGCCGTCGCCTGGGTTCACCGTCGCGGTTCCCGGGCCGTTATCACTGCCCACGTTGACCAAGGAGGCCGTGGCCAGGGTCGGGTCATCGACCGACCACTTGTACTGCCGCACCGGCGGAGTCGTGCCCCCGGTCATCGTCAGCGACACCCCACCAGAGGTCCCCGACGCCACCCAGTCGTTGGAGGCGAACACCGAACTCGTCACCGACGGTGCCGGCGGAGCCGCCGGCGGGGAGGTCTGGAAGTAGCCCTGCACATCGATCGTCAGATGCGTCGACCCCGACGCATACACCGACACCCGCCCATCCGAGCCGACCTTGGCGATCACCGACCCGGTCACATACGACTGCGACGCTGCCGTGTAGTTCGCGAACGACCCCAACAACCGCGCCGTCCCCTCCGGGAACGCCGACAGGTAGCCGTTGGCCGTCGGTGTCACCGCCGAGACACTCAACATCACCGCCGTCACCGACTGCGAGTTCGGGACCAGCGAAGTTCCGGAGATCCCCACCACGCCGCGGATCGGCACCGACAACGTCCCACCGGCCGACAGTGGCGTGGTCTTCCCGCCGGTGTTCAACCCCGAGCGGGTGTCCACGATCCGCTCCGGACCCACCGGCACGTAGAAGTTGCTCGGGTCCGACGACGACGACAGGTAGTAGCCCTCCACGTCCACGATCACATCCGTGGACCCCGCGTTGTTGTACACACTCACGTTCCCCGACGCGTCCACCCCGGACTGCACCATCGCCCCGACATTGACCGCCGCCGCCGGCACATCCAACGTCGACGCCGGGCTCGGCCGGGTCCCGCCCTGCCACACCTCCATGTACGTCGGCAATGTCGCGTTCGTCGAGGTGATGTTCAACACCACCGCCGACACCCCCGACGACGGCACCCCGCCCTGACCCAGAACCGGGACCAGGCGAGTCGCCGCAGCACCCAACGTTCCGCCGGCGGCCCGCGAGTCATACACCCGCGTCATCGACAGCGGCACGAACGTCGCACCAGGGGTGGTGTCCGTGCTGTCGGTGTAGTACCCCTGAACGTCCACTGCCACGTTCATCGTTCCGGTGCCGATCGTGACCGACATCTTCCCCGATGTCGCACCAACCTTGGAGATGAACGTGTTCGCCATCGTCTGACCTGCGTTGGCGTTCAGGCCGGCGACCGGCTGCGTCGCGCCCTGCGCCCACAACGTCGCCCACGTGTTGTTCGACGGCGCAATCGTCGTCACCGTCAACACCACCGCCGACACCCCCGACGAGGGCACCCCGCCCTGACCGGTCACCTGAAACGACGAAACCGTCCCAGCCGTCACCGCACCAGCTAGACCCTGGCCGATCCGCGAATCCACAATCCGGGCCTGAGTCAGCGGCACATACTCCCCCGCGCCCGCCGGTGTGGACGCCGACGCTGACGAGGAATCCACGACCTGCACCAGACTCGCCAAGACAGCCGTCGCCGCCAGCGCGGCCACCCCCGCCGCGACACGGGAACGAGCTCCGAACAGGCCCGAGCGCAAGCTACGACGACGAGCCATCCGAGGCATCCCCTACTCGATGAACCAATGCGGCACCGGACGGTAACCCAAATTGGTCCCATCCCGTCAACGACCATGTGGGTGAACTAACGACCCTTTCTGCCGGCCATCGGACAGACCCCGACAGCCAGAAATCCAATCTCGCTGCACCCTGGGCCGGTCAAGCCAGGATCGTAGATACCAGTGTGTGCCTCGAATCTGGGGGCCTTGCATTGCCTTGACGTCCGGGTTCAGCGAACCCTGACGTCAAGGCTGCGACGGCCGTGTTCCTGGGTAGGCATGTAGCTGGACTCACCGGCCTCGACCCCGTTGACGCCGCTGGGAGGTCGCGCCCGGCGCACTGCGTGGGTCCCGCGGCGAACCGGGTCAGCGGGGCACCGTCAAGCCGCGGGCGGCGTCCCTCCGTGGGGTGGTGCCGCTAACTGCTCCCAGGCTTAAAGAGGTTCCGCCCCAGGCGCCGGAGATCCACGGCACGCCTGATCACGAAGTCGCCAGCGGGGGTTGCAGTTGGGCGGCCGCGGATCTAGCGGGTCGGGTGGGGGCTTGCATTGGGGCTATCGCGACACTCGGCGCGGACGGGGGCGGACGGCCCGGCCGACGCGCGGTGTCGAGGTCGCGGCGCTATGGACTGCTGATCCGGATGTTCTGTCCCGTCTTTGTACACCTCCTTGTAGGAGTGCAAAGGAGAGGTCGTGTTGTCGATCGGGCTTGTCGGTCACGGGCAGGGCGCAGCGGACTACTACCTCACGCGCCAGGCCGGCTGCGCCATGGACTACTACACCGGCGCCGGTGAACGGCGCGGGTACTGGGCCGGGTCCGGCGCGGGCGCCCTCGCACTGGCCGGTGGCCTCGATCCGGCGGGGGAACGGGTCCTGCGCGGGCTCCTTGACGGGGTCGGACCCGACGGCCACGGACTGGTTGGTGTAGTGCTCCGTTCGGACCCGCGGGCCCGGGTCCCGGCCGCGCCGTTGCTCGCCGCGGTCATTGCCACGGCCACCGCGGCTGGCCTCCCACCAACACTGTTCCTGGATCCCCGCGCCGCGACGGAGTTCGCCCGGGTCGCCAGAGGGTTGACCCGGGCCGCGCGCGGGACTGTCGGCGTCCGCGCCGACGTCGCGGTGCGGGTCGCCGCCGCTGCCGGGCTGGACGCCCACGCCATCTACGTCGCTGCCGCGCCCGACCACCCCGACCTGCTCAAGGTGGCACTGCGCCACGTCGGTGAGCGGGTCGACGCCCGGCGGGCCGGGGTCGATCTGACGTTCTCCGCCCCCAAATCCGTCAGCTTGCTGTTCGCGTTCGGTGACCCCGCCACCGTCGCGGCGGTCCGGGCGGGCCACGAAGCGGCGATCGGTGAGGCGCTCGCCTACCTCGAAGACGTCGCCGGGCACGGGTTGCGCGGTCACCATGGCGACGGGCAACGCGCCCACCACGTGCAGACTGACGGGCTGATCGCCGTCGGGTTCGAGCACCGCACGTCCCGGGCCATGGACCCCCAGCTCCACACCCACCTGGTCGTCCCCAACGTGGTCCAAGGAGCAGATGAGCGGTGGTCGGCGGTGGACACCCGCGCGCTACACCGCCACGCCCGCACCGCCGGCTACCTCTACCAGGCCGTCCTCCGCGGACAGCTCACCGCCACCCTGGGGGTCGGTTGGGGGCCAGTGCGCCGCGGGCAGGCCGACATCGCCGGGATCCCCGCCGCCGCGTTGAAGGTCTTCTCCACCCGGCGCACCCAGATCGACCAACAACTTCTCGCAGCCGGTGCGAGCGGTGGGCGGGCCGCGCAGGTCGCATGCCTGGTCACCCGACCCCTCAAACCCGCACCTGGGCCCGCGGACGGCACCGGGCGAATGGGCGGGGCCGGGACGCTCGGGCTTCGGGACCAGTGGGCCCGTCGGGCGGCCGACGCCGGACTGGACCCTGACCGGATCGTGCGCGACGCACTCACCCCCACCCCGAACGACACCATCCTCGCCGCCGACCCGGGGTACCGGCGGCCCCTGCCCGCGCGGTTGACGCAGACCCTGCTCGGGCCTGCGGGTCTGACCGAGCATGCGACGTCGTTCGACCGCGGCGACCTTCTGCGGGGCCTGTGCGAGCACCTCCCACCTGGCACGCCCATCAGCAACGACGGGCTGCAGAGTCTCGCCGACCACGTGCTGTCCCACCCCGCCGCCGTCCCTCTGACAGCGGACCGCAGCGAGGTTGGTGTCCGGGGCCCGGACGCCGGCCCCCCGGCGAGGTGGACCACGCGGGAACTGCTCGCCGTTGAGGCCCGCGCCCTGGACCTCGCCGACCGGCTCACTGCCACGCCGGACCCGGGCCTTGACCCGGACTGGATCGAGCAACGCATCGACGGCTCCACGTTGACCAGTGAGCAAGGCGACATGGTCCGCGACCTCACCGCCGCGAGCGGGTCGCTGCGCCTAGTCATCGGCCCCGCCGGATCCGGGAAGACCGCCGCCCTCGCCGTCGCGTACCGGGCCTGGCGGGTTCACGGGCGCAGCGTCCACGGGTGCGCGCTATCCGCGCTAGCCGCCCGCGGCCTGCAGACCAGCTCCGGGGTCCCCTCCACGTCGGTGACCGCGATGCTCAACGAGCTGGAGAACGGCCGACCCCACGTGGCACCCGGCACCGTGCTGATCGTCGACGAGGCCGCCATGGTCGGCACCCGCCACCTCGCGCGGCTCCTGACCCAGGCATCCCAACGTCGGATGACCCTGGTCCTGGTCGGTGACCCCGCCCAGCTCCCCGAGATCGGCGCCGGCGGCCTGTTCACCCACCTCGCCAAATACCTGCCTACCACCGTCCTGACCGGCAACCAGCGCCAGGCCAACCGGTGGGAACAGACCGCCCTCACGCAACTGCGCAACGGCGACATCCCCGGCGCCCTGGACACCTACCTCGCCCACCAAAGGATCCACATCAGCCCCGACCACCAGCACCTCCAAGACGCCGTCGCCGACGACTACCTCACCTGGCGCGACCGCCTCGACCCAACCGGCAGCACCAGGGGTGTGCTGGTCGTGGCCGCGACCCGTCGGCACGCCGCCCAGATCAGCGACAGGATCCGTGAACGCCTCGCCGCGCGCGGGGACCTGACCGGCCCCGAGCTGGACGCCGGCACCCCCAACGACCCGCTTCCGCTACGCGCCGGGGACCTGGTCATGGCCGTGGCCAACGACCACAACCGCGGGCTCCTCAACGGAGAACACGCCCACATCATCTCCGTCGACTCCACCCGCGGCGAGCTCGTCCTGGCCACCCCCGATCGGCGGGAACTGACCGTCGACGCGACCTGGGCCACTGAGCACCTCAGCCACGGCTACGCGCTGACCTGTCACAAAGCCCAAGGCCAAACCGTCGACGTCACCCTAGTCGCCGGCAGCACGGCCCTGACCCGAGAAACCACCTACACCGCGCTGTCACGCGGACGCAGCAACAACCACCTCTACCTCGCCCCCGACACCCCCCGCGACCCCCCCGACGACACCGCCCAAGCGTGGATCAACGACCACGCCCTGACCGACGCCGGCCGGCACCTATCGACCAGCCGGCGCCAAACCCTCGCCACCGCGCTGCACCCCAACCGGCGCCCGAGCGGCACGCCATCGGCGGACTTGACAGCCATCGGATTCTGACCCGTCCACCAAGATCACAACGAAGGAGCACTCGACATGACACAACACACGCAGCCGTCCCGGCTTCTGACGCTCGAGACGGGTCCGCACCCCGGTGACCTGCTCAACGTCAGCGAGGCAGCGCGCCACCTTGGCACGCCTGTTCGGTTCGTGCGACGTCTGGTCGCCGAACGACGCATCCGCTTCTACAAGATCGGCCGCTACGTACGACTCGATCCCAAGGACCTCGACCAGTTCATCCGGAACGGACGCGTTGAGCCAGGACCCAGCTGGCTTCGCTAGTTGTTCAGCTTCGGGACCCTCGCCGAGTCGTGTTCACAACACCGCCCGCGCTCGCATCGATGGCAGTCGCGACGCGTCGGGAGTGTTCAAGGGTCGCGTGCTGGTAGCGCTGAGCGGCGGAGGCGGTCGAGTGCCCGGCCATGTGCATCAGAGTCGCTAGCGTGGCTCCGTGCTCGGCCGCCGAGGTCATCGCCGAATGGCGGAGATCATGCGCGCGCGCATCGGGCCGCCCGATGCGGTCCAATGCTCGACGCAAGACCTGGGAGTAGCCGTCCAGCACGTCGCGCCCACTCGCAGTCGTGAACACCAGATCGTTGCGACCCGCCTCAGACCGGAACTCCTTGAGATGCCGGCGCAGCTCGGTGGCCACGAACGCTGGCAGCGCAATCACTCGTGCTCCTCGCTCTGACTTGGGAGTGTCGATGGTTAGACGACCCCCGACTCGATAGAACCGTCGAGAGACCCGGACGGTGCCGGCCCCAGGCTTCAGGACAAGGTCAACCAACCGCAGGGCGGCGAGCTCGCCCGCACGCAAACCGGAGAAGCCAGCGAGCACAACGAACGCCCTGTAGTGGGCGGGCACCGCATCGGCCAACGCCGCGATCTCCTGGACTGTGAGAACCGGGCGCTCAACGGAGCGGGGGTCGCCGGCGCCTGGGAGACGACAGGGGTTACGAATCAGGAGCTCGTCGTCGACTGCGGTCTGCAGGATCGCACGTAGCAAGCGGTAGGCACGCGCCAAGGTGGCACTGCCGTCGGTCGAGCTCGTGCTGCGTTGGGTGCGCAACTCGTCGCCAAGAGTCGCGTGCCAGCGGCGCACGATATCGGGGTCGATGCCGTCCAGCACTCGGTCGCCGAGGAACGGATCGATGTGCAGTCTGAAGTCGATCTTGTATTGGTGCCTCGTCGAGTCCTTGAGCCCGGATCTGGCATCGATCCAGCGCCACCCATACGTGGAGAGGCTTTCGTCGACGCGCTTGGGGGCTCGGTACGTGCGACGGAGGATGTCGGCTTCAATGATCGCTAGGTAGCCGCGGGCGTCGGCCACTCGCGCGAAGGTCTGATTGGCAGTGACGCGCTCACCGTCAGGGTCCCGCCACCGGGCTCGATAGCGGCCAGAGGGCAGTCTCTCAACCGTCCCGAACCCCTTGCGACGCCCTCGTCGAGGTGTCTTGGATGGCTGCGTACGGGCGGCCAACGGCCCTCCTGGAAGACCTCTGTACTCTCTGTGGGCCTCTAACTTAGCCCACGTTTAGCCCACGCTCCACCCGTCGAACGATGTTTGCGCAGGTCAGCGGCTTACTGTAGCAACCTTCCACAGCTTCCCAAGCTGACAGTGCGAGTTCGATTCTCGTCACCCGCTCCACTTGAAAAGCGTTATCCCACAAGGATTCTTTGCCCGCCCTGCCTGCGGTTCCGGTCAGGTGTGTTCGCGAATCGCGACCGATGACCGGTCGGCGACGGGTGGCAAGGGCCGGACTCGACCGGGCGAACGTCAATGATCAACCTCGATGGGCCGACGTCGAAGGTTGATGCACCGCTCGAGCGTGTCGCCGATCGCTGGGGATCATCGGGCAATCCATCGTCCTGCGCCACGTGGCCCGCCACCTCGCCCGCATCAGCCGAGCTCCAAGCCTCCGCAGGAGCCACCAGAGTGATGCCTCCGGTTTGCCGTGCAGGGCCCGGTTAGGCAGCACGAGCAGGCAGGGACCATTCGCCGCACAACACAGAGACGTCGCATCCGCCCCGAATGCTGCCCCAGGCCTGATCCATTTCCGGCTCAGCCCAATTCCGACAGTTCCTAGCTACCAGCGAAGGCGCCGCCTCACAGGTAGGTGTCTACCGGGTAGGTGTCTACCAGCCCCTGGGCGGACCCTGCCGCCGCCGTCAGGGGCCGAGGTGTGGCTGGACGGGAGCTGGATCGGGGTCGGCGCGGTCGTGCTCGCCCGGGTACACCAGCCCGATGTGGCTGCGGATCTCGTCGAGTGTCTGCATTATGGACAGGGTCTCGCCCAGGGGGATGATCGGACTTTCGAGCAGGCGTGCGCGCAGGCACCGTGCGACCTCTGCGGCCTGGTGCCGAAGACCTCTTCCTTGATGTGGTTGGTCATATATCTCCACTCGGCCGTCCGGTTCGATCAGTCGAAACCGGGTTGGCGCGAGGAAGTCGCCCTCGATTTCGATACGTGCTTTGGTGCCGTTGATGTGGGCGGTGTTTCCGTTCACTGTCTCCAGGCTGGTGAGCAGGACCGCGAGTTGGCCTTCCCTATACATGAGCAGGACAGCCGTCTGGCTGTCGACATGGCTGAAGGTTGGGTGGCTGAGTGCGGCGATGTGGGTGGGAGTCCCGAACAGCATCGATGCAAAGGACACCGGGTAGATGCCAAGGTCGAGCAACGCTCCGCCCCCGAGTTGCGGCGCGAAGGCACGGTGCCCCGGGTCGGGAAGGAACTGCTCACCGAAGTCTGCTTGCAGTGAGCGCACCTCGCCGAGCCTTCCGGCTGCGATCAACTCGCGAACCCGGACGATGTGGGGCAGGAATCGCGTCCACATTGCTTCCATGGCGAATGTGCCTCGCGCCTGGGCAGCAGCCACGACCTCGCTAGCCTGTTCGGCGTTGAGGGCGAAGGGTTTCTCGACCAGGACGGCCTTGCCGGCCGCGATCGCGAGCAACGCGCACTTGTGGTGGAGGGGGTGCGGGGTTGCGACGTAAACAGCGTCGACCAGTTCGTCGGCTACCAATTCTGCATAGCTGGCATAGCGGCGTGGGATTCCATGGGTGTTGCCGAACTTCTCCGCTCCAGCCGACGTCCGCGAGCCGACGGAGACGATCTCGGCGTCGGGAAGGAACTCGAGATCCGTGGCGAACGCAGACGCGATAGCGCCGGTGCCGATGATTCCCCATCGAAGTGGACGGTCGTGCAGTGCAGTCGTCATTCTTTCCCCGCAGGGTGCTGGGCGCCGGTCGCGCTGGGACTTGCCCGGCTGGTCGAGGGGTCGAATGGCTCCCTCGACCAGCCACACAGGTCAGCCGGTCAGCACGAGTCCTTGTAGACGAACCGTGCATTTGCGGAGAGGTTGTCCTTCGTCAGCGCCGCCAGCGAGGTGTGGACTGCCTTGTCAACAGGCTTGCCGGACAGCGCGGCGATAGCCTGGTCTAGGGCGTCGACACCCTCGGTGTACGGGTCCTGTGCGATGAGTCCCTGCACTGTGCCGTCGTTGAGGTCCTTGACCTGCTGCGGTCCGGCGTCGTAGCTGATGACCTTGACGGCGCCTTGCTTGTTGGCCTGCTTCAGTCCGGTCGCCGTTCCCTCGGCCCCTTGGACGTTGGTGGCGAACACCCCAGCCAGGTCGGGGTGTGCAGAAAGCTCCGAGGTGGTGATCGATGCGGCCTTGGCCGGGTCGTCGTTGTTGTACTGGGTCTCCAGAACCTTCACGTTCGGGAAGGCCGCCGCCATCTCATCGGTGAACCCCTTGGCCCGCGCGTCGGTCGTGGAGATACCCGCCTGCACGTTCATGACGAAGACCGAGCCTTTGCCGCCGATCTCCTTCCCGAGCTCGTCGGCCGCCAGTTTGCCGCCGCCGGCGTTGTCGGAGGAGATCACCGACAAGGCGATCGACTCGTCGTCTAGGCCGGTGTCAACGATCACCAGCTTGATGCCAGCGTCAGTGAGCTGCTTGAGCGGGGAGAACATCGCTTTCGAGTCATTTGGCGCGACCAGCACAGCGTCGGGGTGCTGCGCCGTCACTGAGTTGACCACAGGTGTCTGAACGTCTGCCCCCCACTTGTCACCGCCAACCACGGTGACCGTGGCACCGAGCTTGGCGGCCTCGGCCTGAACCCCGCACGCCATCGTGGCGTAGAAGGGGTCGCCGTTCACGCCCTTGATGAGAGTGACCTTGTAGGTCTTGGCGGCCGCCGACCCGCTTGTCCCTGCGGTCGAGGAGGTGCTCGAGGAGCTGCACCCCGAGGCGGCCAAAGCGAGTGCGACGAACATCGCCGCCGTGACTCGTGATCGCATGATCCGTACCACCTGTCCGTTGTTCGTACGCGGTTCGAAGGCTGGTTGCACTTCGTTGGGCCGTGCAGTTGTGGATGCGTCGTCGGGCTGTCCGTGCTTGTTCGTCATTGCCGGTTGCGCGACTGGCGGCGAAGTTGATCGATGTAGACGGCGGCGATGAGCACCACGCCCAGAGCCACGTTCTGCCAGTAGCTCTGGACTCCGACGATGACGAAGCCGCTCGCCAGCACGGCCGGGATGAACACCCCGATCGCCGTACCGATGACTGTGCCGCGGCCGCCGAAGAGGCTCGTACCTCCTATGACGACCGCCGTGATCGCTGCCAGGTTGTCGGAGGTGTGACCCGAGATGGTCGTCGTGTCGAAATATGCGAGAGCAAGGAACCCCGCGAGCCCCGCGAGCAGACCCTGCAACGCGTACACCTTGACCAAGTGACTTCTGACGTTGATGCCGGCCCGGCGCGCGGCTTCCGCGTTGGAACCGGCCGCGAAGGTGTACCGCCCGAATCGGGTCACTCCAAGGACCAGAGCCCCGAGCAGCGTCACGGCGGCCGCGATCACCACCATCCAAGGGACGCCGCCGGCCATGCGCCCCAGACCAATGTCGGTGGCGAGCAGATCAGGGACGCCGCGCAGGTCCTGGCCCTGCGTAATGATCTGGGACAGCCCGTAGGCTGCCCCGAGCGTGCCGAGGGTGACGATGAGTGCGGGTACGCGGGCCACCGCTACCAGGAAGCCGTTCAGAAGCCCCCAGACCAGACCCGACAGCAGAGCGACGACCAAGCCGAGCGCGATCGTCCCCCAGCCTGCATGGACGCTCTGTTCTGATCCGGCGTGCATCACTTCGGCGGCCACGACCCCGGAGAAGACCAGGACCGAGCCGACGGACAGGTCGATTCCGCCGGTGATGATGACAAAGGTGCTGCCGACGGCAACGACCAGCAACACCGACGCGTTTGTCGCAACGGTTCTGGCCTCGAAGGCGGTGGCGAAGGCGGACGGGTTCAGCGCGCTGAAAGCGACACAGATGCCGACGAGGACGAGGAAGATCCACATGGTGTTACCGTGCGGGATCCGCTGCCACAGGGGCTGGCTTGCCGCGCTGAAGTCTGAGGTCTGCGGCGAGACCCTTTGGGGGGTCAGCACCGGGTCGTGATCTGGGGTGCTCACTGCAGGCTCTCCGGCTCGACTAGGGCGCCGGTCATCGCTCCGACGAGCTGGTCGACGCTTGTGTCCGCAGCCCGGTATTGGGCCACCCGTCGCCCGCGCCGCAGGACTTCGATCCGGTCGGCCACCTCCAACACCTGCGGCATGTTGTGACTGATCAGGACCACAGCGATGCCGCGGTCCCGGATGCGTCGCACGACGTCTAGCACGCGTCCGGTCTGCAAGACCCCTAGCGCTGCAGTCGGCTCGTCCAGGAACACGATCCGGCTGGCCCAGGCCACCGACCGGGCGACTGCCACGCTCTGGCGCTGGCCGCCGGAGAGGTTCGCGACCTCGGTCTGGGCGTTCTGCAGGTCAACGCCCAAGTGTTCGAAGGCGGTGCGTGCGCCCGCCCGCATTGCCTTGTTGTCCAGGACCCCGAGGTGGCCCAGCCACCCCTGCCGTCGCAACTCTCGGCCGAGATAGAGGTTCGCCGATCCGTCCAGGTCCGGAGCAAGGGCCAGGTCCTGGTACACGGTTTCGATGCCGAGCCGCTGTGCCTCCAGAGGATTCGACAGGGTCACGAGTTCGCCGTCGAGGCGGATCTCGCCGCCGTCAGGTCGGCTGGCACCTGACAGCATCTTGACCAGCGTGCTCTTGCCCGCGCCGTTGTCGCCGATCAGCGCGACGATCTCGCCCGCTCCGACGCTGAAGTCAGCCTCACGCAGCGCCTGAACGTGGCCGTAGTTCTTGACCAGGCCGACGGCTTCGAGCAGGGGGCGGACCACTAGGACGCTCCTTAACCCTCAACGTTGCTCACCATTGCGGTGCCCGTGTGCAACCTGTAAACGTTCTCAGGATGTCGGGCGTGATTCTGCGCGGGTAAACGTGGCTCTGTCAAGCAAGTTGGTGCCGGAGACAACGCAGGAGCGCTGGGCGATCAGGGATCGTTATCAGACGGTGACTGAAACCAGCGAATCGGTTTCTCTGGCGGCGTGCGAGTGCTCAGACCGGTGGGCGTTCGCCAGAGCCACGGACAACCAGGCGAGAAGGGACTACTACCGTCCGGAACGGTCCTACGTCGCCGTCGATTCGCGCCAACGCCGTTGTCGCGGCGAGCCGGCCCATCTCTTCAGCGTCGTGGTGGATCACCGAGACATCGAGCAGATCGCCGAGGTCAAGGTCATCGAAGCCGACCAGTGCCGGCAGAGTCCGTTCGGCCCCCAGGTTGCGAAGGGCACGGAGTGCCCCGGCGGTGATCCAGTTGTTCAGCGTGAACAGCGCTGTCGGCGGCTCGGCCAGGGCGAGCAGCTCACGGACCTGCTGCTCAGCCGACGCCGCGTCGCGGGCGTTGTCTCGCTCATACGGCTGCCAGCCGACTGCGTGTGCCCGCTCCATCGCGTCACGAAACCCGGCTGACCGCTCGCGGTGGGTGTAGTACCGGGACCAGTCGCCGAGCATAGCGATCCTTCGATGCCCACCGTTGAGCAGATGCTGTCCGGCCGCACGTCCCCCGCCAGCGTTGTCGAGGAGCATCGTGTCGCCGAGCACGTTGGAGGGTGGTCGGTCGAGGAACACCACTGGGAGCCCCTGGCGACGCTCCACGTCCAGATACCCATGATCAGCCGCGCTGGGCACGACCAGCAACGCGCGCACACGCCGATCGAGCATGTCCTGGGTCAGAGTCCACTCCAGTCCAGGATCCTCGTCGGTCGACGCGGTAAACAATCGGAGCCCGCGTGCCGTTAGTTCACGCTCGACGCCGCGGGCGATCCCTGACCAGAACGGGTTTGCCAGGTCGCCGATGAGCAGGCCAACGGTGGTCGACGATGCCCCGGAGCGCAGCTCTCTGGCAAGGACGTTCACACGGAACCCCAGTTGGGCAGCCGCGGTCCGCACCTTGGCCGCTGACACCTCGCTGAAATACGCGTCGCCGTTCAGCACTCGGGACACCGTGGCGACGCTCACGCCCGCCAGCATCGCAACCTGACGCAATGTGGGGCGCGCGACTAGCGTCAGGGGATCGCCGCTCATGCCGCCCCGCACAGCGGCAGAGCCTTGACTGAAGCTGCCGGGCTGGTCACGCGTACCGACTCTCCCTCCGGCCGCACCTTAGTCACGTGGAGCAATCCGAGTGTCTGGCGATCACTGAAAACGTTACCCGAGAACCGATACCATGCATCGCTGGGCCGCATCGACTACCTCCGCTACGTGATTTCGGCGGCACCCCGCGACGCGCCCTCCACTCTGAAGGCTAGCAGCAGGAGGAAAGAGAACGTTCCCATGCCAGTGTGCGACGGAGCGCTGTGGGGGAGCGGGGCAACAGGACTCTCGCGGCCATCACCCGCTGTCGGCCGAGGGGACTGACCAGACGTGAGTCCAATCAACTCTGGTCAGCCCGCTGAACTTCTCAAGCCCCCTCGACGTCTGCGCGCAACGCAAGGGCGGCGGACGCGACACTCGCCGCAAGCGGCGCACGAGTCAGGATGCAGGCCTGGTAGGCGTGATAGACGTCGGGCTTTCCTGACCACACCGTTGAGGTCGGGCGGTTGCTCTCGTCGAGTTGGTGGTGCCAACTTCCCCGCACCGAGTCGAGCATGAATGCCTCCGCGTACGCCCACCAGCGTTCGCTCCACTCGGCATAGACGGTGCCTCCCGCGCACCGTGAGAGAACTGCTGCGCTCCCGATCGCCTCCGCTACGACCCAGTGCATCCGCTGACGGACCACAGGCCGCCCGTCCCAGTTCACCGTGTAGACAAAACCATCCTCTCCGTCAACGGCCCAACCCTCCGCCACCGACTGGCGGAAGAGCATCTCCGCGTCATCGAGCAACCAGGTAGGGGGGTCCGGCAACCCCACATGGAGGTGGATCAGGAGGCGCGACCACTCCAGCCAATGGCCCACGGTGGCGCCGTATGGCCGGAACGGGTGGTCAGGAATGTCGACGTTGTAGTTGGGCAGCATTCGCCAGTCGGGGTCATAGTGCTCGGGTAGGCGCCAGTGGTTCGCGCGCGCCGCCCCGTGGATCAGTCGTTCGGCGATGCCCAGCGCGCGCAGTCGCCAGCGGTCGTCTCCAGTCGCGTCGCTCGCCGCCAGGAACGCCTCGACCAAGTGCATGTTCGCGTTGGCGCCACGGTAGTCCTCCAGCGTTGTCCACCGACGGTCCCAGACGTCGACGCTAAGCCCAGACCCTGCGTCCCAAAAGTGCGCATCGATGCACGCCAGGGCTTCCCCGAGCAAGTGCTCTGCACCCGGGCGCCCCGCCGCCATCGCCGTGGCGGCGGCCAGGACGACGAACGCGTGATCGTACGCCTCTTTTCGGTCCTCCCGCCGGGTCGAGTGGAACCAGCCTCCGCACTCGTCATCTCGCAGGGCGTAGGAAAGTGCGGCCAATCCGTGGTCGACCAGCTCGCCGGCACGAGCTTCTCCGAGCAAGGACGCGAGCGCGAAGACGTACGTCATCCGACCGGTGATCCAGGTTTCGACTGGGCGCTCGGGATCGATTCTTCCGTCCTCGCTCAGGTAGCCGAAGCCGTCGGAATGCCTGGAACCGCGAGCAAACGCGGTGAGCCTTGCCGACTCAGAGACCGACCAGGCAGCGCGGGAAGCTGCTGTGGCGTTGGCGTCCACGGAAGTGTCGCCGTCGTGCGTCATCCTGGCTCCTTCGGTGTCTTACGCGAAGCGTGAACACATGACGCGCGATAGGCGGCAGTGGCTTCCTGCCCAACGAGAGACATCCCAGTGGTTGGGGTGGTTCGCGACTCATGAGCCTGCACGGGAGGCCGCCTCCATCAACGTGTGTCAAGTCTGACTTCGCATCAGGGTTTCTGCGTGTCGATCAGACAACATCCCACGGGTTCTGCGCTCTCTCGCGGAGGATCCGATCATTCCAAAGGCAGGTTGGAACGGTCCGCGCCGCCCGGTGCGCGAAGCGGCAATTAAGCCAGTGGCGACACCGGTTCCTAACCCGGAAGCAATCATGGCCGCATTCGCGAGTCCGGCTCGGTGCGGGTGCAGTGCTGGCCGGGGAACACCTCCGACACCACGGTGCTGCCCGAGGTCCGCGACGGGATGCGGGAGGCGGAAACTGGGCCGGGTGGTCACCGTGGTGGACCGCGGGTTCTCCTCCAACGCCGGCCTGGACTACCTGCGCCGCGGCGGCGGTCAAAGGGATCGCCGGGGAGCGGATGCGTGACCAGGCCCGCGACGCCGCCGCGGCCCCGTCCCGCCAGGGCCGTTCACCATCGTGGGCGACCACCTGCAGGTGAAGGAAGCCAAGATCTCCGCCACCCCCGGGATCCGGCGGATCATCTCCCCTGTTCACCGCCAAGGCCCGGGCCCACGCCGACACGGAGCTGGCCGGCCACACCCGCACCGCGTGCGCCCTGCGAGACCACGTCACCCTGGGCCGGTGGCGGCGCCAGACGCCCACCGGCCGGCTCCTGATCGACCGAGCCAAGGTCGCCGCCGAGGAACGCCTGGACGGCAGGTACCTGCTGCCCACCTCCGACCCGCACCTATCCCCCGCCGAGGTCGCCCTGGGCTACACGAACCTGCTCAAAGCCGAACGCGGGTTCCGCGACATGAAATCGACCCTGATGCTGCGGCCGGTGTTCCACCGCCTCGAACCCCGGATCCGGGCCCACGTGCTCATCTGCTGGCTCGCGCTGCTACTGGTCCGGGTCGCCGAGAACGCCACCGCCCAGACCTGGGACCGCATCGCCCACCAGATGAACCGCCTCGCCGCCGTCACTCTGGCAGGCCCCGCCGGGACCGTCGTCCAGGCCACCGAACCCACCGACACCCGACCGGTTACTCTCACCGCATGCAACGTCGCGATCCCGCCCCGGATCACCGCCCTACACCCCCGCTGACCAGGCAAAACAATCTCCAGACAGCTCCCACTGGGCATAGGCACCTGACCCTGCGGAACTCGGGCGAAGCAATCAGGAGCTCGGGATGCACTCAGGGGGCAGGCGGGCGACTTCCTCGCGCAACCCCGTGCGCGAGCCGCTCGTCACGTGCGAGGTTTTGTGCAACCCGCACGGCCGGCTGGGAGTGGTGCTACCTATCCAATAGCCGACGCTCAACTCCGGGCCGGCCGACGTCGTTGCCCCGTTGACTCATCAACTCGCCATGATCACAGCCAGCTTCCGACCGAGGGTGTCACGAAGTGCGAGCGTTTCCGCGACCGTCAGGTGGTCGCGATTTCGGTAGATGATCAAGCCACGCCTGTCGACCGCAGGACACACCGTCGGCTCGCACAAGTCATCGGTCATATCCAGCCACGACACGATCGGCGGGCTAACGGACTGCTCGGCGGCGATAAGTCCCGCGTCGAGTGAGGCGCCCTGCTCTGGGCTGGATCGGGGAAAGGCGCACTCGGCAACCGCGCTGCCGACGGCGGACAGACATGCCGGTATGTCCGTTGGCGCCAAAGGATTGTCCTTCAGCACGATGATGTGACTGGTTAGCCTCTCCAGGCCGGCGAAGGTCTTGGCAGCGCCGGCCGCCCAGGCCGCAGCGACACGGCCGGGCTCGAGGTACGAGATGCGCCGGCCACTGCCATCAAGGGTCAGGTTGCGAGACTGGGCCGTCCTGGCGACCACCACGGCGTCTATATGTCCCGCGGCTTTGAGACGGGCGTTTACGTTGGCGCGCCAAGTGGTGCACTCGCGGTAGGGCCGATTGAGGGTGAGGTGCCAGATGGGGACATCCATGTAGGCGCAGGCGTCCTTGGTGAAGGCCAGCAGACGCCACCCGTTCTTGACCGCCAGACTCAACAGGGGCGGAAACCATTGCTGGGCGTGTGAGTCGCCGACCAGGGCGATGGTAACTTTCCCGGCCGGATCGCCGAACGTGCAGTCCGCTGGCGCGACAACCACCGGGGCCAGTGCGTGGCAGTCTCGCATGCCGGGGACCAGTGCGCGGGCCTGTTCGGGAGTCATCTGCAAGACGACCGGTGCTGCGTTCCTGGTAGCTGCAACGGGCCGGTTCACCGCCGAGTCAGCGGCAGTCGCGGCGGAGAGCCCGAATGCGGCAGTCACTGACACGGCCGTCAATGCCAGTCCAGCAGCCAGGCTCCACCCGCGCCGGGCAGACAACCAGGTCCAGCGACGCACGGGATCTTCGAGCACCTGATGAGTCAGGGCCGCGACAGCAAAGGACGCGACCACTGCGATCGCCGTCGCCGTCGCGGTCTCCCCTCCCGTCCCGCCCATCCGCCCAAGCAGCAGTACCAAGAACGGCCAGTGCCACAGATACCAGGCATACGAGATTCGACCGACGTATTGCGCACGCTGCCCCGACAAAGGGCGCGCAACGCCACTTCCCGGAATCCGCGCGCCAGCTCCGAGCACGAGAACAGCTCCGAGCACCGGGTAGCTCGCCGCAATTCCGGGAAAGGGCGTGTCCCGATTCATTATCACCGCGGACCCGAGCACCAAGCTGAGCCCGGTCCATCCGGCTACGGCCGCAGCCGCCCGTGGCACCCGTGGCAGGACCGGGCGGCACATCGCAAGTCCGGCGCCGGCGGCCAGCTCCCACGCGCGCGTCTGGGTGGCGAAGTAGGCGAGCGCGCCGTCTGAGGCCGTAGTCACGGTCGACAGGGCCCACGACCCCAGACCCAAACCTCCCAGGACGATTCCGATCATCGTTGTCTGGCTCGGCAGGCGGCCACGGCCGAGGCGGCTCAAAGCCACGGCTGCGAGGATGAGCAACGGCCAGCAGACGTAGAACTGTTCCTCGATGCTCAGGGACCAGTAGTGCAACACCGGACTGGTGTTGACGTTGGCGGCCATGTAGTCGGTCGCCTGGCTGGCGAAATGCCAGTTGGAGACATAGAGCGCGGCGGAACGGATGTCACCTGCCGCGCGGGCCCGGTCGATAGGGGCGATCAGCACAGCCGAAGCAATCGAAGTCGTCACGAGGACAAACGCAGAGAGCGGGAGAAGACGCCTGACACGCCTGGCGTAGAAGTCGGCGAGGGACAGCCGTCCCGACTCCAGCTGGTCCAGAAGTAGCCCAGTGATCAAGAATCCGGAGATGACGAAGAAGACATCCACGCCGACGAACCCGCCCGAGACGAACGGCAACCCCGCGTGGAAAGCGACCACCAGCAGTACCGAGACGGCGCGCAGACCGTCGATATCGCCCCGATAGGTGCGCTCAGGACCTCTTCGCGGCGGGGCAGCTTCCGCGTCGAGCACAGCAGGAACGGCCAGCGGGACCGCCTCCATAGGTAACAACGGTAGCGCACACGAGCTGTCGGCCAGGCAACTCCGGTTGCCGCTGCTCAGCCCCGCGTCAGACTGCGCAGTCCCACCAAATGGTCGCTCCGCACACTCCGGCGGCTGTCGCGAACCCGCCTGGAAAGCCCCGTTGATCGTGGTCCCGGTACCCCGGACCTACTCGCCCAGGTACCGGTCTCGTCTCGCCAGAATCAAGATCCGGGTCTGGGAGGTGAGCAGGTCGGGGGCCCCCAGGTACATTGCCCCGTACAGCCGGTGCGGGTCGACACCGTTGGCGCGCAGCAGCGGCGCGGCGCGCTGGGAGACGCTGCCCGACACCCCGAAGCCGGCCAGAAGTTCCGCAACTGACAGGCTTGACGCGTCTCCGCCGACCGTGCCGTTGGCACGACAGATCACCCAGGCGACGGCGGCGGCTCCGCGCAGGGGTGAGGCGCCGCGACGAAACGCTGCCGGGTCACCTACTGCGGCACGGCTGAGAAACCGGCGCATCGCCGTGCGGTGCTCGATGTCCAGCAGGTCGGCCGCGACCCGGTCGCAGGCGTCCAGCATCTCCTGGACAACCGCCCGCAGGTCCGCCGCGACCCCCGCCCACTCGAACGCCTCATCGGGCAGCGGCACGTCGTCCAACGCCATGAGCTGCAGGCGGCTCCCGACTGTTCGGTCGAGCCCTTCGAGCATGATCTCCTCAAAGCTGAGGTCGCCCTCGTCGTCCGTCGCGGTCGGCAGGCCAGCTAGCAGGGCCGCTGGGCCCTGCAGCCGCGCGGAGCGGATGACCCGCTGGTAGGCCGGCTCGCACGCATCGACGGCGGCCAGGGTCTCGGCGGTTAGGGCCGGTCGGATGCCTCGAACGTGGTGGCAGTACCGGATGAAGGCACGCAGAAGGTCCGGGAGCAGCGTCAAGAAGGCCGGCTCCGCGATGATCTTGCGTGGGAACCAGTCCGCAAGCAGCCACTCGACGTTGACGGGGCTCCAACGCAGCGGATCGCCTGGGCCGTAGTCGGTCCCGAACCACAGGACGCTGTCCATCAGCTCGCGCTGGTCGCGGCCGTCCAGGCCGGTGGCAAAACTCGACTGGAAGAACTCCTCAACGACCGCTCGCAGGTCCGCCTCGGCCCACTCAGGCCGCTCGGGCGCCACGCCCGCGCCTGGCAGCATCCGCACCATCCACTCGACGACAGGTCGGCACATCGGCCAGGTGTCGGTCTCCAGCGGTGGGTAGACGTGGGCTCCCTGCTCGATCGCCTCGTCGATCACCGCGCGAGCCACCGCCGAGTCGACCAGCCTCATCGACTGGTCGGGGTCAGTGACGGTCGTCGCCAAGAGGTCCGCCAGGTCGCCGGGCGTCTGCGGAACGACGAAGGCGTCCTTCACCACCCCGCCGAGGTTGTGGTCGACCAACAGCAGCGCTGACATGCTGTGGCCCGAGGGGAGCGCGACGCCGAGGAGGTAGGTGTCTGCGTCACCGAGGACGTGCGTAGTCACCCGGACGTCGGGATGGACCCGAGCCCGGTCCAGGACGGTGAGCCACTGCGGGATGGGCTGGTGCCGCTTCGTCAGCTCGCGCCCGATCCGCGCCGCCATGACCTCATCGGCGATCATCGCGCTCATCGCGGTCAGTGCCGCCGTCGTCTCGGCGTACGAGGTCTCGATGAACGACTCGACCAGGTCCTCCCGGCTGGCCGGCTCCTCGCCGTGCCCGAACGGGTCCCGGCTGCGAAGGTCCGTCGCCTCCAGCATTCCGCTGACGACCATCAGGAAGTCCAGCGGCTCCGTGCCTCTGAGGGCATGCCGCAGCCCCTTCATGAGCAGCTGATCATGCCCGGAGTCGCCGTGCCCGCGGGGCGCCCCCACGCTCGCGTGAGGGTGTCGGTGAGGGGGCCTCGGTCTGCGCCCCCCGCGGTCGGTCCTCCTCGTCACGACCCCAACGATAGGACTGCGGTGACCCGTCTGGGATCGGCGGGCGATGTCACGACGCGAACGGTGCGCGGTGCCGACTCCCGGGCACTTCGGCGGGGACGAGATGGCGAAGTGGATCGTGTCGACGTCCTTCCACCGATGTCCAACGCCATTTGCCGATCGGCGCGAGCATCGAGCACGGTCGCGTCGGGGGATCAGCGCTCACGACCGTCACTGCCAGAACGCGTGGAGGACGGCGATCCCGAGGTGGGGGCCCGCTGCCGGTGCCTGGCGGGGCGACAGCTCAGATTCCCGACCGCGCAACGATCCGACCGGCGGACACCGCCTGGGCCAGTGCGACGTGGTCACGCTCATTCTGGTCGGCGTACAGCTCGGCGAACTCGGCGATGGCCTCGTCGAAGCGGGTGCTGGATCCGAGATAGGCGGCGATGGCGACCCGGTCTCCACTGCGGGCGTGCGCACGCGCAAGAGTGCGGCCGCAGAGCCCGGCATAGACGGTCATGCCGTCCGGGACCATGTCTTCGACCACAACCGAGCCCTTGCCGTCACGAAGCTGCCGGACATAGAAGTCGCGCTCGACGCCGTCTGGTGACATGACGCGTTCCCAGCCGAGGAAGATGTCGCTGGACGCCTGCATGAGCCGCTGCCCCGTCACGACGCGCTCGCCTTGGTTCTTGAATCCGCGTGCCTTGACGAAGTCGGACAGCACCGACGCCTGCGCCTCCTTCGCCTGCAGAAACAGTGGGTCGGAGCCGTCGATGCCATCGAACAACAGGATCCAGGCCCTGGTCCCCACGCTTCCGACCCCGACGACCTTGCGCGCGATCTGCACGGCCTCGAACTGCTCGAGCAGATGCCGTCGATCCCACTGCAAGGTGCGCCGGTAGGCCCGCACCAGCGCGCGCAGACGCTCGTTGACATTGGCAACGACGTCCTGCGACCACAGCTCCTCGACCGGCACGATCAACGGCGGTTGGCTCACGATCCGCGAGCGACCGTCGACGACCCTGGTGAGTTTGGCGAGCGCCTGGACACTGTCATGTGTGCGCGCCTTGTCCAAGAGGGCCTGCGTCCGCACGACCTGCTTGGTGGCGAGCTGAGCTTTGATCTGCTTCATGACATCGTCGACGTCGATGTGGGCGTACCAGACGGCAAGATTGCCCTGCTGGGCGAAGGATGCCATCGCCTCCCGGTACGCGGTGGCGGCGGCGAGAACGACCTTGCGGCGCTTCTTGGCGGAGAAGCCGTTGTCGCGCCCGGCGACGGCAAGGCTTGCCGCCAGCCTCTTGACGTCCCACTCGAACGGTCCCGGATGGGTCTCGTCGAAGTCGTTGACGTCGAAGACGAGCCGGCGTTCGGGGGACGCGTAGATGCCGAAGTTGCTCATGTGGGCGTCCCCGCACAGCTGGACCTGCAGACCCGAGCTCGGCGCACGAGCGAGATCGGCGGCCATGACCAGCGCCGCCCCGCGGTAGAAGGAGAACGGCGAGACCAGCATCCTTCCGTAGCGGATGGGCACAAGCTCAGGCACGCGCGATGAGGCCTGGCCCTCGAGCAACCCGACCGGGTCCGCGCGATCATCGAACGCGACCTTGGCCAAGGTCTGCAGGGGCGTCCTGGCGCGGGCTGCCTTTCCCGACGCGACGCGCTGACCCCGGTCGGGGTGGATCAGCCTGGGTGGCACGTCGCCTTTGTCGTTGGCCGTCGCCTGGTTCGGTCGGTCCAGGACTGTTTGGTCGGTCGGGGTCGACATCGCAGGTACCTCTCTGTGCGCGCCAATGGCGCTACCCGGTCTACACCCATCGCGCAGCAGGCGTAAGCCCCAGGCCGACGTTCTGTGGAGCGGATCGCCGATGCGAAGCCACTCGGCGCCGAGGGCCTTCGGCTGACCCACCCGTCACGCCGCGGCCGTTCAGGGTCGCCGGCGTCGTTCGGCCGCGCAACCGCTGTGAGCCGGTACCCCGGGCTCAGGCCGACCACCACCAGGTCCGCCTCAGCAACAGGGCGAACTGGAACGCGCCACAACGCCTCGTCTGCGCCTGATCTTCGTTAGGCTCCGCGGCGGCAGCAGCCGCATCTTCTGGGCCACACGTGCCCGGAGTCGTCGCCACGTCGGGAGAGTGCGAGCAATGTCTGGACAGTTCTTCATCCCTATGGCCCTGCGCGGCTACCACCGCTCGTGGCTGTCGACCGACATCGTGGCGGGCGCAACGCTCGCTGCTGTCGCGATCCCCGAGTGCATGGGTTACACCTCGATCGCGCAGACCCCCGTGGTGACCGGCCTGTACACGGTCATCTTCCCCACCGTGGTGTTCGCGTTGCTCGGCTGCTCCCGGCTCCTGGTGGTCGGCGCCGACTCGGCGACGGCGGCCATCCTGGCCGCCGGCCTGGCATCACTGGGCATCGCCGGTCTGACCCCCAACACGGCGCAATGGGTCGCCTACTGCGGAGCTATCGCGCTGATCACCGGTGTGCTGCTGCTGGTCGCCCGCCTGCTCAGGCTCGGATTCATCGGCGACTTCCTGTCGGCCTCGGTACTTATCGGCTTCCTCACCGGCGTCGGCGTCCAAGTTCTGACCGGGCAGATCCCCAGCATGCTCGGAATCCCGAAGGGAACCGGCGGCTGGCTCAGCCAACAGTGGCACACGATCACTTCGCTGGGCTCGACTCAGTGGGAGACCTTCGCGTTCGCAGCAGGCACCCTGGTAGTCATTCTTGGCTTCAAGCGCTTCTTGCCGAAGGTACCCGGGGCCATCGTGGCGGTCGTCCTGTCGATAGTCATCTCGGCCGTCTCCAACGCCTCCGCGCACGGGGTCTCGGTGGTCGGGGCGGTCACCGGCGGGTTTCCACCCGTCGGAGTTCCCAAGGGCGTGTCCTGGTCCAACCTCGGCGGGATGACGACGATCGCGATCTCCTGCCTCGTGCTGATCGTCGCCCAGTCCGCCGCGACGTCGCGCAGCTTCGCGATGAAGCACGGCGACCCGGTGGACGTCAACCGCGACATCGTCGGGCTCGGCGGCGCGAACCTTGCTGCCGGCTTCACCGGGACGTTCGTGGTCAACGGCAGCCCCACCAAGACCCAGATCCTCGACGGCCAGAAGGGCAAGACACAGGTCGCGAACCTGACCATGTCGGCGATCGTCTTGCTCGTCGTCCTCTTCTTCACCAAGGCACTGACCGACATGCCCAAGGCGACTCTCGGCGCGATCGTGTTCCTCATCGGGATCGACCTCGTCGACATCGCCGGGCTAAGCCGGATCCGCCGGCGCCGGGTCGACGAGTTCGTGATCGCCGTCCTTACCGCCGTGGTGGTCTGCGCGGTGGGCGTTGAGCAGGGGATCATCCTGGCGATCGTGGTGTCCCTTCTGGAGCTGATCCGTCGCCAGTACCAGCCCAAGGACTTCCTGGTCACCCTGGACGACGACGGGGAGCCCGCGTACCTCAAACCCGCGCCGGGATCGCAGAGCGCCCCAGGGCTGCTGGTCTTCCGCTTTGACGCCGAGTTGTTCTACGCCAACTGCAACCGCTTCGTAGACGACATCGAGCTGCTCATCGACAAGGCGCCGGACCCTGTCCGCTGGCTGGTCGTCGACGCGGGCTCGATCAGCGACGTCGACTTCTCTGCCGGGATCAGCCTCGGCGGCCTCCTCGACTTTGCAGCCGCGCGCAAGATCACATTCGCGTTGGCACGCGCCGACGACTCACTGCTCACGACGCTGACGACATACGGGCTCACCGAGCGCATCGGGCAGGGGCGTCTGTTCGGGAACCTAACTGATGCGGTCGCCGCCTTCGAAGCTGAGCAGACGTCCGGTCACCCAGCCTGACACCCTGCCTGACACGGCGGGCGCGGGTTTCGGGGCCGGCTCACCTGAGCGTCCGGCCATCACACGCCGGCTGGCGTGTGATCCGGATCGCGCGCGGACAGCGGTGCGGCAGCTCCCCGCCCGGAGCCCGCCGGCGCCAGCTCGCCTCTCGAGCAGTGGCTGGCCGCGCGAAGTAGTCGCCCGCACGAGCGGACACCGTCGGGGGACGCAGACCTGACGGCGCCGCCCAGCCGGCCCCGGTCCTGTCAACGGATCGACGCAGCGCCGTCCGGTGACAAAACACACAGGGGGCCCCGTGGGCAACGAGGGTTCCGACGGACCGACGCCGGCCGGTCGGCGCGGGGCGCGCACCAGACCGAACCGGCGCCGAATCTGAGCACGAGGTTACGCCTCGCTGGTGTCCGCCTCTTTCGCCGCCGCCTTGATGTCGTCGGCCGCGACCTTGTCGACCGCCCGCTCCACGATCGCATCCGCCCTGTCCAGGGCCTTGCGGATCTCCACCGCGCCGGGGTCGGAGACCAGTGCGAGGATCCCGGAGTGTCCGGGGGCGATCGCATCCTCCAGCTCAGCCGCAAGCTCCGAGCGGTGGTGGAGCTCACGCGCCTTGCCGGCGGCCGCGCCGGCCGCCCCGAGCACCGCGGCGCTTCCCAGGATGGACGGCGGGAAGATCACGCCGAGAACGACGCCGCCGACGATGCCCCACCTGAGCCCATGCTTGGTGCTGTGGTCAGTCGCCTTCTGGATCTCCAGCTTCCCATCAGCGTCGCGCTTGACGACGATCACGCCGTCGATCTCCAGAGTTCGGCCATCCTCCACCGACTTGAGAGCCTCGTAGGCTTCCCACGCGGTCTCGGTGTCAGCGAAGTCCGCGACGAACAACGTGTAGGCACCGTCCGTCATTGCGGCAGCGGCCACGGCTGGCTGGTCTTCTGTGCTCGCGTCTTCGGTCATGAGGTTCTCCTGTCGAGTCATCGGATGGTTTGCTGCGGCACCCATGGAGATGGGACCGACGCCGGTGGGCCGAGGGGCCGACGTCGAACGGCGGTGTACCGCCGTCGCGACGTCGCGTCAGAACGGACTCCTCGGGGGTCACAGTGGCCACAGGTGTACCGACGTACTCCATCGGCCTGTCAGCATCCTGTCAAGGCGTGCAGTACGGGCCGGACGCCGTCTGTTCAACCTTGTGCCCGATTCATTCATCGCCGCGCCGCGAGCAGTCGGATGCGGCCGGAACCAGCGCCGGACGGTGTCGCTGGCTGTGCGGGCCAGGACCGGTCCGCACCCGCCGGAGTAGTCACGGCTGGATCCACATCGCGCCGGTCTACGGCCGCCCCAGCGCCATCGGTCCCTGATAATGACAGCATGACCGCCGCGACCCAGCAGTTGACCCACGCCCTCGCCGCCCCGTCGGCCCGAGCCAGCAACCCAAGGACTAGCCGCCGACCGCTGAGGATTGCCGTCGCCGCGGTGCTGGCCATCACGGCACTGGCGGGGTGCAAGACCAGCACCGCAGGGGGCACGACGGGCAGCAGCGCGCCCAGCGCCAGCGCCTCGGCGTCTGCATCGAGTCTGTCGCTCAGCCAGAAGTTCACCACGATCCAGGTGTGCGCCAACGTCGCCGGGGATCTGCGCACCCTGGGCGTTGCGGCGGCGAAAGCCGCCACGGGTCAGGCCAGCCAGAGCGATCTCGCGGCCCAGCTCGCCCCCCTGCAGACGCAGCTGACGGCGCTCGCGCAGGCGAACGCCTCGTTGCCGATCGGCCAGAGCCTGATGTCGCTGAGCCAAGCGATCTCAGCTCTCAGCGGCCTTTCCAGCAGCGCCCCGGCCGACATCGCTTCAGCGGGGAAGGGCCTGGTCACTGCGGTGCAGAACGTGCTTACCGCCTGTTTGGCCGTCAAGTCCTAGACAGCACAGCGGCTGCCTCGGCACGGATCTGCAGTCGAAGGCGCGGGCTTAGGGTGGCGGTCCGGCGAGCGACGACACACCTGCCTGCACGGCACCGCACTCCCGAGACGTGGCCGGTGTCCGGGGACCGAGCCCCCGGTGGGTTGTCGCTCCGGGAGCTCGGATCCTCAGTCGTGGAGGGGTGTTCCAGTCCCCGCGGGACACCAGGGAGCCCGGTCGCGGCGGGCGACTGCGGCCGCTTTACGAGGCCAACCCGGTGGCTTTCCCGGTGGAGCAGGCCAGCGGGCGAGCGAGTCACGGGGACGGTCGAGTCCTGGACGTGCAGCCTCGTTCCCCGCACCAGCGGGTTCCCCTGATCTTCGGCTCGGCCGATGGGGTCGAGCCGATCGAGCGATACCACGGGCGTTCCCCCGGAGGCAGGGCAGCGCGCCGCTGAGGCGTTGACGACCCGCCGAGCGGACAGCCCGCCCGTGCGACGCGGCTCGCGGGCCCGTCGGGTGGCGCGGTCGCGGCGCTGGTTCGGCGCGGGCGGGCATTGTGGTGGAGACTGGGCAGCGGCACTTCGCCCGGCACCATCGATCTGGAGGACTCGCATGACCATCGGCAGCGTCGCAGACTACAAGGTCGCCGATCTCGCACTGGCAGCGTTCGGGCGCAAGGAGATCCAGCTCGCCGAGCACGAGATGCCGGGCCTGATGGCGACCCGCGAGGAGTTCGCCGCGACCCAGCCCCTGGCAGGGGCCCGGATCGCGGGCTCGCTGCACATGACCGTGCAGACCGCGGTGCTGATCGAGACCCTGGTCGCCCTCGGCGCACAGGTGCGATGGGTCAGCTGCAACATCTTCTCCACCCAGGACCACGCCGCCGCCGCGATCGTCGTCGGCCCGGACGGCACCCCCGACGACCTGCGCGGGACGCCCGTCTTCGCCTGGAAGGGCGAGAGCCTGGAGGAGTACTGGTGGTGCACGGAGCGGCTCTTCGAGTTCACCGACGCCGAAGGTAACCCGGTCGGCCCCAACATGATCCTCGACGACGGGGGAGACGCCACGCTTCTGGTGCACAAGGGCGTGGAGTTCGAGCGCGCCGGTGCTGTACCGCAGGCCGACGACAACGACCCGCACGAGTACCGGGTCATCCTGGACGTGCTTCGTGGGAGCCTGGCCACTGACCCGCGCAGGTTCACCCGCATCGCCGCCGACGTCCGTGGCGTGACGGAGGAGACGACCACCGGAGTCCACCGCCTCTATGAGTTCGCGCAGGCGGGCGAGCTGCTGTTCCCGGCCATCAATGTCAACGACTCGGTGACCAAGAGCAAGTTCGACAACAAGTACGGCTGCCGGCACTCCCTGATCGACGGGCTCAACCGGGCGACCGACGTCCTCATCGGCGGCAAGGTCTGCGTCGTCTTCGGCTTCGGCGACGTCGGCAAGGGCTGCGCCGATGCGCTGCGCGGTCAAGGTGCCCGGGTCATCGTCACCGAGATCGACCCGATCTGCGCTCTCCAGGCCGCCATGGAGGGCTACCAGGTCGCGCGCCTGGAGGACGTGGTCGAGACCGCGGACATCTTCATCACGACCACCGGGAACAAGAACGTGATCATGGTCGAGGACATGGCCCGGATGAAGCACCAGGCCATCACGGCCAACATCGGGCACTTTGACAACGAGCTCGACATGGCCGGTCTGGAGCGCTTCCCCGGGATAACCAGGACCGAGGTCAAGCCGCAGGTCCACGAGTGGCTCTTCCCGGCGTCCGGTGAGCGGCCGGCTCACACGATCATCATGCTGAGCGAGGGCCGGCTGATGAACCTCGGCAACGCGACGGGCCACCCGAGCTTCGTCATGTCCAACTCGTTCACCAACCAGGTGATCGCGCAGATGGAACTGTTCACCAAGCCCGAGCAGTACGACCGGAAGGTCTACATGCTCCCCAAGACCCTCGACGAGAAGGTCGCCCGCATGCACCTGGACGCCCTGGGGGTGCGGCTGACGACACTGACCAAGGAGCAGGCCGCCTACATCGGTGTCTCCGTGGAAGGGCCGTACAAGCCGGACCACTACCGCTACTGATTCCATGGTTACAGTTGGGGCAATTGTGCCGAACCGGTTGACCCGCTGGTCAGGGGGCGAGAGGCTGCGCTGAGCCGCGACCCCTGGGAGCAGAAACATGGAAGATCATGAGTTCCACCCGATCGGCCTGATGGAGCACAGCACCGCTGCTGCGCTCGAGGAGAAGAGCAAGCTCAAGAAGCACTTCGGTCGTTTCGACATCTTCTTCTTCCTGATCTGCACGATCGTCGGGCTGGACACCTTGGGGGCGGTCGCGAGCTACGGCGCCCAGGCGTTCATCTGGCTCGTCGTGCTGGGCGTGGCCTTCTTCCTGCCCTACGCCATGCTGGTCGCCGAGCTCGGCTCGACCTTCCGCGAGGAGGGCGGCTCGTACATCTGGACAAAGCTCGCTTTGGGGCGGCCAATCGCATCGGTAAACGCCGTCATGTACTGGATCTCGAACCCCATCTGGCTCGGCGGCAGCCTCACCATCACCGCCTACGCCACTTTCCAGACCTTCTTCTGGGACCCGACCGGTGACGGGACGTCGGTCGCGAGGGCCTTCCAGATCTTCTTCGGGCTCGTGTTTATCTGGACCGCGACATGGTCGGCGATCCTGTCGTTCGGCATCGGCAAGTGGATCCCCACCATCGGTGCCTGGGTGCGGGTGCTGCTGCTGAGCGTCTTCACGCTCACCGTCGTCATCTACGGCGTCAAGAACGGCGTCCATGGGGTCAGCGTCGGCGATTTCAAGCCTACGGCAGCCATCTTCTTCGCCGCGATCCCGGTGCTCTTCTTCAACTTCGTCGGGTTCGAGCTGCCCAGCGCAGCCGGTGACGAGATGAAAGACCCGCAAAAGGACGTCCCGATCACCATCCGGCGTGCGTGGCTGGTGTCGATCCTCGCCTACGGCCTACCGATCCTGGCGATCCTGCTGGTCATCCCGAAGAGCCAGATCACCGGGCTGAGCGGGTTCATAATCGCGATAAAGACTGTTTTCACGGTCTTCGGCGGGACTGTGGTGACCGCGGCCAACGGCACGGTCACCCCGACTCTGACTGGCTTCGGCGCCTTCATGGGCGGCCTCGCCGCTATCGGGTTCATCTTGGCGCTGCTGTCCAGTGGGGCCACCTGGATCATGGGTGCCGACCGGTCGCAGGCGGTTGCCGCATACGACGGCGCGGCCCCGCGCTTCCTCGGCAATTTCTCAAGCAAGTACGGCACCCCGATCACCGTCAACTACATGTCCGGGCTGCTCGCGACCATTTTCATGGTCGCGGCAACGCTGCTCACGTCCGGCAACACGGCCAAGTACTTCGTGGCGGGTCTGAGCCTGGCGATCTCAACGACCACGATCTCCTACCTGGCGATCTTCCCGGCGTTGTACCTGCTGCGCAGGAACTACCCCGACGTGCACCGTCCTTACCGGGCACCCGGCGGCATGGGCGGGGCCGCGTTCATCAGCGGGCTCACCTTCCTGTGGGCGTTGGTAGCCACCTTGAACCTGCTCTGGCCGGGAATCTTCAGCCCGCTCATCGGATTGGTCGCCAACGACAGCCTGCCGAGCTCGTTCACCGGCCAGAGAATCTCGTACGAGGTGAGCCAGCTCGTTCCCCTGCTGCTGTTCCTCATCCTGGGAGTGGTGTTCTACATATCCGGGGCGAAGACCCGGGCCCAACAGGTCGACGTCCCCCTCGACTGACCGCGCAGCGTCGCGAACGCCGACCGGTCGCCTAAGGCGACCGGTCGGCGTTCGCCGTCACGCAGTCGTGGACGAACTGGGCGAGCCCCTCGGCCTGCTCCTCGTAGTGGGCTGTGAACCTCGGGTCCGCGATGTACATCTGGGCCAGCCCGCGGTGGATCGCCGGGCTGCAGTCGTAGAACCACTTGGTGATGCTCTGCCGGTGTGCCTCGGCCGCGTCCATGGCGGCGTCGCTGGTCGCCGGGGCCCCGGACCGGTAGGCCTGGACCAAGGTGGCCAGCACCACCGCATTCTCGGCCTTCATCTGCTGCCAGTCGGCCTTGGTGTAGCACGAGGTCCGCCGCTGCGACTGGCGGTAGGCGTCCGTGTCCCCCCACCGGTCGGCCGCCTCAGCCGCGTGCTCAGTCGGGTCGAGGTCCCCGAACACCTCGAACATCTCTTCAGGGGTGAGCTGGATGCCCATCTGGTGCGCCTCCATCGTCTTCTCGATCGCGGCGAGCTGCCGCTGCAGTTCGATCAGGCGGGCGCCGAGCAGAGCGTGCTGGTGCCGCAGCTGGTCGACCGGGTCCGCCGCGGGGTCGTCGAGCAGGACGGCAATGTCGTCCAAGCTCATCCCCAGGGCTCGGTAACCAAGCACCCGCTGCAGGCGCAGCAGGTCCGGGTAGGCGTAGCTGCGGTACCCCGCCGGAGTACGGCCACTGGGGACAAGCAGCCCGATCTGGTCATAGTGGTGCAAGGTCCGCACGGTGACCCCGGAAGCCCGCGCCAGGTCACCGACCGTGTAGTCGGCCTCCAGCGATTGCCCCGACGGCTCCATGTCCCACCTCCGTCAGCGACGCTAGAGGCTAACGCCGGGTGAGGGTCAAGGGTTGGCCAGCGGATCTCCTTTGGCCCATCGGATCCCCCAGGTAACCGTGGCGCTGACGGTCTTGCCCTGCACCGCGGGCACCGGTGTCCAGCACTGCCCGCCTGAGGTGGGTTTGGAAGAACGCAGCTACCGTCCTACCCCCATCGACACAGGGGCCACCCATTGTCGGTCAGCCCAGCGGGCCGGTGGCCCCGGCATTAGGCGTCGCCTCCGCCGCCGCGGAGGACGCCGCGCCGCCGCCCTGCCAGGCAGTCAGGCAGACGGCGAACAGCCCGACGACCACCGGCCCGACCAAGGCCGCGCGCCGGGGGGCCCGGCTGCCTGCAGTTGTGGCCGCGACCACCCCGGATGAACGCTGAGTGACACACAAGCACCCTGGGTGACCAGTCGCCAGATCGGTGAACCACCATGAACCGCAGCCACCGGATGCGACCGAACTCACAGCCGGTTCTCAGACACGGGCCGGTAGGCTGGTGGCCTGGGCCGCTCTGGACGCGCCCCGAACGAAGGGTTGGGGCGGTGCGCGAGGTCGGCAGCCGGGAGCAGGTCGAGGCCTGGCCCTCCGAACAGGCGTCCCTGGCCGGCCGCCTTACTCGCCCGCTGGTGATCGTCTCGATCGTGGTGTTCGTGGTGCTCACCGTCAGTGTGCTCGCCGCGAAGGGGCCCGGCCTAGCCGTCGACCGCTGGTTCGCCGGTCTGCCCGGTCCCTATACGAAGAACTCGGTGCTCGCCAAGCTCCTGGCCGTAATCGGTCAGCGGGCCTACTCGGCTCCCGTCCTGCTGGTGGTCGCCGTGGTCTTGTCCTGGCGGCGTCGGATAGCCCGACCGCTCACCCTCGCCCTGATCGGTCTGCTCGCGCTCAACGTCCTCATCGGCGCCATGAAGCTCATCCTCGCTCGCCCGTCGCCGCGGACCGGGGACTGGCTGGCTTTCGCCGGCGGGACCGACTTCCCGTCCGGCCACACCTCGAACACGGTGTTGACCTGGGGCCTGGTCGCCTGGCTGCTGCTGGCCTTCAGCCGCCCTGCCCCAACGCTGACCCGCCAACGGGTCGCCTACGGGCTGGTCGCTGCCGCCTCGGTCATCGTCGGCGCGGCCTCGCTGTACCTGCGCACACACTGGATCTCCGACATCGTCGCCGGTTGGGCCATCGGCTTCCTGATCCTCGTCGGCGTCACCAAGCTTCAGAACACCGCCCAGTGGCGCCGCCGGCTGGACCGGTTGGAGTCCTGGTTCCACCTCCGCAGCCGTCGCAGCCGTGACAGCACGGCCGCGCCGTCAGACGACCCGGCTGGCCGGAAGACGGGAAGCGAGACGACGATCACCTCGACCACGGCGATGACCGACCTGACCACAGTCACGTCCTAGCCCAGCCGTCCCCCAGCGCTAGCCGTGCCTCGCCTGGGCACCGTAAGCAGCAGCCGCGGACGGCTCGCCCCCGTCACCGCATGGCGGCCACGCTCGACCTGTTCGCCACGGTCCCTGCGCCGGCTGGCGCTTCGCGCACCTGGAACCTGTGCCGAACTGGGGCGGGCACCCGAACCTCATTCGTCGAGCTGGTGCCCGCCGAAGTACATCAGGGGGTCCCTCAGGAGCTCGATCTGGATCCCGTCAGGGTCGCGGAAGTACATCGACTCGGGGATGCCCTGCTCCGGTCCGCCGTAGGCGATGCCCGCCTCGTCCAGGCGTCTGCGCAGCATGGCGTGGTTCTCCGGGGTCACCGAGATGGCGATGTGCTGGACGGTTCCGATGGCCTCCACGCCCTGCTCGAGGCCGAGCTCGGGAAAGTCGAAGAAACCCAACAGCGTCTGGTTGCCCAGGTCGAAGAACAGGTGACTCGACCCGGGGTAGTCCCGGTTCTCGACGAGCTCGACGAGTGGGAAGCCCAGCAGTCCCTGGTAGAACTGGATCGTCTGCTCGACGTCGCTGCAGATCAGCGCCGCATGGTGGATGCCCCGCGCCGTGGAGGGGGACCGCTCGCCCGTGGGAACGAGGTAGGCGTCGCGAAGCTCGTGGCGATGAGCCTCGATCTCCTTGCGCTGCTGCTCGGACACCGGTGACATCGGCACTCCTTGGAGGTTGGGTCCGCGAATGGGCTCGCCCGAAGTCTGCCTCCCGCCGAGGCGTGGAGGAAGCCCTGGCCCGCAAGTCGGCGCCGCTGGACCAGGCCCCCCGCGCGACTGCCGGGAGGGGAGTCCGGCCAGGCCGGTGTGACCGGTGCCGTCGACGGCGTGCACCCACCAGGCAGACATGCGGCTGCTCGACGACCAGGGCGAACTCCGTGACGATCATCGACGTGCAGAACCTGAGCCGTTACCTGTCCCGGACCGGCATCAGCCGCAGGACCTTCGAGCAGGACCACGCCCTGCGCAAGGTGCGCTTCCAGGTCGAACCACGATGACGCTGATCACTGTGCTGCAGCCACCGGCGGCAGTGCGCGGGTGCCCGGCCACGACGTCGTCGCCGGCGCCCGGCAGGTGGGCAGGCGGGTCAGCTACGTGCTCGGGGGAGGCCGCGGACTGTCCCAGAGGCTGCCCGCCCTGGACACCCTGCGCTACTTCACCGGGCTCTACGGCGTCCCGGCCCAGGAGCAGCGCGTTCGGATCGACGAGCTGCAGTGTCTCGACCCTGGTGGCCGACGAGGCGGCAATCGCAGCCTCTACGTGGTGCCCGGTCTGCTGCCGATGGCGTCCCTCGAGACCCACCCCGCAGGCGAGCGTCCATCGACCTGGCCTCAGGCCCGGCGGACCCGGGTCAGTCAGGTGGCAGGCGCGCGGCGGCCTGCTGGTAGGACAGGGAAAAGCTGCGCACCACCGACGGGGGAAGGCCTTCCGGCCGGCGCAGCGCCGCCAGCAGGAGATGCTCGCTCCCAACGAGCCGGTGTCCGAGCCGCTGTGCCTCGCGGCCCGCCTGGTCCAGGACCTGCTTTCCCGCGACGGTGAAGCGTGGGCGGGCGGCGACCGTGCCAGCGACGCCGGCCGACGCCCCCACCAGGGCGCGCCCCAGCTCGTCGACGTCGATGCCGCAGGCTGCCAGCGTCCGCGCGGCCGCTGCGTCAGGGTCGCCGCAACAGGCGGCCAGGATCAGGCCAGGGCCGACCGCGACCTGGCCGGCCTTGTGAGCCAGGTCGTGGGCCCGCTGCACGACCAGCTCGGCCCGCTCGGTGTACTGGTGCCGTGCAGCCGGGACGGTGCGCTGCTGGGCGGCCTGTCGACTGACGCCGAGCACCTGGCCGATCTGGCTCCAGGTGGCACCCGCGGACCGGGCCCGGTCGACGAACTGGCCGACCAGCCGGTCGGGCAGGTCCGCCAGCTCGGCGGCCAGGTCCGCCGCGGCCGCCAGGCGGTCCAGGTCGTCACCTTGGCCGGCGCACCGGCCGACGCGCTCGACGAGCGACACCATGAACGCGTCGGGCTCGTCCATTCGTCAACCGTAGATTGACGTTCGGACGTGTGTCAATGGAGCATTGACGCGTCCCAGAGCGTCGCGCATGCTGGACCGGTGCTCACCACGGGGGAGGAGCCGCCGGAGACCGAGCCGGCTCCTCCGGTCGACGCCGAGGCCGTCGTCGACGCAGGCGGACCCAGTTCGTCCATGTCCTGGTGGACCCGCATGTGGGTCGCCCTTTTCGTGGCACTTGCAGTGGGGATGGTGGCCTCGGGAGTAGTCCTGGTCCGACGCACCCTGGACCACACGCTGGATCCGCAGGCACTGCAACAGCTGTCCACGAGCCGGTTGAACGCCCTTGACCCCGCCCTGCCAGGCATGACCGCCACAGGCGGCGACACCACCTCGGCGGTCAGCTGCGAGCAGGGTCCGTGTGCGAGCGCGGCGCGGGTGTTCGTCCCGGCCACCCGCACGACCGCGGCGTCGGTCCTGGCGACCGCCACTGCGTGGGCCAGCGGATCCGGGCTAGGGAGCCTGAGCCAGGCCGCGTCTGCACGGGTGGGCTGCGGCCTGGCGTACGCACCGATCAAGGCCTTGAGCTGCGAGCTCGCAACCTACGACGTGCCCGGGCAGACCGGTGAACAGGTCAACGTGTTCGCCGTGCTGACGGCTGGCACCGGCGCGGGAAGCAGCCCCGGCGACTACCCGAGGATCGCGATGGACCCCCGGGTCGTCACGGCCGTCTACGTTCAGGTGCTCAGCGTGTCGCCACGCCCCTGACGTGAGTCGGCCCGACCGTCTCTTCATGGGCGTGAGCGACGGGGGCGCACGCCTAGGGTCCTAGGCCGAGGTGAGACTGGGTACGTTGCGGGGCAACAGGGCGAACGCGCCCGCGTATAGCAGGCCGGCGACCACGAGCAGGGCCTGGTATCCGATGATCAGCGACAGGTACTCCAGGCAGCCGCCGAGCATGGCGCCGAGCAGGTTGGCCGCGAACGCTGACGTGCCGTCCGCGGTCTCGGCGAACCGCTTGGCGAACACGAGGTTCGCGAAGAAGATCGGCCCGAAAGAGAGGACGATCGCGACCAGCGCACGAGGGACTACAGGCAGTGCGAGGAGCAGCCCGGGTGGCACCAGGGCGTCGACGAGCAGCGCGCCGGCCAGCATGGCGTAGACCACGGGGACGGGTGGCGGGCGGCGCCATCGACGGGTCACCTCGACAGCGGCCAGCACGACCAGAAGCACGCCGGCGAACACCAGGGCGTTGACCACCCAGGTGGTGCCGAACAACAGGGCGAAGCCGGTGATGCTACGGGTCTCCAGGAGCAGGAAGCCAGCGCCGAGCAGGAACAGGTCGGCGTAGGGACGCATACGCCGCAGCGGTCCGCCGGCAACGCGCACCGAGAGCAGGCTCAGCACGAGCACCCCGCCGAGGGTGAGCAGGTAGAAGCTGGGGATCGAGCGATCGAGCAGGTAGACGAAGGGGTGGTCGTCGGTCGCTGGTGCGGGCCCGGCGGGAACAGCGGCGCTGGCGCATCGCTGGTCGGCCACGGTCGCTCCGGCAGTGATCACCGCCTGGATCGCGCTGCCGATGTCGACGCACGGTTGGTGTCCGAAGCCTTCGGCCACGGTGCGGGCCAGGCGCCCCACCAGCCACGGCTCGCGGTAGAAGTTGTACATCGAGAATGCCCCGCCCGGCGCGAGGTGGGCGTGGACGGCCTGCATTGCCTGGACGGTGAACAGGTAGCTCTCCAGGCGCAGTGAGCTCGCTCCGGCGACCAGTGTCAACGAGTCGGGCAGCGCAAAGATGATCAGGTCGAACTTCTGGCTCGTTCGCTCCAGGAAGGCACGTCCGTCGTCGATGTGCACGAAGACGCGGGGGTCGTTGTAGGGAAGGTCCGGGTGCACCTGGGCGCCGATCTGCTGCAGCCGCGGGTCGATCTCGACGGCGTCGACCCGGGTCGCCCCCCGAGACAGCGCCAGGGCCACGTCGGTGCCGGTTCCGGCGCCGACGATCAGGACCCGGCCCGGGGTGGCCCGGCCCATCCGCTCGTACGGCAGCGCGTACTGCGTCTCGAGCCTGGCCTTGGTCTCGGCGTCCATGGCTGCCTGGTGCGGCACTCCGTTGACAGACACCGTGATGACGGCGTTGCCGTTGACGGTCGCCTCGGCCGTGTAGATCTTGTAGTAGGGCGACCAGCTGATTCCGGCGCCCATCGACTCGGCCGTGAGCATCGCCACGAGCGCGACTACCGGGACACCGACGAGGACGGCCCGGCGCGGCGTGCCGAGCAAGATGATGATGAGCACGGACACGACGACGCCCCAGGCCACCGACGGCGCCCGAAGGAACGACAGCAGGGTGAACGAGCCGATGCCGAGCAGGCTGCCCAGCAGGTCCAGGCGGTACGCCTCGAGCCGACCCAGCTCGAGGAAGCACCGGCCCACCATCTCGCCGGGGCCCGCCATGATCGTGGCCACTCCGATGAACACCAGCGGCAGCGCCAGCCAGGCCGGGGGCCCGCTGGTCGACAGCGAGGTGAAGAAGATCAGGTCCGATCCGGCCCGGTCCACGGTGACCGGGAAGGCCAGCACACCTGCGACGACCACGGCCAGGACGATCGGGAAGTACAGGGGCGCCCTCGTCGTGCGCGAGGTGCGCAGGAACCCGATCCCGACGCCGAGGAAGGACCCCAGCAGCACGAAGTTCGAGAAGTAGCCAAGGTGGATGATGTTCGCGGCGGTCCAGCGGATGAGCGCCAGCTCAAGGAACAGCATGAGTGCGCTGGACAGCAGGAGTCTCGGCCTAGGTCCCATGGCGGGTCAGTCTTCCTTGTCGCGGACGCGATGGTGGGCAGGCGGGGCCAAGACATGCGGTGGGGACCGCGGTACTGTCCGCGGTCCCCACCGGTCGGCTAGCGCAGCGCGCGCCGGCTAGCCACTGGCTCAGCCTCCGAGCTCGGTGACGAACTGCCAGCCGTTCGGCGAACCGACGCCCGTCACGTCGTCGTAGCCCTTGGCGACCACCAGGGTGCCGGTCTGGTTCATCGTGCGCAGCGAGTACACCAGCCCGCCCGACGGGTCGACGCCGTTGGCGTTGTCAGTGCGGACCACTGCGACGGTGTGCGCCGGGGCCACGACATCGTGGTAGGCCGACGACCCCGCCAGGGCGTAGATCGCCGGGTTCGCGAACCCGTGCGCCCATCCGGCCGACTGGTCGGCCAGAGCCTCGATGCCGGCCATCAGCGGGCTGGACAGGCTCGTCCCGCCGAGACGGTACTCGCTGTACCGGACCGAGCCGTCCGGGAACGTCTGGGTCTCCCCGACGAGCATCCCGGTGTTCGGGTCTCCCACCGCGGCGAGGTCAGGCACCGCACGGCCCTTGGCCCCGCCGTAGTAGCCCGAGATCGACGCAGGGACGACCCCGCGCTGGTACCAGGGCTGTTCGAAGACCCGGCTCGTCCCGCCACCTGACCCGTAGATGTAGTTGCCAGGAGCCGCAGGACTCCACGCGCCGTTGGTCAGCACGCTCTTGTCGGTGCCCCAGCCGGTCTCGAACAGGCGGTTGTTCGAGGACCCGACCGCCAGGGAGGTCCCGCCGACAGCGGTCACCCACGGGTCAGAGGCCGGGAAGTCCGCGCTGCGGACGCCGGTGTTCGCGATCTCGTCACCGTTGTCGCCGGAGGAGAAGAAGATCCCGATGCCCTCAGCGGCTGCCTGCAGGAAGGTCTGGGTGTAGGCCTGCAGGAGAGCGCCCTGGGTCTTCGGGTCGAGCTCGGTGGGGTTGCCCCAGGAGTTGGAGATGATCTGCGCCGCGTTGTTGTCGATGATCCTGTTCTCGGCGGCGATCAGGTCGACGTCGCCGCACGAGCGCGCCGCCGAGTAGACGATGTTGGCGCCGGGGGCCATGGCGTGCACGGCCTGGACGTCGAGGGTCTCCTCGCCGTACCACCCGTTCTCCCCGCACAGGTCGCCGTTGACCTTGTCCCAGTACCCCTGGCTGTAGGCCGGGAGCGTGAGCTGCTTGAGCTGGCCTGGCCGGTACGCGGGCTGACCGTGCAGGGACGCGTACGTGCTGGCGTCCGCTGCGATGGTGGGGGCCGCGTAGGCGTCGACGATGCCGACCTTCACGCCGCGGCCGTTGTTCCCCGCGGCGATCAGCCCGCTCACCCCGTAGGCACCCTGAAGCTGCGCGGGGGTGTATCCGCACGTCGCATACGGGAGCTTGCCGCCGTACGCGCCCTCGATGGTGGTGGCGACTTTCTGGTCCCAGTACGCCGAGCACGGACGACCCGGGACGAAGGCGGCCGGCGCCGGCGCCGAGCCGAGCTTGTCCGGTACGACTGATGCGGGCTTGTTGAGGCGGACCACGCTTGCCAGTCCGTCCACGCCGGCGACGAGCCCGGCGACACTGGGCGGCACCAGCGCGGCGGACAGCGGAGCCCGCTCGGTCTTGCCGTTGACGATGAAGGCGCCGAGCCGGGTGCCGAAAGCGGTCTGGGCCGCGGCGACGCTGCCCGTCACCGTCACCCACCGGTGATTGGCCGGGACGTCGACGACACGCAGGCCGGCCGACGTCAGCCAACCGGTGACCTGGGCGACCTGGGAGCTGGTGGGCGCGAACTGCGCGCGAAACTGGCTCGCCGACAGGTAGTGCCGGTAGGAGCTGCTCGACGGGGTCGACACCGCCTCGGCGAGCGCCTGGGCGCCGGCGGCGTCGCGCAGGTTGAGCACGACCGTCAGCCTGACCTGGTCAGCAGGTGACGCCGCACCGTGCGAGGCGGCCGCGGTTGCCCACGACGGCACGCTGCCGCCCAGGGCGATCGACGGAACGTCCGCCCCGGCGTTCGCGGGAACGGCTATGGCGGCCAGACCGAGGGCTGCGACGGCAACTCCGATCGCCCCCCGAACGTACGTACGACGCATGACTCTCCCAGTAGAAGGACGGGGGCCGCAGTTTCACCCTTGGCGGCCTTGCGGTCGTCACGCTGGCCCACCAGGTCGGGCGAGTCAAGCACTCTGCCGCAAATATGGTCCGGATCGGTACGCAACGGTGACGGATTGTTCGTACGCGGGGCTGTTTGCGTGAACTTCGTCCGACTGATGGCTGATCAGCGCCCGGGGCGGGCGCTGGTCGGCCGCCCCGGGCGAAGCTGACGGGGCCGGCTAGCAACGGGTGCCGGCGCCCCCCCGGCCACCGCGTGGAAGGCGCCACCGGTGCCCCCTCCCGCCGACCGCTGTCTCACTCTCCAGGGCGGGGTGCTGTCGGCGGCGCCCGAGGGGCGGATGGTCCGTGTGGCTGGTCCTGGTGGTCCGTTCGGACCGTCCGAGGGGTTTGCCCTAGTCAATCCATGGACTGACTGGGATATGGTTTTCCCTACTAAACCTGTGGGAAAGGAAGTCGCCATGAGGTTCCGTCGCCCTGCCGCCGCGGCAGCGCTGGTCACTTCGGCCGTGATGGTCTTGGCAGGATGCGGCTCGAGCACAAGCTCCGGCTCCGCGGGCTCTGGCCCGTCGGTCCAGCTGGCCCTGGTCGCCTACTCGACCCCGCAGTCCGCGTACGCCAAGATCATCACAGCGTTCCGGTCGACTCCACAGGGCCAGAACATCACCTTCACCCAGTCCTATGGCGCCTCTGGCGACCAGAGCCGCGCCGTGGCAGCCGGCCTGAGTGCCGACGTCGTCAACTTCGCTCTCGAGCCGGACATCACTCGCCTGGTCAAGGCCAACATCGTCAGCGCGAGTTGGAACGCCGACCAGGACAAGGGCATGGTCACCAGGTCGGTCGTGGTGATCGGGGTCCGTAAGGGCAACCCCAAGAACATCAAGACCTGGACCGACCTGACCAAGCCCGGAGTTCAGGTGATCACCCCGAACCCGTTCACCTCAGGCGGCGCCCGCTGGAACGTGATGGCGGCCTTTGGCGCCGCGAGCGACAACGGAGCCAACAAGCAGGCGGGCCTGGACTATCTGCGTGCGCTGTTCAAGAACGTCCCCGTCCAGGATGACAGTGCCCGCAAGGCGTTGCAGACCTTCACCGGGGGCAAGGGCGACGCTTTCCTGTCCTACGAGAGCGAAGCCATCTTCGCCCAGGCCAACGGTCAGCCCTTGGACTACGTCGTCCCGGCATCCACCATCTTGATCGAGAACCCGGCGGCGGTGACGTCGACGAGCAAGCACCCCAAGGAGGCCAAGGAGTTCCTGGACTTCCTGCACACCGCGACCGCACAGCAGATCTTCGCCGACTCCGGCTACCGACCGGTCCTGGCCGGGATCGCCGACGGGAAGTTCCCGACGCCGGCCAACCAGTTCACCATCGCCGACCTCGGTGGCTGGGCGCTGGTGACCAAAGAGTTCTTCGACACCAAGACCGGCATCATGGTCGACGTCGAGTCGTCGGTGGGTGTGACCGTTGCCGCCAAGTAGCCCGCCGGTGGCGGCCGCACCGCCGGCACCGGCTGCCAGAGCCGAGGCATCACCCCCTGGCAGCCGGCGGGGGCGGTCGCACGGCGTCGGCTTGGGCGTCGGTGTTGCCACGATCTACCTCAGCCTCATCGTGCTGATGCCGCTGGCCGCGGTCGTGTGGAGGTCCCAGCAGAACGGCTGGACGGGCTTTTGGGCGTCGGTGACGGCCCCCGAGGCGGCCGCAGCACTCAGGCTCACGATCGCGGCGTCGATCCTGGTCGCGCTCATCAACCTGGTGATGGGCACCCTTATTGCCTGGGTGCTGGTCCGGGACACGTTCCCGGGCAAGCGGGTGGTGGAGATGCTCATCGACCTGCCCTTCGCCCTGCCCACCATTGTCGCCGGACTGGTCCTGCTCTCTTTGTATGGACCGGACAGCCCACTCCACGTCAACCTCGCCTACACCCGCGCGGCGGTGATGGTCGCGCTGCTGTTCGTGACACTGCCGTTCGTGGTGCGCACGGTCTCGCCCGTCCTGTTCGAGCTGGACCCGCAGGCCGAACAGGCCGCAGCCTCCCTCGGCGCCGGCCGGGCCACCACCTTCCGCCGCATCATCTTGCCGAGTCTGCTGCCGGCCATGCTGTCCGGAACGGCTTTGGCGTTCGCCCGCTCCATCAGCGAGTTCGGCGCGACCGTGCTCATCTCGGGCAACCTGCCCTTCCAGACCCAGGTCGCGGCAGTGAACATCGCCGGTCAGATCGAAAGCGACAACACCGTCGGGGCCGCAGCGGTGTCCACCGCGCTGCTGGTGATCGCGCTGGTCACGTTGCTCGTGCTCTCCTTCGTCCAGCGCTGGGGGGCCGGTCGTGGCTAAGGTCGCGCTTCGCGTGGTCGCACTGACGTACCTGCTGTTCTTGCTGGTCTTGCCGGTCGGCCTGATCTGCGCGCGGACCTTCAGCAACGGCGTCGGGCCGGTGGTCGCTGCGCTGACCACCCCCTCCGCCCGGCACGCCTTCCAGGTGACTATCGAGACAGCCATCCCCGCAGTCCTGGCCAACACCGTCTTCGGCGTCGGCGTCGCGGTCCTGCTGGTCCGTCACCGGTTCGTCGGCCGGCGCGCGCTCAGCGCACTGGTCGACCTGCCGGTAGCGGTGTCACCGGTCGTCGTGGGACTGGGGCTGATCCTGGTCTACGGCCGCTTCACGCCGATCGGCGGCTGGTTCGCCGCCCACGGCATCGACATCATCTTCTCCATCCCGGGCATGATCCTTGCCACGATCTTCGTCTCACTGCCACTGGTGGTCCGCGCGATCGCCCCGGTTCTTGAGGAGATCGGCATCGAACAGGAGCAGGCAGCCTGGACCCTCGGCGCCTCCGCCAGGCAGGGCTTCGGCAGGGTCACGGTGCCGGCAATCAAGTGGGCTCTCGCCTACGGCATGGTGCTGGCGCTGGCCCGCACGCTCGGGGAGTACGGCGCAGTGGCCGTGGTCTCGGGGAACCTGGTCGACCAGACCCAGACCCTCACCCTGTTCGTCCAGGACCGGTTCGAGAACTTTGACCAGCAGTCGGCGTATGCAGCCTCGTTCGCACTCGCCGCCATCGCGGTCGTGTGCCTGCTCGCGATCAGCCTGCTTCGGCCCAAGGAAGGCTCACGATGATCCGCGTCAGCAATGTCTCCAAGAACTTCGCAGACTTCGCCGCCCTCACCGACGTCTGCCTCGACATCCCCGCCGGGTCGCTCACGGCCCTCCTGGGTCCCAGCGGGGGTGGCAAGTCCACCCTGCTGCGGATCATCGCCGGGCTGGAGGTCCCCGACACCGGCACGGTCGACATCGGTGGCCAGGACTGCACCCACCTGCCGCCGCAGCGGCGCAACGTGGGGTTCGTGTTCCAGCACTACGCGGCGTTCAAGCACATGACGGTCGCCTCGAACGTGGCCTTCGGTCTGAAGATCCGCAAGCGGCCCCGAGCCGAGATCAAGCAGCGGGTCACCGAGCTGCTGGAGCTGGTCCACCTCGAGCAGTTCGGCGACCGCTACCCAGCCCAGCTGTCCGGCGGCCAGCGCCAGCGGATGGCCCTTGCCCGCGCTCTGGCCGTCCAGCCGCAGGTGCTGCTGCTCGACGAGCCCTTCGGGGCGCTGGACGCCCAGGTGCGCAAGGAGCTGCGCGCCTGGCTGCGGCGCCTGCACGACGAGGTGCACGTGACGACTGTCTTCGTGACCCACGACCAGGAAGAGGCGATGGAGGTCGCCGACAGCATCGTGCTGATGGCCGACGGGCAGGTTCGGCAGGTCGGCACCCCGGACGACCTCTACGAACGCCCCGCCAGCGACTTCGTGATGAGCTTCCTCGGTCCGGTGACCACTTTGGCGGGAGAGCTGGTCCGCCCGCACGACCTCGTCCTGACCGCCGAGCCGGCTGACGGCTCAGTGCCCGCGGTCGTCGAGCGGGTAGTGCGGCTCGGGTTCGAGGTGCGGGTGGACGCCAGGGTCAACGGCACCCCGATCTGGGCCCAGGTGACCAGGTACCGGGCGCAGCTGCTCGGCCTTCGGCCAGGTGACACCGTGTATGTGCGGGTGCTGGAAGACCCCGCCCGCCGCGCCAAGGAGCCGGTCGGCTGACGTGCCCGAGCGGCCGCAGGCCCCGACATAGTCCTTGCCGCCTCCACCCGCGATACTTTGCCCATGGCCGGTGCATGGTTGGACGAGGCAGGTATCCCCTCGGCGCTGACGGCGGGTCCCGACCTGCCCCAGACGATCAGCTACCGGATCAAGAGACGGCTGCTCGGTCCGGCGCTGACGCGTGAGGCGCTCAAGCACGAGCGGCTCAGCAAACGGCTTGCCCTGGGCGTGCTGTCCTCGGACTGCATCTCCTCCTCCGCGTACGGAAGCGAGGAGATGCTGCTGATCTTGCTGCCCACGTTCGGTCTGACCGCATTCACCATCTTGATGCCGCTGACCGGCGTCATCCTCGCCGTGCTGTTGATCGTCACCTTGTCCTACCGGGACGTCGTCCGCGTCTACACCCACGCGGGTGGCTCGTACGTGGTGGCCCGGGAGATGTACGGCCCGACCGTGGCCCAGGTGGCGGCCGTGGCGCTGATGCTCGACTACATCGTGACTGTGGCCGTGCAGGCCGCCGCCGGGACATTCGCGCTCGCCTCGGCGGTTCCGTCGCTGGCCCACCTGCAGGTGCAGATCACCGTCGGGGTGGTCCTGCTGCTGTTCTACGGAAACCTGCGGGGGCTGCGCGAAGCTGGGCGCACCTTCGCTTTCCCCACCTATTTCTTTGTCGTGTCGGTCGGTCTGGTCATCATCGTCGGGCTGTTCCGTGAGGTCACGGGCAGCCTGCCAACCTTGCCGACCAACCTCAATGGCATGTTCCCGGTGGGGGGCGGCAGCGCACTGCTGAGCTTCGGTGCGATCTACATACTGGCCAAGGCCTTCGCCAACGGCGGCTCAAGCCTGACCGGGCTGGAGGCGGTCTCCAACGGCGTCAGCGCGTTCAAGCCGCCAGAGGGGCCGAACGCCCGACGGACTCTTTCGATCATGAGCATCATCCTGGGCTCGCTGGTACTGGGGGTGTCCTGGCTGGCGCACGCCACCCACGCGATGCCGTACACCGGTGGCACACCGACGGTGATCTCGCAGGTGGCCCAAACCGTCTTCGGCGACGGCGCGGCCGGTCACGTCCTTTTCTACATGGTCCAGATCGCAACCATGCTCATCTTGTGGACGGGTGCCAACACCCCGTTCAACGGGTTCCCGTTCCTGACCAGCTTCGTCGCCGAGGACCAGTTCCTGCCCAAGCAGCTGACCCGACGCGGCCACCGCCTTGCCTTCTCCAACGGCATCATCGTGCTCTGCGCCCTGTCGATCGTGCTGCTGCTGGCGACCAAGGCCCAGGTCAACAACCTGGTGGCCTTCTACGCGATCGGGGTGTTCACCGGCTTCAGCTTCGCCGGCTTCGGCATGGCCAAGTACTTCCGGCAGCGCCGGGAGGGGTCCTGGCGCACCAAGGTGGTCGTCAACACGATGTCCGGTGCGGTCTCGTTGGCTGTCGTGGTGATCTTCGCCGTGGTCAAGTTCACCGAGGGCGCATGGCTGGTGGTCGTCATCTTCCCCCTCGGGGTCATGGCCCTGATCCGGCTCAACCGGCAGTACCGGGCCGAGGCCGAGGCCCTGTCCACCGTCGCCACGATCGGAGGCGGCTCGGTCGCGAACTTCAGCCGCCACGCCACGGTCGTCCTGGTCGACTCCGTCGACCTGGCGACCATCGGGGCCGTCCGCTACGCCAAGAGCAAGCGCTCGGAGACAAAGGCCGTCCATTTCGTCCTCGACAACATCCACGCGGACGCCCTGCAGACCGCCTGGTGCGCTCAGCTGGCCTTGTGCGACGTCCCGCTCCACCTGGTCGACTGCCCGGACCGCCGACTGGCCAGGGCCGCGCTGGAGCTCGCTGCGCGGATCACCGAAGACCCCGGGACGGACCTGACCCTGCTGCTTCCCCGCCGGACGTACTCCCCGATCCTTGGCCGGCTGCTGCACGACCGCACCGCCGACGAGATCGCGCGGGCGACCAGCCGGCTGCCCCGCGTGGTGGCCACGATCATCCCGTTCGACGTCGACGGCATCTTGTCCTCGCGCATCACCGCGGACCCCGCGAAGGCGCCGGCCACCACGCCAGCGGCACTCGCGCTCGTCCCCGTCGCCACCGCGCGCGCCGAGTCGGCCGAGCTCGCCCCGACCCGCGGCCGCGGACCGGCCGTGGCCCAGCTGGAACAGTCGCAGGACGGCGACCACACGCCCATCGGCTCGCTTGCCTGGCGCCAGCGAGCCACCGTGGAAGGCACGGTGCGCGAGGTCCGGGTCGCCGCGCTGTCCGGTGCCCCGTCGTTTCAGGTCGAGGTGTGGGACGGCACCGGCGGCATCACGCTGGTCTTCTACGGGCGCCGGCGGATCACCGGCCTGGACCCCGGGCGGATCGTGCGGGCAACCGGGATGGTGGGCGAGCTCGGGGGCACGCTGGCGATCTCCAACCCGGTCTACGAGCTGGTCGAGACCGACGGCTGACACCCACTTCTGTCAGGCGGCAGCGCCAAGGGGTGGGCCATCGGCATAGACCGCTCGATCAAGCAGCTGGCACGCGGCGCCGATGCCTTCTCGGACGACGCAGCGCGCGAGAAGGAGCCCCGTGACGAGCACGCCCCTGCTTCCCCCCGGAGTTCTCGCGCCGCCGCGGGATGCGCTCACGGCCGTCGCGCAGCAGATCGTCACCAATGTCGAGCAGGTCGTGCACGGCCGCCACCAGGCCGTTGAGCTGGTCACCTGTGCCCTGCTGGCCGGCGGGCACGTGCTCATCGAGGACATCCCTGGAAGCGGCAAGACCACCCTGGCCCGAGCCTTCGCCCGCTCACTGTCGGGCACCTTCCACCGGATCCAGGCCACCGCGGACCTGCTGCCGGCCGACGTCACCGGCAGTGGCGTCTGGGACCCCGACCAGCACCGGTTCCGGTTCGTCCCGGGGCCGTTGTTCGCCCACGTGGTCCTCGCGGACGAGCTCAACCGCACCCCACCTCGGACTCAGTCGGCCTTCCTCGAAGCCATGGACGAGGGTGCGGTGACCGTAGACGGTGTACGGCACCCGCTGCCCGACCCGTTCTTCATCGTCGCGACACAGAACCCGGCCGAGCAGCACGGCACCTACCCGCTGCCCGAGGGTCAGCTGGACCGGTTCGCGATCTGCCTGCGTCTGGGCGGCCTGGACCTAGCGGCCGAACGTCAGGTGGTCCGCGAACAGCTCGTCCGCGCGACCGTCGACGACCTGTCGCCCGTTGTCGATCCCGAGCAGCTTCGCGCCGCCCGCCTGGGCGTGCGCACCACCTACGTCGCCGACCCGGTCTTGGAGCACGCGCTCGCCGTCGTCCGGGCGACCCGCCAGGACCCGCGGGTCGAGCTCGGCGCGAGCTCACGGGCGGCGTTGACGCTGGTCCGGTGCGCGCAGGCCAGGGCGCTGCTCGGCGGCCGCGACTACGTGGTTCCCGACGACACCAAGGCACTGGCAACCGTCGTGCTGGCCCACCGGCTTGTCCTGCGCGCGGCAGTCCCGGGGGCCGAACCGCTGGGTGCGGGGGGCTTCGATCCCCGCCCGGGTGCCGGTCTCGCGGAGTCCGTGGTCGCCGACCTGCTCGCCCGGGTCCCGGTCCCGGTCCAGTAGGGCCGTCGGTGCAGCGGAAGGGGCCGACCATGAGCTGGCTGCCGTGAAGGGCACTCCCAGGCCGACCCGGCTGGGCTGGCTGCCTCTGGTCGCCGCACCGGTGCTCGGGGTGTTGTCCGTGATGACAGTGGACTCCTGGCTGCTCTTGCTCGCCGGCGCGTCACTGGGCCTGGGAGTCGCCGCGATCGCGTTGCGACCGCGTCTGGCCGACCTGTACGTCACCGCGACGGTGCCTGCCCGCGCCGCGATCGGCGACACGGTCACGACCACGCTGACCGTGCGCAACGGCGGCCGGCGCACCAGCCCGCTGACCACGCTGACCCATACGGTTCCCGGACTCGCCGATGTCACCGTCGTGGTCGACTCGCTGCGACCGGGTCGGGTTGCCTCCGCCTGCGTGGCCCGCACCGCGATCGCCCGCGGACACACGCTGACCAGCCTCGCGCGGCTGGTCAGCTCCGCCCCGCTGGGCCTGGTGGTCACGGCGGCGATCGACTCGGTAGCCACTCCACTCATCGTCCACCCGGCACTGGTTGGGGTGCAGCGCCCGGGTCCGGGCGCCTTCGGCGCCAAGGGCGTGGACCCCGTGGCCGAGCGAAGCGGGCTGGACATCCACGGGATCCGCGAGTGGCGCCCCGGAGACCAGGCCCGACAGGTGCACTGGCGCAGCACCGCACGCCGCGGCCGCCTGGTTGTGCTCGAGCGCGAGACCCCCCGCGGCGGGACGCTGACCGTGCTCATCATGGGACCCGCTAGCGAGCCCGGCTTCGAGCCGCTGGTCTCGGTGGTGGCCTCGACCGCGCTCGCCGCGCTGTCAGCCGGGCGTCTGGTCACGCTTCTCGCCGCCCAACCCCACCTTGACCCGCTACGCGTCTCCACCAGTGGCACCGCCAAGCGGGGTGGGACAGGTGGCACAGGTGTGACAGGTGGCACAGGTCGGGGCGACACCAGTCGGACCCGGCTGCTCGACTGGTGTTCAGCACTGGATCCGCCGGGGCTCGCCGACGCCCACGTGATCGGTGCCGCGCTGACCGCCACTGGACACCGAGGCGTGCTCTACGTGGCGGCGCCCGCTCCCCCGGCCCCCTGGTGGCAGCTTGCCGGTTCGCTGGCCGAGGCTGCAGGCGTCCACCTGGCGCCGCTGCCCCTGGCCCGACGGTGAGCGTGGCATCGGGGGCCGTGGAGCGCAGCCGGCGCCCCCTTCGCCTGTCCGTCGCTGTCGCCGGGCTTGCCGGGCTGCTGGCACTGGGGACCGCATCGCTTCTCTCGGCAGCGGTCGTGCTCGCCGCGTCCGCAGTGTTCCTGGTCGCCTCCCTCACCCCGGCAATGTTCGTCACGGCGCCGGCGGCACGACTTCGTCGCCGGGCAAGCCTGACGGTGCTGACGGTTGTCGCGGCGTATGCCGTGCATGTGGCGGTGACCGGACTCGGGCAGGACCCGTTGACGTCGATCGGCCCGGTGCTGGCCCTCCTGCTGGCCGGCCTGGCGCTGGCCCACGCTCTGGTGCTGAACTCCAGGCGTGACCTGATGGTGGGTCTGACGATCGGTCTGTTCATGACGGTCCTGGCCGCCGGCTTGGCGCCGGGTCCGGCGGTGGCCGTCCCCCTGATCGTCGGCTGGCCGGCCGCAGTCACCGCACTGGTCCTCGCGCAGCGACTCGAGCAGTTCGAGGCGGGCCACCCGGTGGCCGGGCCCGTGCCATCGGGCTCACCTGGCGGGGTTGCGGGCTACGGCGCCCCCGAACGCGAGCAGGGCAGCGGGTGGTCCAGCACGGTCCGGACCACGGTCGGCGCCGTGTGGGTCACGCTGGCGGCCGGTCTGGTGATCTTCCTTCTGCTGCCCCAGCCGAACGGCCTGAGCGCCCGCAGCCGCCTGCTCGGAACCGACGCCCAGCTCGACGTGTCCTCGGCCGAGGTCCGAGGCGCCGGCTTCTACTCCGGCGGGATCATGGACCTTCGCACGCGCGGGACCTTGTCCGACCAGCCGGTCATGGACGTGCCCGCGGGCAGCCCACAACTGTGGCGCGGAACGGTCCTGTCGACGTATGACGGGCAGTCCTGGTACGGCGCGACGAGCTCCATGGTCGAGCTCTCCCCCGGCCCGGTCTACCAGGTGCCGGACCGTCTCGACCCGGTCCCGACCGGGCTCACCCGCACCGACCAGGTGCGCCTGCTCGGTGGTTTCGCCGGCTCCGTCGTCGCCCCGGGGGTGATCACGTCAGTCACTGCGCCGGGACGGCTGCTGCTGGACAGCGACGGTGGCCTGACCCTGACGCAGGCGGCCGACGGCACCGCCCCGAGCGTCTACTCGGTCACCTCGACGGTCGTGACAACCGATCCGGCGACCCTGGCCGCCGCCGGGTCAGGTGCCGGGCAGGCGGCACCCGCCGGGTCGCGCTGGCTGCAGCTGCCCAGCTCCCTGCCGCAGCGGGTCCGCGACCTGTCCGCGACGCTCACGTCCGGCCTGGCCAACCGGTTCGAGCAGGTCCGGGCGGTCGAGACCTACCTGCGCACCCACGAGAGGTACCGGCTCGACTCCCCGGTCCCGGCCCCGGGCGCCGATGCCGTCGACGACTTCCTGTTCACCTCCAACGCCGGGTTCTGCGAGCAGTTCGCCTCCGCTGAGGTGGTCCTGCTCCGGGCGCACGGTGTGCCTGCCCGGATGGTGACCGGTCTGGCCTACGGCACGAACGCGGCCGGCGGAGTGCGCCGGCTGCTGGCGTCGGACGCTCACGCCTGGGTGGAGGTGTGGTACCCGGGGGTCGGCTGGTCGGCCTCGGATCCCACAGCAGGGTCGACCCTGGCCGATGCCGGCCCGTCGTCGCTGCTGGCGACCATCGCCCACGACGTGTTCGACACCGCGGCGCACCGGGCAATGGCGGCAGGCCTGGTCGCACTCGCGCTCGTGGCGGTCTGGTTGGCCCGCCGCTGGACCGCGAGCAGCTCCAGGCGCTGGTCCGGGCGCTGGTCTCGGCGGCTGCGCCGCGCACGCCGTGCCCGGGCAGCAGGCCGGGCGGGCACGACGGGCGGGCCCGTGCTGGTCGCCTACCGCAGGCTGGAGCGCGCGCTCGAGGCGAGCGGTCGGCCCCGGCGGGACGGCGAGACGCTCGCCGAGCTTGCGGTTCGGCTGCCCTCCGGCGGGTCCGGCGCGGTACGCACCCTGGAGCTCGAGTGCTACAGCCCGCGGCTGCCCTCCCCGGACCAGGTCCGCGCCGCCGTCGCCACTTTCGACGAGATGGCCGCTGCCCTTGCGGAAGTTACCGGCCGGTAGCATTATGTTACTGGCGAGTAAGAAGCTCGCCAGTACGGTCCACCGCCCAGGCGAGGGCACCACGAGGGGCATGGGAGCACGGTCATGGGGCACTACCGGTCGAACCTGCGGGACATCGAGTTCAACCTTTTCGAGGTCTTCCACCGTGAGGACGTACTCGGCACGGGTCCGTACGCCGACCTGGACGCCGACACCGTGCGGTCGATCCTGACCGAGGTCGAGCACCTGGCCTCCACCGAGCTGGCCGCATCGTTCGCCGACGCCGACCGTCACCCGCCCGTCTTCGACCCTGCGGCTCACACCGTCAAGCTCCCGGAGTCGCTCAAGAAGTCCTACCGGGCGTACGTCGACGCCGGCTGGGGGGCGTTGGACCTGCCTGCCGAGATCGGCGGGACCCCCACCCCGCCGTCGGTGCGCTGGGCCATCGCCGAGATGGTCCTGGGCTCCAACCCCGCCGTGCACCTGTACGCCTCGGGGGCAGCGTTCGCGCACGTGTTCTGGACCTTGGCCACCCCTGAGCAGAAGCGGTGGGCCACGGTGTGCGGCCAGCGAGGCTGGGGCGCCAGCATGGTCCTGACCGAGCCCGAGGCCGGTTCCGACGTCGGCGCCGGCCGCACCAGGGCCATCGCGCAGCCCGACGGCAGCTGGCACATCGAGGGGACCAAGCGCTTCATCACCTCAGCCGAGCACGACCTGACCGACAACATCTTCCACCTCGTTCTCGCCCGCCCGGTGGGGGCCGGTCCCGGGACGAAGGGGCTGTCGCTGTTCTTCGTCCCCAAGTTCTTCGTCGACTGGGAGACCGGCGAGCTGACCGGCCGCAACGGCGTCTTCACCACCGGCGTCGAGCACAAGATGGGCCTGAAGGCCTCCACGACGTGCGAGCTCACCTTCGGCGCCGGCGAACCCGCCGTCGGCTGGCTGGTCGGCGAGGTCCACGACGGCATCGCGCAGATGTTCAAGATCATCGAGTTCGCCCGGATGATGGTGGGCACCAAGGCGATCGCCACCTTGTCCACCGGTTACCTCAACGCGCTGCACTACGCGCAGACCCGGGTCCAGGGCGCGGACCTGACCCAGATGACCGACAAGTCCGCCCCGCGGGTGACCATTGCCCACCACCCCGATGTCCGGCGGTCCTTGATGACCCAGAAGGCGTACGCCGAAGGCATGCGTGCGCTGATGCTCTACACGGCGACGGTCCAGGACGACGTCGCGGTCCAGCAGGCGGCCGGTTCAGACTCCAGTGCCGCCGAGGGACTGAACGATCTTCTCCTTCCTATCGTCAAGGGGTACGGGTCGGAGAAGTCGTACGCCATCCTGGGCGCCGAGTCGCTGCAGGTCTTCGGCGGTTCGGGGTACCTGCAGGACTTCCCGCTCGAGCAGTACATCCGCGACGCCAAGATCGACACTCTCTACGAGGGAACCACCGCGATCCAGGGCCTGGACCTGTTCTTCCGCAAGATCGTGCGCGACCAGGGCCGGGCGCTGACCCTGCTGCTGAGCCAGGTGCAGGACTTCGCCAAGGGCGACGCGGGCAACGGACGGCTGGCCGTGGAACGCGACCTTCTGGGAAAGGCGCTGGAGGACGTCCAGGGCATCGTGGGGGCGATGGTCGCCTTCCTGACGAGCTCGCGCGAGGATCCCACCAACGTCTACAAGGTCGGGCAGAACACCGGCCGGCTGCTGTACGCGCTGGGCGACCTCGTCGTCGGCTGGCTGCTGCTGCGCCAGGCCGAGGTCGCCATCAAGGCCCTGAGCGGCTCGCCGGTCCCGGCGGACCAGGCGTTCTACTCAGGCAAGGTCGCGGCGGCGTCGTTCTTCGTCCGCCAGGTCCTGCCCCAGATCAGCGCCCAGCGGGCCCTGGCCGAGGCCACGGACAACTCGCTGATGGATCTGCCCGAAGAAGCCTTCTGAGCTGAGCCCCACCGGGCGCAGTCACCCACTGCTCAAGAACGGCTCGTCAGGCAGCCGATGAGCACGGGGTGACCCCTCACCCCCTCAAGGGTCAGCTGGCGGCGCGCGTCTTCGCCGGGCTGGCAGTGGCCCTGGGCGCCCTGACCGCCTACCTGCTGATGCCGCGAAGTCACGCCGAAGAGCTCGGAGGCGGGACCAGAGTGCTCGTCGGGGTCGCCGGCGGTGAGCTGGCTGTGTCGGCCACGACGTCCACAGTCTGCGTGCTCGTGGTGGGCACCGCGGTGTTCGGCGGTGCCTGGTGCCGGCGGGCCCAGGCCCACGAACGCGCCGAGGCCGGCCGCTGACCTCGATGGCTGCAGCGAGCGTCGCTTCCCCCGGCCCAGGCCACCGGCTGCGCCCGGTGGTATGGGGCTCGCTCGCCGTGCTTGGCACCTACGCGGCATTCCAGCTGCTCACGGCCTGGTCGGCGACAAGCAGCTGGTGGTGGAGGAACGAGTGGCTCAGGCGCACCCTGCAGGCTCGCCACCCCCGGGGTGCCGTGCCCGCCGGCGCGCCGCCGCCGACGTGGCAGGACTGGCTGCCCTCCGCGGTGACCGCAGTGGTCCTGATCGGTGCGCTGGTCGCTATCGGGCTGGCGATGGTCGGCGCCGGACGGCGCTGGCCGGTGGCCCTGGTGGTCGCCGTGCCACTGATCCCCTACCCGATCACGTCGGGGCTGTGGGCGCCGCAGCTGTCCAACCAGGTGGTCTACGCCATCATCTGGCCAGTCGGTGCGAGTGCGCCGTCGCCCGGCTGGGCCTGGCTGAGCGCTGGTGTGGAGGCCCTGGTCGTGGCCTTGCCGGCGGTCGCGCTCAGCGCCGTCGTCGTGGAACGCCGTCCTGAGCTCTCCAGCGGGCAGGTCCTGGCGCGGCTGGCCCCTGCGGCGGCGGCGGCGGCCGCAGTGCTGGCCTGGAACTCCCGGGCCGGCCAGCCGCAGGACTGGGTCGCCGCCGCCCGAACTGCCACCTGGGTCATTATCGGGGCGCTGCTGCTCACTGGTGGGCTGCGCCGGCGCTGGGCGCTGGGGGTGCTCGTGATCGCGGCCGCGGTCGCCAACGGGCTGGTGCGCTGGTCGACCGGCGCCGACGGCACGCTGGAACTGATCGTCGACCCCACAGCGTGGGCGTTCTCCGCCGCAGCCGTGCTCGGCGGCGCCTGGGCCTTGGCCGCACCCGCCGCGGCGGGGCCGCTGCGATGGTGGCAGGGACTGTGGCGGGCCAGCATCGCCAGCGAGGCCGAGCGGCGCAGCGTTGCCCAGCTGCCCGCGGCGCCGCGGCGCGGCCGGGGGCAACCGCCGCCGTCACGACCTCCCGGGGCGAACGAAACGGGCGAGGGAGCATCGCCGGCGCCGGCTCTCACCCATCGAGCCCGGCCCACGCCAGTGGGGGGCGGACGCCACCGGGCGTGAGCTGGTCCACCTGATCGCGAGCCCATCCTGGCGATGCCGGCAGACTGCGCGGTCCCCGAACGAAGGACTGTGCTGATGATTACAATTGACTACGCATAGTAGTGCTACGCTTGCGGAACGAAGTCGTCGGCGACCGCGTGTCGCGCCACAGTCCGGACCGGATCCGGGCAGAATTGATCGACAGAATCCAAGCCGAGATACGGTCGTTATTCTCCTGTTACCCACGAGGCACGCTGAGTGACCGTCAGTAGTTCTTTGTAACCAGGCGCCACATGTGTCACATGGGCCACGAGAACAGCCACTCGATTTGACTACCCAAAGGGGGCCCACCTACGTTCTGCCGAGTCCGTTCACCACGAACGGGTTACCCGGTGGCGGACGCTAACAAGAGCTCATGCGAAGGGTTTCCTTGAGGTACCTCTTCCCCGGACAACTGAATTGACCTGAGAGACCGGAGTTTCAGGGCGGGACGCCGGTTTCAGCCGCAAGGCCAACGAAAGGCCATCTCTCTATGTCTCGATCTCCCGCCCTCATTCGCCGCCTGGTAGCCACGACCGCAGCGCTCGCGGTTCTCGGTGCGGCACCCCTGATCGCATCCGAGCTGGGCGCCAGTGCCTCCGTGACGTCGGCCAAGATCGGCCTTTCGGTCAAGGGCAGCTCCCAGTCGTCGATCGCCGCCTCGCTGGCGATGTTCCCCAACGCCAAGGTCGCGCGCCTGTTCTCCTCAGACCTTCAGCCGTTCAGCCAGTCCAACATCAGATACTTCCCGGCGACGGTGGAGGTCTGGGTGTCGTGGAACACCTCGCCGGCTGTCGTGGCCAGCGGTGCCTATGACGCCACTTTCGCCACGATCCTGCAGTCCTGGAACGCATCGGGCCGCGCGATCAAGTGGAGCTGGACGCACGAGGCGGACAACCCCGCCAACCACTACAACCCGGCTCAGATCCGAGCGGGCTGGGCGCACCTGCTGGCCGTCGAGGCCCGGTATCCCAGCGCCAGGGTCAAGTCGATGAGCATCTACGAGGCGTACCTGCTCGACCCGAAGCGCCCGCACGGCGACCCGGCCTCGTGGTACGTGCCCGCGGACGTCCTGGGCTTCGACACCTACGTGTCGGTGAACGAGGCCCGGGCCATCGCCTACGCCAAGTCCAAGGGCAAGCCGTGGTCCGTCCCCGAGACGGGAGCCAAGGGTGACGCAGCATCGCTGGCCTTCATCAAGTCGATGATCTCCGGCTGGGCCTCCTACGCGCCGGTAGGCGTGTGCTGGTTCTCCTCGACCAGCGGCGGGTACTCCCAGTCGCTGAGCTCCCTCCCGAAGACGCTCGCGTATCTGAAGAGCATCGCCTAGCGACCGCACGTGGCGTCGGTCGCCGGTCTTCGTCGCCGGCACGCTTGCGGACTGCACAACCGCGGGCGATGCTTGCTCGATGACGGCTACCGACGCCACGGACAGCGGACCCTCCCTCAGTCTGGACCGGCCGTTTCCTTACGCGGCAGTGCCCGACCCCGAGCTGGACGCCTGCGTCGACCCGCACTGGCTCGCGCTGCGCGGCGACTCACCCCTTCCCACGACGTACCTGCCCCCGGCGATGGCCGGCCTTCGTCCGGGGTGGCTGCGCTGGACGGCTCTGGTGCTGGTCGCCGTGTTCGTCGGCGCCACCACTGCCGGGGTGTGCCTGACCTACGGGCCGCCGGGCCACTGGTTCTAGCCCGCAGCTCCCACCGTCACCCGCCCCGCGGGGATTGACTCCCCGGCGGCTATCGCAGCCGCCGGTCGGCAAGGACCGGGAAGTCTGCCCTGGTCTTGGCCACGATCGCCAGGTCCAGGTCCACCGCCAGCACCTGTTCTGTCTGCCCCGCCTCGGCCAGGACCTGCCCCCATGGGTCGACGACTGCCGACCGCCCGCCCAGACGGAGCCCGGCCTGCTCGCCGCAGCCGTTGCAGGCCACGACGACCATCTGATCCTCGATCGCCCGCGCCCGTACCAGCAGGCTCCAGTGTCCGATCCGAGGCGTGGGCCACGCCGCCGGCATGAGCACCAGCTCGGCGCCGCGGTCGACGAACTGCCTGAAGAGCTCAGGAAAGCGCAGGTCATAGCAGGTCGCCATCGCGACGGTGACGCCGTCGACATCGGCGGTCACCACCTCGCTGCCGGCGGACAGCACGGTGGTCTCCCCGCCGGAGAAGCCGAAGAGGTGGATCTTGCGGTACGTCGCCCGCAGCGAGCCGTCCGGCCCGAACAGCAGCGAGCAGTTGTAGAGCCTGCCGTCCGGCGCCCGCTCGACGATCGAGCCCGCGTGCAGCCAGGCCCGGACCTGGCGGGCCGCCACCGCGAACGCCTCGACTGTCGGCCCGTCTAACGGTTCCGCCGCATCGGCGAAAGTGGTGAATGCGAACCCACCCGGGATCCACAGCTCTGGAAGGATCACCAGGTCTGCGCCGGACTGTGCACGGACCAGCGCCATGGCGCGTGAGACCCGCTCCTGGCGCGGCTCGGAGCCGTCCGTCTCCAGCTGGATGGCGCTGACTTTCATCGCGTCCTCGCCCACCTCGTCGCAGCCTGGAACTGGGGTTCAGCGGCAGCGCGCTCGAGCGACGTCCCGCTGGATTCATCTACCCCTGAAGTCATCTGACCCGGAGGCCATCTGACCCGGAGGCCATCTGACCCGGAGGCCATCTGACCCGGAGGCCATCTGACCCGGAGGCCATTGTGCGACCCGCGACGGCGGGTGAACAGGGCACGCGGCGCCGCAGCGGCAGCGGCGGGCTGCTGCGGCGCGCTCATCCCCTGGGTGGTCACGGGGTCGGGGCCTGCGGTGGAGGTACGGCTGGGTCGCCCAGCAGCGCAGCGACGGCGGCCAGGAACCGCGAGCCGGTGGCGCCGTCGATGAACCGGTGGTCGAACGACACCGATAGCTGGGCCACGGTACGGACCCGGACCCGGCCTTTGTGCACCCACGGCTTTTCCCGGAACGCACCGACCGCCAGGATCGCTGCCTCTCCCGGGTTGATGATCGGCGTCCCTCCGTCAACGCCGAAGACGCCGACGTTGGTGATCGTGAAGGTGCCACCTGCCATGTCGGCGGGGGTGGTCCGACCCGCCCTGGCGGTCTCCACCAGCTCGCGTACGGCGGTGGCCAGCTCCGGCAGGGACAGCTGGTCGGCGCCCTTGACGTTGGGAACCACCAGGCCGCGCGGCGTCGCGGCCGCGATACCGAGGTTCACGTGGTCGTGGTACACGATCTCTGCGCCGGCAGAGCTGTCCGCCCATGCGGCGTTGAGGTCAGGGGCCTGCTTCAGGGCGAGCAGCACGGCCCGGGCGACCAGCAGCAGCGGGGACACCCTGGCCTGGGTGAAGCCCGGGGTCTGTCGAAGGCGCTCCACCAGCTTGACCGAGCGGGTGACGTCGACCTCGACCCACTCGGTCACATGCGGGATGCTGAACGCTGAGCGCACCATCGCCTCGGCCATCACCTTGCGCAGGCCCCTGACCGGCTCGTGGCGCTGCCCAGCTGCCGGCTCGGCGACGAACCTGTCCAGATCGGCGCGGGTGACGACCCCGCCGGGTCCGGTGGCCGGTACGAGGGCCAGCTCGATCCCCAGGTCTTTCGCGAGCTTGCGAACCGGCGGCTTGGCACGAACGGGCGCGGGGCCGGCTGGGGCGTCCAGCAGGGACCGCTCGACCGCGCGCCCGACTTCGAGACCGCCGTGCCGGGTGGGCTGCACCGGCCGCGACGACCCTCCGGCCGGGCGACGCGGGCGCCGGGTCACCGAGGCCGACATCACGCCGTAGCCGACGAGCACTGCCTCGCGCTCGGGTTTCGGTGCGGGGACGAACTCCGACGCGAGCGCCGGCACGGTGGCCGGGACGGTGCCGGGCTGGGGCGCCGCCGCCCGGCTCGTCTCGTCCCCGGTCCCGCCTGCCGGCCCGTCGGGCTCATCCGGGCCGGTGTCGATGGTGATGATGGGTGTGCCGACGTCGACCGAGGCTCCCTGCGGAGCCAGCAGGGCCACCACGCGGCCCGCGTAGGGGCTGGGAAGCTCGACGGCTGCCTTAGCAGTCTCGATCTCGACGATCGTCTGGTTCACCACGACGGTGTCCCCGACCGCGACATACCAGCGCAGGATCTCCGCCTCGGTCAGACCCTCGCCCACATCGGGCAGACGGAACTGTTGGTGGGCGCCCATCTGTCGACCTCCCGTCAGTAGGCCAGCGTGCGGTCGACCGCGTCCAGCACGCGGTCCAGGTCTGGCAGGTAGTGCTCCTCCAGGCGCGACGGCGGGTACGGGGTGTGGAACCCGCCGACCCTGCCGACAGGTGCCTGCAGCTCGTAGAAACAACGCTCGGTGACCATCGCGGCCAGCTCGGCACCCATCCCCAGGAACGTGGTCGCCTCGTGCGCCACGACCAGCCGCCCGGTCCGCAGCACCGATGCGCAGACCAGGTCGATGTCCAACGGGGACAGGGTGCGCAGGTCGACCACCTCGATCTCGACCCCGTCCGCGCTCGCGGCGGCGGCAGCGTCCAGGCACGTGCGGACCATCGGCCCGTAGCAGGCCAGCGTCACGTCGGTCCCGGCCCGGGCGACCCGGCCGCGGAACAGGGGCTCGGGGGCGGCCAGGACGTCGAGGTCAGCTTTCTCCCAGTACCGGCGCTTCGGCTCCAGGAAGACCACCGGGTCCGCGCAGCTGATCGCCTGCTGCACCATCCAGTAGCCGTCCACCGGGTTGGACGGTGAGACCACGCGCAGGCCCGCCGTGTGCGCGAAGTACGCCTCCGGGCTCTCGCTGTGATGCTCCACCGCGCCGATCCCGCCCCCGTAGGGGATCCGGATCACCATGGCCATCTCCAGGTCGCCGCTGGTGCGCGCGTGCAGCTTGGCGACCTGCGAGACGATCTGGTCGAACGCCGGGTACACGAAGCCGTCGAACTGGATCTCGACGACCGGCCGGTACCCGCGCATCGCCAGACCCACTGCTGCGCCGACGATGCCGCTCTCGGCCAGCGGCGTGTCGATCACCCGATGCTCGCCGAAGTCCTTCTGCAGACTGTCGGTGATCCGGAACACCCCGCCGAGCTTGCCGATGTCCTCACCGATCAGGATGACCCTGTCGTCGAGCTCCATCGCCCGCCGAAGACCGAGGTTCAGCGCCCTGGCCAGCGTCACCTTCTCGGTCATCTGCGCACCTGGCCGGCAGCGGTGTCGAGTCCTTCGAAGCCGGACAGGTACCGCGCGTAGTCGGCCTGCTCCTCCTGGACCTGCTGGTGCGGCTCGGCGTAGACGTTGCGGAAGATCACGTCCGGGACCGGATCCGGCATCGACCGGCAGCCCTCACGCAGGCGCACGGCCAGGTCCTGCGCCTGCGACTCCACCTCGTCGAAGAACGACTGGTCGGCGAGCTGCTGGCGCCACAGGAAGGAGCGGACCCGCTCGACGGGGTCCTTCAGCCGCCACGCCTCGAGGTCGCTGGCCAGGCGGTACCTGGTGGGATCGTCCGACGTCGTGTGCGCGCCCATCCGGTAGGTGAACGCCTCGATCATCGACGGGCCGCCGCCGCCCCGGGCAGCGGCCAGGTGGGCCCGGGTCACGGCCAGCACCGCCAGCACGTCGTTGCCGTCGACTCGCACGCCGTCGAAGCCGAAGCCGGCGGCGCGGCGGTAGAGCGGGACGCGGGTCTGCTTCTCCAGCGGCTCGGAGATCGCCCACTGGTTGTTCTGGCAGAAGAACACCACCGGGGCGTTGAACGAGGCCGCGAAGATGAACGCCTCGTTGACGTCGCCCTGGCTCGAGGCTCCGTCGCCGAAGTAGGCGACCACCGCCCCGGCCTGGTCGGCGTGCGCGCGGGCCTGGTCCATCTGGACCCCCATCGCGTACCCGACGGCGTGCAGGCACTGGTTGCCGATCACGATCGTGTACAGGGCGAAGTTCTTCTCCCGGGGGTCCCAGCCACCGTTGGAGACCCCGCGAAACAGCGCCAGCAGGTCCAGCGGGTCAACCCCGCGCGTGTACGCCACACCGTGCTCCCGGTAGGTCGGGAACGCGAAGTCGTCACCGGCCAGGGCGCGGCCCGAACCCACCTGGGCCGCCTCCTGGCCCAGCAGGCTGGCCCACAGACCCAGCTCACCCTGGCGCTGGAGGGCAGTGGCCTCTAGGTCGATCCGTCGGACCATGCACAGGTCGCGGAACAGCTCGCGGTACTCGTGGTCGGCTAGGTCGATGTCGTAGTCGCGGTGATGGACCCGCTCCCCCTCCGGGGTCAGCAGCTGCACCAGCTCGCCGGGGGTACCTGTGTCCACTCGCACTCCTCGCGCCACTCGTCGCGCCAGCGGGATCACCGCGGCGGTACCCGTCAGGCCGGTCCCCAGAGGGGTGGCCTCGGGCGCCGGCCGCTGCCGTTCGCCGCCACAGTACCGGGCCGACGACCGCGCACGGCTCGGCTGAGCCGCCAGTCGCGGGCGGCGTCGGGGCCTGCAGGTCAGGCCTGCTGCAGCGCCGCGTACCGGCCACCGCGCCCGTCCAGGTCGCCCCGGGTACACCGCCCGACGACCAACCGGTCCAGGGCACGATCTCGTCCACGTCGCCCCGCCCAACGCGCCGGTGGGTGTTCGGCAGCGTCGTGCGGCCTCTGGGGGTGTCCAGCGCAGTCGGGGCGATGAGCGCCAGCGCAACCCCTGCGAGCTGCCCGGCTGGACGGCGGCGATCCCGACCAGCAACGCGCCCCACACGGCCAGTAGCCCGTCAGGACAGGGCGCTCCCGCGGACACCAGCAGGCGCGTCGAACCGGCGCGCCAGGGTCTACCACTACGCTGCCCCGGTGCGTCTTCTGCCGCTCGGTGTCCGTGGATCCACCCCCGCACCCGGTGCGGACTTCGTCCGTTACGGCGGCCACACATCCTGCTTGGCCGTGCTGGCCGACGGCGAGGACACGCCTCGGCTCGTGCTCGACGCCGGCACGGGCCTTCGGTCGGTCACCCCGATGCTGGCGGGCCGCGCCTTCCACGGCGCGATCCTCGTGAGCCACCTGCACTGGGATCACGTGCAGGGCATCCCCTTCTTCGTGGCCGGCGACCGCCCTGATGCCACGGTGGACCTGTTCATGCCCGCGCAGTCCGGACTGTCGGGGCGCGACCTGCTCGCCGGGATGATGAGCCCCCCGCAGTTCCCCATCACCCCCGAAGGCCTGCAGGGGCAGTGGACCTTCAAGGCCCTGGATACCGGCTGGCACGACATCGAGGGGTTCCGCGTGCGGGCCGAGGAGGTCCGGCACAAGGGCGGACGAACCTACGGCTACCGGGTGCAGGACGCATCCGGCTCGCTGGCCTACCTGCCGGACCATGTCGTCTCCGAAGGTGTCTCCAGCGCAGTGCTTGAGCTCATCCACGGGGTCGACGTCCTCGTGCACGACGCGCAGTTCGTCGTCGCCGAGCGGGCCCTGGCCGATGCGTACGGACACTCGACGATCGGCGACGCGGTGGACCTGGCGATCCAGTGCGCAGTCGGGTCCTTGACACTGTTCCACCACGGACCCGGCAGAACCGACGATGCCCTGGACGAGATCGCCCAGGCGGCAATGGTCATCTCCTCGTCACTGTCGGTGAACGTCGCCAGACAGGATGTAGAGATTCCTTTCCGGCTGGATGAACAAAAGGACAGTCCTCACCGAACTCGTTGACCGGACGTTCAAGGAAGGTCATCCTTCCTCCAACGCGCGGATCTCTGCGCGTGCCTCGTGGGGACCTGGGAGCCGGCCATGGTGTCTGTCAGTCTGTTGAATCGCGCCCGAGGACGACTCTCCGTTGTGCTGAGCTCAGCACTGGCTCTGTCCGTGGTCGCCGTGGTGCCTGCTGCGCAGGCTTCGGCCACCCTTCCGCCGCCGTTCGGCTACACGATCACGGTCGCGCCGACGCAGGTCTTCGAGGGAACGCCCACGACGGTCGTGGCCACCGTCACAGCGAACGTCTCCCTGCTCGGCTCCGTGCGGGTGGCGCTGCCCCCCTCCTGGACGCTGACGGCCCCGTTCACCGCCACGGCGAAGTCCGGTAACAACACGTGGTCTGTGACGCAGCACGTCTGCACCTCCACCGACCCAGCCCCGTGCACGGGGACTGGCAGCGTGGTCGTGCAGGCCGACGGCGGTTCCCACGTCATATTCTTGTCACAGCAGCTGACCATCAGCTTCAACGCGACACCGCCCAGCGGCGCAGGCGCCCTGAAGTCTTACGCGTGGAACTCCGCCGGCAGATCAGGATCCGGGTTCATCGGCCTCAGCTTCGCGCCGAAACTACCCACCCCCACAACCACCGTCGTTGTCGGCGCAGCCAGCTACTTCGCTGTCTCGGCGCCCGCGACAGCCACCGCCGGGACCGCGGTCAACGCGACCGTCACCGCCTACGACGCCTACAACAACGTCGCCACCGGCTACGCCGGCACCGTGCACGTCACCAGCAGCGACGGCAACTCCGTGCTCCCCGCTGACGCCACCTTGACCTCAGGGACCGGCACCTTCAGCGTCACCTTCAAGACCACCGGCACCCAGACCGTGACCGCCACCGACACCGCCACCACGAGCATCACCGGGACCTCCGGTCCGGTCACCGTCAACGCCGCCGGCGCGACGCTGCTGACCTTGACCGGGCTGACAACCACCTCCGCGGGAACGCCGCTGTCCTTGGTTCTGACGGCACAGGACCCGTTCGGCAACATCGCGACCGGCTACTCCGGAAGTGTCACATTCCTGTGTAGCGCGCCGGTGAACACCCCGACCAGCAGCACCGGCTTCTGCCCGGCACCGATCACGAGCTTCACCGGCGGCCACACGACGGTGCCGGCGCAGCTGGACGCCGCGGTGTCCCAGTCGATCACGGCCTCGTCCGGAACTCTGACATCCGGCACGTACTCAGTGACGGTCGCCGCCGCCGCACCGGCGACGATCATCATCGACTCGGTCACGGACACCTCCACCAGCCCCCCGCTGCCTCAGCCGGTGGTCACCAAGGCGTTCAACACCGCTGTCCACTTCATCGACACCTACGGCAACCTCGCATCGCTGCCGACCGGCGCCACGCTCAGCATCACTAAGCTGGTTGGCACGGGGACCCTGACTCCTGGCGGTCCGGTCACTTTGATCAGCCCACAGAGCAGTGTCGTCATCTCCGGATCCACCTACAGCAAGATCGAGAACGGCGTCGGCCTGCAGGTCTCAGGAGGGGGACTCGCCCCGGGCAACGTCACGGTCGACGTGGCCACCCAAGCGGCAAGCGCAACGGTCACCGCAACCATACCCAAGACCTTGGTCAGCGTTGACCCGACGACAGGGACCACGTGTGTGCTCAGTGCGTCCAACCCGACCTGCTCGCAGTTCGTGCTGGGTAATGGTGGCACCGGGTCCGCGTTCCTGTACGAGGGATCGTGCTCGGGGTTCCTTGCCTGCCTGTCCAACACCTCCGGCAGCGCACTTTTGGTGACCGGGATCGCGAACCTGAACGGCCTCTACAGCCCGACCCGCCCGGCGCAGCTGGTGGTTTCCTGCTACCAGAGCCTGTGCCCGCGCCTGAACAACGAGCGGAACCAGTTCCCACAGTGGGAGCTTGAGGACCTGTCGGAGATCGTGACCGCGTACCCGCTGTCCGTCACCGTCGACCTGCCCGGTGGCGGCACGTTCACCTCGGACGCGAAGATCTGCCACACCTCCGGTGTCGTGGACTCGGGGCTGCTCTTCTGCATCGACCCGACCGGGTCAGGGACCAACGCCGCCGGGAACTTCGTCCAGGTCCTCAACTTCTACCAGGACATCCACGCCGGCAACCACTAGGGGAGCACGACAGCCGCGGTCGTGGCCTGAAGGTCGCCCAGGATCTCCTGCGCCCGTTCAGCCCACACCGTGGCGGCCGGGTCGCTGAGGCGCGAGCAGGCCTCGGCGAGAGTGACCAGCAGGAAGCCCCGTTCGAAGGACCCCTGGTCTCCCTCCCCGGCCAGGACCGACTCCAGGTACGCCTTGGCCTCGGTCGGGCGACCGAGGGCCAGGAGGGTGGCTGCATGCAACCGGCGCAAAGTGGGCAGCACCGTGGCGGCATCGAGGCCCTGCGCCCGCTCCACCGCGCTGGTGACGCGGGTCATCGCCTCCTCCGCCAGGCCCTCGAGCAGGTCGCACTCGACCAGGGCGGCGTCGGCGACCAGCACTTCGACCACCTCGCTGAGGTCCACGAAGCGGGCCCGGGCCGACTCGAGCATCTCCCGCCCCTCGCTGACCCGCCCGCCTAGCGCGCGCGCCCGACCCAGCTCCCTGGCCACGAACGCCAGCAGCTCCGCCTCTTTCAGGCCGCCGGAGACCGCCCGCGGGTCGCTCAGCAGGGCGTCCGCGTCGGCGATGCGGCCCTGACGCAGGGCGACATCGGCCAGGTTGTAGGTAGCCCAGCTGGAGCCGAGCACGTCCCCGGCCCGCTCGAAGGCATCCCGCGCCTGCTCGAACATCGCCACCGCCTCGGGCCAGCGGCCGGCGAAGAAGGCAGCGGCAGCCAGGTTGTTCTGGGTGTTGGCTTGCTGCAGGGTGTCACCGAGCTCGACGTAGAGCGCGAGGGCACGCTGCCCGTAGGGCTCGTCGCGGGGGTATGACGCCCAGGTAGCCACCTGCTCCAAGATCCCGTACGCCTCGGCCAGCGCGGTGGGGTGCTGGGCGGTGATGGCGTGCTCGCGTGCTTGGCGGGCCCAGCGCCAGGCCTCGCGGTAGCGACCCTGCCGGCTGCGACACCACGCGTAGCTGCTCTCCACCAGGGACCGCTGGCCGAGGGCGCCAGAGTCCTCACGCGAACCCAGCCGGGTCAGGCCCCGCGAGAGCATCGCAAGGGTCTGCGGAAGCCGACCCTGGTGCAGCTGCATCTCGGCCTCCTTCAACAACAGCTCGGCGACGCGCACGTCGTCGCTGACCCGGCGACGCGCCTCGCGGTAGGACTGCCTGGCCGCGTCGTAGTGGCCCACGCGCAGCTCGGCATCGCCGAGTCCCTCGTAGACCGCCGCAAGGTCCGCATCGTTCACGTCAGGGTTTCGGCGTGCGCACTCCGCGGCCCGCCGGAAGAACTCCGCGGCCTCGACGTAGGCGTACTTCGCCTTGGATCGTTGGCCGGCGATCGTCGAGTAGTGCCAGGACTCGGTATGGCGCCCGGCGTGGAAGTAGTGCATCGACAGCAGCTCGGCGTACTCCTGCGGTGTTGCGGTGGACCGCTCCAGGGTCTGCCCGGCCCGGCCGTGCAGCTCGCGGCGCCGCCGGAAGGCCAGCCCGTGGTAGGCCACGTCGCGCATCAGGGTGTGCCGGAAACGGAACCGGCCGTGGCCCGCCGGCTGGAGGAACTCCCCGAGCCGGTGCAGGCTCGCCGAGCCTGTCGGGAGCTCGTCTGCGGCGAGCAGGTGGCGCAGGTGATCCTCTGAGAACGACGCCCCCAGCACCGCCGCGCAGCGCAGCAGGGAGCGCTCACCGGGCGGGAGCCGGTCGATCTGGCTGGTGATCATGCCCTCTACTGACTCCGGTAGGTCCCCCTCGCCTGTGGCGTCCGCCGGTGCGGCGAGCAGACCCTGCAGGAACATCGGGTTGCCCCCTGACCGGGCGACGATGGCGTCGACCCGGTGCGGGTTGAGGGGGGCGCCGGAGGTGGCCGCAGCAACGAGGGCCAGCCCGTCGTGCTCGCCCAGCGGGGCCGGGCGGACTGCGACGCTCCCGGTCAGGGTCGACGGCTGGAAGCCGGTCGGCTGGTCCCACCGGGTGACCAGGAGCAGCCACGGGTTCTGCGACACTGACGCGGCCAGCCGGGTGAGCAGGTCCGCCGAGGCCTCGTCCATCAGGTGGGCGTCTTCCACGACCAGGACTGTCGGCGTGGTCAGCGTCGCCTCCAGGAAGCGTTCGACCACCTCCTCCAGGCGGGCCTTGCGGAACTTCTCACTGAGCTCGGAGGTCTCGGGCGTGGGCGGCAGCTCGACGTCGAGCGGAGCGCCGAGCAGCGGCAGCCACGCCACCAGCTCGGGGTGGTTGGGCGCCACCCGGTCGGACAGCCGGCGCAGCACCAAGTCAGGCGGCGCCTGCTCGGGCAGGCTGGCGATCTCGCGCAGCAGACGCCGCCAGGGGAAGTAGGGGGTTGAGGACTCGTACTCGGCGCAGGCGGCGGTCACGGTGACCATCTCGGGTGCGCGGTCGAGCAGTTCGGCGACCAGCCTGGTCTTGCCGATGCCCGGCTCGCCCACCAGCTCGACCAGCAGTCCGTGGCCGGCGACTGCGTCGGCCACGGCGCGGCCGAGGACCTGCAGTTCCTGCTCGCGGCCCACCAGAGGCAGCTCGTGGGCCTCGTGGGCGGTTCCGGCGAGGGGGCCGACGCTGGCCGCGTTCACTGGCTGGGACTTGCCCTTGACCATGAACGGCAGCAGCGGCTCGGTCTCGAAGAGGGTGCGCGAGCGGGCCAGGACGTCCGAGGTGGCCAGCATCTGCCCGGGGACCGCCTTGCCCATCACCCGGGCGGCGAGGTTGATGGCGTCGCCCTTGACCGAGTAGGTGCGGCGGAACTCCGGGCCGAAGTCGCCGGAGAAGACTGGGCCGCAGTTGACGCCGATCCGCATCGGCAGGCGCCCTGGACGGTCCAGCACGAGGCGGGTGGCCAGCAGCATCCGCTCCTCGTTCCGCCCGCCGCTGACAGGCGCCCCGGACACGAGCATGATCTTGCCGCCGTCGCGGTTGATGTCGGTCTCGAAGAACGTCACCCCGTGCCTGCTGGCGGCCTCCTGGACATTGCGCACGCACTCGTCCAGCGCCTGTGCCAGAACGGCGGGGCCGGCGTCAGCGAGCAGGTCGTCGGTGCCGGAGAACTGGATGAAGGCGACCGCGATCCTGCGGTGCTCCGGCTCACCGCCGCCGGCGAGCAGGTGGGCCCGTACGGGGGCGCTGAGCAGGCCGCCGAGGTCCAGCCCGTCGGTCCGGGGCAGCTCGGGCGCGGGTTCGTCGCCGGGCACCGGCGGCTCCCCGCTGAGCAGCCAGATGCCGTCCGGTCCGGGGCGCACGACCCGCGGCGACAGCAACGCCGCCGTCGCCGGGCTCAGCCCGATCTCGCCGGCGGAGGCTGTCGCCTCCACCTGCGCCGTGACGCTGGCCGCCGGGCCGCTGACCAGCAGCTCGCGGTGCAGCTGGGGGTCCCCGACGAGGAAGAAGTGGAAGACCCCGGAGTGGATGCCGACCGACATCCGTAGCGTGACCAGGCCTGAGGTGGTCGCGATGCGCCCGACTTCTCGCATGGTCTGTCTCATCCGGTAGGCGGCCCGCGCGGCGCGGGCCGCGTGACCTGGGCCCTCGAACAGCAGCAGGACCGCGTCTCCGCCCCACTTCACCAGGCCTGCTCCGTCGGCGTAGGCGACGGCGAGCAGGGCGCTGAACGTCGCGGACAAGATGTCGCTCATCTCCTCCGCACCCACCCGGCCCTTGCGGGCCAGCCGCTCGGTGAGCTTGGTGAAGCCGGAGATGTCGACGAAGGCCAGACTTCCGTCCACCTCCCGGTAGACCTGGTCGGGGCAGTGGCGCAGCCAGTCCACGACGAGCCGGGGGACGTACGGGCGCAGCCCCTGCTGTGCGTCGTCGGCTAGCCGGTCAACCGAAGTCATGGTGGCCATCTTGCCGCCCACGCGAGCCCGGCGCGCCAGCGTGCGGTCAGCCCGCCCCGCCGGGCGCGGACAGCGATGCACCACCCGTGTCAGACTGTGCGCGCACCACTGACGGGGCGCCCCTCCTGACACACGAGGACTTCTATGGACGACATCGTTGCCGCCGATCTGGCCGACGTCCCGCTGCTCGCCGGGCTGTCCGAGGAGGCGCGCGCGGCCCTGGCCGAACGATTCGAGGTCGAGCGGCACGCCGCCGGGCACTCGATCGTCACGGAGGGCAGAGCGGGATATTCCTTCTATGTCATAGCGAAAGGCACCGCGACCGTGACCCAGGAGGGCCGCGAGCTGCGCACCCTCGGCCCTGGTGACTTCTTCGGCGAGATTGCGATCCTCGGCCAGGAGGGTCGTCGCACCGCGACGGTCACCGCCGCCGAGGCGATGGTGGTCTGGGCCCTGTTCGGGACCTCCTTCCGCACGTTGCAGATGGAGCGCCCGCAGGTCGCTGCGGCGTTGGAGCAGGCCATGAAGGACCGCCTCGCCGCCAGCTGAACGCTCGACAGGTGGTCGTTCACCGAGTGTTCACTCAGACGGGTCCGCCGGCGGCCCACCACCAGGCGGCACCTCGGTAGCGTTCCCGAGTGAGCACGGGGGTGGACGCGGGCACACCCACCGCCGCTTCGGGTGCCAGGGACTTGCGGCGGATCACCGCGGCGATCGTGGTGTCGGCGCTGGGCACCTGGAGCTACAACGTCGCGATCGCCGTCTACGCCTACCAGCAGACGCAGTCGACTGCCTGGGTGGCGGTGGCGACCGTGGGCCGCTACCTCCCGGCGTTGTTTTTCACCTGGTTCGCCAGCCGGTGGGTGGACCGCTGGCCGCGTCGGTCCGTCGCTGTCGCGGCGGACGTGGTCTGCGCCGCCACCATGGTGGCGCTGACGCTGGTGGCGTCGGCTCACGGTCCCCTGCTGGTCGCTGTCGCGCTGGCCGCCCTGTCCTCGGCCGTGGCTCGGCTGCAGAGCGCCGCCGCACTGGCAGTGGCGGCAGACCTGGTCGTGGAGTCGCAGATGGTCCGCAGCGCCGCGATGATCAGCACGTCGGAGGCGGTGGCGACAGCCGTGGGCCCTGCGCTGGCGTCGGTGGTGCTCGTCGTAGGCACCCCGCAGGCGGTGTTCGCACTGAACGGCCTGACCTTCGCCGGGAGCGCGATCTTGCTGCTGGGCGTGCACACCGGTGCCGGCGCAGCCCGGCTTCACCTTGGCGGGGCGGCGCGCCCGGCCGCCACCGCCGACCGCTCGGTGATGCGCGCGCTGTGGCCGCTGTTGGCCGCACGCACCCTCGTGGCTGGCGTCTACGGGGCTGACGTGGTGCTCCTGGCAGTGGTTGCTACCCAGCAGCTTCGTCAGGGCACTGCGGGCTACGGCTGGCTGCTGGCAGCCGCCGGCGCCGGGGGCCTCGCGGCGGCTGCGGTGCTGCGCCGCGGGTCCAGCGGCGCCGGCGCGACTCGACCGGCCGTTGCCGGGATGGCCCTGTACACGTTGCCCCTGCTGGTCCTGGCACTCGCACCCGGTTTCGCGGGCAGCCTGGCCGTGCAGGCGGTGCGCGGCGTCGGCTGCGTCCTGGTGACCACGACCGTCATCGCGAGCCTGCAGCGTTGCATCCCCTCCCGGGTGGCCGGCGCAGTATTCGGACGCGCCCATGCCCTGGTCATGGGCGGGACAGCGGCCGGCGCCCTGGCCGCGCCGGTACTGCTCAAGGCGGTGGGCCTGCACACGACCCTGGTAGTCGCCGCCGTCGCCCCGTTCGCCGCGATGCTGGCCCTGCTGCCGGGTCTGCTGCGCTTTGACCGGGGGGCCAGCGCCCTGGTAGCCGCACTGGACCCCCGGGTCGCGCTGCTTCGCGACCTGGCCCTGTTCCGCGACGCCAGCCGCCGCACGCTGTACGAGGTTGCCGACCGCGCCGTCGAGCGGCGCGTCGACGACGGCACGGCGCTGGTCGAAGAGGGCGGACCCTCGGACGCTTTGTACGTGCTGGTTTCCGGCCGGGTCGAGGTGAGCGTCCAGGGGCCCCAGGGGCCGGTTGTGCTCCGGGCGATGAGCGCACCCGGCTACTTCGGTGAGATCGGACTGATCCACGGCGTGCCGCGGACCGCGACGGTCACTTCCCGGGGACCCTGCCAGGTGTGGCGGCTGCCAGCCGACGCGTTCTTGTCGGCAGCCTCACAGGCGGGACTGTCCAACGCGCTGTCCGAGACGGTGCAGGTCAGGCTCGCGCCACCGGTCGGTGCCGGCATGTCGTCGCCCGCTGTGCAGGTCTGACAGGCCCGGCGCCCCCCCCGGGTGCCCGAGCCGGCCGAGCTCACCGTGGCGCGAACTGGGCGGCGACGGTCAGGAACCGGTCCGTTGCCTGCGACTCGCCCACGCTCACCCGCACCCCCCCGAGTGGCTCTCCCACGCCGTAGGAGCGCACCACCACTCCGGCCCGGGCGCACGCGTCGGTGAAGGCCGCGGTGCGCTCGGCCAGGCGCAGCCACACGAAGTTTGCCTCGCTGACCGGAGGGCGCCAGCCCTGGTCTGCCAGCGCGGCGACCATCCGGTCCCGCTCCTTGACGATCTGTTCGACCCTGGCCTCCAGCTCGTCCTGTGCGGCCAGCGAGGCGACGGCGGCAACCTGCGCCACGGTGCTGACCCCGAACGGCACGGCGGTCTTGCGCAGTGCCTCGGCCACCGGCTCGTGCGCCACGGCGAACCCGACGCGCAGCCCGGCAAGCCCGTACGCCTTGGAGAACGTGCGCAGCACGCACACTCCCGGCCGGTCGCGGTACAGCTCGATCCCGTCCGGCACCTGGGGGTCGGCGATGAACTCGCAGTACGCCTCGTCCAGGACGACCAGCAGGTCGGCGGGCACCGCGTCGAGGAAGGCCGCGAGCTCGGTTCGTCCTACGGCTGTGCCAGTGGGGTTGTTGGGGTTGCATACGAACACCAGCCGGGTCCGGTCGGTGATCGCCGAGAACATCGCATCCAGGTCGTGCCGGTCGTTGCCGTCCAGCGGGACTTTGACGGCCGTAGCACCGGCGACCTGGGTGATGATCGGGTACGCCTCGAACGAGCGCCACGCGAAGACGACCTCGTCACCGGGCCCGGCGGTCGACTGCACGATCTGCTGGGCCACCCCGACCGATCCCGTCCCGACGGCCAGGTGCGACCGCGGAACGTCGAACCTGCTGGCGAGTGCGGCGATCAGGTCGGCCGATGCGAAGTCCGGATAGCGGTTCAGCTGCGCCGCGGCCTGCTCGACGGCGGCGATGACCGACGGCAGCGGAGGGTAAGGGTTCTCGTTGCTGGACACTTTGTAGGCACCGACCGGGGCAGGCAGTCCCGCCCGGTACGCCGGGACTGCGGCGAGCTCGGCGCGCAGACGTGGGCCGGTCACGGGCGAATCATACGGACTGCGCGACGTCGCGCCGGTGGTGGTGCTCACGCCCGTCCCCGCCGGGCGGCGTCGGGCGACCCGCCGAAGCGGGCCCGCCACGCAGGCGGCGTCGCGCTGCCGGGCCCTGCCGGCGTGGCGGGCGAAGCGACCCGCAACAATCGGCCCGAAGCGCCTCGCGCCCGGCGCAGGGCTCGGCGACGGACGGCGCAGACAAGAGGTGACCATGGTGGGCGAGGCTCTTGACAGCTGGCGACCGGGACCGGTCAGGAAGGCGATCACCGACTTCGTCGAGTCGGTCTGCCAGGAGGGTCCTGGGTTCGTGCCGCCGGCCGACCGGATCGCCGCCTTCGACAATGACGGCACCCTGTGGGTCGAGCAGCCGGCGCCACCGCAGTTCGACTTCTTGGTGCGGACCTGGACGCAAGCGGTGCGCACGGACCCCTCGCTGGCCCGCGAGCAGCCGTACAAGGCGATCGTCGAGGACGACCCTGCGTTCTTCCACGGCTTGGCCGTCCAGGACCCGGTGGTGGTGGCCTCGCTGGAGAGCGCCGTCGCCCGCTCGTGGGCCGGCACGACCCCAGAGGTCTTCGACGCCCAGGTCCGCGAGTGGATCGACACGGTGCGCCAGCCGCGCTTCGGCGTTGCCTACACCAAGCTCGTGTACACGCCCATGCTGGAGCTGTTCGACTACCTCAAGGACAACGACTTCCGCGTCTTCGTCTGCTCCGGCGGCGGACGTGACTTCATGCGCGTCTTCGCTGAGGAGACCTGGGGCATCCCCAAGGAGCACGTGATCGGCTCCGCGTCGGAGTACGAGTACCGCGACGGGCGGCTCCTGCGCACCGACCGGCTGCTCGGCGGCCTTGCCCTGGGCCCCGGCAAGCCGGCTCATCTGTACGCCCACGTGGGACGGCTGCCGCTGTTCGCGGGCGGGAACGCCGACGTCGACATCGAGATGCTCACCGTGGCCGCGTTCGCCCTCCTGGTCAGCCATGACGACGCCCACCGCGAGTACGCGTACACCGCGGCCGCGCACGAGTCGCTGGCCAGGGCGGCCGAGCTGGGGTGGACGGTGGTCAGCATGAAGGAGGACTGGACGACGGTCTTCTCAGCGGCTGCGCCGTGATGACCGTGGGCGCGATCGCACCGCTAGGTGACCACGATGGTCCGGGCCCGCCCGACCGGCCGTCGGCGGCGCCGCGTGCTCAGCTGGTCGTCGACGGGGACGTCGACGGGGACGTCGACGTCGACGGCGACGGCGACGTCGACGGCGCACTCTCCAGGGCCGGGAGGGTGAGGGTGAACGTGGTGCCCAGCCCAGGTTCGCTGGTGCAGCGGACCGACCCGCCGTGCGCCGTCACCACCGCGTAGACGATCGACAGGCCCAGCCCCGACCCGCCGTTGTTGCGCCCGCGCGCCGAGTCCGCGCGGTAGAAGCGCTCGAAGACCCGGGCCGCCTGGTCGGCGGTGAGTCCGGGGCCTTCGTCACGCACGGCCAGCTCGACCTGGCCCGACGCGACGGCGACAGTGACGTAGACCGCCGTCCCGGGTGCGGTGTGCACGAGGGCGTTGCCCAGCAGGTTGTCCAGAACCTGACGCAGCCGGTCGGGGTCCCCGGTGACCTGGACCTCGGCCGGCGGGACGTCGATAGAGATCGGTCGCCCGGGATCTCGGACCCGCGCGTCGGTCACCGCCTCGGCGCAGATCGACTTCAGGTCGACCGGCACCCGCTCCAGGGGACGCTGCTGGTCAAGCCGGGCGAGCAGGAGCAGGTCGTCCACGAGGTGCCCCATCCGCTCCGCCTCGCTCTCGATCCGGGCCATCGCCTGAGCCTGAGCGTCCGGCTCGGAGATGGCGCCCTGGCGGAAGAGCTCGGCATACCCACGGATCGATGTCAGCGGGGTCCGCAGCTCGTGCCCGGCGTCGGCGACGAACCGGCGCAGCCTGCGCTCACCGGCCTCGCGGGCGCTGAACGAGCTCTCGATCTGGACGAGCATCGCGTTCAGTGACGCCGACAGCCGACCGACCTCGGTGCCCGGCGGCCCGTCCGGCACGCGACGGGACAGGTCCCCCGCGGCGATGGCTTCGGCAGTCTCCTCGACCGCGACCAGCGGCTTCAGGCCCACGCCGACGACCACGCGGGCGAGCAAGAACAGCAACAGCACGACGATCAGGCTCACCGCGATCGTGAGCAGGGCCAGTCGTTGCACGGTCGAGTCGACCCCGTCAAGGGAGATGGCCACCACCTGGGAGGTCGTCGTCGTGCCGTCGCTGTGCGAGCGCACCCTGACCCGGAAGTCGTCGCCGCCGCCGAGGGCGGGGATGGTGAAGATCTGGTTCTGCCGGGCCGCGACCACGCTGGCGGTCAGGCCCGAGGTGTCCGGACCGTGTTTGGCGTCGGCCAGGCTCCCGTTGCGGAAGGAGACCACCCCGCCGTTCTTGTCCAGCTGCAAGAACACGAAGACGCTGGGCAGGTCCGGACGCGTGGTGGTCGGCTGGCCCGGCGCCGGCGTGCCCGCCACCAGGCCGTCCCCCGGTGTGGCGGTCGAGCCGGTGCCTGCGGCGCCGGTGGGCACCGTCGTGTCCTGCGGTGACTGGCCCAGCTGCCCACGGCCGCCGAAGAACGGTGCACTCATCAGCTGGTCGTCGACCCCTTTGAGCAGGTACCCGCGAAGCAGCACGACCACCACAGCGTTGACCACCACCAGCCCGATCACCGCGAGGACGGTGAGTCCGACCACCAACCTGGTCCGCAACGACCAGCGCGACACCGCTACGCCCTGGGAACGCGCAGGCTGTACCCGACCCCGCGCAGCGTGTGGATCAGCGGCGGGTCGAAGCAGTCCACTTTCTTGCGCAGGTAGGAGATGTAGGACTCCACGATGCCGGAGTCGCCGTTGAAGTCGTACTGCCACACGTGGTCGAGGATCTGCGCCTTCGACAGCACCCGGCCACTGTTTGCCATCAGGTAGCGCAGCAGCGCGAACTCAGTCGGTGACAGGTCGATGACCTCCCCGGCCCGGCGGACTTCGTGCACGTCCTCGTCCAGCTCCAGGTCCGCGAAGGTGATCCGGCCGGTGTCCTTGACCTCGCCCACGGGAGCAGATGACGTCCGTCGCAGCACGGCTCGGACCCGCGCGACCACCTCCTCCAGGCTGAAGGGCTTGGTCACGTAGTCGTCGCCGCCCAGGGTCAGGCCCGTGATCTTGTCCTCGGTCGCGTCACGCGCGGTCAAGAACACCACGCCCACCCGGCGCCCGTCCTCGCGCAGGCGGCGACAGACCTCGAACCCGTCCAGGTCGGGCAGCATCACGTCGAGCACCAGCAGCTGCGGCTGGAACTCCTCGGCGACGGTCAAGGCCTGGTGCCCCGTGCCGGCGGTGCGCACGTCGAAACCGACGAAACGGAGTCCGGTGGCCAGCAGGTCGGCGATATACGGCTCGTCGTCGACCACCAGCAGCCGGGCCTCGGCCTGAACCCCCGGCGTTCCCACAGACTCCACGGTCAAGCTCATGGGTAGACAGTGTCCCTCCAACCTGGGAGAAACCTGGGAGATGGCTGAGCCTGAACGGTGAGCTGAGGATTGGGGGTTCGCAGCCGTCTTCAACCAACTGGTTGACAACGCCGCCACCAGGCGCCTACCTTCGTGTTCAATCACTTGGTTGAATACAAGGGGGAAGCGGCTGTGGCGTCCGATTCGCTCTCACGAGTGTTCTCGGCCTTGGCCGATCCCACCCGTCGAGACATCGTGACCCGGCTCGCCGTCGCGGATGCCACCGTCAACGAGCTCGCCGATCCTTACGCCGTCAGCGTCCAGGCGGTCTCCAAACACCTGAAGGTGCTGGAGGACTGCGGACTCGTTAGCCGCAGCCGGGACGCACAACGCCGACCCGTCCACCTGGAGGCGGACGTCCTCGACTTGATGACCGCCTGGATCGAGCGGTACCGCCGCACGGCCGAGGATCGCTACCGCCGCCTCGACGACCTCCTGCGGACCATGCCGGACGACGGCGATGCGCCCAGCCCGGGACCGCCCAGCCCAGGACCATCGCAGACAGGACCATCGCAGACAGGAGCGCCCCGATGACCACCACCCATACCCACCAGACGCAGATCACGGCCGACCCCCTTGTCCCGCTCGTCCGGATCATCCGCGAGTTCGACGCCCCCCGCGACAAGGTGTTCCGCGCCCACACCGACCCTGAGCTCGTCGCCCAGTGGCTCGGACCACGACGCCACCAGATGCGGGTAGAGCACTACGACTGCCACACCGGCGGGTCGTACCGGTATGTCCACGTAAGCGAAGGCAACGAGTTCGGCTTCCACGGCTGCTTCCACGAGGTGCGTCCTGACGAGCTGATCGTGCAGACCTTCACTTTCGAGGGCTTCCCCGACGGGGTCGCCCTGGAGAAGCTGGTGCTGGAGGACCTCGGTGACGGCCGCACCCGGCTGACCGCGACCTCGCTGGTCGACTCGTTCGAGGAGCGTGACGCGTTCCTCGCCAGCGGCATGGAAGGCGGCGTGCGCGAAAGCTACGAACGTCTGGACGATCTACTGGCTGGATAGGCCGCCCAACGTGGGACCAGCGCTGGGCCCCCGCCAGCGCAAGGCTGCCCAGCGCCCAGACAGGGCCTGCGACGACGCGCCAGCGGAGCGGGAACACGCCCCACCCCGCGACCACGCAGACGGCTCCTGAGCAACCTTCAGCACCGAACCGCTCGGAAGCGGCGCCGTCAGCTCTGCGCCATGTCGACGAAACGCGAGTAGTGGCCCTGGAAGGCGACCACGACGTTGGACGTGGGACCGTTGCGATGCTTGGCCACGATCAGGTCCGCCTCGCCGGCGCGCGGCGACTCCCGTTCGTACGCGTCATCGCGGTGCAGCAGGATCACCATGTCGGCGTCCTGCTCGATCGCGCCGGACTCTCGAAGGTCCGACAGCTGGGGCCGCTTGTCGGTTCGCTGCTCGGGGCCGCGGTTGAGCTGGCTCAGGGCAACGACGGGCACGTCGAGCTCCTTGGCGAGCAGCTTCAGGGACCGGGAGAACTCGGCTACCTCCTGCTGGCGCGACTCGACCCGCTTGCCGCTGGTCATCAGCTGCAGGTAGTCGATGACCACCAGCCGCAGGTCACCGCGCTGCTTCAGCCTTCGGCACTTGGCCCTGATCTCCATCATGGACATGTTCGGGGAGTCGTCGATGTACAAGGGTGCCTCGGACACCGAGCTCATCGTGCGGGCCAGACGGGTCCAGTCCTCGTCGCTCATGTTGCCGCTGCGCATGTGGTGCAGTGCCACCCGTGCCTCGGCGGAGAGCATCCGCATGGTGATCTCGTTGCGCCCCATCTCCAGAGAGAAGATCACGCTGGTGAGCCGGTGCTTGATGGACGCCGCCCGGCAGAAGTCCAGACCCAGCGTCGAGTTGTGCGTCGGGATCATCGACCTGCCGGCCAGGTAGAGGTGCTCGGGGTTGTCAACCTCGACGCAGCGCACGGGGACGGAGTCCACCCGGCGGGCACCGGTGATGAACCGGGATCCCCCGCTGCTGAGCTGTCGCGCGCCGAGCTCCTTGTGTGCCATGGCCTTTCGCCGGAGCCGGAACACCTCCTCGTCGGTGCTGAAGGCCAGCGTGTACACGGTCGCGGACGCCTCGGCGGTTCCGGGCACAGCTCGCTGGGTGAAGCCACACCGGTAACCCAGGCTGACTACCAGCTCACGAGCCTGCTCGGCGAGAACGAGGCTTGTCAGCGCCAGCTGGACGACGCCCTCGGGTGAGACCGTGCCTCGGGCATCGAGCAGGCCGGCCAGCAGGGCGCGGCGCTGACGTTGCGATGACCGCAGGTAGTCCCCGGGGATGTTCGTGTTGCCCGGCACACCCGGCGAGGCGAGCAGCTCGTGGACGGTTCCGGCCCGGTGGCGGCACGACAGGCCGTGGGGTTGCCCGGCGGACTGGGCGCCGCTCGGGCACGCGGGGCAGGCGCTCTCGGCATCGACGTACATCGCGATCTCGGGGTCGGCCGAGGTGAGCTGTGCGGCGTTCGTCATGCCGTCCCCCAGCCAGACGCCGAGGCTGTAGGGGGGCAGGGGCAGCTGGCGGTCCGGCAGGTCCAGTGCCTTGGTGTTCTCCACGCTGTGGTTCGCGCGCCGCGCTCGGTTCCCCGTGCGCAGCGAAGCGACGATCTCCTCGGTGGTCCTGACCTGCGCGGCCGCGCCGCCGACCGCGGCGGCCCGACGCGATGAGCGGGTGTGCGTCAGCCACTGGTGGTCGGCGTCGGCGAGAATCACCGCGCCGTCGGAGAAGGTCAGCTCGTAGCAGGGCCTCCCGTCCATGATCTCGGTGGCGGCCACGACGCGCGTGGGTCGGCCGTTGCCGTCCAGGAGCAGGTCGCCGAGGCGCACCTCGCCCATCGTCGTCCAGCCGGTCGGTGTCGGCAGGGCCGTGTCCAGAGCCAGGGCCTTGCCCATCGCCGGCCGGCCGGCCAGCACGATCAGCTGGCCGCCGTGCAGGCCGTTCGTGAGCTGGTCGAGGTCGGCGAACCCGGTGGGTACCCCGATCATCGCGCCGCCGCGGGAGGAGATCGCCTCGATCTCGTCCAGGGTGCCCTGCATGATCTCCGACAGCGGCAGGTAGTCCTCGCTGGTGCGCCGCTCGGTCACCGAGTAGAGCTCGGCCTGGGCCCGGTCGACGATCTCGTCAGCCTCGCCACCGTCGACGCTGTAGCCCATCTGGACGATCTTCGTCCCGGCCTCGACCAGCCGGCGCAGGACGGCGCGCTCGCGCACGATCCGCGCGTAGTAGGAGGCGTTGGCGGCCGTGGGCACGGACGAGATGAGGGTGTGCAGGTAAGGCCCGCCGCCGACGCGGCCGATCTCCCCCCGTCGGGTCAGCTCGGCCGAGACGGTGACCGGGTCGGCCGGCTCGCCGCGCGAGTACAGGTCCAGGACCGCGTCGTAGACGGTCTGGTGGGCGGGCTTGTAGAAGTCGCCGGGACGAAGCACCTCGACGACGTCCGCGATGGCGTCCTTGCTGAGCAGCATGCCGCCCAGGACACCCTGCTCTGCGGTCAGATCCTGAGGGGGTGTGCGCTCGAACGACGGCGGGTAGCCGCCCGGCGCCACCTCGAACTCGGCCAGACTCAACGCAGGTCCTGCCCTCTCGGCTCCACCGGTCCAGGTCACCTCGACAGTCTGTTCGAGGGCTCCGACAGCTCAGGCTGGGCAACCGGCCAGAACCACGACGACGGACAAGTTAGCCAGCAACGCAGGTCGATGACAGCGGGCGCGGCGTGTCCGGCCACGAGGCCTGTGGAGAGCCTGTGGACCGGGTGTGCGCCACTCCGACCGCAGTTGTGCACATGCCGTGGACGACGCTGTGGACAACACCATGGTCGGAGCCCGGACAGGCCCTCTGACCTGCCCAGACTCTGTCCTCACCTTGTGCACCCGAAAAATACGGTTCGGCAACGGCCAGGTGTCCAACAGGTGGACTCCCCGGCTGCCGCTCGAGGTGGCAAGGGGTGGCACGGGTGGACGGGCGAGGTCGGGGGGTCACGGGCCTTGACCGGGTCGTCAGCCGTGGCCGCGGGCCTCACGCACGAAGGCCCGGGCACCCGCTGTGGGGTGTCCGGGCCTTCGACCGCGCCTGACGGGAGGAGTCAGGACGCGACGACGTCCAAAGCGATCCTGGCGGACACCTCGGGGTGCAGCCGTACGGTCACGGCGTGCGCTCCGACCGTCTTGATCTGGCCAGGCAGCTCGATCCGGCGCTTGTCGATGTCCGGGCCGCCACTGGCCTTGACGGCCGCAACCACGTCAGACAGCGTGACCGAGCCGAACAGGCGCCCGCCGGCACCCGCACGGGCGGGCACCTTGACCGTGAGCCTCTCCAGCCTGGTCTTGATCTCTTGGGCGTGCCCGAGGTCGCGCACGTCGCGGACCTCCCGCGCTCGCTTGATCGTCACGATCTGCTTCTCAGCGCCGCGGGTCCAGGCGATGGCGAACCCTCGCGGGACCAGGTAGTTACGGCCGTAGCCGTCTTTGACCTCCGCCACATCACCGGGTCCACCGAGCCCCGCGACTTCCTGAGTGAGGATGAGCTTCATCTCGATGCCCTCCTCAGCGAGCGGTGCTGGTGTAGGGCAGCAGCGCCATCTCGCGGGCGTTCTTGACCGCCTTGGCGATCTCGCGCTGCTGCTGGACGGTGACCCCGGTGACCCGGCGGGCCCGGATCTTGCCACGGTCGGAGATGAACTTCCTCAGGAGCGCCGTGTCCTTGTAGTCGATGTACGTGACCTTCGCAGCCTTGAGCGGGTTGGCCTTCTTCTTCGGCTTCCGCACGGGAATCTTCGCCATTGTCGTCTTGGTCCTGTCGGTGTCGTGACGTCTTAGAAAGGAGGCTCATCGAATGACGTGGGAGCGGCGGCGCCGCCCCATCCGCCGGAGGAGGATGAGGAGGGCGAGGAGGATCCGCTGGATCCGCCCGGCGAGGTCGCCCAGGGGTCGTCGCCACCGGAGGGCTCAGTCGAGCCAGAACCGGCGCCGAACCCCGAGCCGCCGCCGCGCGAGACCTTGGTGACCTTGGCAGTGGCATACCGCAGCGCCGGGCCGACGTCATCGACCTCCACCTCGTACACGGTGCGCTTCTCGCCTTCCTTGGTCTCGTACGAACGCTGCTTGAGGCGGCCGTTCACGATGACTCGCATTCCGCGCTGGAGGGACTCGGCGGCATTCTCCGCGTACTGGCGCCAGACGTTGCAGCGCAGGAACGTGGTGTCGCCGTCCTTCCACTCGTTGGTCTGCTTGTCCATCACCCGCGAGCTGGAAGCCACGGTGAAGGAGGCGACGGCCGCTCCGCTGGGGGTGAACCGCAGCTCGGGGTCGCCGGTCAGGTTGCCGATGATCGTGATGAGGATGTCGCCCTGGGCCATGGCGTCCTACCTCAGGTCCGGGCGGATGACCTTGGTGCGCAGCACAGCCTCGTTGAGGTTGAGCTGGCGGTCGAGCTCCTTGACAGTCGCGGGCTCGGCCTCGAGGTCGACGACGGCATAGATGCCCTCGGTCTTCTTGGCGATCTCAAAAGCAAGCCGGCGCCTGCCCCAGATGTCGACCTTCTCCACGGTTCCGCCGCCCTGGCGGACGACGTTGAGAAACTGGTCGAGACTGGGAGCGACGGTGCGCTCTTCGAGCTCGGGGTCGAGGATGACCATCAGTTCGTAGTGACGCATGCGAGTAACCCACCTCCTCTGGACTCGGCGGCCACGGTCGTTCCGTGGCAGGAGGGTGACAAACGCGTCTCGTGCTGTTCGGTGCTGTTCCCCGTGCCTGGGAAAGGCGCGCTGAACGGCCTTGGTACACCCACACGATACCCGCCCTGCGACGGCCGGCCCTAATCCGGGTGCTCACCCGCCGAAGCCGCAGTCGTAGGCTCGGGCGCATGACGATCCTGAAGATCGGAGCACACGTCGAGCAGGACGACCCGATCGCCGAGGCGAGCGCCCGCGGCACGGACATCGTGCAGATCTTCCTCGGCGACCCCCAGGACTGGCGGGGCCCCAGCGTGGCCTACCCCGGCGGTGCAGCCGCGCTGCGCGCCGCCGCACTGCTGGCCGATGTCACGATCTACGTGCACTCCCCTTACACGATCAATGTCGCGACGACCAACAACCGGATCCGGATGCCGTCGCGCAAGCTGCTGCAGCAGAACGTCGACCTGGCCGCGGAGGTCGGCGCGAAGGCGCTGATCGTGCACGGCGGCCACGTCCTGGCGTCCGACGACCCGGCGACTGGCTTCGACAACTGGCGTAAGACGTTCGAGCGGCTCGACGCGCGCGTCCCGGTGCTCATCGAGAACACCGCGGGCGGTGACCAGGCAATGGCCCGCCGCCTGGAGGCGATCGCGCGGCTTTGGGACGCCCTGGACGGGCACGACGTCGGGTTCTGCCTGGATACCTGCCACGCGTGGGCGGGCGGAATCGGGCTGCTGGACGCGGTCGACCGGGTCAAGGCCATCACCGGTCGCGTCGACCTGGTCCACGCCAACGACAGCAAGGACGGGTTCGACTCGGGCAGGGACCGGCACGACAACTTCGGCCGCGGTGCGATCGACCCTGAGGAGCTGGTCGCGGTGGTCTCGGCGGCCGGAGCCCCGGTGATCTGCGAGACGCCGGGCGGCCCCGAGGCGCAGAAGGCCGACATCGACTTCCTGCGCGACCACCTGCCGGCGTAACCGGCGCCGTCCCAGATCGGCGAAGCGAGCAGGGCCGACGGATCCCCGGCCCGTAGGGTGGAGGCATGCCGCTTCGGGTAGGTCCGCTCGCGCTGGCCGACCACCTGGAGTTCGTGACCGAACGCTCCGGAAGCTTCCTCCAGGCGCCTTCGTGGGCCGGGGTGAAGGCCGAGTGGGGGCACGAGCGGCTCGGCTGGTTCGACGGCGACCGGCTGGTCGGCTCGGGGCTGATGCTGCTGCGCCAGACCCCCAAGGTCAGGCGCTATCTGGCCTACCTGCCGGAAGGCCCGGTGATGGACTGGACGGCCTACGACGCCGCGGACATCACTGCCCCGCTCCTGGCGCACTGCCGGACCCGAGGGGTGTTCACGGTCAAGATGGGCCCGCAGGTGGTGACCCGGCGATGGAGCGCCGACACTGTGAAGGCGGCACTGGCGCAGGGCACTGTCCGCCGGCTGGGGGACCTGGCCCCGGATGCGACGGACCAGGCCGCGACCGCACTTGGCGAGAGGTTGCGCGAGATGGGTTGGGAGCAGCCGAGCGACGCCAGCGGCGCTTCGGGTTTCGGCGACTTCCAGCCCAGGTACGTCTTCCAGGTCCCGCTGGCCGGCCGAAGCGTCGAGGACCTGCACGGTGGACTGAACCAGCTGTGGCGGCGCAACATCAAGCGGGCGGAGAAGGCGGGCGTCACCGTCGAGCTGGGCGAGTACGCCGACCTGGCGGCCTTCCACGAGCTCTATCTGGTCACCGCGCAGCGGGACGGCTTCACCGCCCGCACCCTGCACTACTTCCAGCGGATGTGGGAGGCGATGCGCGCGGAGGACCCGCAGCGGATCCGCCTGTACCTGGCGCGGCGACAGGGCCAGCTGCTGGCGGCCACCACGGCGGTCCGGGTGGGCAGCCACGACTGGTACTCCTACGGCGCCTCCAGCACCGAGGGCCGCGAGCATCGCCCGAGCAACGCGGTGCAGTGGCGGATGCTCACCGACGCGGCCGGCGCCGGCGCCCACGTGTACGACCTTCGCGGGATCTCCGACACCCTGGACCCCGAAGACCACCTGTTCGGACTGATCCAGTTCAAGCTCGGTACCGGAGGCGAGGCCGTGGAGTACCTGGGCGAGTGGGACTACCCGCTGTCGCCCTTCCTGCACAAGGCCTTCCAGCTCTACCTGGCCAGGCGCTAGTGCCCGTGCGGCCCGCAGCGAGGTGGCGATGACCTTCACCCTTCACGTGGACGGGGCCCGGTGGCGGGCGCACACGGGCCGCGTGCTGGCCGGCACCCCCGGGCTCGTGCCGGTGGTCAAGGGCAACGGGTACGGGTTCGGATGCGGGCTGCTCGCTGCGGAGGCAGCCCGCCTGGGGGTCGACGTGGTTGCCGTCGGGCAGGCCGACGAGATCGGGGCAGTGCGCAGCGCCTACGCCGGGGACGTGCTCGTGCTGACGCCGCTGGATCCCCGGGTGCCCTCGACCGCGCCCGCCGGGTCGGACGACACGGTGATCTGGACAGTGGCGACCATGGGCGGGCTCAAGGCCGCCGCGGGGCGCCGCGTCGTGGTGGAGCTGCTCACGTCGATGCTGCGCTTCGGCTTCTCCGACGCCGAGCTGGCCGCCGTCGCCGAGCAGCTGCCCGCCGCCCGGGTGGAGGGCTACGCCGTGCACCTGCCACTGGCGGGCGACCCGCGGGCGCGGGCGGCGGAGGTCGACAGTGCCATAGCCAAGCTCGCCGGGGCGGGACTGACCCAGACATCCCGGCGGACGACCCTGTGGGTGAGCCACCTGACCGAGGCCGAGCTGGCGGACGCCTCGGCCCGCCATCGCGGTCTGGACCTGCGGGCCCGGATCGGCACCCGACTGTGGTTGGAAGACCCGGCTGCCGTACAGGCCAGGGCAGCCGTGCTGGCGGTGCACCCGGTCCGCAGAGGTCAGCGCTACGGGTACTGGCAGCGACGCGCCACGCGCTCGGGACACCTGGTCGTCGCCGGGGCAGGCACGTCGCACGGCATCGCGTTGACGGCCCCCACCCCCGCCGTCGGACTGGGGCAGCGGGTCAAGACCGCGGGCACCGGGGGGCTCGAGGCGCTGGGTCAGGCCCTGTCGCCGTTCCGGGTCGCCGGCCGGCGCCGCTGGTTCGCCGAGCCGCCGCACATGCAGGTGTCGATGATCTGGCTACCCGAGGGCGTCGGCGCGCCCAGCGTCGGAAGCGAGCTCGACGTCGACGTCCGGATGACCACCGCGACCTTCGACCGCGTCGTCGTCTCGGCGTAGCCCGCGGGCGGCTCCGCGCCCGAAGCGGTCCCCGGCGCCGTCCAGCACGCCACCTGTGGGATCGTCCGACCCGTCGGCGCGGACGGGGTCGTGCTGGGGAGCCAGGATGTCGCGGACGATCATCCCGCACACCCACAGGGTCGCCGCGATGCGCAGGAACGTGGCCCCGTTGTGCGTCCACTCGGGCACGTGAGCCTGGTCGGGGTAGGTGAGCCCCTGCAGGTACCACCAGATGGCGACGAAGTACAGGGCCTCGGCCGTCTGCCAGATCACCAGGTCACGCCAGCGCGGTCGGGCCAGCGGGAAGATGGCCACCATCCACAGCACGTACTGCGGTGAGTACACCTTGTTCGTCATGGCGAACGCAGCCACGACCAGGAACCCCAGCTGCCACAGGCGGGGGCGGCGCGGCGCGAAGACCGCGAGGCCACCGATGAGCAGGCACAACACCAGGAAGCTGCCCCCGGAGACCAGGTTCAGCGAGCCGTCCGGGATCACCCACCCGGCCCGGTCCAGGGCGTACCACGGCGAGCCGAAGCCGGCTCCGCGGGTCTTGGACAGCACGTAGAACTGCGCCCACCCGTGCGGCCACAGGAGCAGGACCGGAATGTTGACCGCCAGCCAGGCCAGAATCCCTGCGGACAGCATCCGTCCGAAGCTTCTCAGCTGCCCCGCCCGCAGGCACAGCAAGAACAGCGGCCCGAGCAGCACCAGCGGGTAGAACTTGGCCGCCACCGCCAGGCCGAGCAGGACACCGGCCAGCGCCGGCCGGCGTCTGGCCCAGGCGAGGCCGAATCCGGCCGTCAGCGCCACGGCGAACAGGTCCCAGTTGATGTAGGCCGCGAGGAGCAGCGCCGGAGACAGGGCGAACAGCGCCGCGTCCCAGGGTCTTCGACCTGCGGTCAGGGCCAGCAGCGCCGTGGTGGCCAGCGCGCAGACCACCAGCATCAGGGCCGTCACGTCGAAGAAAGTGCGGCTGCGGCTGACCTGGTCCCCGCCCCCGTCGACCAGGCCGGTGACGGCCGCGGCCGCCGACATGAAGGCTCCAGTCAGCACCGGGTACTCCAGTGCCTTGTCGCCCGATGCGGCATACGGGGAGGCGTTGTGGGCGAAGTCGCCGCGCAGCTGGTACAGGAAGGCGATGTCGGAGTAGCACAGGTCCGGGTAGGTGTTGTTGCTCGTCCAGGCCGCCGCTCGGCACGGCTGCTTGCTCAGCAGGCCCAACCCGCACACCAGGGCCGTCAGAGCCAGCAGGACCGCCGCGACCTTCGAGCCGCGGCTGCGCACCCGCATCCCGGCAGGGCCCCCGATGCCCTCGCTGCCCGCGGCGACGACGGGGTCGTCCCGGGAAGGCAGCACGATGTCGACCACGTCTCACCTCGCTCCGGCAGCCCCCAGCAGGCGACGGTCGCCTGCGGCCAGGATGCCAGCCCCGGCCGCCAGAACCACGCCAGGGGCTACCGGCGCGCCCCCGGTGCCGCCGGTGCCCCCGGTGCCGCCGGTGCCGCCGGTGCCCGATGCAACGGCGTGCGACGCCGTGGGAGTCGGGGTGGGAGTCGGGGTGGACGTCGGCGTGGGTGTTCCCGACGGCGACGAGCTGGTGGTCGCCGACGGCGACGGGCTCGGGCTGCCCGTCGGGCTCGACGAGGGCGAGCCGCTCGGGGACGCGGACGGGGTTGGCGTCGCCGTCGGTGCCGTTACCGGCGGAGCGGGGAACTGCTCGACCGGCATGCCCTTGACCGCTGCGCGCATGTACGCGGTCCAGATGGCGGCCGGGAAGCTGCCCCCGTTGACGCGGGCGAGCCCACCCACCCCGTTCATCGACCGTCGGGTCTTTCCGTCCGGGCCGGTCCGGAACAGCACCACCGACGTCGACAGCTGCGGGGTGTAGCCGACGAACCACGCGGACAGGTTGCTGTCGGTCGTGCCGGTCTTGCCGGCGACCGGCCTCCCGACGGCCAGGGCCCGGGTGCCGGTGCCGTTGGTCACCACCTTCTGCAGGGCGTAGTCCACCTGCGAGACCACAGACGGGTCGATCACCTGGGCCCTTCGCACGGACTGGCTCAGGTCGTAGAGCACCCCGCCGTTCGTGCCGACGATCCTGGCTATGGCCGTCGGGGTGGTCCGGGCCCCGCCGGCTGCCAGCGTTCCGTAGGCAGATGCCATGTCCAGCGCGGTGGGCGACGCCACGCCGAGGGTGGCGCTGAGCACTGGGTCGATGACGACGCTGTCCGGGATCCCCGCGCGCCTGGCTGCGTCCACCACTTTCGCCGCACCGACGTTGGGCTGGTTCTCCACATCGACGAACACGGTGTTCACCGAGTTCTCGGTCGCCTGCAGCAAGCTGATGTGCCCGTAGCTGCGGCCGTCCTCGTTGGGCACCGGCCTGGTCGTGGACCCGTTCACGTCGGTGAACACCCGGCCACTGTGCCCGTCCCAGGTGGAGTCCAGGCTGATGCCGTTCTCCAGAGCGGCCACGAGGGTGAACGCCTTGAACGTCGAGCCCGCCGGGGCGATGCTCTGCGTCGCGTCGTTGATGTACTGGGGGTTGCCGTAGTCCGCCCCTGCGTACATCGCGACGATCCCGCCGGTCTTGGGGTCGACCGACACCAGCCCGACCCGTACGCCGGCGGATCCTCGGACCGGACGTTGGGCATTGACCGCGGCGATCGCCGCCTTCTCAGCCTTGGCGTCGAAGGTGGTGGTGACGGACAGACCCTGCTGGGCGGGGCTGTCCTGGGCATAGCCCATGGAGTCCAGCTCGGCCTGCACGTAGGCGGTGAGGTAGCCGGTCGGGCCCGACAGGGAGTTGGCGGACTTCCTCGCTGTGACCGCCGGGAAGGCGATACCTGCCCGCTCGGTGGCCGTCATCCAGCCCTGGCTGACCTGTCCATCGAGTACCAGCGCCCAGCGCGCCTTGAGCTTGTCCAGGTGGTACTCGGGGGCGTAGCCGCCGGGGGAGCGGATCAGTGCCGCCAGCACGGCCGCCTGTCCGGGCGTCAGCGCGATCGCCGGGACAGCGAAGTAGGCCTGAGCCGCGGCCTGCACGCCGTAGGCCCCGCGCCCGAAGTAGATCGTGTTGAGGTAGTCGGTGAGGATCTGGTCCTTCGTGAGCTGCTGCTCGATCTTGATGGACACGATCAGCTCGTTGACCTTGCGCGACAGCGTCCGGCCCTGCGTGAGGTAGTAGTTCTTCACCAGCTGCTGGGTGATCGTCGAGCCGCCCTGCAGCGAGCCCCCGGCCAGGTCGTTCCACGCGGCGCGGGTGATACCCGTCACCGAGAACCCCCCGTGCTGGTAGAACTGCCGGTCCTCGGCCGACATCACCGCCTGGCGCAAGGTCAGCGGGATCTGGTCGAAGCCGACGATGGTGCGGTCTGCCGCGCCGAACCTGCCCAGCACGGTCTTGCCGTCCGAGTAGTACACCGTCGTGGTCTGCGCGAGCGCCTGGTCGTTCGGCTTGGGCACCGCGACGACTGCGTAGGCGACGGTGAAGGTCACGCCGGCGGCGGCCACCGCGATCCCGGCCAGAACGAGCAGCTGGCGCCAGGAGGGCACGAAGCGGCGCACGCCGGCTCGCCCCCGACGGGGGTAGTCGATCCTCACAGGGGGCTGCTCTCTGATGGTCGGTCAGGTGGGCTGGACGTCCTCGGCAGGTGGCGCCGTCGCTCAGTCGTCGTCCTCGACGGTGCGCTGACGCCTCGGTGGCCTGCGCGGGACCCCGTCACCCAGGACGTACGAGGTGGTCAGGTGGTTCCACTCGCACCGCTGGCAGACCTCCACCACATAGACCCTGAACTCGCCTTGCTGGCGAGCCATCTGCGCCAGCTCCGCCGGCGACTTGATCCGGCCGGAGTACTGGCCGAGCTCGTCGCCGAAGGCATAACTCAGCTCGACCAGCTCCGTGCGCCCGCAGACCGGGCAGGGCCGCCGCGTCGGCTGCCCGTGAAACTTTGCTGCCCGCAACAAGTATGGGTCGGCGTCGCACACATCCGTCGGTGACGCGCCGCCGGTGGCCAGGGCCTCGAGGGTGGCCCGGCGCGCCAGCGCGTAGTCGATCACCGACCGCGGCGAGAGCATGCCCTCGAGGGTACGAGAGCATCGCGCAGGTCGCATCGGTAGTGATGCGGATCACCCGGCGCTCCCCCTCGCCCGCGCCGGTGCCGCGCCGGCGCCACCGGCTGCGCGGACCGGCCGCGGTCCCGGTGGCGCTGGGCGGCCCACACCCTGCTGGACATCCCGGGTATACCGCACGTTTGCTTTGGAACGTCGCCACCCCTATCGTCTGGATGTATCGGCTCGATACATCCAGCTGGTACACCCGTTCGGAGCAGGGGAAGGGGCGTCGGTGAGCAAGAAGAGCGGTGTTCTTGAGCTTGCCGTCCTCGGCCTGCTCCACCAGTCACCCCTGCACGGGTACGAGCTGCGCAAGCGGCTCAACACCGTGCTCGGGTCGTTCCGGGCATTCTCCTACGGTTCGCTCTACCCGTGCCTGAAGGACCTGCTGCACCGGGGCTGGATCGCCGAAGAGGTTCCCTCCGGGCCGGCCGGACGCCGGTCCAAGATCGTCTACAAGATGACCGCCGAAGGCAAGGAGCACTTCCAGGAGCTGCTGGCCGACTCGGGTCCGGCCGCCTGGGACGACGAGAACTTCGGCGTCCACCTGGCATTCTTCGGCCAGACCGACGCCGACGTGCGGCTTCGGATCCTGGAAGGGCGGCGCAGCCGCCTGGAAGAGCGCGTCGACACCCTGCGCCAGTCGCTGGCCCGCGGTCGCGAGCGCGTCGACGCGTACACGCTGGAGCTGCAAAGGCACGGGCTGGAGTCGGTCGAACGAGAAGTCCGCTGGCTCAACGAGCTGATCTCTACCGAGCGGCAGGGCTCCCGGCCCGGCGCCGACAATGGTCACATGGACAAGGAGTAGTTCAATGGGTTCGATCCGCGTAGCCATCGTTGGCGTCGGCAACTGCGCCTCGTCGCTGGTCCAGGGTGTCGAGTACTACAAGGACGCCGACCCGGCGGGCAAGGTGCCTGGCCTGATGCACGTCCAGTTCGGGCCGTACCACGTCCACGACGTCGAGTTCGTGGCCGCCTTCGACGTGGACGCCAAGAAGGTCGGCCAGGACCTCGCGCACGCCATCACCGCCAGCGAGAACAACACGATCAAGATCACGGACGTCCCCCCGACCGGGGTCATCGTCTCGCGCGGTCACACGCTGGACGGGCTCGGCAAGTACTACCGCGAGATGGTCACCGAGTCCGACGACACCCCCGTGGACGTTGTGGCCACCTTGCGCGAGGCCCGGGTCGACGTGCTGGTCTGCTACCTGCCGGTGGGCTCCGAGCAGGCCGCGAAGTTCTATGCCCAGTGCGCCATCGACGCGGGCGTGGCGTTCGTCAACGCCTTGCCGGTCTTCATCGCCGGCACGAAGGAGTGGGCCGACAAGTTCACCGCAGCGGGGGTGCCCATCATCGGCGACGACATCAAGTCCCAGATCGGCGCGACGATCACGCACCGCGTGCTCGCCAAGCTGTTCGAGGACCGCGGGGTGACAGTGGACCGCACCTACCAGCTCAACGTCGGCGGCAACATGGACTTCATGAACATGCTCGAGCGCGAACGTCTGGAGTCCAAGAAGATCTCCAAGACCCAGTCCGTCACCTCCCAGCTCCAGGAGCCCATCGCGGCACGCAACGTGCACATCGGCCCGTCGGACTACGTGGCATGGCTGGATGACCGCAAGTGGGCGTTCGTCCGGCTCGAGGGCCGCAACTTCGGGGACGTGCCGTTGAGCCTGGAGTACAAGCTCGAGGTGTGGGACTCGCCGAACTCGGCGGGAATCATCATCGACGCCATCCGGGCGGCGAAGATCGCGATGGACCGCGGCATCGGTGGCCCGATCCTGGCCGCTGCCGCCTACTTCATGAAGTCCCCGCCCGTGCAGTACAGCGACGACGAGGCCCGGGCTGCCGTCGAGGCGTTCATCGCAGGAGAGTAAGTCCCCGCAACGGGGGCCCCGCTGCTTTGATCTACCGCGCGCGGCTGCGCGCGCCGGGCACCGGGGGGCCTAGCCTGGCACGGTGCGCCGCGCCCCCGACCTTCGCGCGGTCATCGCGGAGCCGGGGTTCCGATGGCTTCTCGGCACGCGGCTGCTGTCCCAGTTCGCCGACGGCGTCCTCCAGGCGGGCCTGGCCTCCTATGTGCTGTTCTCCCCGGAGCGGCAGGCCACCGGGACGCGGATCGCGGTGTCGTTCGCCGTGCTCCTGCTGCCGTACTCGCTGGTCGGGCCGTTCGCCGGGGTCCTGATCGACCGCTGGCGCCGCCGCCAGATCCTGGTCTGGTCCAACGTGGTGCGGGCCGCGGTGCTGGTCCCGCTCACCGCGCTGGTCCTGGCCGGCAGCGACAGCCCGGGGTTCGTGGTGCTGGCCCTGGCCAGCCTCGGGGTGAACCGGTTCTTCCTCGCCGCCTTGTCTGCGTCGTTGCCGCACGTGGTCCAGTCCGGACGCCTGGTCACCGCGAACGCACTGGCCACGACCTCCGGGACTGTCGCCGTAGCGTGCGGGGCGGGGATCGGCGTCGCGGTGCGAGTGGTCGCGGGCAGCGGGCACGGCGCCGCGGGGGCGGTCGTCGCGTCCGCCGCCGGCGCCTACCTGCTGGCCTCGGTGGTCGCCACCCGGCTCGGCCGTGACCAGCTCGGCCCCGACGTGGAACCGGTCCAGGACAGCGCACCGCCCGAGCGAGTCGGTGAGCTGGCGGCCCTGGCGTCCGGCTTCCGGTACCTGTGGCACCGCCGGGCGGCCAGGAACGCCTTGCTGGCGCTGGGGGTCTTC
>Ga0209068_10000027_pt1 | contig 95918 bp, 93 predicted proteins | sample ColStrG_CSR_2012_FD_187200 | JGI IMG/M metagenome (GOLD analysis project Ga0209068, IMG submission 187200) | Freshwater sediment microbial communities in response to fracking from Pennsylvania, USA - Cold Stream Run_MetaG_CSR_2012 (SPAdes)... | ecosystem: Environmental > Aquatic > Freshwater >...
ACGGTCGGTGGAGCTCGCGTTCGCAGGTGTCGAGATCCCCGGCGTCCGACGCGGCGTACCCACGCATGAGCGTCGTCGCGGCGACCAGGTCGGGATCGGACGGCAGCTCGACGTCGCGCCCGATCCGGTCGAGGAGCTGGGCGGCGCGCTCGTAATCGCCCAGGGTATAGGCGGCCTGAGCGCAAACGAACACCAGGTCGCCGTGCCGGGGCGGGCGCGCCTCGTCGGCGAGCTGAAGCGACGGCGCAACCAGGTCGTACGCCTTGAGCGCGGACCCGTCGAGCCACAGCGGCAGGAGGCTCATCGAAGCCATGACCATCTGCTCAGCGTCGCGACGCTCGAGCGCGAGCTGCCAAGCCCGGTGCAAGTCCGGCCACACCAGCCGGAACTCGGCTTGCCACCGCTGCCACTGCCTGGAGCGCCGGCGCCGTGACAGCTGGCTGGCCTCCTGGCTCATCCGAACGACATATGCGGCCTCGGTCTGCTCGCGAGCTTCGTCGTGGAGCAGCTCCGCGGCGAAAGCACGGACGGTCTCGTACAGCCGGAACCGTGGCTCACCCAGGGCGTCCGCCGCCGGCGCCACCAGGCTATTCTCGATGAGGCCGGCCAGGTCGTCGAGCACGTCACCGCCGGAGGGATCGGCGACGGCCTCCGCATCCGAGACGGTCCAGGGCGCGACGAACATCGACAACCGTGCCAGCAGGTCGCTCTGGGTCGGGGAAAGCAGCTGCTGGCTCCAGGCGAGGGTGTCGCGCAGGGTCCGCTGGCGCGCCGGGAGGTCGGCCGTTCCCACCGTCAGGTCCAGGGCCGTGCCAATGCGGTCGAGCAGAGTCCGCGGGGCCAGAAGGGCGCTACGGGCAGCGGCCAGCTCGAGGGCGAGCGGGATCCCGTCCAGCCGTCGGCAAAGCTCGACGACCGCGTCCGCGTCCCCGGGGTCGTCGAGGGTCAAACCCGGTCGAGCGGCCCTGGCCCGGTCGAGGAAGAGGCGGACCGCGGCCGCCTCCTCCCACATTCCCCGGTCGTCGGTCGTGGGCAGGCCGAGCGGCCCGAGGGGGAACACCTGCTCACCCCTGATCTTGAGCGGGACCCGGCTGGTCACGAGCGCCGAGACCTGGGGGCACCGGGCGAGCAGCTCAGCGATATCGGGTGCGGCAGCCTGGACCTGCTCGAAATTGTCTATGACCAGCAGGACGGGCCGGTCCGCGAAGACGGCCGTCAGCGCATCCACCGGTGCGACGACGCCATCGAGACCGAACCCGATGCTCGCGGCTATCTGAGGAAGCACCGCGGCCGGGTCCTCGACGCCTTCGAGGGGGACGAACACCACTGCGCCCGACAGGTCCGATGACAGCCGGTGCGCGGCCTCGATGGCCACCCGCGTCTTGCCGATCCCACCGGGACCCACCACGGTGACCAGTCGGGCACCCGAGGAGAGTAGCCCCGCGACGGCGGCGACCTCGGCCTCCCGTCCGATAAGGCTGCTCAACGGCCGGGGGACCGGGGTTCCCAAGGCAACGCCCGTCGCCGGGATCACATCGGCCGCACCCTCGGCAACGTCGGGTGTCAGGAAGCGTTCGGACAGCAGGACGACGAGGTCGTCGCGCACCAGGCGTTCGAGCTCGTCCGCGGACGAGAAGCTTTTGTACGCCACCGTGTCGTCGTCGCGGATCCGGGCGACGAGGGCCTTCAGCCCGTCCTCACGGTCCGGGGCCGGCGTCTTGAGGTACACCAGCCGCGGCAGCCCGCCGGAGAGCCGGTACTCGTCCTCCAGGCCCGACACGTCCTCGCCCGGCGCGACCCAGCCGTACCGCTCAAAGTAAAGACCAACGAACAGATGGCTCTGAGCCAGGTAGGCCCGGTACAGCGCTCGCGCGGGATGCGGCCGGGCCCCCAGCTCGAACATCACCGGGATGAGCCCCAAGGCCTCGATCCCCGCTCGCACAGCTGCCCGCTCGCCCGCCAGCTCCTGCAGGGTCGAGCTGACGAACACCCGCGGCCGTTGGTCCGGAGTGAGGATGGATGCCGCAGCATGTCCGACCATGTCCGAGCCAGTGTGCGACACCTCTGGGCTGGGCGACCACTGAACCCACGGGTTGCCCCAACTACCTCGGGGAGGAGACGAGCCTGTGGCCGTGCTCGTGCAGAACTCCGGCTACGCCGATGCACTCGTCAGAGGCCAGGCCGCGGCAGAGGCCATTCCCGACGTGCTCGATGCGGTGATGGCGAAACTCCGCCCAGTCGTCGAATGCAACCGCGCCCGGATCGACAACGGCCGAACGTACCTGCGGGAAATGGTCTTCGGCGACCCCGAGGGACCCCACCACCGCGACGCCCTCGGCCTAGCCGTTCAGACCGAGGAAGCGATCACCGTCGTCCTGCGACGGGACCAGGCCACAGAACCCAGCGACGCTGCCACGCTCGCGCACGTCGTCTCCGCGATCATGTTCCTCACCATGGCTTCCCCGATCAATATCACTTGCACCGTTGACCAGCTCCTCCGTGAGGTTCGAGACCAGATCCAGGTCCTCTTGCCGCCCTGATCACAGCCGCTTCGTCACTCACGCGGCCCTCCGGCCCCCGCCGCTACGCTTCGTCGCCGGGGCCGACGTAGTGGTGACGTCTCAGCGTGCGAGATAGCCGCCATCGACGGCAAGGGCGTGGCCGACGGTGAACGCCGAGGCGTCCGAGCACAGCCAGAGCGCCGCGTTGGCGATGTCCTTCGGGCGGCCGAACGAAGCGGTGAGGCTCAGCCGGGCGGCGACCTCCTGCGGGTCGCGGCCACGCTTGGCGATCGATCCTCGCAACATGGGGGTGTCGATTGCCCCGGGACAGATCGCGTTGATACGCACGCCCTGTCCGGCGTAGTCGACCGCCGCGGACTTCGTGAGGCCGAGGACGCCGAACTTGCTCGCGGTGTACGCCGATTGGTGCGGTTGCGGGCGGTAGGAGCTGGTCGAGGCGACGTTGACGATCGTGCCGGCACCTCGCACGAGCATGGCGCGGATCTCGTGCTTCATCGACAGGAAAATCGACCGCAGGTTGACCGCAATCATGCGGTCGAAGTCCTCGTCGGCGAGCTCCGCGAGGTAGTCGACCTCGAACTCGATGGCGGCCATGTTGACGGCGGCGTCAAGCCCCCCGAAGCGCTCGACGGCCAGGGCCACCATGGCGGCGACGTCCTCCGAGCTCGACACGTCGGTCCGCACGAACGCTGCCACGCCCCCGGCGGCTTCGATCTCTGCGACCGTCGCGCGACCGCCCTCCTCCGACCAGTCGGCGACGACGACATTGGCGCCGGCGGCGGCAAAGGCCTGGGACGTTGCCCGCCCCATGCCTCCGGCACCGCCGGTGATGAGTGCGGTCTTCCCGTCAAACTCGCTCACTGCCGTCTCGCTCTCTGGTCGTCCGCGCAGGAAGTGCGTACAGACTCAGCGTAGACCCTACCTATATAGACAGGCTGAGCCAATGTAGGTACCGTCTTGGGATGACGGACGTGGCGACCGCCCCCGCCGCTGATCCGCTGCTGCGCGCCTGGCTGCCGACCTACGCGCTGCTCGCCGTCCTGTGGGGCGCCGCGTTCATGTTCGTGTCGATCGGGCTCGAGAGCTTCACCGCTGTCGGGGTGTCTTGGGGCAAGCACGCCCTGGCATTCGCGTTGCTCTTGCCGATCATGCTCCTGCGCCGTAGGCCGATGCCGCCGCGTGCGCTGTGGCGGCACATGATCGTGGCCTCCCTGCTGTTCAGCGTGGTCCCCGGGACTTTGTTCGCATTTGCCCAGACGCATGTCTCCTCGAGCCTGGCCGCGATCCTCAACGCGGCGACGCCGTTGGTCACGATGCTCGTCATCGTCGCCGCGTTTCCAGAAGAGCGCCTGACCAGGTCTCGAATCGTCGGTCTGTTCGTCGGGTTCGCGGGAGTGCTCGTCGTCGTCGGGGTGTGGAAGGGGCTCATCCAGGGAGAGCGGATCGGGCTGCTCGCCATCGCCATCGCGGTGCTCGGCCCCTCGATCGCCTTCCCGTACGTCCGCAGGCACCTAGCCAGGGCGATTGACCCGGTGACCTTCGCGACTACGCAGGTGGGCGTCGGCGCGGTCGTATTACTGCCCCTGGTGTTCGTCACCGGCGTCACCTCCGGCGCAGTCACCAAGAAGGCGGCCCTCGGGATGCTCGCCCTCGGCATCTTCAGCACGGGTACGGCGTACGCCCTGAACTTCACGGTGATCAAGAAGGCCGGACCCTCGACGGCCTCGACGATCGCGTACGCGATCCCGGTGGTGGCGGTGACCTTCGGGGTCCTCCTGCTGAACGAGCCGATGAGCTGGAACGAGCCGGTCGGCGGGCTCATCGTGCTCTTGGGGGCGGCCATCTCGCAGGGGCGGTTCGGTCGCGGAACCTCCAAAAACGTGGCCGAGCCGGCCTCCGAAGCCGAGGCAGAGGTTGCCTCGGCGCCGCTGTGACCCACGACGCCGGGTGTTGGCAGCACCGCGTTGACAGCATTCGATCCGACCATTCATGAGTCAGTACCCAGTAGCAGCCGGAGGACACGTGAGCGACCTGGCCAACGAGTACTACGTCGAGGCGGACGTCGTCGTCCTCGGCACCGGCGCCGCGGGACTCATCGCGGCCATCGCGGCACACGACCACGGTGCGGCAGACGTCCTCATCCTGGAAAAGTCCGGGATGGTCGGGGGCACCTCCGCGATGTCCGGCGGCATGCTGTGGATCCCGTTGAGCCACCAGCAGTTGGAGCACGGCGTCGAGGACTCCTTCGAGCAGGTGGTCGAGTACCTCGATGCCCTGGCTCCTGGCCAGCTGGATCACGAGGCTCTGGCCGCGTTCCTCGACTGCGGCCCCGAGATGACGCGCTTCCTCGCCGATCGCACGCCAGTGCGGCTCGAGCTCTACCCGGGATTCCCCGACTACCAACCCGACGTCGTCGGGGCCAAGCAGCACGGCAGCCGGTCGCTGGACAACGCAGTGTTCCCGTTCGAAGCCCTCGGCTCTTGGGCGATCAAGGTCAACCCGCCCAAGACTGGCCTGCCCAAGCGGATGAGCATGGTCGAGGACCGGTTCAGCCCCGGGCTCAGCGCGGAGGAGCTCGCCGATCGTGAGCGCCGCGACTGCCGCGCGCAGGGCCAGGCACTCATCGGGTCGCTCCTGCGGGGCGTGCTCGACCGCGAGATCCCCATCCGGCTGGAGTCGCGTGCGCGCCACCTGATCCGCGAGGACGGTCGGGTGGTCGGCGTCGTCACCGAGGAGAACGGCTCGACACGGCGGGTCCTGGCACGCAAAGGAGTCATCATCGCGACCGGCGGGTTCGAGTGGAATGACAAGCTCGTCAAGACCTTCCTACGCGGCCCGATGACCGCGCCGGTCAGCGTCCCCGAGTGCGAGGGCGACGGCCTACTGATGGCGCTAGAGGTTGGGGCGAGCCTAGGCAACATGTCGAACGCGTGGTGGCAGATGTCTACGCGCGAGGTGGCCGCACACGGCGTCGGCAAGCCGAACTACCTGCTGGTCCAGCAGGAGCGCACCAACCCGGGGTCGATCCTGGTGAACAGTTCCGCCCGGCGTTTTGTGAACGAGGCTTCGAACTACAACTCGCTGGGCAAGGTGCTGCACAACTACGACGCCAACACCAACGTGTACGCGAACTTGCCGTACTGGCTGATCATTGACGACCGGTTCCGCAGCAAGTACCGGTTCTTCACCAGCCGGCCCGGGATGCCGGACCCGCCGTGGTCGGTGCGTGCTGACACGATCGAAGAGCTCGCTGCGCTGATAGCGCTCGACGGCGAGGTCCTGCGCAAAACCGTGGAGCAGTTCAACGCCGACGTTCGCGCCGGGCACGACGACGAATTCCGGCGTGGCGACTCGACCTTCGACAACCACTGGGGCGACCAGAGCTTCGAGCCGCCCTTCCGTACGCTCGGCGTCCTCGACCAGCCGCCGTACTACGCCGCGCTGATGGAAGCCGGCGTCTTGGGCACCTGCGGCGGTCCGCGGCCCAACCGCGACGCCCAAGTGCTCGACTGGAACGACGAGCCGATCGCCGGTCTCTACGTCTGCAGCAACGCGATGGCGGCACCCACCGCCGGCGTGTACGGCGGGGCCGGCGGCACCCTCGGCCCCGGGATGACCTTCGGCTTCATCGCCGGTCGTCACGCGGCCCAGAAGGGCTGAGCCGCTAGCGAGAGCCTCAGGCCCACTTGCCGGCGAGGACGCCGCCGTCGACGACGTGCTCGTGCCCGTTGACGTAGGACGCGTCGTCCGACAGCAGGTAGGCCACCATCGAAGCGATCTCGTCAGGCCGGCCACGGCGCTGCAGCGGGATCGCCTTGCCGTCGGGATCGCCGCGCCCGGCCGTCATGTCGGTCTGGATCGTGCCCGGATGCACCGAGTTGACTCGGATCCCGAACGGTGCGAGTTCGAGCGCCGCCGCCTTGCTCATCCCACGGACGGCGAACTTTGACGCGACGTACGACATCGAGTTCTTGTAGCCCTGCATGCCTGCGGTCGAGGAGAGGTTGACGATCGCACCATGCCCGGCCTTCTGCATGGACCGGACGACCGAACGCATGCCGAGCCACACCCCGACGAGGTTGATGTCGATCACCTGGCGGAACTGCGCCTCGGTGGTCTCGACCATGGGCGAAAAGATCACGATGCCGGCGTTGTTCGACAGTGCGGTGACTGGCCCGAAGGTCGACTCGGCGGTGGCGACGACCTGGTCCCAACCCTGCTCCGACGTCACGTCGTGGTGCACGAAGCAGGCCCTTTCGCCGAGCTCCGACGCCAACGCTGAACCAGGCTCGTCGAGGACGTCGGTGATGACGACGCGGGCACCGTCGGCGACGAGGCGGCGAGCCTGAGCCTCGCCCAGCCCTCGGGCGCCACCGGTGACGATCGCGATGGTGTGCTCGTGCCGTGACATGTCGTCTCCTGGGGCTCGATAAGTCTGGGTCGGGTCTGAGCCGGGTCTAAGGGATGGTGGGTTCGAGGGCGGCGAGAACGGTGCGCACGACGCCGCCCGCGTCGATCCCGACGACGCCGGCGACGGCCGCCGACGGCCCGGAACCGGGTATGTCGCCTACCGCGAGGCGCACGAGCCGGGCCGGGCTGCCCGTCTCGGCGAGCACTTCTGCCACGGCGCTCCCGAGACCGCCCTCGGCGTAGTGGTCCTCAACGGTGACAACCAGGGGCGTAACCGCCGCGGCCGCGAGCAGGGCGACGGCGTCGACAGGCTTCACCGAATAGGCGTCGATCACCCGTACTGCCACGCCGCGAGCGGCCAGCAGGTCGTGGGCGGCCAGCGCGGCGAAGACAGTGGCTCCCGATCCGATGATTGTTACGGCGTCGGATGCGCTGCTGCGGAGAACGTGACTGCCGCCAACGGCGAACTCGGTGCCGCTGGGGTAGAGGACAGGTACCGGCGCGCGCGTGGTGCGCAGGTAGCTGAACCCCGGGAGGTCGGCGACGAGTACGGTCAGAGCGCCCGCTGCGGTGGCGTCGGCGGGCTGCAGGACTCGGGAGCCGGGGATGGCACGGAAACACGCGATGTCCTCGAGCCCCATCCCGGAGGCGCCGGACTCGCCGACCGACAGGCCAGCGTGAGAGCCGCACATCCGCAGCGGCGCGCCGCCGATCGCGGCCATGCGGACGAATTCGAAGGCGCGTGTCGTGAATGACGCGAAGGTCGACACGTAAGCGGTCCACCTGCGGCTGGCGAGCCCGACCGCAGCTCCGACCATCTGCTGTTCGGCGATGAACATCTCGAAGTAGCGCTCGGGGTATGCGGCCGCGAAGAGCTCGGCGTAGGTGGAGTTCTGCGTCTCGGCGTCGAGCACGACGACGTCGTCGCGGGCGGCGCCCAGGGCGACCAGCGCTTCTCCGTAGGCGCGTCGCGTCGCGACAGACGACCCCACCTCGTACACCGGGAGGGTGACTGGGCGTCGGTGTCGCTCGGCGGGGACGACCTCGGCGGGGAGACGCTCGGGGAATCGGGTGACGGTCGCCGTTCCCAGCTGCTCGAGCGCCGCCGCCGGGTCCGGGTGCGGGCGTCCGTGCCAGCCACTGAGCCCCTCCACGGTGACCAGGCCCTTGCCCTTGACCGTGCGGGCGATGATCGCGGTGGGCCGGCCGTCGCTGCCGGCCGTGCGGAAGGCGCGGTCGATCTGCTCGACGTCGTGACCGTCGACCTCGATCGCGCTCCACCCGAACGCCCGCGCGCGCTGGGCGAATGCCGTCGCACGGCTGCCCACCATCGTGGGGCCGCTCTGCCCGAGTGCGTTGACGTCGACCATCACCACGAGGTTGTCGAGGGCGTAGTGGGCGGCGTGCTCAAAGGCCTCCCACACCGAGCCCTCGGCCATCTCGCTGTCGCCGCACAGCACGTAGACGCGAGCCGGGCTGTGCTCAAGCCTTTTCAGTGAGAGCGCGATGCCGACGCCGTTCGTGATGCCCTGGCCGAGCGACCCGGTCGCGACCTCGACCCAGGGCAGCAACGGACGGGGATGGCCCTCAAGGCGGCTGCCGATCTGTCCATAGGTGAGCAACTCGGCATCGTCGATCGCCCCGAACGCTTTGAGCCACGCGTACTGCAGCGCCGACGCGTGTCCCTTCGACAGGATAAACCGGTCGTTGCCCGGGTGCTTGGGGTCGCCGACGTCCAGGCGGAAGTGCAGCGCGCCGAGCACGGCCATCAGGTCGGCGGCCGAGGCGGCCGACGTCGGGTGGCCTGCGCCGGCAGCTGCGGTGGCACGCAGGCTGTCGATGCGCAGCGTGCGAGCGAGCTCGCGCGCCGTCTCGAGGTCCACAGGGGTGGTGTCGAGGCCGGTGGTCACGGTCAGGGCTCCAGGATTTGCGGGACTGTTGCGGCCGGAAGTGAAGCGAGGTGACCCTGTATACCGGTGCTCGGCCCAGTTGTATAGACAGCGTCCGCCTGCTGGGCGGTCGCGGCCGATGCCGGGCCCGCGGCTGGGGAGATCACCGGTGCTCGACCGAACGTCCGCCGTCGCGGCCACCGCCGACGAGCAGGTTCTGGCCAGTGACCCACCCGGCGGCTGGGGACGCGAAGTAGAGCACCGCTGCGGCCATGTCCGCCGGCGTCCCCAGCCGACCCAGGGGAATGGTGGCGGCCAGGGCCGGTAGATCCGCCTCGGTGAACTCCAGGACGCGGTGGAAAGACTCGGTGGGCACGATGCCGGGCGAGACGGCGTTCACCCGGATGCCGCTCGGTGCCAGCTCGGCCGCCATCGTCATCGTGAGATTGAGCAGTGCCGCTTTCGAAGCCGCGTAGGCGCCGGTGTTGGGTGCCGCACGCATCCCCGCGCCCGACGAGACGTTGACGATCGCCCCGCCGCGATCCATGCGAAGGGCCGCCTCCCGGGAACCGGCAAAAGCGGCCAGCAGATTCAGCTCGAGCATGTCGCGCATCTGCTGGTCCGTCGTCGCCACCAGGGGCTGCACGTGCGCCTCGTCGGTCCCGCCGGCGTTGTTGACCCACACATCGAGGCGACCGAGCTCGTCGACCGCAGCCTCGGCCAGCCGACGGGGCATGTCCTGGCCGCGGAGGTCGCCGGGGAGCTCGACGGCGCGGCGACCGAGTGCGCGCACGGCGGCTGCGACCTCGGCCACCTCCTCGACTCGTCGCGCTGTCAGGACGACGTCCGCGCCGGCCTCTGCCAGGGCCAGGGCGATCGCGCGGCCGATGCCGCGTCCGGACCCGGTGACCACGGCCGCACGCCCGTCGAGCCTGTACAGGTCGAGGATCGCCATGACCTGAGTATGCCGTGGGCCTGGTCACCGGCGACAGACATTCTTATGATGGACTCCAGTAAGTTCGACCCAATCGGCCCACGGGCGAGGAGTCGCATGAGTTCACCCGAGTCCCGGCCGCTGGCTGGCTGCGACGTGTCCCTGGTCGACGGGCTCACCCAGACCCGCGCGCTGCGTCGCTATCTCGACGAGCCCGTCCCCGACTCCGTCCTGCGCGACGTCATGTTCGCGGCGACCCGGGCCCCCAGTGGCTCCAACCGCCAGCCGTTCCGCTTCGTCGTGCTGCGCGACGGTCCACGGGCGCAGGAGGCGAAGCGGCTCATCGGCGAGTCCGCTCGAGCGGTCTGGGCCGCCAAGGTCGTCAACGACGGCTACGCCGAAGGCTCTGGCGTTGATCCCGGCTCACCCAAGGCGCGGCTGGCCGCGACCATGCAGCATTACGTCGACAGCTTCGACACGGTGCCCGTGCTCGTGCTGCCGTGCCTCAACCGCTACCGGGAGCCGGAGTACACGGAGGGCTCGAACATCTACCCGGCCTGCCAGAACCTGCTGCTCGCGGCGCGTGCCTATGGATACGGCGGCGTGATGACGATGTTTCACAAGGCCGTCGAAGCCCAGCTTCGCGACCTGCTCGACATCCCCTCCGCCACGGCGGTCTGCGCGACCATCTCGCTCGGCAAGCCGGTCGGCAGCCACGGACCCGTACGGCGCCGACCGATGGCCGAGCTCGTCTACGAGGACGCCTGGGGAACCCCGGCGACCTGGGCCGTCGACCCACCCGGCGCCGCGTTCACTGCGGCCGGGCCCGGCAGAAAGTGACTCGTCATGGCTGACACGTCGGCTGAAGCCGGCGTACTGATCGAGCGGCGGGACGCGGTTCTCCTGGTGACCATCGACCGCCCGCACGTTCGCAATGCCCTCACCGAGCCGAGCGCAGCTCGGCTCGCTGCGGCGTGGGACCTTCTTGACTCCGACGAGGGCCTAAGAGTGGGAGTGCTCACCGGGTCCGGCGGTACGTTCTGCTCCGGACGCGACCTCAAAGCGGCCCTGCACGGGGACCACCCGTGGATCGAGGGCCGCGGCTTCGCCGGCACGGTAGAGCGCGGACCGGCCAAGCCGCTCGTCGCGGCGGTCGAGGGCCATGCCCTCGGTGGCGGCTTCGAGATCGTGCTCGCGTGCGACCTCGTGGTCGCAGGCGCATCGGCCGTCTTCGGGCTGCCCGAAGTGACCCGCGGCCGCATCGCCGGTGCTGCCGGCCTTAACCGGCTGGCTCAGCGCATCCCCTTCAACCGCGCCGTCGAGATCGGGCTGACCGGTCGGCAGGTGCCCGCCCGCGAGCTGCACGAGCTCGGCCTGATCAACCAGGTCGTGGCCGACGGTGACGCCGTGGAGGCGGCGCTCGACCTGGCCGCCCGGATCGCGGGGAACGCGCCCTTGGCCGTACGCGCGAGCACCGGCGTTCTGCGGGCAGCGCGCGACTGGGCCGACTCCGAGCTGTTCGCCCGGTTGGAGCCCATCGCCTCCCTGATCCGGCAGTCCGAGGACGCCCGGGAGGGGGCACTGGCCTTCGCCCAGAAGCGCGCACCGCGATGGAGCGGGCGCTGACGTTTTCAGTTTATGTAACCACCGTCAAGTAACTTGCTATGCCCACCCGGGCGTTTCACGGGGCGAGGACGCCACGAGGTAGCGGCCGTCCAGGACCACGCCAGCGGAGTCACCGACACGATCCGGTCCCGCACCAGGGCCTCGACGTCGCTGCCCGGCTCGACTCTCGACTGGTCGGGATTGACCGCGACCGCGAGTCGGATCGGCGTTCCTCGGTCGCGCCCGCCAGGATGCTTCTGCAGGTAGTACGCGAGCCGACTCTGTGTCGTCTGTCGCCACGGGGTGCTGGTCGTGGCCGTGTCCGGCACGTTGAGGTTGACGAGCGCGACCTCCTCGGGGAGGCCCTCGTCGAGGAGCTGGGTCGCGAGCAGACGGGTGAAGTAGATGGCGGCCGACCAGTCGCGCTCGTCCGCTGCGTGCCAGTCCGACACGTCGACCTGCAGCGACGCAGCGAGGGCGGGAATGTCGTACGACGCCGCCTGCATCGCGGCGCCGATGGTGCCGCTGACGCCAAGGCCGCCACCGATGTTCTCGCCGTAGTTGACGCCGCTGACGCACAGCGCCGGCCTGCGGTCGGCCAGTTCGAGCATCGCGTGCGCGACGGCGAGGGCCGGTGACGCGACAACTGCGTACGCGGTGACGCCGTGACCCCCGACCTCCAAGGTGGTGGCGGTGATGGCGCCGACGCCGGGTCCGGAGGACAGGGCCCTGCTCATCGAGGTCTGGCCGTCGGCGGGCGCGACGACGAGCAGGTCGCCGAGGTCGACCACCGCCTCGGCCGCCGCGCGCAGACCAGGAGAGGCGATCCCGTCGTCGTTGGTCACGAGGATGAGCGGCCGCGACATCAGCGAAATCTCGCGACGCGCTGCTCCGTGTCGTCGATCGGGTACGACGTCGTGGCCTCGTAGGCCAGCCCCTCCGGCAGCGGCAGGGTGCCGGCGGCGCGGTAGAGGTCCTTGTACGCCACTCGCGCGCCGTGGCTGTGCGAGGCGATGACCGAGGCGATCTCGCCGACTACGACATCGAGATCGGCGAGCGGGCACGAGAGCCCCGCCAGCCCCCACTCCTGCGCCTCGCGCCCGGTGAACTGGCGCGCCGTATAGGAGAGCAGGCGAGCGCGAGCCGGACCGACGGCGCGCGGAAAGCGCTGGCTCAGGCCCCACGACGGACGCAGTCCCCACTGCGCGTGCGTGTCACCGATCGTCGCCTCGTCCGCGGTGACGACGAGGTCGCAGGCAAGCGCGAGCTCGAGCGCACCGGTGAAGCAATAGCCGTTCACCTTCGCGATCACGACGGCGTCCATCGCAGTGATGGTGTCGATGACGGCCCGCGCCGGGATGTCGAGGAAGTCGCCGACGGCGCCGCCGTCCAGCGGTCGGCCGCCGAGAGCCTTGAGATCGACCCCAGCACTGAACGCCCGGCCGGCGCCGGTGAGCACCACGACGGCGACGTCGATGCGACCCGAGAGCTCGGTGAAGGCGGCGCCCAGCTCGATGAGCATGTCGACAGTGAGGGCGTTCAGCGCCTCCGGCCGGTTCAACCGCACCGTCGCGACAGGACCCTCGACCTCGACCTCGATCAGCTCGTACGTCACGCTGATGCTCCTCCTGATGGACCCTCGCTCCGGATTCCCCGACGGTACGCGATGCGCTACCTGTACATACTGCCGCTGTCAGGTCCGGGCCTTCACCGTTGTGGGCCGGAACGCCCGAGCGGCCGGCCGACAAGAGGACGACGCGTGCCGAGTCCGTCGCACGAGATCCGGCCCGCTCTCAGGCCGTCCGCCGGCGTCCGAGCCCTCCTGTTTGACTGCGACGGGACGCTGCTCGACACCCTCGGCGTCTACAAGGATGCGTGGCGAACCCCGTTCGGGCGTCGAGGCTTCGTCCTCACCGACGAGTGGTTCTACGAACGGGCGGGGCTGTCGATGGACCCGTTCATTCTCTCGGCCCTGCCCCACTTCGACGCGGTCGAGCTGCGCGAGGTCGAGGGAGAGGGGATGGCCTCGTTCTATGAGCAGCTGCACTCGGTCGAGCGGTTCGAGCACGTCGTCGACGTCGCGCGCGCCTTTGCTGGGACCCTCCCGGTCGGCGTCGTCTCCGCCGGCCGGAAGAACGTTGTCGAACGCAGCCTCGCGGCCGGGCAGATCCGGGAGCTCTTCGATTTCGTGATCACCCTGGACGACGTCGAGCGGCCCAAGCCCGCGCCCGACTGCTACCTGCTCGCGGTCGAGCGGGTCGGGCTGTCGCCGCGCGAAGTGCTGGCTTACGAGGACAGCGACGCCGGCGTCGCGGCCGCGCGCGCCGCGGGGATCGAGGTGATCGACGTACGCCGGACGTGATCTGCGATCACCCGCAGGCAACGAGGGTGAAACAACGCCTGGGTAGCGTCGACTGAGGAATCGACGCGACAGGAGACCCGGCCATGCCGAACCGCAGCACCGAACGCTCCGCTGAGGAGATCGACGCGCTGGTGCACCACCCGAACCCGCACCTGCGCGCCAACCTCGCCGCCGACCCGCACACCCCGTTGACCGCCGAGCAGATCGCCGTGCTCGTCGATGACCCGAGTCCCTCGGTCCAGTCAAACCTTGTCCGCTCCGGACGCGACCTCACCGCCGCGCAGGTGCGCTGGCTCGCCACGGCCCCGAGCGAGCTCGTCCGGATCGCCGTGATCACGAGCAGGCACCACCTGCCGCCCACGCTCGTAGCGCGCCTGGTCGAGGACTCCTACGACCGGGTCCGGTCGGTGCTCGCCCGGTCCGACCGCCCCCTTACCTCCGCGCAGCGTGAGGCGCTCGCCGCCGACTCCCACTGGGACGTACGGCGCTCGCTCGCCTCCTGAGCCAATCGGGGGTTGCTGTCTAGACAGATTTTCGGGAAGGATGTCCATAAGGGCTCGTGCACCGGCCCCACGATGCCCGTCCGTCCCGAACTAGGAGGCACCAGTGGCACGCATTGCGGTTCGCACCGTCGACCGAGACGGCCGCCCCATCGTCCGTAGCTCAGGCGTGCAGGCCGACCTGAGCGGCATCCTCGAGAACGCACCAGCGCTGCACGACGGGTTGTCGGCTTTCAGCCGAGCGCTGCGCGACCACCGGACCCTGCCGGCCCGGCTCGTCGAGCTGGTGCGGCTGCGCATCGCGTTCCACAACCAGTGCCGCAGCTGTATGGCGATCCGCTACCAGGTTGCCATCGACGACGGGCTCGACGAGGGCCTGGTCTGCTCGCTCGAGCGGCCCTACGAGGCCCCCGACCTCTCGGCGGCCGAGACGGTTGCGCTGCACTACGCGGACCTGTTCGCCACGGACCACCTCGCGATTGACGACGCTGTCTACGACGGCCTCCGCGAGTACTTCACCGAGTCGCAGATCGTCGAGCTGGGACTGAACTGCGCCCTGTGCGTCGGCGTGGGACGGCTCGCGGCCACCTGGGACGTCGTCGACCAGCTGCCCGAGCGCTTCCAGGCCCGGGGCGACGAGCCCGTCACACCTTGGGGGAGCGGCGCCGTCACGGTGCTCTGACGGTCAGGCGAGCTGCGGTCGCTACCAAGTGAATTCGAGGTCACTTCCGCAACGTCGCACGCTCAGGACGTTCGTCGTTGGCTCCCGGATGCGGCACCATAGAAGTACCGCTGATCGGAACTCGCCGGCGTGCGACGTACGGAGAGGTGACATGACCACCCGCATCATCTTGGCCCGGCACGGCGAGAGCGTCGTCAACGTAGTTGGCCTCGCGACCGACGAGCTTGAGGACAACCCGCTGACCTACCTCGGCGAGACGCAGGCTCACCAGCTCGCGCGCACGTCTCGCGACGAGAGCATCTGCGCCGTCGTCACCAGCCCGGTGCAGCGAGCGCGGCAGACCGGGGAGATCGTGGCCGCCGAGCTGGGGGTCCCGGTCAGCGTCGAGTGGGGCCTCGAAGAGGTCCTCGTCGGCATCCACGCCGGTGAGGTCGCGCCCGAGTCAGTGGTCCGCGGCATCGCCGACTTCCGTATCTGGCTGCTCGAGGAGGACCTCAGCCACGGCTACGTGGGTGGCGAGAACGGCCTTGAGGTCGCTGAGCGGTGCGCTGCAGCGCTCGAGCGCATCGCCGACCGCTACCCCGGCCAGACCGTCCTCGTGGTCTCGCACGGTGGTGCCATCGCGTTTACGGTTCCCACGCTGTGCGACAACCTCACGCTGCGTTCCGTCTACGACCGCCAGCTCACCAACTGCTCTACGGTCGTCGTCGAGCGCGACGCCGACGGTTGGAGCTGCGTCTCATGGCAGGGCGCCGCGCCGGAGACGTTCGTGGGCGGGCCGGCCGTTGGTCGCCACGGCGACCACGACGTGCTGGACCGAGAGTCTGCCTGACCCTGCGTCTGACCAGACCGGGCCCAACTCCGACCCCGCAGAAGTCGGGTCAGAGCCGGAAGTCGCCGGCCGTCACCCCGCCGTCGATGACGTGTTCAGTGCCCGTGGTGAACCCCGCCTCGTCAGACAGCAGGTAGGCGACGAGTGCGGCCACCTCGTCGGCGTGGCCGAGTCTTTGCACCGGGATCTTGGCTACGACCGCGTCGGCGACGGCACCGTCGTACCCCGCGGTCATCGGCGTGCGGATGGTCCCCGGGTGCACCGAGTTGACCCGGATCCCCAGGGGACCGAGCTCGAGAGCCGCCGCCTTCGTCATCCCGCGCACCGCCCATTTGCTTGCGACGTAGGCGAAGCCATGGGTGTAGCCGACCATCCCCGCGGTGGAGGAGATGTTGACGATCGATCCGCGCCCCTGCCGTCGCATCGGTTCGAGCACGGCGGACATCCCGAGGAAGACGCCTGTCTGGTTGACCTCGGTGATCGAGCGGTAGCCCTCCTCCGTGGTGGTCGTGATGCCGTCGAAGGCCACGATTCCGGCGTTGTTGACCAGCGCGTTGACGGGCCCGAACTCCTGCTCGGCGACACCGACGACTTCCGCCCAACTCGGTGCCGAACTGACGTCGTGGTGCACGAACAGCGCGGCAGCGCCGATCTCGGCGGCCAAGGCAGACCCGTCGCCGTCAAGCAGGTCGGCGATGACGACCCGGGCCCCCTCCGTGGTCAGCCGCCGCACGTGGGCCGCGCCCATCCCACGGGCGCCACCAGTGACGATCGCGACAGTTGACTCGTGACGGTTCATGACGCCTCCGGGTTTCGGTCGGGCACGGCTGGGCTCCGTCAGGAACGGTCGCGGATGGCTGGACAAGGGGTCCCGGCGCGCCTACCGTCACAGCAACCAATCTATACAACTGGAGCCGACATGGCCGTGGTGATCCCCGAGTACCTAGCCGGGTTCACGTTCGACGCGGCCGAGCGCGAGCGCGCCCTCGACCTGATGGCGCGACTCCTTGCCCACTACAGCGACGGCACCACCGACCAGGCCGACGGGCAGTGGCGGGAGCCGGTCGCGAACTACCTCGACAAGGACCGCTGGCAGCGCGAGATGGCCCAGGTCATGCACCGCATCCCCATCCCGGTCGGGGTTTCGGTCGAGCTGCTCAACCCCGGTGACTACAAGTCGGTGCGCGTGGCAGGCAAGGCAGTCCTCCTGACCCGCCGGCCGGACGGAAGCCTCGACGCCATGATCAACGTCTGCCGGCACCGGGGCATGCAGCTGGTGCCCGACGGCTGCGGCACCGCGCGCCGCTTCACCTGCGTCTACCACGCGTGGAGCTACGGCACCGACGGCGCGCTGGTCGGCGTCAACGGCGAAGACAAGTTCGGCCCGGTGGACCGCGCCGACTTCGGCCTGCTCAAGCTGGCGTGCGGGGAGCGCGCCGGGCTCATGTTCATCTGCCTCACGCCGGGCGTCGAGATCGACCTCGACGACTGGCTCGGCGACGTCCTGCCTCAGCTGGAGTCGCTGCGCCTGACCGAGACGGTGCCCTTCTCGACGCGCTACCTGGCCGGGCCTAACTGGAAGGTCACCGCCGACGGCTTTCTTGAGGGCTACCACTTCGCCTCGCTGCACCCGAACACGGTCGCGAAGACCAACTTCAGCAACATGCAGGCGTTCGACTCCTACGGACCGCACATCCGCAACACGTACGGCCTCAAGCCGCTGGCGCAGGCCGTCGGCACACCGCGCGAGCAGTGGGACCCGGTGGAGTGCCTCGGGGTGACCTACTGGCTTTTCCCGGGTCTGGCGGTCGCGGGTGGGTGGCGGCAGCACACTGCGGTGTCGATCATGCTGCCAGGCGACTCGTGGGAGCTGTCCATGACCCAGCAGACCCTGCTGATGCGGCACGAGCCCTACGACGACGCCGAGCGCGCCAACGCCCGGACAGCGTCAGACTTCTTCTACGACGCGTTCAAGGACGAGGACTACACCGCCCAGTTCCAGGTGCAGCAGGGGCTCTCGTCGGTGCCCGACGAGAGTCACATCTTCGGTCGCAACGAGCCTGGCGTGCAGCACTTCCACCGTCACCTCGACCGGCTGATGAGTTGAGCCGGCCCGACCGGTCGACGACGCCGCTGGTCCGTGCCCTCGAGCCGATCTCGTTCGGCACCATCAACCTCAAGCACCGGCTCGTCGTACCGCCGCACGGAGGTGGGACGGGTTCACTGGTCAAGGACGACGCCGCCTACGAGAGCTACGTCGCGTTCTGGATGCAACGCATCGACGACGGCTTCCAGTGGGTCGGTGGCGGCCCGGGCTACGTACGCAGCAGCCTTGCCACCGGCTTCGAAGTCACCGGTGTCGGCGCAGCTGGGGGCACGACCGGGATCTTCCGCACCCCGAGGTACCGCGAGCGGTTCAGCGCGTTCAGCGCGAAGGTCCACTCGGCCGGCGGCTTCGCCAACGTTCAGCTCGTCCTGCAGGGCGGCATGCCGCTTGCGCCGTCGTCGGGCTTCTCCGGCTACAACGACCACCGTGCGACCCACGTGATGAGCGCGTCCGAGGTCCAGGCGCAGCTCGACGAGTACGTCGAGTCCGCCCTCATCGCGATCGACTGCGGCGCCGACTCCATCGAAATCAAGGGCTGTCACGACGACCTTGTGCAGTGGTTCCTCTCGCCGCTCACCAACCGGCGCACCGACGAGTGGGGCGGCAGCTACGAGAACCGCCGCCGGTTCGTCCGGGGCATCGTGGAGGGCATCCGCTCGCGCACGGCCAGGCCGGTGACGATCGGGCTGCGAATGGCGTTCGAGGAGCAGATGGACGGTGGCTGGCAGCTCGACGACTGCATCCGCATCGTCCAGTCCTTCGAGTCCGAGGGAACGGTCGACTACGTCAGCGCCGACATGGGGCACAACTGGGGACCGGTCTCCTACGTGCAGCCCGGGATGTACGCCGAGGGCCAGTGGGCCGACTACAGCGCCCGGCTGAAGGCCGAGACCGGCCTTCCGGTGCTCTACGTCGGTCGCGTGGTCAAGCCCGAGACGGCTGAGCGCATCATCGCCTCGGGTCAGGCCGACCTCGTCGGAATGGCGCGGGCCCTGATGGCCGAGCCGCAGTGGCTTACCAAGGCGAGAACCGGCCGAACCCGCGAGATGAGGCCGTGTATCGGGGTTAACGACTGCATCCACCGCTACACCGTCGACGGCCTCGGGTTCGGCTGCGGGGTCAACCCGGCCGCTGGCCGGGAGACGTCGCCGCCACCAGCGCTCACGACGTCGCCACTGTCGGTGCTGGTCGTGGGAGGTGGTCCCGGCGGCATGACCTTCGCCGGGCTCTGCGCCGAGCGCGGACACCGGGTCACGCTCTGGGAGCAGCGTGCGGTGCTCGGCGGAGCCCTGCAGGTGGCGGCGAACGCGGAGATCAACGCGCTGTTCCACACCTGGATCGACTACCAGAGCGATCGGCTCGGCGACCTCGGCGTGACCGTCGAGCTCGGACGAACCGCTACGGCCGACTCGGTGCTCGCGCAGTCAGCCGACGTCGTCGTCGTCGCCAGCGGCGGCCGGGCCCGCCTGCCGGGGATCGTGGGCGAGGACCTCCCGCACGTCACGACCTTCGTGCAGGCGATGCTCGGGACCGCGACCCTTGGCCGGCGGATCGCGATGGTGGTCGAGGACGACTTCCTCGCCCCCCTGACCACGGCCGACCACCTCTCGTCCCTGGGCCACGAGGTCACGTTCATCCACCAGTCAGCGGGACCGGGACCGCTGGTGGGCAAGTACTCGTCGGGCGCGTGGTTCGCCAGGCTCGACGCGCAGGGGGTTCGCTACCAGCCGCAGGCCCGGGTGGTCGAGATCCGCAGCGACGGGCTCACGCTCGAGAACGTCTACAGCGGAAGGCGTTTCGAGATGTCCGACGTCGACTCGGTGGTGCTGGCCTGCGGAGGCACCGGCGTCGATGAGGTCTACGTCGCGCTGCAAGGCCGACATCCCAGGCTGCACATTCTGGGCGACGCCTTCGCCCCGCGGCGGCTCACGTTCGCGACCCGTCAGGCGTACGAGCTGTCGGCGCTCATTGAGTGAAACCCTGACTGAAACCCTGGCTGAGGCCCACGACCCAACCCGTCCGGCTCCGCACGGCGAACGCTTGCGGGGCAAGTCCAGCACGGAGAGGCTGACGACATGACGCTCAACACGGTCGACCCGTTCGCGCCGTCATTTCAGCACGACCCGTTCCCGGTGTACGCCTCGCTGCGCGCGACCGCTCCGGTGTACCACCTGCCCGAGCAGGGCTGGTACATGGTGACCTCAATGGAGCTCGTGCGCGAGGCGCTGCGTCAGCCGGACCTGTTCGCGAACTCTGTGAACAGCGGGCGGCGTACCGAACCACCCGCCGAGTTCGCCGCCGAGGTCGCTGCGATCCGCGCGCAGGGGTTTGCGTACGTCCCGGCCCTCGGCCTGAACGACGCACCGGGCCACACGCGCTACCGCCGGCTGGTCAACCGCGCGTTCACCCCCCGGGCCATCGCGTGGATGGAGCCGCTGGTCGCCGATGTTGCCGCGGAGCTCGCCAACGGGCTCGTCGACGGAACCACGACCGACATCATCGAGTCGGTGACCCGTCCGCTGCCGGTGTTCGCGATCCTGCGCATCCTGGGGCTCCCCGAGTCGCGGCGTGACGACCTCGTGCGGTGGTCGGACGCAGCGACCGCGAGCCTGGGTCGACGCCTGTCCGCCCCGGAGTGGCTCCAGGCCGAGCGCGACGGTCTGGACTTCCAGCTCGCCGTGTCCGCCGCTCTCGACGTGCGGCGCACGAGCCCACGCGAGGACCTCCTCTCGGCGCTCGTGTCGACGGAGGGCAGCGAGGCGCCGCTGAGCAACGGAGAGCTCGTTTGGCTTGTGCGCGAGCTGTTGGTCGCCGGCAACGAGACCACGACGCGCGCGCTGGCCGAGGCGGTGCTCCTGCTCGATGAAGAGCCTTCGGCCTGGCGCCGCATCCGCGCGGAGGAGGGACGAGCCGGCGACGTCGCCGAGGAGGCGATCCGGATGTCCAGCCCGGCCATCGGGATGTTCCGACGGGCCACCCGCGACACCGCTCTGGGCGGCGTCGACATCCCTGCGGAGTCGATCGTCTACCTCGTCTACGGCGCCGCCAACCGCGACCCTGCCGTGTTCGCCGACCCGGACGTGTTCGCCCCTGGCCGCAACAACGCCCGCGACCACGTGGCCTTCGGCCACGGCATCCATGTGTGCGTAGGTGCGGGCCTCGCTCGGCTCGAGGCCGCCGCCGCGCTGGCGGCGCTGGCCCGCGTCGTCGACCGCCTCGAGGTGGTCGACCGTGCGCGGACGACGTACGCACCGAGCTTCTCTCTGCGCGGGCTCGTTGAGCTGCCCGTGGTCGTGCACCGCAGGTTGGCGTGACCTCGGCGACGGAGGTCGTCACCGCCTTCATCCGCGCGATCGAAGCGCGCGACCTCGACCGAGCGCTGGCGATGGTGACCGACGACATCGTCTACGACAACCAGCCCCTTGGTCCCGTGACTGGACGAGATGAGGTTCGGCGCATCCTGTCCGGCGGGGTGAGCGCGGCAGCCGACCGGATTGAGTGGGTGGTGAGCCACCAAGTGGGGGAGGGCGACGTCGTCATGAACGAGCGCGTCGACCGGTTCCTCATCGACGGTGCCTGGCTCGAGATCCCGCTAGCCGGCCTGTTCGTGCTGCGGGCCGGCCGCATCGCCGTGTGGCGCGACTACTTCGACCTCGAAGGCTTCGGGCGCGCGCGACAGGCGGCTGGTCTCACCAGCCCGCCTGGTGGCGCCTGATCCTGCTCGGCGCCGGGTCAGGCCGGTTCGATGACGGTGACGGTGCCGGCGGCGCCGTCGACCTCGACGAGCGCGCCGTCACGGATGAGCGACGTCGCGTTCTCGACGCCGGCGACGCACGGGATCCCGAGCTCGCGGCTCACGATCATCGCGTGGCTGATCATGGCGCCGACGCCGACCACCACCGCCGAAGACACCATGAACAACGGGGTCCACGACGGGTCGGTCTGCGCGGCGACTAGGACGTCGCCAGGCTGGAAGGCAGTGACGTTGCCGGGGTCAGTGACGACGCGGGCGCGGCCGCGCACCACCCCGGTCGAGGCCGGCTGCCCCTGGAGCACCGTCCCGGCTACCGCGCTGTCGACCCGCACCTGGATGCGCCTGGGGAGGCCGGCCATCGGGATCATCGGCTGGTCGCCGGAGACGAACAGCGGCAGGTCGAGCTCGAAGAGGTCGAGCCACTGCCGGTGACGCTCGGCCAGCACCTCGGTCATCGAGTGGGGGGCGAGCACGAGGGTGTCGAGCTCGTCGTCGAGCGCCATGAACAGGTGCAGCGGGTCGTGCAGGGCGCCGTCGGCGACCAGCCGCCGCGCTAGCTCGCGCAGTGCGACCCGGGCCTCGTTCAGGACGACGATGCAGTTGCTCTTGCCGCGCTCGCGCCAGCCGCTGAACCGCCGGGCTGCGGCCAGACCTGCGTGCAGGGTGCCCAGCGCATCGTCGTTGCCGGCGAGCGCGGCTTCGGCGCGTGCGAGGGCGTCGTCGGCCACCTTCTGCTGGGCGTCGCGGCGAATCGCCGGTGATGCCTCGTCGTCGAGCAGGCGTAGGCGGTCCACGAGGGCGAGAGCCAGCTCGGGCCGGGTCTCCCACGAGTCGGCGCCGAGGTCCCACTCGCTCGGCCCGCGATAGCCGTAGTTGTGAAGGAACTCGGCGAGTCCGGCCGCGAACGGGGGGTGTGCCGACACGCGGGCGAGCAGACCCTCAGCGCCGGCGTCGAACGCTGCGTTGAGGGCAGCGTCGGAGCGCACCATGCGCCCGAGGTCCCACAGAGCCCAGGACGGCGCGGCAGAGTCGACGTCGCCGGCCGGGCCGATGATCTCAACGAGCGAGACGCCCTCGATCCCGTCGACGACGGAGGCGACGATGGCCGGTGGAAGCGCGGCCTGCGCACCGGCGATCAGCTCGCCGCGCCACATCAGCCGCTCGATGGGCATCATCGAGCGGGCCCTGGCCACGAGCATCCCGGGGCTCGCGGTGGCGAGGTCGGGGCGCTGCTCGCGCAGCGCCTGACCGGTGACCCGGTCCTCCTCGAGGTCGGCGAACTCGGTCGTCGTCATCGTCCACGCGGCGCGCGCGGTGAGCGTCGCCGTCGCCTCGGGGTCGGCGTCCTGCTGGCGCTCAGTGTGCGGCGGAGCGTCGGGGTGGCTGCCGAAGAACGCCGCGTCGATCGCCTGCCACCCCAGGCCGGCACGGATGCCGTTGAGCCGAGCCATGGTGACGTTGACGTAGAGGTGGCCGTAGAAGAAGCCACCGGCCGGCCACACGTCGTCGCCCGCGGCCTCGTCCAGCGTGACCGCGCCCATCTCGTGGTACGCCAGGGAGAAGCCGGGCAGGATGTGCGGGATCCAGGCCAGGCTCGCACCGAGCGGGGTGATCGGGTCCGGAAGCACGTCGTTGGCGTTGAACCGGGTGTAGACGGGGAGCCGTCGGCTCGGCTCGGTGTCGATGAGCCAGCGCTCGGTCGTCACGCATCCTCCGGATGTGGTTGGTGCACCTCGGCCGCTGGGTTACCAGTGGGCCGTACCACCGTCGATGCTCAGCGACGCCCCGGTGATGCCGGCGCCAGCAGGTGAAGCGAGGAGCAGCGCGACCGCAGCAACTTCTTCGACGGTGACGGGGCGCTTGATCGCGGCGCTCTGGGTGTAGAGGGACGCAAGGGCGTCGAGGTCAGCCAGCCCGATGTTGGCCACAGTGGCGGGCCCGGTCTCGTAGAACATGTCCGTCATCACCAGGCCGGGGCAGATTGAGTTGACGGTGATGCCCTCGGTGCCGACCTCGTTGGCGCACGACTTCGCCAGGCCGATGATCGCGTGCTTGTTGGCGGCGTAGCCGGGGATGCCCGGGGTGCCTCGCTTGCCCTCGACCGACGACATGCAGATGATGCGCCCGGACTTCTGCGGCAGCATGTGCTGCAGCGAGGCCCGCATGCCCCAGAACGTGCTGTTCAGGTTGAGGTTCAGCTCGTACATCCACTCCTCGTCGGTCATGAGCGAGACGGGGTTGGTCTCCTTGACGCCGCCGGCGTTGAGGACCGCGATGTCGATCTTGCCGAAGTGGGCGACCGTGCCGTTGATGACGTTTTCGACGTCGGCCTGGACTCCCGCGTTTCCCGCGATGAAGTGGACCCGGTCGCCGACACCCGCCGCGGTCATCTCGTCGATGGCGGTCTGGCCCTTCTCCGCGCTGCGGCCGTTGACCACGACCGAGGCGCCTTCGGCGAGGTAGATCTCCGCGATCGCGCGTCCGATGCTTCGCGTGCCGGCCGTGATGGCGGCGACCTTGCCGTCGAGCAGACCCATACTCACTCCTCAAGGTGGCGCCCCGGACACGGGGCGCAGCAGTCAGGACCGGTTCCGGAGCGCGCGTACTGCCGAGTGACGGCGGACGGTTACTCCAGGTTGATTACAGTTAGTGGGCATACCGTAGGACCGGCCAGGCCAACTGTCCAGGGTTCCGGGCAGGGAGTCGGTATCACGGTGCGCGGCTGTCGCGCGGCTCAGGCGTCCGGCGCTGCCGAGGGCGCCGCCGCCCACATCTTGCTGCTGTCGAAGCCAACCCGCTTCCACGGAACCAGCTCGATCACGACACGCCCAGGCGACCGCAAGTGCTCGCCGAACGACGCGGCTGCAGCGGGGCTGTCCGGCCGCATGGCGCGGGAGAACTCGGGGACGAACCACTCCAGCGTCTCCTCGTCCGTGTGCAGCACCGCCGTACCCTTGTAGGTGACCGACTGACGCGCCGCCACGCTGGATCCCTTGCTGGAGACGGCTATGCTGACCCGGGGGTCGAGCCGCATCGCTGCGATGCGCGGCCGCATCTCGGTGGCTGTCAGCCAGAAGCGGCCGTCGCGGAAGATGAAGTTGACGATCACGCCCATGGGATGGCCGTCCTTGCCGAGCCAGATCATCGTGCACTCGGTCTGCGCCTCGAGCAGCGCCGCCTCGTCGTCGCTCTCAAGGGTGTAGGCGCGGACGTCTTCGAAGTTTCGGGCGGAGTCTGGTGACGGGTCGGGGCTCATGGACTGTCCTCTCGCGCCGGGCGGTCCGGCCGGGGGTGGTGGACGGGTACGGACAAAGTCAGTCGGGCAGCAGTCTTGCGGTTCCTGTGCTCTGACTCTAGTTTCCCCAGTGCCGGCGGACGAGCCCGTCGCCCGAGGAAGGACGGTCGAGATGGACCGATGGATCACTGACACCCCCACGACCGAGCGCTTCCCGCTCTACACGCGCGCCAACGCGGACGAGGTCGGTCCCGAGCCGTACTCGCCGCTGGGCTGGACGCTCACCTGGGAGCAGGGGGCCGTACCAGGCGTGGCCGACGGCTGGTGCTCGCTGGGGGGTTTTCTCGCCGAGGAGTTCCGCTGGCCCGTGCCTGAGACCTTCGGCAACTGGGGCGGCTACTTCTACAACCAGGTATCAGTCGGCCGCGTCTTCGGTGCGCGCGCACCGGGCGCGACGCCCGACATCATTGACGAGTCCTTCTTCGGCAAGCACTCGACGGTGCCGGCCTACGTCGCCGACCCGCGCGACGAGTCGCAGGAGCGCACGGCCGCAATCGGCGCCGTCTTCGGCGAGGTGCTCGCGGCGACCGCCCAGCCGCAGAACCTCACCGACTTCGTCGAACAGGTGCGTAGGTGGCGCGACGAGCGCCCCGACTTCGGGTCGCTCGACGACGATGAGCTCGTTGCCTACGGCCGCACGGCCAACTTCCGGCTGCGACCGACCTGGGACATCTACGCGGTGATCACCCTGGGCGCTACCGTCGGCCCAGGCGTGGTGGCGGCCGTCGCTGGCGGGCTCGGCCGACCGGAGGCGGCGCTCGTGGTGTTCACCGGCATCGGCGGCGTCGAGAGCGCCGGCACCGCTTGGCGGGTCTGGGAGCTCTCCCGACGGGTACGTGGGTCGGCCACGCTGCGCGCGGAGTTTGACGCCGGGGTTGAGGGTCTTGGCGAGCGTCTGCGCCGATCTGGCGAACCCGAAGCTCGGGCGTTCCTCGAGCTGTTCGAGTTGCTGCTCGAGACCGACGGGCACCGCGGGCCCAACGAGTGGGACATCATGAGCGACAGCTGGCTGCTGCGTCCGGACCTGCCGCTGCGCATGATCGACCGGGTGCGGGCCCAGACTGACGACCAGAGCCCCGCCCTGCGCGCCGCAGAGCACGTGGCGCACCGCGAGCAGGTGATCGCCGAGCTGACCGAGGCGGTGTCCGGTGAGCCCGAGACTGCAGCGTTGCTGGCGATGGGGTTGCGCTCGGGTCAGGTCTACTACCAAGGCCGGGAGATGATCAAGGACAACTCGGTGCGCGTGATGCTCGAGGCCAAGCTGCCCTTCGTCGAGCTCGGGCGCCGCCTGCACGAGCGCGGCGTGATCGCCGATCCCAAGCACGTGTTCCTCCTGCTTGACACCGAGCTCGACCAGGTGCTGGCTGCGCCCGAGGGCTGGTCGGACACGCTCGCCCAGCGAGCTGCCGACTTCGCCTCGCTGTCGCTGCGCGTGCCGCCCTACGTCGTGGGCCACGGCATGGAGATTCCGCCGATCTCGCAGTGGCCGCTGCGCGCCGACCAAGGTGGGGTCGCAGCCGCGGTGGCGGGCGACGTCCTGACCGGCACCGGGGTCTCGCCCGGCACCGCGCGCGGTCGGGCCCGGGTCTGCTTCGACCTCTCGGAGATCGACGTGCTGGAGCCCGGCGACATCTTGGTCTGCTCGACGACCGACCCCTCGTGGGTGCCGTTGTTCATGATCGCCGGCGGGGTGGTGTGTGACGTCGGTGCCCCGGGCAGCCACGCCGCCATCGTCAGCCGTGAAATCGGCGTGCCTTGCGTCGTCTCCGTCACCGACGCCCGTCGGCGGATCCAGCCGGGCAGTCTCGTCGAGATCGACGGAGCAACCGGCACGGTGACTGTGCTGGCGGGCTAGCCGGCGTCAGCTCCGGGGAAGGGAAGCACCGTGCCGAGGTCCAGCGGTCCGCGGTAGAGCAGGTGCAGCACTCGCTCGGTGAAAACCCACCGTCCGTCGACCTTGGCGAACTTGTCGGCATAGTGCCCGAGGTGCAGCGCGCCGGAGCCGGCTAGCCGCCGGTTGAGCTCCAGGATGTAGGTGCCCGAGCTCGCCGTGCCCGCCGAGTCGTCCAGGTCGACCAGGCATCCGGTCACGACCTGCGAGACCCAGGGATACCGGCTGACGGCGTCCCGCCACAGGGTCACCGTCGCGTCCCGACCGACCGCCGTGCGCCCGCCGGTCAGCTCCCAGCGACAGTCGGCGGCCCAGGTCGCGGCCCAGGCTTCCTCGTCGCGACGGCATACCGCGTCGGCGTAGTCGGCGACGACTCGCTGGATCGCGAGCACGTCTTCGGCGCTCATGCCCCGCTCGCGGCCAGCCGCTCCTGGGCGAGACGAACGCGCTCGAGCAGTCGCGGTCGGAACCCCGGCCCCACGAGTTCGATCCACATGCCGTCGGCAGCCTTGTGGTAGGTGAACCGGGGAACGTCTGACGCGTCCGCCACCAGAGCGCGCAGGCCTGACGCCTCGAGCCGGTCACGTGCCTCGACGATGTCGTCGACCCAGTACCCCGTGTGGTTGAGACCGAACTCGGCACTGCCCCAAACGTCGTGTGACGAATCCTCGATGAGCTCGAGGTAGGGGGGACCCTCGACCGAGTAGCAGGCGCGGATCGAGGTCTGCCGGCGGTCTCCGTTGACGATGACGTCGAGGTGCGACGCGCTGACCTCGGTCCACCTGAAACCGAAGGATGCGGCGTAGGTCTCGAGCGCCTCCTCCATGTTCGGTACGACGATCCCGACGTGGTACATGTCGAGGCCACGAGCCGCGTTGCCGAAGATGGTCATGGTGGCTCCTAGTGGGCGACCTCGCCGCCGTCGACGACGAGGTTGGTACCCGTGATGAAGCTGGCGTCGTCCGAGAGGAGGAACACGATCGCGGCGGCAAGCTCGTCGGCCTTGGCGGTGCGCTTTTGCATGTTCGCCTGGCCGAAGACCGCGCCCCCCGCAACGGCGTTTCCCTCGCCGCGCGTGAGCATGATGGGCATCGTCATGCCGGTCTCGGTGCGGCCTGGCGACACCGCGTTGACCCGGATCCGTGGGGCGACCTCGAGCGAGAGCTGGGTGGTGAACCCCAGAACGGCGGCCTTGGCGGCGCCGTAGGCGACGTTGGTGCGCTGGGCGAGCAGCGCCGCCACCGAAGCCACGTTGACGATCGAGCCGCCGTCGCGCTCCTGCAGGTGCCCGATGGCGTGCTTGCATACCAGGAACGGGCCGCCCACGTGGACCGCCATCATCCGATTCCACCGCTCGAGGGAGTACTCGGTCACCAGTCCGAAGTCGGTGTGCCCGCCGGCGTTGAGCACACAGTCGATCCCGCCGAGCTGGGCCACCGCCGTGTCGATCGCGCGCTGTACAGCCTCCTCGTCCGAGACGTCGGCGCCGATGCCGACTGCGCCGGGAATCTCCGCGGCGACGGCGGCGGCTCGCGCAGGGTCGAGGTCGATGAGAGCCACCCGGCCGCCCTCGGCCGTGAAACGCTCGGCAGTCGCCCGTGCGATGCCGGAAGCTCCGCCGGTGGCCACGAGGACCTTGTCTGTGAAGCGCATTGCACACCATCCGGTCGCGTGCGTCGGGTCAGGGGCGACGAGCCCGAGGAGCCGCGCGCCGCTGCGCATCCCCGGGCCCCTCAGAGACGATCTAGGGCACGACTACGGCGCGACCGCGCACCTCGTTGTGGTGCAGTTTCTGGTAGGCGGCCAACGAGTCGGCCAGCGAGAACCGCTCGTAGATGGGACGAATCTTGCCCACGGCGGCCAGGGCCATGACCTCGGCGAGCTCGCTGCGCGTGCCCCACATGGTCGAGCGCACGTTCAGCTCGTACGGCGCGGTGTAGATGCCCACGCCGTAGGTGCCGCCCGCCGCGCCCACGATGGTGAGGTCGCCCCGGATCCGGCTCAGCGCGACGCCGAGAGCGATCGTCTGGTCGACCCCGACGAAGTCGATGACGACGTCGGCCGGCCCGCCGATGGTGTCCTTCACCTGGGTCGCGACGTCATCCCCACTGGACAGGACGGCGTGGTGCGCACCGCACTCAGTGGCGAGCTCCAGAGCTTCGGGGCGCGTGTCCAGAGCGGTGATGGTGGCGCCGGTGAGCGCAGCGAGGACCTGGATCCCCATGTGCCCAAGGCCGCCTACGCCGATCGTCACGACGTTGGTGCCAGGCGTCAGCTTGGGGAGTGACAATGATACGGCGTGATACGGCGTGAGCCCGGCATCCGTCAGCGGGGAGGCGTCGACGAGGTCGAGGGCGTCGGGAACCCTGACGAGGAACCGTGCGTCGGGCACGAGCATGTACTCCGCCATGCCACCGTCGAGGCCGATGCCGCCGCCGATCGCGCTGTTGGGCGCGTGGAACGGGTTGGCGCAGTAGTTATCGTCGCCCTCGACGCACGCGGCACAGTGCCCGCATCCCCAGGGCCCGTGAACGGCCACCCGGTCGCCCACCTTCCAGCCTTGGACACCGGCTCCGACCTCGCTGATCACGCCTGTGTTCTCGTGCCCGAGAGTCATCGGCGGTCCCCACGGGAACATGCCGGCCGGGTAGTCGTACATGATGTGCAGGTCGGAGTGGCAGGCGCCCGCGGCGGCTACGGCCAAGACCACCTGACCCGGTCCGGCGACGGGCATCGGAGCGTCGTCGACGACGACGGGGTCGGACTGCCACTGCATCAGGCGCAGAGCGCGCATCGCACAACCTCGGGACCTCGGGGACGGATCCGCTGACTATCCCGTCGGGACCACAGCGGGTCAAGGCCCTGGCCGAACTTGGAATCAAGAAAGTGATCGAGTCCAGTAACCAACGACCGAGCAGCGGGGGCGCTCAGGCGGATTCCGGGATCAGTCCGCGGGCCAGCGCCGCGGCAGCGCTACGGAACCTCACCGGTCCGAGACCGCGGTAGGACTCGTCCATCTGCAGCCGCGAGCGAGCTGACACCTCGAGCAAGATTACGAGCGCGACACCCACGACGCCGCTCTCCGCGGTGGTCCCGGACGGCCAGGCGCGGCGAACGGCGTCGATCGCCAGGGCGTAGAGGTCGTTGCGCGTCTGGCGTCGGGTCTCCTCCGCCTTCTCGGTGGCCGCGACCGACGTGACGAAGAAGACCGTCGCCGGTCGCTCATGCTCGTCGAGCCAGGACACCATGGAGGACACCAGGTCTGGGATGTCGTCGATCGCCTCGACCTTCTCCAGACGCGTGCTCAGCTCATCGACCCATTCGGCTGCGAAGCCCGCGACGATCTCGTTGAGGAGGTCGTCCTTGCTTGGGAAGTGGTAGTAGAACGCGGCCTGCGTCATGCCGGCCTGGGCGGCGATGTCGCCGACGGAAATCGCATCCGGAAGCTGCACGGACAAGAGCTCGATCGCTGCTCGGACGATCTCCGGGCGGCGGGACGGCCGGTTGGCCGGACGCGGCCGCTTCTGCTCCATACTGTGCAGCATGGCATCTCGACGATCCCCGCGAAACTCAGCACCGGCGACGGAAGGTGGTCGAGTCCCGGCTCACCGGCCCTCACGCCGTGCAGAGATAGTCGAAGCCGCGATCCGTGTCTTCGCCGAGTCCCCCCTGTCCGAGGTGACCGTCGAGCAGATAGCTGCGGAGTGCGGAGTGGCCGTCACCGCGGTCTACTACCACTTCAGCAGCAAGGAGGAACTCTTCGACGAAGCCTTCCGGACTTGTCTGAAGAACGTCAGCGAGACCATCGACGCGGAGCGCTCGCGTGCACAGCAGCTCGACAGCGAGGCCTTGCGAGAGGTCATCTACGCGTCGTGGGCCTGGTTTCGCACGCACCCGGTCGAGGCCCGCTTCTTCACCCTCCACTCGGGGGGTGCTACGCCGGAGTCCAGGCGCGCCTTCGACGAGTGGCAGGAGTTTCACGCCCGCCGAGCCTTCGACTACCTGCCGGAGGACGAGCGGCCGTCGATGACCTCGCGCAAGGGCCGAGAGCTGTACGCCGCCCGCCTGCTCGCGTTCCACTTTCTCAACCGGCTGCTCAACGGAGCCCAGACCGCATGGCTCGACGGTCCGCTGGCCAAGCTACCGGTGAGCAAGCTGGAGGACGCGCTCGCCGACGTCCTGCTCCCAGTGATGGTCGGGCCGATCGAGATCAACACCCGTCCCGGGCGCTGATTCCGGCTCGTCACCCCGCCTCTTCGGGCGGCTCCCGCAGATCGATCACGCGGGTGCGAGCCAGGCCGGCCCAGCCCGGTGGTCGCGGGCGAGCTCGGCCCGCGCGAGCGAGCGCAGGTGCACCTCGTCCGGCCCGTCGAAGATCCGCATCGCGCGGTGCCAGCCGTACATCCTGGCCAGCGGGACGTCGTCGCTGACGCCTAGCCCGCCGTGGACCTGGATGGCGCGGTCGATGACCCGAGTGGCCATCGCGGGCGCCGCCAGCTTGATCGCGGCGATCTCGGAGGCTGCGCCCTTGGCGCCCTTGGCGTCCATCAGCCACGCGGCCTTGAGCGTGAGGAGGCGGGTCTGCTCGATCTCAAGCCGTGACCGCGCGATCGCCTGGTGTACGAGCCCTTGTTCCGAGAGCGGCCGGCCGAAGGCGATGCGCGTCGAGGCTCGCTCCACCATCATCGACAGGGCCCGCTCCGCTGCACCGATTGCGCGCATGCAGTGGTGGATGCGTCCGGGGCCGAGGCGGCCCTGGGCGATGGTGAACCCGTCGCCTTCGGCCCCCAACAAGTTGCTCGCGGGGACCCGGACGTCGGTGAAGGTGATCTCGGCGTGGCCGTGTTGGTCCTGGCGTCCGAAGACCGGAAGCGACCTCAGGATCTGAACGCCGGGGGTGTTTGTGGGCACGAGAACCATCGACTGTTGGCGGTGCTTGGGACCGTCGCGGTCGGTCTTGCCCATGACGATGAGCAGCGAGCAGCGCGGGTCGTTGGCCCCACTGGCCCACCACTTGTGGCCGTTGATCACGTAGTCGTCTCCGTCGCGCGTGATGAGGCACTGGATGTTCGTCGCGTCGCTGGACGCGACGGCTGGTTCGGTCATCGCGAACGCGGAGCGGAACCGCCCGTCGAGCAGGGGCGCCAGCCAGGCCGCCTTCTGGTCGTCGTTGCCGAAGAGGTGGAGGGTCTCCATGTTGCCGCTGTCGGGGGCCTGACAGTTGATTGCCTCGGGCAGGATGTCCATCGACCAGCCGGAGATCTCCGCGAGGGCGGCGTACTCCACCTGCCGCAGCCCGGAGACCGAGGGCAGGAAGAGGTTCCATAGCCCACGCTCGCGCGCCTGGTCCTTCAGCCGCTCCACCACCGGCGGGACCGTGTGGTCGTCCGCGCCGGCGGCCGCGCGGTAGGCGTCGTACTCAGCCTCGGCGGGCAGGACCCGGTCGGTGAGGAAGGTCCACAGCTCTCGGCCTAGCTCGTGGACGCGTGCGCTCGGTTCGAAGTCCATGGTCCGCTCCCGGTGACGAATGTGTTTCTTGACTCTCACTCTACAAAGCAGCACCATCATCGGTCTGAGGGGTGCGCTTCGCGGTTTCCCCTTTCGCACCAGTGCACCGCACGGGCACCACCGCAAGGTCAGGACAGCTGTCGACGCCCCGGCGGGCGCGCCGGCTCCGGACACGAGTGAAGGGATCGGCTGTGGATCACGGGGCCGTCACGACCGCACAGGATCTGTCGTCCGAGGCACGCGCCGGCCTCACCGAACTCGTCATCCGTGGCATGGCGCGAGGTGACCTTGACCCGGCACTCGCACCAGCGGTCCAGGCCGGCCTGGTGCTGGCGAAGGGACCGATTATCATGCCGACGCCCACTGGCACCGCGCTGGTGGGCATGTGGCTCCGGCTGGCCGACGACGCCCCCGAGCGCGAGCGCATCACCCGCACGTTTCACGCGTTCCTGCCGGTCAACCGGCGCCTTCGCGAGCTGTGCACCGCGTGGCAGGTGCGTCCCGACGGCTCGGTCAACGACCACGGCGACACCGGCTACGACGCCGACGTCCGCGACCGGCTCGACGACATTCACGACAGCGTCAGCCCGCTCCTCGGCCGTTTCGCCCAGGACCTGCCGCGCACGGCGCCCTACCGCGCACGTTTGGAAGCGGCCCTCGTCAAGCTCGACGACGGTGACAACACCTGGTTCGCCTCTCCCCTCCTCGACAGCTACCACACTGTGTGGATGCACCTGCACCAGGACCTGATCCTCGCTTTGGGACTCACTCGCGCTGAGGACGAAGCTCTTGAGGAGCGTCTGGTCGCCGGGCCTGCCGAGTGACCGTGGTCGAGTTCGAGGTCCCCGTCGACGACGTCGGTCTCGTCCCGTTCGGCAAGGGCACCGAGCGCGGCCTCGACGAGCGGACGCTCGGGACCCGCGGCACCCAGCTCGAGCTGCTCGCCGGGCTCGGGCTTCCCGTACCCGCCGGCCTCACCGTGCCCGTTCCGAGCGTGCCCGGCCTGGTGGGTGGCCTTCGCGCCCAGGCGGCCCTCCACCTCGTCGAGCTGCTCGCCGGGTCGTCCATCGGATCCCTCAACGACCGCGGGGGGCTGTTGCTGCTGCGGGTGAGCGCGAGCGCCCCGGTCGAGTCGGCCGGGCTCCCGCCTGAGCTCACCGGTCTCGGACTCGACCTCTCGGCGCTGCCCGCAGAGTTCGGCCCGCAGATAGACGCCGACCTCCATCACGTGTGGTGCCAGACCGCCGCCTTCATTGCCGAGCACGCGCTCGACGTCCCCGGCGACCTCGTCTCCGGACTCACCCTCGATCACGCCGACGCACGCGACCGGATCCAGCCGCTTCTGGAGCTGTGCGCGACCTCGGGCAGCAGGCCGTGGCCGACCGACCCAGCCGAGCAGCTCAGCCTGGCGGCCGTCGCGCTGGCCCGCCGCTGGGCCTCGCCCCGCGCCGCCCGCGCCCGCCGTTCGCAGTCGCTGCCGGACGACCTTCCCCTCGCCTTCCACCTTGAGGCGGTCCTGGCCACCGCGCACCACTCGTCCGGCTACGGCTCGGCGATGTCGCGCGAGCTCGAGAGCGGCATGTTCACGCCGACCGGCACCTTCTGCCGAGGCATCCGCGGCGCTGACGACATCGGTCGCACCCAGCGCCCACTCGACGAGCTGCCTGGGGGCACGGCGCTGCTGACCGGGGTGCTCGCCGAGCTCGAGGCCCGGCTCCAGAACGTCGTGTCGGTCACGTTTGATTTCAACGCCGACCACGTCGCACTCGTTGGGGTGCACCAGCTGCGTCGTGCCCCGGCCCGGGCCACGACGAGCCTCGCGGTCGACCTTGCCATGCGTGGCGTGATGTCGGAGGCAGACGCCGTGCGCGCGGTCCGTCCGGCGCACGTCCTCGACCTCATGTACCCACGCCCTCGGCTCACGGGCAACGAGACCGTCCTGGTCACCGGGCTCCCTGCGTCGCCCGGCGCCGCTGTCGGACGGATCGCGCTGACCAGTGACGACGCCGTCGATCTCGCCGACGAGGGTTTCCCGGTCGTGCTCCTGGCCGCCGAGACCAGCCCGAGCGACCTGTCGGGCATGGTGGCCGCCGCCGCGATCGTGACCTCCACTGGCGGAACCGCCTCGCACGCTGCAGTCGTCGCTCGCGGGATGGGTCGCCCAGCGGTCTGCGGCGCGGGCGCCCTGCGCTTCGACCTCGCGGCCGGAACCGTGACCTCCGGCGACGTCACCCTTCGGGCTGGCGACACCGTGTCGGTCGACGGCGACGCTGGACGGGTCTTCGTCGGGGCGATCGACCTTGAGGTGCCGGACCCGTCCCTCGCGCTCACGACCGTGCTGTTGTGGGCCGACGACGTGCGGCGCCTCGGTGTCCGGGCCAACGCCGACAATGCCGCCGACGCAGCGACGGCGATCGGCCTGGGGGCCCACGGCATCGGGTTGTGCCGCACCGAGCACCAGTTCCTCGGGGACCGGCTGGCCCTCATCCGCCGGGTGATCCTCGCCCACGACGCTGACTCGGAGGCGAAGGCACTGGCCGGGCTTGCCGACGCGCAGCGGACCGACTTCCGCGACCTGCTCCGCGCGGTCGGAGACCGCCCGATCACGGTCCGACTTCTCGATGCACCCATGCACGAGTTCTTGCCAGCCACGGCCGCCGAGGCCGAGGACGAGAACCAGGCCAAGCTCGTCGAGCACATGCACGAGTCGAACCCGATGCTGGGGGTACGCGGCGTCCGCCTGGCTCTGCTGCACGAGGGCCTCTACCCAGCGCAGGTCGAAGCCTTGTTCACGGCGTGGGCCGACGTCGCCCACGAGGGCATTCGCCCCCAGCTCGAGGTGATGGTGCCGCTCGTCTCGATGCCCGACGAGCTGGTGATGACCTTGCGCACGATGCGCCGGGTCAACCAGGAGGTCGCGACGCGCACCGGCACGCTCGTTCCCTTTAAGATCGGCACCATGGTCGAGACGCCCCGCGCGGCACTTCTGGCCGACAAGCTGGCGCACTACGCGGAGTTCCTGTCCTTCGGCACCAACGACCTCACGCAGATGACCTACGGGTTCTCGCGTGACGACGTGGAGCGTCGCCTCCTCGCGTCCTACCTCGAGCGGGGCCTGCTCGCGGTCAGCCCGTTCACCGAGCTTGACGAGCTAGGCGTCGGCGCGCTCATGGAGATTGCGGTCGAGAAGGCCCGGGCGGTCCGCCCGGACATCAAGCTCGGGATCTGCGGGGAGCACGGCGGGGATCCCGTCTCGATCGCGTTCGTCGAGAAGCTGCAGCTCGACTACGTATCGTGCTCGCCGCACCGGGTGCCGATCGCCCGGCTTGCGGCTGCGCACGCGCGCCTCGGTGAACGGCCCACGACCTGATCGACATGTGGGGCGCCGCGCGGCCGCGCGCGTTCGAGCCACGCAACCGCACACGGTGACAAGAAAGTTATCGCCGCAAGGCATGGACATCCAGCGCTACAAGACTACATTTGCCTCCACAGTAACTGTGCGTCGTATTGGGAAACTACGTCCCACGCGCCAGCGGAGAGCCTTAAGCACCAAGTACCCCGCACCGCTCGAGCCCGCACCGCAGGAGACCGCACCGCAGGAGACAGGATGACGCCGACTCTCACCGTGAATGGCATCACCAAGACGTTCGGTGGTCAGCTCGCGCTGGACGACGTCAGTTTGACCATCGAGCCCGGCGAGATCCGGGCGCTCGTCGGTCAGAACGGTTGTGGCAAGTCCACGCTGATCAAGATCCTGGCCGGCTTCCACGAGCCCGACGCAGGCTTCGCCGAGGTCGCCGGCGTGCCGCTCACGCTGGGCAACGGGCCGGCGAGCGAGGCTGCGGGCCTCCGGTTCGTCCACCAGGACTTGGGCTTGGTCGGCAATCTCGACACCGTCGACAACCTCGCGCTCGGCATGGGCTATCCGTCGTACAAGGGCGCGATCAGGTGGTCGGTCGAGCGCAAACGCGCCAAGGAAGCGATCAAGGACCTCGGCTACGACTTCGACGTGATGCGGCCCGTCGGCGGCCTGCAGATCAGCGAGCGCACCGCCGTGGCGATCGCTCGGGCGCTGTCTACTTCGGGCGCCGAGCCCCACCTCCTCATCCTCGACGAACCCACTGCCAACCTTCCGGCCACCGAGGCGCAGCGGCTGTACAAGCTGATCCACCGGGTGAGCGAGCGAGGGCTGGCCGTCCTGTTCGTCTCCCACCACTTCGACGAGGTCTTCGAGCTGGCCCAGACGGTCACCGTCCTGCGTGACGGCCGGCACATCGTGACTCGGCCCGTCGACGGCCTCACGGAGCCTGCCCTAGTGGAACTCGTCATCGGCCGGACCTTGGACGAGTTCCATCATGACGTGGGGGCGGTCGAGCAGGGACCGGTCGTGCTGGAAGCGAAGGGCCTGCGCGGCGAGACGATCCGCGGCCTGGACTTCAAGGTTCACACCGGCGAGATCGTCGGCGTTGCTGGGATCACCGGCTCCGGCCGCGAGGAGCTCGCGGGGATGGTGTTCGGCGGCCTGTGGCGCGAGGGCGAGATCACCATGATGGGCAAGCACCTGAGCCGCCAACGTCCGGACGTGTCCATGGCGATGGGGATGGGGCTCGTACCCGCAGAGCGCCACGCCAACGCCGCCTTCATGGCATCGACCCTGCGCGAGAACGTCACTCTCGTCGACCCCGGGCGCCACATGCGCGGGTGGGTGCTGCGCCAGCGCAGTGAGCGGGCCGACGTCTCGGCGTGGCTCGACAAGCTCGACGTCCGCCCTTCCAACACCGAGTTCGGCATGGCCCAGCTCTCCGGCGGCAACCAGCAGAAGGTCGTTATGGCCCGGTGGCTGCGCAAGGAGCCCAAGCTGTTCATCCTCGACGAGCCCACCCAGGGCGTCGACGTCGGGGCGAAAGCAGACATCCACCGCCTCATCGACGAGGCGGCGGCGCTCGGCACCGGTGTCCTGGTCACCTCGACGGACCACGAGGAGCTCGTCCGCCTCTGTCACCGGGTCCTCGTTCTGCGCAACGGTCGCGTGATTGACGAGATCCGCGGCGGCCGTCTCACCAGCGAAACCATCACCGCGGCGACCATCGGCCGCGCCCAGTCCACCGACGCGGCCTGACCGCCCCGACCCCAACCGCTACCAGGAGTTTCGATGACAGTGAACGACCAGGCAGCCGGCTCGGTCGCCCCTGCGACGGAGCCGTCGCCGCAGCCGGAAAAGCCCAAGTCGCACTTCTCGTTCGGGCTGGACCGCTTCAGCGGTCTTTACGTCTGGGCTGCCCTCATCCTCATCTTCGCGATCTGGGTTCCGTCGTTGTTCCTGACGGCGCAGAACGCCCGCATAGTCGCGGGGTCCGAAGCCATCACGGCGATCGTCGCTCTGGGCTTGATCGTGCCGGTGGCTGCCGGCTCCTTCGACCTGTCCATCGCCGGCACGCTGGGACTGTCGGTCTGCATCGTGATGTGGATGCAGGCCAACGGATACCCCTGGCCGCTCGGCATCGTCGTGAGCTTGATCGTCGGTGTCCTCGTCGGGCTGGTCAACTCCTTCGTCGTCGTCAAGCTCCGGGTCGACTCGTTCATCGCCACGCTGGGCATGAGCAGCATCCTGGTGGCTGCGGCGTACTGGGTCACCGACGGCCAGCAGATCGTGATCGGCATCTCGCCCCACTTCGTCGTGCTGGGGCAAAAGCTCGTGTTCGGCCTTCCGCTACCGGTGTTCTACATGATCGGCATCGCGATCATCCTGTGGTGGCTGCTCGAGTACACGCCCATCGGCCGCTACCTCTACGCCGTCGGTGGCAACCCGCAGGCAGCCAGGCTCGCCGGTGTCCGCGTCGACCGCATCACCACCGGTGCGTTCATGACGTCGGGGTTTGTGGCTGCGTTCGCCGGCGTCGTCTTAGCCGCCAAGCTCGGCTCGGCGAGTCCTGACGTCGGCACCAGCTACCTGCTGCCCGCCTTCTCCGCAGTGTTCCTGGGTGCCACCCAGATCAAGCCCGGCCGGGTGAACGTGCTCGGGACGCTGATCGCGATCTTCTTGCTCGCGACAGGTGTCAAGGGACTCCAGCTCGTGGGTACGCCTAGCTACGTCAAGGACCTCTTCAACGGCCTGGCGCTGATCATTGCCGTGGCCCTGGCGGCGCGCACCGCCCGGCGCCGCACCTGAGCCTGCGTCCGGTATCTCCGCGGCAGTGGCTCGCCAACCTTTACTTTCTATATAGCGTGACCATATAGTCGAACCGCTGGAGAGCCCGCCATTCGTCCTGCAGGAACCGATGCGCCGCCGGCGGGCGCACTAGTCGTCCCACTCGCACGACCAGCAAGGAGGCCCGCATGTCCGAGGCAGCAGTGCAGGACGCGGCCCTCGAGGTCGAGGCCGACGTCGTCCTCGACTTGCACCGCCGGATGGTGCGGATCCGGTTGTTCGAGGAGAACGCCGGCAAGCTGGCGGAGTCGGGCACCATGCCCGGCTTCCTCCATCTCTACGTCGGCCAGGAGGCTGTCGCCGCCGGCGTCATGTCCGTGCTGCGCGACGAGGACCAGATCACCTCGACGCACCGAGGGCACGGGCACGCGGTCGCCAAGGGCGCCGAGTTCCGCCCCATGTTCGCCGAGCTCTACGGCCGCACCACCGGCTACTGCATGGGCCGCGGCGGCAGCATGCACATCAACGACCTCTCGCGCGGGATGCTCGGCGCCAACGGGATCGTCGGCGCCGGCATCCCCATCGCGGTAGGCGCCGCGTTCGCGAGCAAGTACCGCGGCGAGGACACCGTGGCGGCCGCGTTCTTCGGCGACGGCGGCAGCAACATCGGGGCCTTCCACGAGGCGGCCAACATGGCTGCCGTCATGACGCTGCCCGTGCTGCTGGTGTGCGAGAACAACGGCTACGCCGAGTTCACCCCCCAGGCCGAGCACATGAAGATCGAGAACATCGACGACCGCGCGGCTTCGTACGGGATGCCCGGCGTCGTCGTCGACGGGATGGACGCCCTCGCGGTTCGGGCGGTGGCGCTCGAGGCCGTCGAGCGAGCCCGGGCCGGTGGTGGCCCGACCCTCATCGAGGCGAAGACCTACCGCTACTTCGACCACCAGGGCATCAAGGGGATGCGGATCGCCTACCGCTCGCCCGAGGAGGTCGAGGCGTGGAAGGAGCGCGACGCCATCAAGCTGATGGAAGCGGTCGGCGTCGCTCGTGGGTTCGCTACGGCCGAGTTCTTCGCGGGGGTGTGGGACGAGGTCCTCGCGGACGTTAAGGACGCCATCGAGTTCGCCGAAGCCAGTCCGCACCCCGACCCCGCCGACATCTTGCTCAACGTCTACACCGACTGACCGCCCGGCTGCCGGTCACCCCGCGCGCCACCATCGGAGAGGCACCCGGCATGTCCAGCCGAACGCTGACCTACGTCAAGGCCTTCAACGAAGGCATGCACCAGCTGATGGCGGAGGATCCCGACATCTTCCTCGCTGGTGAGGACGTCGCAGGATACGGCGGCGTGTTCCACATGTTCGACGGGCTGCTCGACGCCTTCGGTGCGCGGCGGGTGTTCGACACCCCCATCTCCGAGCAGGCCATCATCGGCCTGGGCACGGGTGCGGCGGCGCGCGGCCTGCGTCCGGTTGTCGACCTCATGTTCATGGACTTCCTAGGGGTCTGCATGGACCAGGTCGCCAACCAGGCCGCCAAGATGAAGTACATGTACGGCGGCACCGTGTCGGTGCCCCTCACCATCACGACCGCCGGCGGCGCCGGCCTGTCCTCGGCCGCGCAGCACAGCCAGAGCCTCGAGGCGTGGCTCGCGCACATTCCTGGCCTCAAGGTCGTCATGCCGGCGTCGGCCTACGACGCGAAGGGCCTCATCGTGTCGGCGGTGCGTGACAACAACCCCGTCGTCGTCGTGCTCAACAAGAAGCTCCTCGGCGCGAAGGGCGAGGTGCCCGAGGAGCTCTACTCGGTGCCCATCGGACAGGCCAACGTCGTCCGATCCGGGACTCACGTGACCGTAGTCGCCATCGGCCGCATGGTGCCGGAGTCGCTCAAGGCAGCCGACATCCTCGCCGAGGACGGCATCTCGCTGGAGGTCATCGACCCGCGCAGCGTGTCCCCGTTCGACACCGGCACTCTGGTGGCGTCCGTACGCCGGACCCACCGGGCTCTCGTGGTGCACGAGGCCGTGCAGTTCGGCGGCATCGGCGCGGAGATCACCGCACAGATCCAGGACGAGGCGTTCGACTACCTCGACGCCCCCATCCTGCGCATCGGCGCGCCGTACTCGCCGGTGCCGTTCTCCCCGGTGCTGGAGGCTGCCTACGTGCCGGACGCCGCTCGCATCGTCGAGGGCGTCCGTCGACTGGTGAAGCGGGGCTGACCGTGGCTGTCGAGGTCTTGCTGCCTAAGCTCGGACTCACGATGGAGGAGGGCACCGTCGATGAGTGGCTCGTCGGCGACGGCGACCCCATCACAGTCGGCACCCCCCTCCTGCGGCTGGCTACCGACAAGGTCGACGTCGAGGTCGAGGCCGAGGCGGAGGGGCTGTTCCACCGCGCCGTACCTGCCGGCACGACGCTGCCACCGGGAGCGGTGATCGGCTGGGTCTTGGAGGTCGGCGAGGCGCCGCCCGCCGCCGCCGAGGCCACCCAGGCTTCAGCACCGGATCTCGCGGTCGCGGAGGCGACCGCCCCGAGCACGCCCGACGCCGCGCAGGCTCCGGTCACACCGGTCGCGGGCGATGGGTTGGCAGCGCGCGGTCCGGGCGGCGGCGTGCTGTCGTCGCCCTACGCGCGGCGCAGAGCGGCCGACCTTGGTGTCGCCCTAACCGCCGTCTCTGGGACCGGCCCCGGCGGCCGCGTCGTCGCGGCCGACGTCGAAGAGCGCGCGGCCGCCCGAGGCGCAGCCGAAGGTGCCGCCCTCTCGCCGCTGGTCCGTCGTGACGCGGCCAAGCTCGACATTCCCCTCAGCTCTGTTCCCGGCTCTGGCCCGGGTGGGCGGATTACCCGCGACGACGTACGTAGCGCAGCGCGGCTGCTGCGGCGTCCCGACGAGGTCACCGTCATCCCACTCAAGGGCATGCGGGGTGCGATCGCGTCGCGGATGGTGGCCAGCCTGCACGAAATGGCCCAGCTCACCCACGGCTTCGAGGTGTCGATGGACGCCGTCGTGGCCGTACGCGCCGACCTCAAGCGAGACTGGCCCGAGATGGGTCTGGCCGTGCCGAGCCTGAACGACTTCGTCGTCCGGGCCGCAGCCCTCGCGCTGCGCGAGCACCCCGGTCTCAACGCGACGGTCGTGGGCGCGGAGATCCGGCTGCTGCCGGCCATCAACGTCGGCATGGCCGTTGCGGTACCCGGGGGGCTCGTGGTCCCGGTGATCCGCGACGCCGACCGGCTCAGCCTGCAGGAACTCTGCGGCGTCACTCGCACGCTGGCGTCCAAGGCCCGGGACGGCAACCTCTCGCTGCCGGAGCTGGAGGGCGGCAGTTTCGCGGTCACCTCCCTCGGAACCTACGGCGTGGACTTCTTCACCCCGGTCATCAACCCGGGCAACGTCGCCATCCTCGGCGTGGGTCGGCTGCGTGACGGGGTTCGGTGGACCGACGACGATCAGCCGCTGCGCACTCGGGTGCTCACTCTGAGCCTGACGTTCGACCACCGGGCCGTCGACGGCGCGCCCGCGGCCGAGTACCTGCAGACGGTGGCGCAGCTCCTCGCGCGGCCGATGGTCCTACTGCCCCAAGCATGAAATCCGCCGGCCTTGCCCGGCTGCGGCCGCAGGGGGACAGTTGGTCTTAGCACCGCCCGTTCAGAAGTTGTCTAGACTGCAGATCTGGCCCGGAGCGCCGTCCGGCGCATGGCACGAGGCTCAGGAGAGCGAGATGTCCAAGACGTCCATCAAGCACCCGCTGACGGGGTTCACGTACGAGGTGGACGCCACGGGACTGGTCCGGGTTTCGGACCCTGGGTCCGATCGCTACGGGTTGTTCGACAGCGACGCCGTGTGGGTCGAAGGAGACATTCGCGACGTCGACCTGCAGGTGATCGGCTGGATCGGCAGGACACCCGAGGCCAAGCGTCGCCTCGCCGATCACAACCCCGGCTGAGCCGCCGACGGGTCCACGACCGGGACCGACCGCGGTCCTTACCGAAGCCAAATCCCAGACCAGCGCAGACGAGAGGCGAGACACCAGTGACTACGTCCGAGACCACACCCGACGTCCAGCGCGAGCAGGAGCCCTCGCCGCGTTCCCCCGGTGTCAGCGTCCAGGAGTACCTCGACCACGACAGCCGTCCCGTGCCGCCGGTTCTGCGCTACGACCGCAACGACTACCTCGGCACCGAGAACTTCTCCTTCGAGCGGTACACCTCTCGTGCCTGGCACGACCTCGAGGTCGAGAAGGTGTGGCGCAAGGTGTGGCAGTTCGCCTGCCGCGAGGACGAGATCCCCGAAGTCGGCGACCACTACATCTACGAGGTCGCCGACGACAACCTCATTGTCATGCGGACCGCCCCTGACGAGATCCGCGCCTACTACAACGCCTGCCTGCACCGTGGGCGCCTGCTACGCAGCGCGCCGGGCCGGGTGTCCGAGCTGCGTTGCCCGTTCCACGGCATGACCTGGAACCTCGACGGCACCAACAAGGTGCTGCCGTGCTCGTGGGACTTCCCCCAACTCAAGCAGCATGAGTTCAGCCTCCCCGAAGCCAAGGTCGCCACCTGGAACGGCTTCGTGTTCATCAACATGGATCCCGAGTGCGAGACGCTCGAGGACTTCCTCGGCGACATGATCAAGGACTGGGAGCGCTGGGACTACACCGAAAGCAGCATCTACAGCTACTTCGGTGGCAAGGTCGCGTGCAACTGGAAGGTCGCCGGCGAGGCCTTCATCGAGGGCTGGCACGTCCAGGCCACGCACCCGCAGCTGGTCGAGTGGATGGGTGACGAGAACGTCCAGTACGACGTCATCTCAGGCCAGAACTGGAGCCGCCAGATCGTGCCGCAGGGCGTGCCCAGCCCGGTGGTGGCCGACCAGCTGAGCGAGCAGGACATCCTCGATAGCTACTACGAGACCCGCGCGTACTACCAGGCCGGCCACGGCCGGGACCTCGCCGCGGGTGAGGACGGCACGCCGCGGGTGCCGGAAGGCTCCACGGCCCGAGCGGTCCTGGGCCAGGCGCAGCGAGACTCGCTGTCGGCGCAGTTCGGCAAGTCGTTTGACCACTGGACCGACTCTGAGCTCCTCGACGGCATCCAGTATTTCGTCTTCCCCAATTTCTACGTGTTCGCCGGGCCGCGCACCAACGCGGTCTACCGGTTCCGTCCCGACGGCAACGACCCCGACAGCTGCATCGCGGAGGTTCTGCTGCTCGCACAGTCGCGCGCCGACGGCGTCCACCCGGCGCCGGCGAAGGTCCGTTGGCTCAAGGAGGGTGAGACCTTCTCCGACATCGAGGAGATCGGTCTGCTCGGGCCGGTGTTCGACCAGGACATCGCCAACCTCCCGTACATCCAGAAGGGGATGAAGACCAGCCGGGGGGACGGCGTGGTCTTCAACCGCTACCAGGAGAACCGGATCCGGCACTACCACCAGATCCTCGAGGAGTGGATGGCGCGCTGACGCGCCGGCACCGCCCAGCGACACCCGACAGGCCGGGGAAACCGCGATCGCGGTGTCCCCGGCCTGTGGTGTTTCTAACTGGCAGCGGACTACAGTAACGCGGGCCCCGCCGCCCCCTCCCGAAGGAGACTCCCATGGCCGACAAGGCATGGATCACCGACACCGGCTTCGCGACCCACTTCCCCCTCTACACGCGCCTCAACGCGAGCGACGTCCTCCCGGACCCCGTCTCGCCGCTCGGTGCGGACATGCTCTGGGCCGGGGCGATCCTGCCGGGCTGGGCCTCGGGCTACGTCGAGATGGGTGCCTTCAAGGCGGCCGAGATGACCGCTGACCCAACGGCGTGCGTCGGCCTCTACTACGGCCACCTGTACGTCAACCAGAGTGCGGTCCGCGTCGTCGGCATCCGGATGGGACTGGGTTGGGAGGCGATTGACGCGGCGTTCTTCCAAGGTGACGTGCCAGCGCCCGCGCACGACCCGCAGCCAAGCGACATCGACGAGGACCTGTCTGCGGCGATCACGGCGCTCATGGGCTGGACACTGTCGACCGAGACGTTCCCCAACATTGAGGAGGACCGCTGGTACGCCGACCGGGTCCGGTCCCAGCGGCCCGACTTCTCGGTCATGACACCGGGCGCGCTCGTCGCCTACGCGCGGTCATTGATGCCGGTCGAGCGGCTGATGTGGCGTGGCGAGGTCATCGCCAGCAACCAGACCGCCGTCGGTCCCGGCGTCCTCGCGCAGCTGCTCGCTGGCACCGACCCGTCCCTGGTCGTCAGGGTCATCGGTTCCTCGGGTGACGTCGATTCCGCAGCGCCCTCGTTCGCGCTGTGGGACCTCTCGCGCACCGTGCGCCGTGACCCGGGGCTCGACGCCGAGTTCTCCGCCGGCGGGGACGACCTCGCTGACCGCGTCGGCGCGCACCCGGTGTTCGGGCCGGCGTTCGCGGCCTTCATCGCCGACTTCGGCTACCGCGGGCAGAGCGAGTGGGACCTCAGCTCGCACACGTGGGAGACCAAGCCGGCGGGCGCCCTGGCTCTCATCGACCGCCTCCGCCTTCTCGACGAGGACGCCTCGCCGGCGGCGCGCGCCGCCACCCAGCACGCCGAGACCGAGGTAGCCCGCGCCAAGGCGCTCGAGATCCTCGGCGACAACGACGAGGCGGTCGGCACCTTCCACGCCGCCGTCGCGTCCGCCCGTCGCTTCGGGAACTGGCGGGAGCGCGGGAAGACGAACTGCATCAAGGTGATCCACGAGGCGCGGATGGCACTGCGCGAGCTCGGTGACAGGCTCGCTGCCGGCGGCCACCTCGCCGACCCTGGCCAGGTCTTCATGGCCCTGGAGTCCGAGCTCGACACGCTGGCCCTCACGCCCGAGGTGCTCACCAAGACCCTCGCAGCGCGCGAGGAGGAGTGGAAGGTGCTCTCGGACGTCCGAGTTCCCACGTTCATCGACAGCCGGGTGCCGATGACCCTGATGGCCGACCTTCCTCGCAAGAGCCAAGTCACGGTCGAGCCGGTCACGGTCGGCGAGGTGCTGCAGGGCGGTCCGGCGTCGGCGGGCATCGCGCGCGGGCGCGCTCGGATCGTCACCGACCCGTCGCAGGCTGGCGACTTGGAGCCGGGCGAGATCCTCGTCGCCCCGCAGACCGACCCCTCGTGGACGCCGTTGTTCCTCGTCTCGAGCGCGGTCGTCGTCGACGTCGGCGCGATGAACAGCCACGCGATGATCGTCAGTCGTGAGCTCGGCATCCCGTGCGCGGCCGGCGTGCCCAACGCGAGCCGTCGCATTCCCAACGGTGCCCTCGTCGAGGTCGATGGTTCGACCGGCGCGGTGACGGTGCTTGAACTGCCCTGACCGTGATCGCCTGCCGGGTCAGGGCAGTGGCACCTCGAAGGGGTGCGCGTCGGCGTCTGCGTGCGCCTCGGCAGAGGCGACGTGCTCCAAGGCGTTCCCGAGCAGGCGACGATACGTCGGGTCGGCGAAGGTGTCCGGACCGTCGCCGGGCTGGAGGTAGACCAGAGGGCTTCGGCCCGCCACCGTGGTCCACCCGACGAGGTCGCTCGCGTCGGGCCGCCCGGCGCACGTGACCCCCGTTGAGACCCCGTGCGAGACCTCGTCATAGGTGTCCTGGTAGAGCTCGCCGGAGAAGTCGGCGTCCGAGCGCAGCAGCGGGTGGACCCGGTCGGCGAAGACAGGCGCGAAGTAGAGCTCGTCCTTCACCACGAAGTCGTCGATGCCGGCGGTCACCGGATGATCGCGGTCGACGACCCGTACGGTGTGCGTCGCCATGCGGTAGCCCGACGAAGGCAGCGATTCGCCGCGCAGCGTGCCAGGCGCGTAGAGGAAGCGCCCACCGATAGCTTCCGCCCAGCCCTCCCACGCGGGCCAGGAGGAGATTGCGTGGTGCAAGACCACCACCCCCTGGCCGCGGTCCAGGAGTCCCACGAGCGCCGCCGCGACGCCGTCGCCGGGGGGCACCGGCACGGGGGCGTCACCGCGCTTGAGCCGCAGGCCGGGGATGTCGTGGAGCAAGATGGCGTCCCACACTCCCGCGTGCTCGGGTCGCAGCCACTGCTGCGCGACCGGATGCGTCACGTGGGCCCAGACCCAGCCGCGCTCGTCGCACACGGCTGCGATCGCGTCGAGGAACTCCGCCAGGGCCACCCGGTGCCCACCGGTTACCACGAGGACGCGGCGTCGCCGGGGACGGCCCACCGGCTCGACCGGCGTGAGGAAGTGCAGCTCGGGCCGGACGGCTAGCTCGGCCAGCACCGCGCGAAAGCGGCCCATTGCTGCGGACGACCGGTGGGCGGCGGCCCCCGGGTCGCCCGCGTACCGTTCGAATACCTGGAACGTCCCGGGTGCGTCGCGGTCTTCGTGGACACTGAACAGCAGCGTCCCGGGTTCGGACTCCGACGCCAGGCGAAGGTCCTCGAGGGCGGCAGCCACGCGGTCGCGCTGCCCGGGTGGGCTGACGAGCGTGGCGAGCACGCCGAGGGGCGCTGGGGCGGTCGCGGACGAGTCGGTCATGAGGCCCTTCCTCGGTAGGCGAGTTACTTGACTACGCTAGGGGTTAGAGAACCATCTCGGTGATGGCCCCTGTCGTACGGCCGGCTCGTTCGGCCCTGCCCGGAGGAGTGACCAGCGTGACCGAGACCCACCCGGTGCGCGTGCTGCCGGCCGACGTCGTCCTCGAGGTAGCCGACGGCGAGTCGGTGTTCGGTGCTGCCGGCCGCGCCGGGTACTCCTGGCCGACAACGTGCGGCGGCCTGGCGGACTGCGGCAGCTGCATCTCCAACATCACCGAGGGCATCGAGAACTGCCTGCCGCCAGGAGACCTGGAGCAGGAGACCTTGCGACGGGTGCGCCCGGGACGCCACTCGCAGGACCCGGCCTTCCGCCTGGCCTGCCAGCTGCAGGTGGCAGGTGCCGTGACGTTGACCAAACGGGGCGTGCGCCCGGTGGCCTGATCGTGGCGCACGACCGGGCGCGCCTAAATCATGCGGACGGGATCGCTGCCGTCCCAGCCGACGGCGAGGTCCCGCACCTTGTCGTAGAGCGCCTGCAGGTGCTCGTTGGGGGAGTAAAGTTCGAGCAGGCAACCGTTCTCGGCGCGGGCGTCGAAGAAATGCGTACGGATGCCGCTCGTCGACACCACTTCCATCGCCAGCGGCAGGCCGCGCGACTGCAGCGAGTCGCTCGTGGCGTCGAGATCATCGACGAAGCAGGCCACGTGGTGCAGCTGGCCCATCGCGTCGTGCTCCACGATCTCGAGGAGCGACGGGGGGAAGCAGCGGTGCACCTCGATGAGCTCCACCATCACCGGCCCCCATTGGCCGAACGCGGCCGAGTGGTCGTAGGCCGCCGGCTCGCCGCGGTGCGTGGTGGTGACCTCCATGTTGCGGCGCAGGAGGAACGGACCGACCCCAAATGTTGTGGCCCAGCGGCGAGCCGCCGCCTCGATATCGTGCACGCGGTAGGCCAGTTGAACGAGCCGGGTCGGGGCGAGCGTTTGGAGGGCCTCGAGGGGGACCGTAGCGGGTGAGGTCATGGTGCGAACGCCCTTCTGCGCGGAGGTGGCTTACTGTAGGTTGTCACTAGTTCTAACCGCCAGGCCTCTGTCGGTCGGGTGTCGGTCCGGTGTCGGAGCACCTCCGCTGAGCAGGTGGGAATTCATGTCGTCGAGCACAACCCCGGCTGTGGTCCTCGCGGGTCGCCCGCAGGGCCGCTTCTCGTCCTCGGACCTGGCGCTGGCCGAGCTGCCGCTCGCCGCCCCCGCTGCCGGCCAGGCGCTGGTCCGCAACACCTGGATGAGTCTGGACCCATCGACGCGCGGTCGGATGGACGCGACCGAGAAGCAGTACACGACCAACTTCGAGGTCGGGGCTCCACTCGACGGCTGGGCAATCGGAGTCGTTGAGGAGTCGCAGTCCGACCGGCTCCCGGTCGGTGCCACGGTCCGGCACCGGGTCGGGTGGCGTGCGCGCGGCATCGTCGAGGAGTCCGCGACGACGGTCATCGACCTCGCCGTCGCACCTGCGCAGTCGTGGCTCAGCGCCCTCGGCCAGACTGGCTTCACCGCCTGGGCCGGGCTCACCGAGGTCGGCGCGATGGCAGCGGGCGACGTCGTCCTAGTCTCCGGCGCAGGCGGTGGCGTGGGCTCGATGGCTGGTCAGTTCGCCCGGCTGCTGGGTGCGTCGACCGTGGTCGGCACCGCCGGCGGCCCGGACAAGTGCGCCTGGCTGACCAGTGAACTGGGCTACGACGTCGCGATCGACTACCGCGACGGCGACATCGGCGACGCCGTGGCGGCGGCCGCGCCGGACGGCGTCGACCTGTTCTTTGACAACGTGGGTGGCGACCAGCTGGTGAGCGCCTTGCACCAGATGAAGATCGGAGGACGCATCTCCCTGTGCGGAATGCTGTCGAACTTCGGCGACGAGCGAGCACCGTCGATGGCCCACCTCATCGAGCTCGTTCTGCGCCGGGTGACCCTGCGCGGCTTCATCGTCCGCGACCACGAAGCTGCCCGCCCCGAGTTCGAGCGACGGGTGTCGGCGTGGCTGGCTAGCGGCGAGCTGGTCGACCGTGCGACGGTCTTCGAGGGTCTTGAGCAGGCGCCGGCAGCGCTCGAAGGCCTCCTCGCGGGAGCGAACTTCGGCAAGGGGCTCGTCCACCTCTCCGACTGACCTTCCGACTGACCTTCCGACTGACCAAGGAGGCGCAATGACCAACCAGCGCGTGGTCGATCCGAGTTTGTTCGCGCCCGACCACCCAGACTGCCTTGCCGGTGCTCGCTGCGGCGAGTGCGGGACTGTCGTCTTCCCGGCTCAGGACGGTTGCCCACGGTGCTCGCACCGCCCGATGCAGGCGCACGTGCTGGCGAGCTCCGGCGTGGTCTGGACATGGACGAGACAGCAGTTCGCCCCGAAGCCGCCGTATCGGCCGGCGAGCGGGCCGTGGACCCCGAAGGCGATCGGCTATGTCGACCTCGGGGACGTGCTCGTCGAGGGCTGGTTGCTACCGGCCGACCGGGACTGGGTCATTGACGACGCCGTACGGGTGACGGTGGTGCCGGCCTGGACCGAGGAGAGCGGCGACGTGCACACCTTCGCCTTCGAGCACGTCGAGGGGGCGCAGTCATGAGCGGCCGCTCCGAGAACGTCTACGTGGTCGGCGTGGGCATGACCCGCTTCGGTCGCCACGACGACGTTGCCGACCTCGACCTCGCCTCAGCCTCCGTTCGCGACGCGTTGGGCGACGCCGGCATCGCTTGGTCCGACGTTGACGTCGCTGCCGGCGGCACCAACGGCGAGACCAAGCCGGACAACCTCCCCACTTACCTCGGGCTGACGGGCCTGCCGTTCGTGACGGTTCGCAACGGGTGCGCGACCGGTGGCGTCGCAATGCTTACGGCTGCCAACGCGCTGCGCACTGGTGCTGGCGACATCGCCGTCGCCGTCGGCTACGACAACCACGCGCGCGGTGCGTTCAACTCCTCGCCCGCCCGCTATGGGATCGCCGACTGGTACGGCGAGACGGGGATGATGGTCACCACGCAGTACTTCGCGATGAAGGCACGCCGTTACCTCCATGACTACGGGATCTCCGAACAGACGCTTGGACGCGTGTCGGCCAAGGCCTTCGCGAATGCCGCCGACAACCCGCTGGCCTGGCGCCGAGACCCGCTCACCGTCGATCAGGTGATGACCGCCGACATGGTCAACCCCCCGCTGACGCGGTACATGTTCTGCGCACCGGACGCAGGTGCTGTCGCCCTCGTGCTAGCTCGCGGCGACCGCGCCTTCGACCTGTGTGACTCGCCGGTGCGACTCGCCGCGATCTCCCTTCGCGGTAGGCGGTTTGGCTCGTTCGAGGTGTTCTCGCCGTGGCTAATCCCTGGGGACCACCTGAGCCCGACGGTCGACGCCGCGGCTTCGGCGTTCGCCATGGCGGGCCTCGCACCTTCCGACGTGCAAGTGGCTCAGCTGCAGGACACCGATAGCGGTGCGGAGATCATCCACATGGCAGAGACCGGCCTCTTCGCCCACGGGGACCAGGAGAAGCTGCTCTCCGAGGGAGCCACCGAGGTCGACGGAACCCTGCCGGTCAACACCGACGGCGGTCTGCTGGCCAACGGCGAGCCGGTCGGTGCCTCGGGCCTGCGCCAGGTGCACGAGATCGTTCGGCAGTTGCAGGGCCGTGCGCTCGGACGGCAGGTGCCGAACGGGCCGCGAGTCGGCTTCACCCATGTTTACGGCGCACCGGGAATCAGCGCGTGCAGCGTGCTGGTCCGCGACTGACGCGACGCGAGGAGAGCAGCATCGTGAACGACGCCGGCGCGATCGACGCCCACCTCGAGTCCTGGCGCGCGGAGGTACGTGCGTGGCTGGCGACCGTGCTGCCGCGACGCAGCGCAGCCGCGCGCGTCTGGGGCGAGGGCGACCCAGACCTTGCCGTGTTCCGCTCGCTGTCGCACGACGAGGAGGTGGCGCTGCTCGACAAGGTCCGTGCGTACCGGCGCGCTCGTTTCGATGCGGGCTACGGTGCGCTCACTCTTCCGGCAGAGTTCGGGGGAGCCGGCCTGTCCAGCGTCTACTCGGTCGCCTTCGGCGAGGAGGAACACGCCTTCGACGTCCCGCTGTCGACGGAGATCATCAGCGTCACGACCGGCCTGGTCGGGTCCGCCGTGAGCGTGTTCGGCACCCCCGAGCAGCGCGAGCGGTTCGCCCGAGCGTTCCAGCGCACGGACCTGCTTTGCTGCCAGATGTTCAGCGAGCCCGGCGCGGGCTCAGACCTCGCCGGCCTCGCCACCCGGGCCGTCCGTGACGGCGACGAGTGGGTTGTCGATGGCCAGAAGATCTGGACTTCGCAAGCACAGTTCGCCGACTACGGGTTCCTGCTGGCGCGCACCGACCCCGATGTCGTGAAGCAGGCGGGGATCACGGCGTTCCTGGTGCCGATGGACAACCCTGGGATCGAGGTGCGGCCGATCCGCCAGATGAGCGGTCCGGCGTCGTTCAACGAGGTCTTCTTCACCGCTGCGTACATTCCGGACTCGCTGCGCGTCGGCGAGCCCGGGGAGGGCTGGAAGGTCGCCAACGCGACTCTCGGGTTCGAGCGCAGCTCGTCCGGCTCCGGACACCGGCGCAAGGGCGGCAACGTCGAGGACGTCCTGGCGCTCGCTCGACAGCTCGGGGCCACCTCGGATCCGTTGCTCCGCCAGCGGCTCGCCGACCTCGTTGTTCGTACGACGCTGCAGTCCGCGACCGTCGAGCGGGTGGCTCGTGCGACGACAGCAGGCGCCCGGCCGGGTGCCGCGGCCTCCTTGGGCAAGCTGATTTCGTCGGACAACCTGGTGCGGATCGGCGACGTGGCGACTGACCTCCTCGGCGCCCGAATCGCGGCAGACACCGGCGAGTGGGGCACCTTCGCCTGGACTGACCACGTGCTCGGCGCTCCGGGGTACCGCCTGGCTGGGGGCACCGACGAGATCCAGCGCAACATCATCGCCGAGCGGGTGCTGGGCCTGCCCGCGGAGCACCGGGCGGACCGGGCGCCGTTCTCTTCGATGCCCAAGACCTGACCCCCGAAGGTCACCAGCCGCGTAGTCGGGCCAGCCGCTCCCGGTGGTAGGTGGCGTCGCCCCAAAGGACAGCGTCGGCGCGCGCGCGCCGGAAGAACAGGTGCGCGTCGTGCTCCCAGGTGAAGCCGGTGCCGCCGTGGAGCTGCACCATCTCGGCGGCCACCGCGACGAAGGCCTCCGAGCACCAGGCGGACGCGATCGCGGCCGCCTCGGCGAGCTGCTCCGCGTCGACGTCGTCCCAGGTCGCGCGCTCGACCGCCGAGCGTGACTGCTCGACAAGCGAGAGCGCGTCGGCCACCCGGTGCTTGATCGCCTGGAAGCTGCCGATCTCACGGTTGAACTGGCGGCGCACCTTGATGTATTCGATGGTGCGGTCGAAGGACTCCTGCGTGCCGCCAAGCTGCTCGGCCGCAAGCGCTAGCGCAGCGACGTCGAGCCCCTCACGAACGGCAAGCGCCCCGGCGCCCCCGGTCGTTAGACGCGTGCCGGCCGCACCCTCGAGCACAAGGTCGGCCTGCGGCCTGCTGAAGTCAAGCACTGTCATCGGCCGCCGTACGGCGCCGCTGGTCGTCGGGTCGACGAGCACGAGGTCGATGCCCTCCGGCGAGGAAACGGGTACGACCAGCATCACCGCGGACGCGCCGTCGGTGACGAACGGGGCGTGCCCCGAGACGCGGACCGATCCGTCGTCGAGGGTCGAGTCCAGGGTGCCTACGCCCTGCAGCGCAGGGCGCCCCGCTGCGTCGGCAACGGCGACGGTCGCGATCTCGCCCGCGGCGATCCGCGTCAGCGACTCAGTAGCGGCGCTGCCGCAACGCAGCAGGACCTGACCCGCGAGCACGGTGCTCGACAGGAATGGCACGGCGGCGATCCCACGGCCGAGCTCTTCGCTGACGGCGAGCAGCTCTACTAGGCCGCCGACACCGCCCACGGCCTCGGGAAGGCCGAGGCCGGCAAGGCCGATGTCCTGGGACAGGGTGTGCCAGGTGGCAACGTCGTAGTCGATGCCATCGACGGTGTGCTCGAGCCCGCGGGCGACCTCGGGGCCGCCCGCCGCCGTGACGACCTCGCGAACGGTGCTGCGCAGCTCGGCCACCTCGCCGTCGGATAGGGCCCGGAGCAGGAGGGCCGGCGTTTCGACCAGAGACTCGGACATCGGTGGTGCTCCTTCAGCCGGCGATCGTGCGGGCACCGGCCCAGTAGGGCTGCCGCATCGCGCGCTTGTCGAGCTTGTTCATGGCGTTGCGGGTGAGCGTCTCGACGAGCTCGTAGCAGCGGGGGCACTTGTACGCGGCGATGCGCTCGCGGCAGTAGGCCTCCAGCTCGGACGCGGTCGGCGGGTCGGCGGGATCCCGCGGCACGACAAGTGCGAGGAGCTGCTCACCGAGGTCGGGGTGGGGGACGCCGATGACCGCTACTTCGGCGACCTTCGGGTGCTCGACGAGCACGTTCTCGCTCTCGGCCGGGTAGAGGTTGACGCCTCCCGACACCACCATGTCTGAGATGCGGTCGGTGATGAAGACGAAGCCCTCCTCGTCGACGCGTCCGACGTCGCCCAAGGTGAAGGCGTCCGGCCGAACGTACGCCTTTGCGGTCTTCTCCGGGTCGCCGTGGTACGTCACGCGGCGGTCCTGCGGGGCTACGAAGGCGAGGATCCCGACCTCTCCGGGCGGGACCTCGTCGCCGTTCTCGTCGACGACGACGAGCTGGAACGGCGCCACGACGCGGCCAACCGATCGCGGGTGACGCAGCCACTCCTGCGACGTGATGCGGGTGACCGTGCCGCACTCGGTGCCGCCGTAGGACTCGAGCAGCACGGGACCGCACCAGTCGATCATCGCCCGCTTCACGTCCGCCGGGCAGGCGGAGCCGGTGTGGGCGACCTGGGTGAGGCTGGAAACGTCGTACGCAGCTCGGACGGCCTGCGGGAGTGCGAGCAGCCGGACGAAGTGCGTCGGAACCATCACGCTGGTCGTGACCTTCCATCGCTCGACCAGGGCGAGAAGGCGCTCGGCGTCGAACTTTCCCATCACCACGACCGGGCAGCCGCCGAGCAGGTTGCGCACCGCCGTGAGCGGCCCGTTGTGCTGCAGGGGTCCGACCACTAGGTGGGGACCGTAGGGGTCCTTGAAGCCGGCGACCAACCGGTCGAGGTATTCGGCGCTGGTGCCCTCCAGAGTGGCCCAGCGCACGTGCGTGCCGCGCGCTCGGCCGGTAGTGCCGGAGGTGTAGACCAACGGCGGGTTGGCGGGCCGCACGGTGGTGGGCAGCGAAGCAGCATCCGGCGCGCCGGCGAGCCAGTCGTCCCAGCTCACGGCGCGGCCCCCGTGAGCTAGGCCTTCGGGGGCGGCGGCTCCGCAGACAACCACGAGCACGAGTCCGGCCTCGCTGGCCGCCTCGGTGACCGCGGCGAGGCCCAGCGGCCCGGTCACGACGGCGACGACGCCGGCGTCGTGGCACTGGTCGACGATTTCCCGGGCCGAGAGCCCCTTGGCCAGCGCCACCGTCCCGACGCCGGCGCGGATGCCCGCGGCGTGCGCCAGCAGAGTCTCGGCGCGGTTCTCGCCGACGATGCCCACGCGCTGGGAGGGATCGGGGCACAGGGCCAGCAGCGCGCGGGCGGTCCGGTCGAGCGCGGCGTTGACCTGGCGACGGGTCAGGACGGCGTAGTCGTCGACGAGGACAGCGTCGTCCGGCTCGGGCTCGGCGTAGGCGGGCGACGCTGGGGCACTGCGGGGACTCACCGGATTCTCACCTCTTCCGACGGTTGCCCCATCCTAGGGAAGACTTTCGGTAGGTCAACCCAAGTAACTCACTGAACGCCGAGTCGGGCGCGTCGCCCCGAGCTTTGCCGCGGCAAGGCAAATGCCTCGATCATGGGGCGAATCCGGCATAGCGGGCATACCCATCGTCCGAGGTTGCGTACCAGCGAGCGGGCTGGCGCCCGAGCCGTGCTGACGAGGCACCTCGGACGGCTGAGGGTGCTTACCAGAAGTCGGCAAAAGTAACTAGGCACCGAGCCCGTTCGGGCGCGCTGACCCCAGAGCGACTTTCAGATGCGAGTTCGAGACCTGGTCGTTACCCGCCTGAACTCCGGATCCTGAGCAATAGCAAGGATTCCTGACATTCCCACCGGCAAGCCAGGGACGGGAGGTCACAACTGGGTAACCCGCGAAACTTGGTCGGCGAGTCATCTAGACAGATGGTGTTTCGCGACTCTACGTTGACACCCACTCGCCCGCCGGGCGGTCGGAAGCCCTTCCACGCGAAATGAGAACGTGCATGAGGAAGTCAATCGCCGTCGGCTCCGCAATCGTCGCGTCCGCCCTGGCCCTTGCCGCCTGTAGTTCGAGCAGCGGTACCTCCAACTCCGCCGCACCGTCTGGTTCAGCCACCGCCAGCTCCTCGGGCGGTGTCGCCCAGGCGGCCGCGTTCCTCGCCCAGTACACGGCGAACCCGACCACGCTCGGTGGCCTGCAGCCACTGAGCAAGAAGCCCGCAACGGGCAAGTTCGTCATCGGTATCGACAACGCGACCGCGTCGGCCAAGGTGCTGAGCGACGCGTGGGCTGCCGGCGCTGCGACCCTCGGGTGGACGTACAAGTGGATCGACGCTGGCTACACCCCGGAGACAGAGCAGAAGGCGATGGACTCCGCCCTCGCGCTCAACCCGGCGGGCATCATGACCTCGGGCATCCTGGTCTCCACCATCCAGAGCGAGCTCACCCAGGCCGCGGCGAAGAACATCCCGGTCAACACCAGCGCGTCGACCGACCCGTCGGACCCCAAGGGTTTCTACGACGCCTCAGTCGCTGACGTCAACCAGCTCGACCTGTGGGGCCAGATGATCGCGGCCCAGGTCGTCGTCCAGAGCCAGGGCAAGGCGAAGGTCCAGGACTTCTCGCTCCCCGTCTACCCGATCCTCGAGCGCTTCGACACGGCCTTCCACGCGGCCCTGACGAAGTGGTGCCCCGCCTGCACGTTCACCGAGAACCCGCAGCAGGGCGCCGACATCGGCACCAACACGCCGAACAACGTTGTCTCGGTCATGCAGAAGAACCCCGACACCAACTGGCTCATCTTCGACCTCGGGGACCTTGAGACCGGCGTCGACGCAGCGCTCCAGGCCGCCAGCATCTCCGGCGTGCACATCGGCGGCCTGACTGCCACGGTGGCGAACATCCAGGCGGTCAAGGCCGGCAAGCAGGACGCCTGGACCGGCTACTCCGAGCCGATCGTCGGCTACCGCCAGATCGACTCGCTGGCCCGCAAGTTCAACGGCGACCCGATCGCCACGGCTCCGCTCCCGACCCAGGTCATCAACCAGGCCAACGTCGGCGCGGTCGTGCTGGACACCAAGGGCAACTACCTCGGCCTGGCGGACTACGCCTCGCAGTTCAAGACCCTTTGGTTGGTTAACTAAGTTCCCTCGCACCAAGGACGAAGGCCGGCTCCCACGGGAGCCGGCCTTCGCTGCGTCTGCAGGTCGCCGGCTAGGTCCCCGGTGGGTTGGATCAGGCAGTGCCCGGTCCGATCAGGGGGAGGCAACGGCGTAGTCCACGACGTAGCGAACGCGGTCGCCGCGCGCGTGCCGGCGCACGAACAGCAGCGGCACGCCCTCCTTGTCGGTCGTGAGTCCTTCTCGCACCAGGACCGGTGCGCCAGGTCGGATGTCGAGCATCTCGGCAACCTCGGACGACGCCGGCTCCGCCTGAAACGACCGCCACTGCGACGTCAGCTCGCCGACTTGGTCGAGGATGACTCCGTAGAGACCGTCGGTCTCGCGCCAGGTGCGCTTGACGTACTTCACCCGCGCCTGGGTGAACCACGACGTGGAATAGACCCAGTAGGCGCCGTCGATCCACAGTGTGCTGCGCACCCGGCTCAGCGGTCCCAGGTCGCGCAGCTCGGCGGGCACGGCGATGGCGTGGTCGTCGCGGACGACCTCGAGCAGCTCCTCGCGGAAACTGCGGCCCGCCGCTTCAAGCTGGCGGCGCAGGCTCGGGGCGAACCCGTCGCGCGTCAGCGGCACCGAGATGGGCAGGTGCTGGCGCAGCGGAGCCACGTACGTCCCGGACCCTTTGCGGGCCACCACGACGCCCTCGCGCACGAGCTCCTCGAGGGCCCGTCGAGCCGTGAGCCGGTGCACCCCGAACTGTTCGGCCAGCGCGCTCTCACTGGGCAGGCGCGCGCCGGGACCGTAATCGCCGGAGGCAATGAGGTCGACGACGAACTGACGGGTCTGTTCGTAGAGCGGGGTGAGGGCTGGTGCTTCTGACATGGCGCCACAGTACGGGGGTGCGGGCGCGGGAGCAGGTCAGCCGGCCGTGTCCGTGCAACCTGTTCAGACAGCTTGCGCGCTGCTAGATTCGACTTACTCAAGGGTGTGACCAGTTGGTGCGGGACTCACCCAACGCGCGAGGAACCGCTCCGGAGGTCCTCCTCGCTGCGGTGCCGACCCCGAGCAGCCACGAGGTTTCGCTTGCCAGCCACCGACCCGCTCCCTCTCGACTCCCGGATCGCCCGCCTCGAGTCCCGACAGGAGATCAACCAGCTCCTCAACCGCTACGCCCTTCTCATCGACGACCACGAGTTCGAGGCGCTGGGAAGCCTCTTCGCCGTCGACGCCACGTTCGGCTCCCCCGGGCGCACCACCACGGGTCGTGAGGCGATCACGGCGATGTACGCCGACCGCGGCGGCCTCTACCCGGTCTCCCTGCACGTCGTGCACGGCCTGGTGCTCGACTTCGACGACGACGACCACGCCCACGCCACGGTTCTCGCGTTCTCGGAGCAGGCCAACGACCAGCAGACCGTCATCACGCAGTTCCGGTACCACGACGAGTACGTGCGGATCGACGGCGAATGGCTGTTCGCCAGGCGCAACGTGCTGACGCTCTATGCGATGACGCACGCCGAGCTGGCGGCCGGGGGCCTGACTCAGGAGCTGCGCAAGCGGTGGCCGCACCGCGACCCCGCTGCTGCCGAGCTCCCCGTGTTCTACCTGACGCCCGGGGTCTAGGTGTCGCGCGACGTCCGCCTCGGAAACCTGTTCAACGTGCGCGACCTCGGTGGCTACCCGACGCTCGACGGTCACTCGGTCAGCTGGGGCCGGGTTTACCGCGCGGCCTCGCTTCACCTGTTCGACCCCGAGCATGCGCAGGACTGGCACCGGCTGGGGCTCTCGACGGTGGTTGACCTTCGTCGCGCACGCGAGCGGGCGGCCGGTGGTTGGCCGCCGTTGCTCGACAGTGCAGTCGTCTATGAGCTGCCCGTCCTGCCCGACGACTGGACTCTGCCCAAGGAGCGGTTCTCCTCGGCGACCGAGCACCTCTCCCACGCGTACGACGACATGGCACGCCTGGGCGCCGACGCCGTTCGACGGACCTTCGAGCTGCTCGCCGACCCCGAGCGTTACCCGCTGCTGTTCTTCTGCGTCGCCGGCAAGGACCGCACCGGCATCTTGGCCGTGCTGCTGCTCACGGCCCTCGGCGTCGACGAGGACACGGCGCTCGACGACTACGAGCTGTCCGGCGACCGGGTCGTCGCGCTCGTCGAGCACCTCAGGTCGAACGAGGGCCTCGACCGCGGCAATCCGATGATCAACCAGCCGCTCGAGGTCCTCCGAGCACCGCGCTCGGCCATGGCGGACGCGCTGACCCGGCTGCGGGAGCAGCACGGCAGCGTGCTCGGCTACCTCGACTCGTGCGGCGTGGCTGACGACTTGCGCGCGGCGGTCCGGACCCAACTGCTGGACTGAAGGTGCCGGCGACGCCGACGCCGACGCCGGTCAGCCCCTTGTGCCGAGTCTCCGAGGCGCTAGAGTAGACCTACTTACCGGACGCCGATACAAGTAACACCCCTGGGCAGGTCGTCGGCGCCTTGCCCCCGTACTTCCTGCGTCCCAACTGGCTGGGTAGCGGCAGCGCGGGGAACGTGACCCGAGGAGATGCCATGCAGGAGTGGAACGAGCTCTACGTCGACGGTGCTTGGCGCCGGCCGCAGAGCGACGACTCGATCACCGTCTACGAGGCGGCGACCGGCGAAGCGATGGGCCGCGTGCCAGCCGGTGGCGCCGCCGAGGTCGACGCCGCGCTCGCTGCCGCGCGCCGCGCCTTGCCCGCTTGGTCGCGCACTCCGGTGGCCGACCGCGCGGCGTACCTGCGCGCCCTAGCCGACGGCCTGGTCGCTCGCGAGGCGGAGCTCGCCGAGGTGATGTCGCGCGAGGTCGGCACCCCGCTCGCGACGTCGGTGCGGGTTCAGGTCGGTCTGGCGGTGACCATCTTCCGGTCGATGGCCGACCTCGTGGAGGAGCTCCCGTTGCAGGAGCGGGTTGGCACGTCTCTGCTGGTGCGGCAGCCGGTCGGCGTGGTCGCGGGCATCACCCCGTGGAACTACCCGCTCTACCAGCTCGCGGCCAAGGTTGGTCCTGCGCTGGCCTCCGGGTCGACCAGCATCATCAAGCCGAGCAGCGTGGCTCCGCTGGCCACCTTCGCGCTCGCCGAGATCCTGCACGAGACAGGCCTTCCCGCCGGAGTGTTCAACCTGATCTCGGGTCGCGGCGCCGTCGTCGGCGAGCTGCTCGCGGCAAGCCCGCTGATCGACATGGTGAGCATCACCGGCTCCACCGGGGCAGGGGCCCGCGTCGCCGAGGTGGCGGCGCCCAACATCACGAAGGTGGCGCTCGAGCTCGGTGGCAAGTCGGCTTTCCTGCTCGCAGAGGGCGCCGACCTCGACGCCGCCGTGTCCGCCGCCGTGCGTGGGTGCTTCGTCAACAACGGGCAGACCTGCTCGGCGACCACCCGCCTGCTCGTCCCGCGTTCGATCCTCGGCGAGGTGGAGCAGCGCGTCGAGGCGCTGGTCTCCGCGTTCCACGTCGGGGACCCGGTCGAGGCGAGCACCGACCTCGGTCCGGTGGCGTCGGCAGAGCAGCAGATGTCGGTCGAGGGCTACCTCGAGGCGGGGGAGCGGGAGGGCACCACTGTCGCCGGTGGCCCAGGTGGCGTCGAAGGTCACGGCGGCGGCTACTTCGTGAAGCCGTCGGTGTTCAGCCGGCTCTCGCCCGACGCGACGGTCGTGCGCGAGGAGATCTTCGGGCCGGTGCTCGCGATGGTTCCGTACGATGGCATCGACCATGGCGTCGCGCTCGCCAACGACTCGGAGTACGGCTTGTCGGGCGCCGTCTGGGCGCAGGACATTCCCACCGCCGTCGGCATCGCGCGGCAGCTGCGCACCGGCCAGGTCGCGGTGAACGGCGGCAGGTTCAACGCCGCCGCGCCCTTCGGCGGATTCAAGAAGTCAGGCATCGGCCGCGAGCTCGGGCTACACGGCCTGCTCGAGTACTTCGAGGTGACGAGCCTGCAGTTCCCGTCGGCCGACGAGCTGGCCTCGTTCGAACCCGCCCCGTGACGCCTGGCCCTGGCACCGGTTCCACCCTCGTCACGCTCGTCCGGCACGGACTTCCCGAGGTCGACGAGACGACGACGGACCCGGGCCTGTCCCAGGTTGGCCGCGCCCAGGCCGAGGCGGCGGCCGAGCTGCTGGCGCGGGAGCAGCCGAGCGCCGTCGTCAGCAGCCACCTGCGCAGGGCTCAGGAGACCGCGGCGCCGCTGGCCGCCAGGCTCGGCCTCGAGGTCGTCATCGACCAGGACTTCCGCGAGTGGGAGTCCTACCCGCCGCAGCCGTTCTACCGGCCGCCCGAAGCGCTCGACGGCTCGCCGCGGCTCACCGCCTACCGCGAGGGCCGGTTCGCCGACTTCCTGCCGCCGCACGACGTCGATGGGCTCGCTCACCGGGTGGCGGCAGCGGTGCGCCGGTGCGTCCGTGGCCATGAGGGTGGCTCGGTCGTGGTGGCTAGCCACGGTGGCGCCATCAACGCGCTCGTCGCGCGGGTGGTCGGTGCACCCCGGAGCTTCAACTTCGACCCCGTCTACACCGGTCTCACGAGGTTCCGGGTGATGAACGACGCGCGTATCGTCCTTGTGTCGGTCAACGAGGCGGGGCACCTGCGTTCTTCGTGAGCTGGCCTTGACTGTTCGCCCAGGTGGGGCGACAGTTATCTAGACAACTTGCTCTGACCGTGGCGCAACTCCGACCTGAGGAGACCCTCCCGATGACTGCCATGCCCGACACGCGCCCGGCCGCCACGACCGGCCCGGCCGCTCCCGAATACCGCGCCGGCATGGTGCTCGAGGGTCGCGCTCTCGACACCGCCATGTCCGTCATGGACCGAGTGGTCGCCTTCTATAAGGCAAAGTCGACCGAGCAGGCGGAGTCGACGTGGCGCGAGCCAGTCACCAACTACCGCGACGACGAGCTGTTCGAGGCCGAGAAGGAGCTGCTGTTCAAGCAGATCCCGCTGCCCCTGGCGCTCTCGGTCGAGATCCAGGAGCCGAACACCCGCAAGGCGCTGGAGGTGATGGGCGTCCCGATCGTGCTCACGCGGGACGCGGCCGGCGTGACGCACGCCTTCCTCAACATCTGCCGCCACCGCGGCGCCCGCCTGTGCGAACCCGGGCTCGGTAGCGGTCGTGCCATCACCTGCCCCTACCACAACTGGTCGTACACGATGGAAGGCAAGGTCGCCGGCGTCTACGGCGAGTCGACTTTCGGCGAGATCGACAAAGAGAATCGGGGGCTGTTCGAGCTTCCGTGCGAGGAGCGCCATGGCCTGGTGTTCGTGTGCCTTACGCCGGGCAAGGAGCTCGACCTCGATACCTGGCTCGGTGGGATGGGCGAGGTGCTCGAAGACCTACGCCTCAATGAGCTGCACCAGTTCTCCTCGCGGCAGATGCCCGGTCCCAACTGGAAGGTCGTGATCGAGGGCTTCCTGGAGGGCTACCACTTCGCGGCGTTGCACAAGGACACGGTGTTCAAAACCAACCTCGGCAACATCTCCGCCTTCGACAGCTTCGGTGCGCACGCGCGGATTGCCTTCGGCCTGCGTCCGCTGCCCGACGCCGTGGACGAGCCTCGCGAGTCCTGGAACCCGATCACCAACGTCGGCCCCATCGTGTGGGTGTTTCCTGGTCTCTCGATCGCGGGCGGCTGGCGCGACCGGATGGCCATCGCGTTCCCGATGCCCGGACGTTCGCGGGACGAGTCGATGACCGAGCAGCGGATCTTCACCCGCACGCCGGCGGTGACCGAGAACGAGATCCACGAGGCTGAGGTCGCCAGAGACTTCTTCTACGACGTGACCTACGGCGAGGACTACTTCACCGGCTACGGCGTTCAGGAGGGCGTGCTCAACCTCCCGGAGGGTGACACGCAGCTCTTCGGCAAGAACGAGATCGGCGTCCAGCACATTCACCGGACCATCAACGCCCTCATGGCGGCGAACGACGACGGCGTGCACAAGCAGCCGGCCGTCGCGAACTAGCCAGCAACTCCGGTACGGCAGAAGGGACGTCACCACCCGGTGACGTCCCTTCTTCACCGCAGGTTCGTGTCCTCTTACTGTTGACCACGTCCAGTTTCTCCGGTGTGATGACTGCTGACGTCGGCGTCCCTGCGCCATACGTCGTCCAGCCGGGGCACCCGGTCAGCGTCAGCCCGCTCAGTCCGCGACGCGGGTCCATCCACGAAGGAGCAGGTCCATGGGCAACAGCCTCGAAGGCCGCGTCGCACTCGTCACCGGCGGGACCCGCGGAATCGGCCGCGGCATCGCTGAGGCGTTCCTCGCCGAGGGTGCCAGCGTGATGATGAGTAGCCGCTCGGCGGACAAGGGTGCCCAGGCCCTGGCCGAGGTTGCCGCCGGAGACCGCGCCGATTTCGTGGCGTGCGACGCGCGCGACCGCGACTCCGTCAACGCCATGGTCGACGCCACCGTGGCGCGGTTCGGCAAGGTCGACATCTTGGTTAACAACGCCGGTGGCAGCGACGGCTTCGCGCCCGTGCACCTGATGAGCGACGAGGCCTGGGACAACGCGCTCAACCTCGGGATCAACACGACCTTCTGGGCGACGCGTCGCGCGCTGGCCAGCATGGTGGCGAACGGCTGGGGCCGGGTCATCAACATCAGCTCGGTCGAGGGCAAGGTAGGCAGCAAGCCGGCCATCAGCCACTACGTGACCAACAAGCACGGCATCAACGGCTTCACCAAGGCAGTGGCCAACGAGTACGCGGTCCAGGGCATCACGAGCAATGCGATCCTGCCCGGCGCGATCGAGACGGACATGATGAAGGAGGCTGGGCCGGGCGCGGCCGAGGCCAGTGGCATCACCTACGAAGAGTTCCTCGACGTGTTCGCCCAGGAGGCCATGATTAAGCGTCTCAACACGGTCGAGGAGGTCGCCGCGGTGGCGCTCCTGCTCACCAGCAAGGCCGGCGCCGGCATCACTGGTGGCCTCATCAACGTCGATGGTGGCACCTCGCCCTACTAGGACCGCCACGACCGAGCGAGAGGACCGGACGCGTGCACGACAGCTGGATCATCGACTGGACGAGGGACGCCCGCCTGCCCTACTACACCCGGGCCAACGCCGGCGAGGTGCTGCCGGACCCGGTGAGCCCGTTGGGTTGGACCCTGGGTTTCGAGGAAGGCCTGCTGCCTGGGTGGCTGCGCGGGTTCGAGGAGTTCGGGATCTACTACCAGGGCGAGCTGGCCCGCGCAAGTGGGAAGACGCCGGTCGTCGGGCTCTTCGGTGGTTACTTCTACCTGAACCTCTCGCATATGCGGCTGCTGGGTCTGCGCCTGGGGGCAACAGTCGAGGACTTCGACGCGGCGCTGCTTGGCTCCCACCCCGATGCCCCGCCGTACGACCCGCACCCGGACGATCTGAACGCAGCGTGCTCGGCGAAGGTCGCCGAGACGATCGGTGGCATCCTGGGGTCGACGTCCTACCCCCAGCTTGACGAGGACCGTCGACGCACGACGCAGCTGCGGCACGACCGCCCCCACCTGCGCGCGATGTCGGACAGCGCGCTCGTCTCGCAGGCCCGCTCGTTCGCGGCCGAGCTCGACAACGGGTTCGCCACCCATGACTTCTCCAGCCTGGCGTCGACGATCGGCCCGTCGATGCTCGGCGGGATTGCGGCGTCGGTCGGCATGCAGGACTCCGTGCTCGACCTCATCTCCGGCCTCGGCGACGTCGACTCGGCCTCGCCTTCGACGGGACTGTGGGACCTCTCGCGCGAGGTCAACGCGAGCAAAGAGGTCACGGCGCTGTTCGACCAGGGGGCCGTTGCTGTCGCTTCCGCGTTCGAGTCCGCTACAGACGGACCTGTTGCCGAGTTCGCCGCGTCCTTCGACTCGTTCCTTGCCGAGTACGGCTACCGCGGGCCCAACGAGTGGGACATTCACTCGCTGTCCTGGGAGGCCGACCCGGTCCAGGCGCTGGCTCTGGTCGACACCATCCGGCACACCGAGGACGCCGACTCGCCGTCGGCTCGCTTCGAACGGCTCCAGCGGCGCCGCACCAGCGCGGCCGACGCCATCCGGGCCGCGCTCGCCGGCGACCCTGAGCAGGTCGCGCTCTTCGAGACCGCGCTGGCCTCCACCTTGCTCTCCGTACCGGCCCGCGAACGCACCAAGGCGACCTGTGTGTGCGTCGTCAACGAGGTTCGGATGGCGGTTCGCGAACTCGGGCGGCGGGGCGTCGAGGCCGGCCGCCTCGCCCGCGCCGAGGACGTCATGATGCTGATGTCGGACGAGCTCGACGCCTACGTCGCCGACCCGGACTCGTTCAGCGACGTCATCGCCGACCGGCTCGTCCAGTACCGCGACCTCTACGACCTCGAGCCGCCGTTCATCATCGCCGCCGACCCGAAGCCGCTTTCGCAGTGGACCCGGCGCGCTCGCGCGTCGGCCGACGCGGCGAGCGAGGGTGACGTACTCACCGGGCTCGGCGGCTCGGCTGGCACCTACGCAGGCCGGGTCTGCGTCGTCACCGACCTCGCTCACCCCGAGTCGCTCGAGCCCGGCGACGTCCTGGTCGCGCCGTTCACCGACGCCGCCTGGACACCCCTGTTCCTGGTCGCCGGAGCAGTGATCGTCGACGTGGGTGCGATGAACAGCCACGCCGTCGTGGTGTGCCGCGAGCTCGCGATCCCGTGCGTGCTGTCCGTGACGCACGGAACCAAGCAGCTGCGGACCGGCATGCAGGTGAGCGTCGACGGCAACGCGGGCACGGTGACCGTCGGTGCCACGGATCCTTCGGTGCCGGTCGGCTGAAACCGGGGTCGATGATATGAGTCGCGTCAGCGAGAGCGCGCATCTCGAGATCGAGGTTGTGGTCACGCGAGTCGTTCACGAGTCCTCGAGCGTGGTGTCGCTGACCCTGGCGGACCCGTCGGGCGGCCGGCTCCCCGAGTGGCATCCGGGGTCGCACATCGACTTGGTCCTGACCGAGGACCTCGTGCGCCCGTACTCCCTGTGCGGCCTGGCGTCCGCGCAGACCTGGCGGGTTGGTGTGCTGCGCGAGGCGGCCAGCCGCGGCGGCTCGACCTTCGTGCATGACCAGATCCATGCAGGCGACCGGATCACGGTCCGCGGGCCGCGCAACAACTTCCCGCTGGTCGACGCGCCCTCCTACCTGTTCGTCGCCGGCGGCATCGGCATCACGCCGATGCTCGCGATGCTGCGAGAGGTGCACGCCCGGAGTGCCGCGTGGCGATTCCTGTACGGCGGTCGAACGCGCGACGGGATGGCCTTCGTCGACGAGGTGCTGGCACATGGCGAGGGCGTCGTGATCTGGCCCGAGGACACGCACGGCTTCCTTCCGCTGCGCGAGGAGATCGACGCGCTCGCGCCCGACGCTGCGCTCTACTGCTGCGGTCCCGAGCCGTTGATCGCCGCTGTCGAGACGGTGTGCGCGGGCGTCGGGCGCCCGGCGCCGTACGTGGAGCGGTTCGCGCCGAAGGCGCTCGACGAGGCACAGGTCGGCGGAGAGCGCGTGTTCACCGTGGTGCTCAACAGCAGCGGTGAACGCTACGAGGTGCCGGTGGGCCGCACGATCATCGAGGTCTTCGAGGACCACGGGATCGACACCGACTTCTCGTGCCAAGAGGGCGTGTGCGGCACCTGCGAGAAGCGCGTCCTGGCGGGCACCGTTGACCATCGCGACTCGCTGCTCAGCGACGCCGAGAAGGCGGCCAACGAGTTCATGATGATCTGCGTGTCCCGCGGCACGAGCGACGAGATCGTGCTCGACATGTGAGGTGTCGGGGGGACCTGGCTGCCACGTCGTGCGCGCCGCCGACCGTTTACAGCCGACCGGTGCCTCGATATTGTATAGACAACTTGCGGCTTAGCGTCCGCGACCTTCCTCCGGAGGCAGCCCGTGGTCTTCGTCCCACCCACCCGTGGCACCCTGCCTCCCCGGTTCGGCGAGGGCGTGAAGCTCGTCCCCGACATCGGCCCGTCGACTCTGGACGCCGAGGTCTACCGCGACCCGGCTCGCTTCCAGCTCGAGCGCACCCGAGTCCTCAACCGGAGCTGGCAGATCATCTGCCGCTCGGAGCAGATTGCGAACCCCGGCGACCACCACGTCTGGGAGGGCCACGGTGAGAGCATCGTGATCACGCGCCGGCCCGACGGGGGCCTGGCCGGGTTCCACAACGTCTGCATGCACCGCGGCACCAGGATCGTGGCCCGCAGCGGCACCGGCGCGCGGCGCTTCACTTGCGCCTTTCACAAGTGGGCGTACGACATCGAGGGCAACGTCGTCGGGGTTCCGGACCGAGAGGACTTCGACCCCCAGGTGCTTGAAGGCCTTTGCTCGCCCGCTGTGGACCTCGACGAGTGGGGCGGCTGGGTCTGGGCGGTCCTCGCCGGACCTTTCGTCGCCGGACCCCTGCTCGACTGGATCGGCCCGGAGATCGCCGCCGACCTCGGCGCCTACCACATGGAGGACATGGTCCTCGTGGAGCAGCTGGTGTGGGAGGTCGACGTCAACTGGAAGGTGGTGATCGACGCCTTCAACGAGTTCTACCACGCGGCCGCACTGCACCACATCCCGGCGCAGGACGTGAAAGACGGCCGCTCCGCGTGCATGGACGTGTTCGGCCGCAACGGCATGATGGTGGTGCCGCTCAAGGGCGTGCTCGACAGGCTGCGTGCGACCGGTGACCACCAGGGTCTCGCGATCTGCCACTACACGCTGTTCCCGACCTCGGTGTTCAACAACAACCCTGAGCATGTGCAGCTGTTTCGGTCCGTCCCGCTCTCGGTGGACACGACGCGCTTCGAGACGTGGGAGCTACAGTACGCCTCCGACGACCCTGACTACCGCGAGCGGACCGCAAAGCACTGGGAGCACCTCAAGGTCGTCGTCGCCGAGGACGTCGCCGAATGGGTCAACCTGGCCGCGGTCAAGAGATCCTCGGCCTATACGCGCAACGTCTTCAGCGACCACGAGGCGAAGATCACGCACTACCACCGGGTCGTGGAAGACATGGTCCGCGGCGGTAGCGGCCTTGGGCTCGAGCCGTGACGGCGAACACCGGCGTCGCGCCGGCCACGACCCTCGCCGACGCCACCTTGTCCTTTCACAGCCTCGGCGAGGTCGAGCCGGCGGTGCGCGCCGCGGCCGCCGTGGCGGCGGGCTTCCGCAAGGTAGGCCTGTCCATTCGGCGCACCCGGGCCTGGCTGGCCGACCACCCCATCACCGAGCTGACGGACCTGCTCGACGAGCACGGGCTGGTCTGTGGCGAGCTCGAGGTCCTCGCCCCGATGCGCGCGGTTCCCGACCGGCACGCGGAGTTCGCGCTGGACCTCGCACGCGTGCTCGACTGCCCGCTGATCCAGCTCGTGGGGCCCTACGACGGATCGCTCGACGACGCCGTGTCGCGGCTGTCGGACCTCGGGCACCTGTTCGCCGGCGAGGGGCGCAGCCTGTCGCTGGAGTTCCTGCCGTGGACCAACGTCCCGTCGGCCTCGGCCGCGGCGGAGCTGCTCACCCGGGTGGGTGACCCCAGCATCGGCATGTGCGTGGACCTATGGCACCTCTACCGCTCAGGCGGGGCACCGTCCGACCTCGCGCAGCTGTGGCCGCACGTCGCGTCGATCCAGCTCGACGACGGCCCGCTCGACCCCAATGTGCCCGACCTTTTCACCGACTGCATGCACTACCGCCGACTCCCCGGCGACGGCGAGTTCGAGATTGTGACCGTGCTTGCCGAGGCCGCCCGCCACGCCCCGGGCTACTCGCTGTCTGTCGAGGTCATCTCCGACGACCTCAAGCTCCTCCCGGTCGACGAGGTGGCGCGGCGCCTCGCCGCCTCGGTCAGTGCCACGCTCGCCGCGGTCGAGGAGTCGCTTCGTGCCTGACGTTGACGAAAACCAGTTCACGCCGGAGCGGCTCGTTGACCGTGCGCAGATCGCGAGCGTCATGGCGACCTACACGCGCTGTGCCGACCTCAACCTGCCCGACCAGCAGGCCGACACGTTCGCCGTCGACGGCCGGGTCAGTTACCACCCCGGCGCGTGGATCGAGGGCCGCGCGGCCCTGGCCGCCGCGATGCGAACCTCGCTTGCCAGGTTCCAGCGCACCAGCCACCACCTCGGCAACATCGAGGTCACCTTCCAGGGTGCCGACGCGGCCACGGCGGAGAGCACGGTGATCGCCTGGCACCGTCGCCTCGACGGCTCGGAGTGGACCCTGTACGGCCGCTACGTCGACCGTTGGGTCCGCTCTGGCGGCGGGTGGCTCATCGCCGAGCGCGCGCTGTGCGCCGCAGGTGCGACCGGCCGGGACGACAGCGAGCTGTCGGCGCTGGGCCGCGCCCCGTCGTGACCGCGGCGCCACCGTGACAAACGAGCCGGCGCCGAATGAGGTGACCTCGGCCGAGGTCGGCTTTCCGATCACGGCCAACGACGTGACGCCGCAGTGGCTCACCGACGTGCTGCGTGCGGCTGACGCTCTCGGCGCCGACGACGTGGTCACCTCAGTGACGGTCTCGCGCCTGGGTGCGGGGTCGGGGTTTATGGGCGACGTGGCGCGCCTACGGCTTACCTACGCGGGCAGCTCCGCGCCCGTCGCCTCCGTCGTCGTCAAGAGTGCGGCGCCGGACGCGAAGGTCCGCGAGATGGTGCGCGGCTACCGCAACTACGAGCGCGAGGTCGCGTTCTTCACCGCGATGAGCGGCGCGCTGCGTGACGCCCTTCCGCGGTGCTTCGAGGCGCAGCTGGACGCACGGAGCAACCACGTGGTTCTGGTGCTCGAGGACCTCGGCTCGACGTACGTCGATGGTGACCAAGTGGCGGGAGCGACCTACGAGCAGGCCCGCGACTGCCTCGACGTGCTGGCCGAGCTGCACGCCCGGCATTGGGACGCGGGGTCCCGAGCCGAGCTGGCATCGGTGCCCAGGGTGGACGGCGACTTCTTCGTCCCCACGATGGCTGGCGCCTTCGGCGGCGGTTGGGCGGGGGTTCTGGAGCGGTTCCCCGAGCTGGTGCCAGCGCCGCTGCTCAACGTAGGAGCGGCGTTCGCCGAGCACGTCGCGGGCCTGGCGCAGCGGCTGGCCTGCGCTCCACAGACCCTCGTGCACTCCGACTTCCGGCTGGACAACGTCATGTTTGCCCGCGAGGGCGTTTCACCCCCGGTGAAGGTGCTGGACTGGCAGGGGATTCTGGTGTCGGCCGGCGTGCACGATGTCGCGTTCTTGCTCAGCCAGAACCTCGCCGACGGGGTGCGTGAGTCGGGTGAGCGCGACCTCGTCGCGTACTACCACAAGCGCCTCGTCGAGCTCGGCGTTCAGGGCTATGACCTCGAGAGCCTGTGGGCGGACTACCGGGTCGCCGTGCTCCTCGAGTGGGTCTACCCCGTAATCATCGGCGGCTCGCTGCCGATGGACACCGAGCGGAGCAGGGCGCTGTTCGCCGCGATGGTCGAGCGGTCCGGCCGCGCGATCGTCTCGCTCGACGCCCTCACTCTGCTCGCGCGCCCGGCCGGCTGATTCAACGACTCGACTCGGTCGCCGGCAGGAAACGAGGGTCAGGCCTCGTCGATGCGATAGCTGAGGTCGTCCGGGCCGGGTCGTCCGACGACCACCAGCGGATGCGTCGGGAGGTACGCGTCGATGGCCGGCTCCGTGCGCGCCCAGTCCACGATCTCGGTGCGGTGGGTCATCAGCCAGGTGCCCGCGCGCCGCTGGTAACGGTCGACGTAGCGGCCGGCGATCGTCATGTCGACGCGCGCACCGTCGCGCGCGAGCCGGTGGAACGCCTGGAAGTAGACCTCGCCGCGCGCCGCGTCGGGGGAGTCCCACCACAGGTCGACCTGACCGATGAGGTGCTGGTTGGTCTCGTGCGAGGACAGCGCGTTCATGGCGTACGCGACGAACTCGTCGGGGCCGCCGGAGAAGGCACCGTAGTGCGTGGTGGCGTCGTCGTGAAACACCGAGCGGAGCAGGTCGACGTCACGGCGGTCGAGGCCGCGCATGTACGCGGTGGCAAGCGCCTCGAGGGCAGCCCGGTCGATGAGCCGAGCCAAGGCGGTGCTGTCGCTCATGGGTCTCCTCGGTTCCTGCGGAACTTACTGGTATCTGTCTATACTAACTGGGATCACGCGACCGGAGGCATGCATGAAGCTCGCGCTCGCCCTTCCCCAGCTCGGCCCGCACGTCACTCGCGACGCCGTCCGCGGCTTCGTCGAGCGGGCCGAGGAGCTTGGCTTCGCCGGCTTCTTCGCCCAGCAGCATCTGTTCTACCCGCACAACCCTGCGTCGGGATACTCCGCGCGTCCGGGCGTGCCGGTGCCCGAGGCGTACCGGTACGTCGTGCAACCGCTCGAGCTGCTCTCCGCCGTCGCCGCCTGGACCGAGTCCGCGATCATCGGCACGAGCGTGCTGGTTGCCGGGTACCACCGACCCGTCGACCTGGCTGCGCGGCTTGCCTCGCTCGACGTGCTGTCCGGTGGCCGCGTCGTCGCCGGGTTCAGCGTGGGCTGGAGCGACGAGGAGCACGCGCAGTACGACGTCGACCCGCGAACCCGCGGAAGGCGCGCCGACGAGCTCATCGACGCGCTGCGCGCCTGCTGGGCCCCCGATCCGGTGGAGCACCACGGGCCGTTCTTCGACATCCCGCTCTCGGACGTGCGCCCGAAGCCCGTCCAGCCGAACGGTCCCCGGCTCGCCTCGGGCATGCGCTCGGCGGCCGGCCTGAAGCGCACCGCCGAGAAGTTCGACATCTGGAACCCGGCGTCGGGCACGCTCGAACAGCACCTGGCGACGTTCGCCGAGCTCGCCGCAATGCGTCCGGCCGGGCTGGCTCCGTTGGGGCTGCACTGGAACCTGTTCACCCAGCCCCCTGTCGAGGTCGCCAACCTGCGCACGCTGTCCGTGGACGAGCTCGTGACCCAGGTGGCGAAGGCCGAGGCGTCGGAGGCCGTCGACCTCGTCTCGATCGACATGAACTTCGACGTCACGGTCGACTCTCCCGGCGCGTGGCGCACCGTCCCGGACCGGCTGCTGCCCGTGCTCGAGGCGGCATCGACCGCATGACTGAGCGGCCTGAGCGGCCTGAGCGAGGCGGAGCGGACTCGCTCTCCCGGCTGCTCGACGAGCGCGACATCCTCGACGTGGTGCACCGGTTCGCCGCCGGCATGGACCTGCGCGACTGGGAGGCCTACCGTGCCGTCTTCGCCGACGAGCTGGTCCTCGACTACACCTCATACCGCGGTGGCGAGCCGACCGTAGTGCCGGCGGACGCCTGGGTCGACCGCGTGCGCCGGCGCTTTTCGACGCTGCTGGCCACCCAGCACTCGCTGTCCAACCACCGCCTCGAGGTCGAAGGCGACGACGCACGCTGCCTGCTGTACGTGGAGGCGATGCACGTCGCCGCAATCGACGGCGTCGAACAGTGGTGCGTAGTCGGTGGTCAGTACGACGACCAACTGGCCCGTACGGACCGGGGTTGGCGCATTACGCGCAAGAAGCTGGACGTTCGCTGGGTCACCGGTGACCGGCGCGTGCTCGACCTCCCGCAGACCTGACCCTCCAGGCTTTGCAGCCGAGCGGCGGGTCGGACTCAGCCGGGGACGACCACGCACTCGAGGTGACCGAAACCCGTGTCGGCTTCGTCGTCGAGGTTGGTGCATCGGGCGAACTGCTCAGCCCAGGCGTCGCGCCGTGGCCGGAAGACGCCGCGCGGGTCCACTACGTCCACTGGGTGGCTGACGTCCCAGACCTCGGCCTCGCGGTGGTCCTCGCCGCGGTACACCCCGCGACCGAGCGCGTCGTCAAACCCCTCGTGGTACCCACCGCCCTGCAGATAGGCCGGCCAACCGACCGGGTCGATCCGGTAGCGGTCGCGACCGCCGTCCGGACGCAGGAACGACACGGTCGAGCTCTGCAGCCGGGCGAAACCATCGACCGTCGCGTAGTCGAAGCCGGCGTCGACGTACTCCCAGACCGGCGAGCCGTCCAGCGGCAAGACCCGCGCCTCGAACTGGCTGAACGAGCCGTCCCTGCACTGGTGCAGCTGCCAGAAGAGCACCCGGTCACGCATCTTCAGCATGGTCCACTGCCGGACCGCGAAAGAGCGGCGAGGGTCGTCGCCGGTGTCTGGAGCGATCGACGGCGCGGTGGCCCCGCCGGTACGCCCCAGCCCCCACGAGTGGTCGCGGACGCCGACCCAGGAGTCACCGTCGACGTCGATCACCCGGCCGTGCACGGTGATCCGGCCCCGCACCGCCATGCACTGGTCGTAGTTGCTCCGCTGGTACACCAGGCGGCCGCCACTCCAGCGGATCACCTCGTCCTCGACGTACGGCTCATGGTGAGCGGTCCACTCGAGGTCGTACGACACGCTGGCGCCGTCGTCGACGCAGGAGGTGCGTAGCACCCGCAGTGGCTCAACGATGTCGACGGCGAACGGGCCGACTGCGAGGTCGTCGCTGCGCGGACGGAGCCGTCGGGAGGCGCGTATGTTGTGCTGCTGGCCATCGACGACGAGGCAGACGTACGCGTCCATCACGTCGGTGTTGGGGTAGAGGCGCAGGCCGCTGAACATCGTGAGGCCGGACTCGGCGTCGCCGAGAGTGAAGTAGTAGCCGTCGTTCCAGTGCGGCGAGTCGCTGACCACCGAGTCGAAGGTTCGCCCGGTCTGGTGCCGTGGCCACTCGTCGAGCTTGGTGAGCCGGCCCGGAGTGCCCATGAAGCTTTCCTCTCGTGTTCGTCTCGCGAACGACGTTGACCCCGGTGCGCGGTCGTGCCACCATCGTACCCACTCTGAGACAGATTGTCTCAAAAGTCGCGGGTGTCGAGAGACGGCTCCGACTCCCTCGGCCGCGACCCCAAGGAATCACATGCGCTCACTCGTCCTCGGCGGCAGCACGTTCGTGGGCCGCCGACTCGTGCATCGCCTGCTCGAGCAAGGCGACGAGGTCGCCGTGCTCAACCGTGGCCGCACCGCGACGGACCTGCCGCCGGAGGTGGGACGCATCGTGGCGGACCGCACCGCCACCGACTCGATGCGCAGTGCGCTGCAGGGAACCGAGTGGGATGCCGTCCACGATGTGTCGGGCTTCGTCATGGCGGCCGGCGGCTCGGAGTACGACGAGTTGCTCGAGCTGCTGGATGGCCGGGTGGGCGCCTACGTCTTCGTCTCCTCGGTCATGGCCTACGAACCGACCCCTTTGATGCCCTGGACGGAGGACCTCGGCGTCCGCGACGAGGGGAGCGCGACCTACGGCGGCTTCAAGGCCTTCGCCGAGGGGCGAATCCTGGACCGCCACCGCAGCACCGGCTTCCCGGGCTCGATCGCGCGGCCAGCGGCGATCTACGGCCCGAAGAACAACATCCTCGACATGGAGGCGGCCATGTTCTTGCGGCTGCGTCGGGGGCTGCCGGTGCTCGTGCCCCACGAAGGCCTGGTGACCACGTCGTACGGCCACGTCGACGATCTCTGCGCTCTCCTCGCGGGCCTGGCGACAACGCCGGCGGCCGTCGGCGAGGTGGTCAACGCCACCGGCGACGCCATGACCTCCCAGGGCTACGTCGAGGCGCTTGCCGAGGTTGTCGGCGTCGAGGCCGACCTGCGCTTCCTCCCCACCGACCGGCTCGGGGAGCTCGTGGGCACATTGCACGGGCACCTTTTCAAGGCGCGCCACCACTGCATCCTCTCGACGGAGAAGGCGCGCGTCACCCTCGGGCTGCCGGCCGAGCGCGGGTTCATGACCGGGCATCGCGACACCTACGACTGGTTCTGCGGGTCCGAGCTCGTCGACGCCCCGGACGCGATGTCGGACCCGGTGTGGGGCGCCGGCTACGACTTCCCGGCCGAGGCACGCGCTCTTGAGGTGCTAGGGCACGCCGCATGACCACCTTCGTGCCCGACGCCGTCATCTGGGCTGCTGCGGGGGCGGGCCTGGCGCAGGCAGTGGCGCCGGAGGTACCGGACTCCCGGGCGCGCCGCACGGTAGAGCAGTGGGCGGGCGTCGCGGCCTACGCCGGGCAGCGCCCGGGCGACCCAACGCAGGCGCGGGCTCGTGAGCTCGCCGAGCTGTTCGCGGCCTCAGACGTCGACCCTCTCGTCGCCCTCGCCGACGCGGACGCCGACACACTCCTGGCGGCCGCCGGTCGGCTGCTCGGCGACGACGTGCGGCGCGCGGCCGGGGTCGACGTGAGCGCAGCGGTGCCGGGCGACCTGGTCGCCACCGTCCTCGAACGATGCCTCGCCTGGTACGACGAGGACGTCGTCGCCGCGGCGCCGCTACTGTCGGTCTTCACCGGTCACGGCACCGACGTCGACGAGTCACCGCCGTCGATCGACCCGGACCTCCTGGCGCGTCTAATCGCGTGGCTGTCGGCCAAAGTGGGAGCAACCGTCACCATCGACCGCGCCGTCACGATCTCGGGAGGCTTCTCCCGGCTCATGCTCGACGTGACCTGGTCGAGCGAGCGTGAATCGACCCGGGCGGTCGTGCGCATCGAACAGGGCGGCATGTTCGCCTCCGAGGGCCGGCGCGAGGTCATCGTGATGCGGGCCGTAGCGGAGTCCGGCTTCCCGGTCCCGCAGGTGCTCTGGGAGGAGGCTGACGCCACCGTGCTCGGCGAGCCCTTCTTCGTGATGGCGTGGGTCGACGGCGCTGCCCGGCTCGACGAAGAGGCTCTGGACGATGTCCTGCGCGGGGTCGCCCAGCTGCACGCGCTGGACCGTTCGGCCGTCGCCGCCGTCGCTGCCGTCGACGGTCTCGCGCCCGGCGCCGGACCGGAGGCGGCGATCGCCGCGCAGCTCGAGCGCTGGCACCGCGTCTACCGCACCTGTGCCCCGCACCCCGTACCGCTGCTGGAGCGCGGCTTCGCGTGGCTGGAGGCTCACCTGAGCCCAACGGGCCCGTCAGTCGTGGTGCACGGTGACCCGGGACCGGGCAACGCGCTGCACGACGGCTCGGGGATCGCGGCGGTGATCGACTGGGAGTTCGCCCATGCGGGCGACGCCGCCGAGGACTGGTCCTACCTGGCGCTGATCCGCGGGCGCCGCCTTATGACCCCGCCGGAGTGGAAGGAGCGGCTCCGCCGGACGGTCGGTCTGCACTACGCCGACGACGTCTGGACCTCGTGGGAGGCGTACAACGGCGTCAAGGGCGCCTGCGTCAACCTGACGGCGCTCGATGTCTTCGCCGCCTCGGCGCGACCGACCGCCGACCACCTCGCCATCGGTGTGGCGGTGCACCTTCGGTTCCTCGGGCGAGTCGTCGACCTGACCGGCGCACGCCGCACCGCATGACGTCGACCAGCGCGGAGGACCCGCGGGTCTCGCGTAACCGGGCCGCCGTGCACGCCGCGGCGCTCGCGGTCCTGGCCGCGGAGGGAGTCTCGGGTCTGTCCGTGGAGCGCGTTGCTGAGACTTCACGTGTTTCGCGCAGCACCATCTACCGCCGCTGGCCGGACATGCGCGTGCTGATTCTGTCGGCGTTCGACGACGTGGTGCACGGCGCCGGGGGCAGTCTGGAGCCAACCGGCGACGTCGGGCGCGACCTGCTTGGGTACCTGCGCGACTACGCGAGCCGGCTCAACGACCCGACGTACGCGGCCGTGATCATCGCCATCTTCGAGTGGTCCTGGCGCGACCCCGACTTCGCGGCAGAGCACGGTCGCACCTTCGACGACGCCCGGTCGAGGGCGGCCGGCATCCTGCGGGCGGGGGTCAGGTCCGGTCAGCTGCGGCCTGACCTCGACGTGCGCGGCGGGGTTGAGGACGTCGTGGCGCCCTTCCTCTACCGCCGCCTCGTGCTGCGCCGCGCGATCACCGACCGGGAGGTCGACTCGCTGCACCGTCGGTTGCTCGACAGCCTCGGCTCGTGATCGTCCCGGTCGTCACCACCGACGATCAGGACGGCTGGGCGGGTTGGGACGGTGGCCGGAACGTAAGGTCGAGGCGCCGACTGCGGAAACGCAGCGACGCTCCGTCGCGGCCCAGCACATCGTGGTAACTGAAGAAGATGAGCGGTTTCGTGGCACCATCGACGAACCGGGTTGCGAGCGTCCAGCTGAACACCTCGAGGTCGTCGCCGGATCTCACGACGAGCGGCGGACCCGGCAGGTGCACCATAGGTCGGGCCGGGTCGTGATGGCCGAGGACCAAGTCCGCGATGTCGTCTGGGCCGGCCGCCATGCCGTAGCCAAGCACGCTGCCGTCCCAGGTGGCGTCCGCCGTGAACAGCCCGGCGACGTCGTCGCGCAGCCCAGCGTCGGTGAAGACGGCGTAGGCCTGCAGGAGATTGCCCACGAGAACAACGTCGTCCGCGGAGGCGGCGTCCTGCCACCGGCGCACGAGGTCGAGTGACGGTAAGGCGGGGGGTTCGGTGGTCATGCCTGCACCGACCTCAGCGAGCGCTCGCGCGAGCCACTGTCGTGGTAGTCGGCCTCCCGGACGACAGTCAATCCGTCGAAAACTAAGTAGGACAAGCCTTCTGCAGACCATTTCTTGCCGACGGCGTCGGCCCCGAGGCTGTCGTCGGTCTGGGTGCCAGACATCACCCACAGCAGAGCGAGGCCGTCTGGGCGGGCCCAGAAGTCGCCGGTCGGAGCAAGCACGAGGTCGGGGTAGCGCTCTAGGCCGTGCTGGAAGTACGCGCGGATCGCCGGCCAGCCGCGGTGCTCGCCGCCGATGACGTCGAAGAGCACCGCGTCCTGCGCGAGGTGCGCGCGGGGAGCGTCGGCGTCGCCGCTAGACCAGGCTGCGAACAGCTCCCGAGCCACCTCGGCGCGCGCCTCGGCGAGCTCGGGATCGAGGGCGAACGACACGGGTGACCCTTCCTTCCGACCGGGGGGATCGGGGTCTGTCGGTAGCGCCGACGGAGCGCTACGGTGGGGTGCTAGTAACAGTAGGCCAATCCAAGTAACTCGTCATCAGTTCCGTCGAAACGGATTCACAACAGATCCGGCTCGCGGCCAGGAGAAGGGACAACCCAGTGGACCTGGGTCTAGAGGGAAAGCGCGCCGTGGTCACCGGAGCCAGCCGCGGCATCGGACGCGCCACGGCGGAGAAGCTGGTCGAAGAGGGTGTCAGCCACATCGCTATCTGCGCGCGGGGTGCGCAGACCCTCGACTCGGTCGCCGCCGAGCTCACCGCGAAAGGCGCCAAGGTGTTCGCGCGCGCAGTCGACGTGGCCGAGCCCGGTGCCGTCACCGCGTTCGTCGATGACGCCGCTGCCGCTTTCGGCGGTCTCGACTTGCTCGTCTCAAACGTCTCCGCTGGGTCCCAGAAGGGCGCGGAGCAGTGGCAGAAGAGCTTCCTCGCCGACCTGATGCCGTTGGTTGACGCGATCGATGCGGCGACACCGCACATGGAGTCAGCGGGTGGCGGCGCGATCGTGTCGCTGTCCTCCACGTTCGGCTTCGACAACATCTGGCCGAGCTCGCCCAACTCCTACGGGGCCTTCAAAGCGGCCGTGGTTCGTCACGCGTCGTCGGCCGCACACGCCCTGGCGCCGAAGGGGATCCGCGTCAACACCGTGTCTCCCGGCCCGATCGAATTCGAGGGCGGCGACTGGGGCAACATGAAGATCAATCGTCGCGAGATCTACGACAAGGTCCAGGCGTCGATCCCGATCGGACGCCACGGGCAGCTCGACGAGATCGCCTCGGCGATCGTGTTCCTGCTCAGCCCCCGCTCCGGGTTCTGCGTCGGCACCAACGTGGTGTGCGACGGCGGCATGACCGTCCGCGTGCAGTTCTGACCTAGGCACCGACGAGCAGCGACGGACATGGACGCAGGCGCCCGGGTCGATGTCGCGCTGGTCGCCGGTGGGCGATGGCACGACATCGACTTCGCGCGCCTGCGTCTGCTTGACGAGCTCGACCGCCACGACGTCGCCCGCACGTCGGTCCACGACGACTACTCCGACCTCGCGGCCCTACGCGAGGCGGACGTCCTGGTCACCTACACCAGCGACGTCCGGCCGACGGCGGCGCAGACCCAGCTCCTCACTGACTGGCTCAGCGCCGGCGGTCGATGGCTCGCGCTGCACGCGACCTGCTCGGCGGTGGACCCCCCCGGTCCGAAAGCCCCGAGGGTGTTCACGACGCCGCGGGCCATCGACGGGCTCGTGTCCCTGGTCGGGGGCCAGTTCCTCGCCCACCCGCCCATCGGGTCCTACCGCGTCGAGGTCACCGACCCGACGCACCCGCTCGTCACGGCGCTCGAGCCGTTCGAAACGTTCGACGAGCTGTACGTCTGCGAGATGCACGAGCCGGTCGACGTCCTGCTGCACACGCTGTTCGACGGCGAGTGCCGCGACTTCGCCGAGGGCGGGCGGGCGGCTGACGCGTTCCGGCCGGTGCTGTGGCAGAAGCAGACGGGTGCGGGCACAGTCACCGCGCTGACCCTCGGGCACTGCCGCGGCCGTTGGGACGCGCGCGACTTGGGCGTCGCCGACCTCCGCGTACGGGACCGTATTGGGTGGGAGTCGCCAGGCTACCGGGAGGTGCTCTCGCGCTCGGTCGCCTGGGCGTTGCACGGCGACGACTGGAACTCTTGCACCGACCGAAGCCAGCACGCCGTCCCCGCAACATCCTGAACGACTGGAGGAGTCCGTCGTGACCGCTCGAGGAACCGCCGTCGTCACGGGTGCCGGCCGCGGCCTCGGCGCGGCCATCGCCCGCCGACTCGCCACAGACGGCTTCGACCTGCTTGTCCTGGACCGTGCAGAGGGCGGCCTCGCGGAAGTCGCGGCCGACGTCGGCGGAAGGTCCCTCGTCCTTGACGTCACCGACGAGGACGGCGTCCTGGCGCTCGCCGAGGTGGCCCCGGAGACGACCGTACTGGTGAACAACGCGGCGATCACGCCGTTCGGGTCCATGCTGGAGGTGAGCGCGGCCGAGGCGCTGGAAGTCTTCGCGGTCAACGTCGTGGGGCCGCTCACGGCAGTGAAGGCGCTGGCGCCGGTCATCGCGCGCAACGGCGGCGGCGCGGTCGTCAATCTGTCCTCGATCACGGCCCGCGCCTTCCCCGTGGGCACGAGCACCTATCCGCTGTCGAAGGCGGCGGTCGAGCACATGACGCGGGGGATGGCCGTCGAGCTGGGTCCTCGCGGGATCCGCGTCAACGCCGTCGCGCCGGGCACCGTACCGACCGAGGGGACCGACGACCACTACGGCGACGCCGACCTGCTCCGTCGCCGCGCCGCCGTGCTCCCCGTGCAGCGGCTGGGAGCTCCCGGCGACATCGCTGACGCCGTGTCGTTCCTCTGCTCGGACCAGTCTCGATGGATCACGGGGCAGGTCCTGGTCGTCGATGGCGGCTTCCTTGCCGCCCACGGACACTTCTACCGGCTCGCGCGAAAGGCTGTCTGACGTGACGCGCCCGTTCCGCTTTGCCGTCCAAGCCTACCGCTCCTCCTCGGCGAAGGAGTGGACCGAGGTGGCGCGACGCACCGAGGCGCTCGGCTACTCCACCCTTAACATCGCCGACCACTACATCGGGGACGGTCCCAAGCTGGCCGGGACCGGACACCGCGTGCAGGCCCTGGCCGCCATCCCGGCGATGGCTTACGCCGCGGCGGTGACCAGCACGGTGCGTCTCGGGTTCCGGATGCTCAACGTCGGCTACCACCTACCGGCGGTGCTGGCCAAGGAGATCGCCACGATCGACGTGCTCTCCGAAGGTCGTCTTGAGATCGGGATCGGCGCCGGTTGGCTGGTCAGCGAGTACGAGGCGCTGGGCATCCCGTTCGGCACGCCGGGCGAGCGAATTACGCTCCTCGAGGAGTCGATCGAGCTAATCACCCAGGCCTGCGCCGGCGAGCTCGTCGACGTCTCCGGGACCTTCGTGTACGCGGGCGGCTACACCGGCGTGCCCGCGACCGTGCAGGCCCCGCGACCCCCGATAATGGTCGGCGGCGGCGCGCCCCGGATCCTGACGTACGCCGGACGAGTCGCCGACATTGTCAGCGTCAACTTCAACAACCGGTCCGGCCAAGTCGGCAGTGACAGCATCGCCACCTCGACGGCCGAGGAGACACTCAAGAAGATCGGGTGGGTGAGCGAGGGCGCGGCGGACCGTGACCGGCCGCCAGAGCTGGAGATTGGGACGTACTTCCTCTCGGTTACCGGACGCTCGGAGAACACCGCCGAGTCGGTGTCCACCCGTACCGGGCTCGCGATGGACGAGCTCGTCCGATTCCCGCACGCGCTCGTCGGGGAGGTGGGCGAGATCGTCGAGGAGCTGCAGCGACGTCGCGAGCTCTACGGGTTCTCGTACATCACGGTCGGTGACGCCAACCTGGAGGCGTTCGCCCCCGTCGTCGCCGTTCTCGCCGGGACCTGAGGGGCGCATGAGCATCGACGGCCGGTTCATCTCGCTGGCGCACCTGTGCATGATGGAGGTGGCGCCGATCGACCTGGTTCTGGCAGCCGCGGCTGCGGGCTACGACTGCGTGGGCATCCGGCTCGTCCCGACTGCCGATGGCGTCGACCACCAAGTTCTCGGCAGCGCGGCGCGGCTGCGCGAGCTCCGTCAGGCGTTGGACGACACGGGGATCGGGCTGCTCGACATCGAAGTCGTCCGGCTCAAGCCGGAGGGGCCCGGCGACGTCAGACCGCTGCTCGAGGCCGGCGCCGAGCTCGGCGCCCGGTACGTCATTTGCACGGTCGAGGACCCCGACCCAGTACGCCGGGTGGACGCCCTCGGGACGTTCGCGGCCTTGTCTGCAGTACACGGCGTCCGGGCCAACCTCGAGTACATGGTGTTCTCCTCGTGTCCCACGCTGGCCGACGCCCTGGCGCTGATCGAGCAGGTGGGTGGGGCTGCCTCGGTGCTGGTTGACCCGCTGCACCACGAGCGTGGTGGTGGTGCCTCCAGCGAGGTTGCCGGCCTGTCGCTCGACGTGCTGCCTTACGTCCAGCTGTGCGACGCGACGCCCGCGGGACTCGCCGCTGATCCGGTCTCGGCGCGTTCGGAGGCGGTGCTCGGCCGGCTGCTCCCCGGTGACGGTCAGCTCCCGCTGACGCAGCTGCTGGCGCACCTGGATCCCGGGGCAGGGATCAGCGTCGAGTCTCCTGCGCTCGGGGAGCGGCGCCCGCCGGACCCGGCGGCGTGGGCGGCGAGGGCGCTGGCGGCCACCAGGCGGGTGCTGGAGGGCTGACCGGCTGGCCTGCTCAGACGCGGAGCCCGCCGTCGGCGGTCCAGGTCTGCCCCGTGACGAACGACGACCCGTCCGAGGCGAGGAACTCCACGACGGCGGCGATCTCGTCCACCTCCGCGGACCGCCCGAGCGAGATGGCCTGGACGAGCAGCGCGTGCCGCTCTTCGCTGATGCGGCCAGTCAGGAGCTCGGTGCCGGCGGTGTAGCCCGGCGCGACGACGTTGATGGTGATGCCCCGCGGCCCGAGGGTGTTGGCTTCGCGGCGCACCCACGCCTCGAGTGCCCCCTTGGCGGCGGCGTACGACGCCGTGGCGTTACCGCGGGCCGCCCCGGACGAGCCGATCACGACGATGCGACCGCCCGGCTCGCGCATCAGCGGGTCCAGCGCGGCGACCAGGAGGACGGCGCTGAGCGTGTTGCCGCGGAAGGTCGCGGTCCACGACTCGGCCAGCCCGGCAAGCCCCTCGCCGACCGGTGGGGCGGGCATGCCCGCGTTGGCGACGACGGCGTCGACGACGCCGAGTGTGCGCTGGGCTGCGTCGTGTACTGCGGCGGCGCCGTCGGGGGTCGAGACGTCGGCGACGACCTCGTGCACGATGGCTCCCGGGGTCACCGCGCGCAGCTGCTCCGACGCGGTGGCGAGCCGGTCGGCGCGCCGACCCGCGAGCAGGACCTCGGTGCCGGCGGCGACCAGCCGGGCGGCCGAGCCCGCGCCGATGCCGGTGCCGCCCCCCGACACGACTGCGGTACGGCGTACGTCGGGCGGCACCATCAAGCCTCCGGTTTCTCGGCGGGATCGGTCTTCGGCGCGGCCGCGGCGCTCAGCGGTCGGTGTACTTCGGCGGGCGCTTCTCGAGGAAGGCGGCCAGCGCCTCCTTCATGTCGGCGTTGCCCACCGCGAGGGTCTGGTTGCGGCTCTCGAGTTCGAGGGCGGTCTCGATCGACGAGGCGTCGATGTTGGTCTGGATGACCTGCTTGGTGAGGCGGATCCCGAGCGGGGTGTTGGCCGCGATCGCGCGGGCGGTGGCCAGGGCCGACTCCATGAGGTCGGCCGGCTCCACGACGCTGGTGACCAGGCCGATCCGCAGCGCCTCCTCGGGAAGAACGAAGCGACCCGTCATCAGGATTTCGGTGGCGACGCCTAGGCCGACGATGCGGGGCAGAAGGTACGACGAGCCCACGTCGCCGCCGGTCAGGCCGATGCGGATGAAGGCTGCGTTGAACTTGGCCGCCGTCGAGGCAATGCGGATGTCGGCTGCGAGCGCGAGGGAGAAGCCGGCGCCGGCGGCAGCGCCGTTGACGGCGGCGATGATGGGCGTCGTGCAGCGGCGCATGCCGGCGGCGACAGCGCCGAGGACTTGCTGCAGCTCGACGTACTTGTTGGCGCTGTACGACGTGAGGCTTGCGGCATCCTCGAGGTCGAGGCCGGAGCAGAAGCCCTTCCCCGCGCCGGTGAGTACGACGGCGCGCACCGACCGGTCCGCAGCGACGTCGCGGAAGAACGCGCTCAGTGCCGGAAAGCCGGTGAGGGTCAAGGCGTTGTACTTGTCGGGACGATCGAGCGTCGCGACGAGAATGCCCTCCTCGGGCGTGTGGAGGGACAGGTTCTCGTATTCGGTCACGTGCTCGCCCCTCGGTGGTGTCTGCCCGGTTAGGCGCTGTAGTCGTAGAAGCCACGGCCGCTCTTGCGCCCGAGCCACCCGGCGTCGACGTGACGGCGCAGCAGCGCGGGAGCGACGAACGACGGGTCGAGGTGCTCGCTGTACAGGCTCTCTGCCACCAGCAGCATCGTGTCGAGACCGATGAGGTCGCACAGTCGCAGCGGGCCCATGGGCATGCCGCAGCCGCCGACGAGCCCGTCGTCGATGTCGTCCCGGAAGGCGACGCCGTTGTCGAGGGAGCGGATCGCCGACAGGAGGTAGGGCACCAAGATTGCGTTGACGACGAAGCCGGCCTGATCCTTTGCGCGAATCACGTCCTTGCCCAGGACGTCGCGGGCGAAGGCCTCCGCGCGGTCGGCGGCGTCGAGGTCGGTGAGCAGTGACGGGATGAGCTCGACGAGCTTCATCACCGGCACCGGGTTGAAGAAGTGCAGCCCGAGCAGCCGTCCGGGATGCGATGTGGCGGCAGCCAGCTTGGCCACGGGGATAGACGACGTGTTGGTGGCGATGACCGCGTTCTCGTCGAGGATCTCGTCGAGCTCGCGGAAGACGGCCACCTTGTCCGCGAGGTCTTCGCGGATGGCCTCGATGACGACGGGGCAGGGGGCCAGGTCCGTCAGTTTCTGGGTGAAAGTCACGCGTGCCATGACCTCTTCGACGACCGCGTCGAGCTTGCCCGAGGACACCGCCCGGGTGATCGAATTCGCGATCGCGGCCCGCGCCCGTTCGAGCGCCGGCTGCTCGGTGTCGACGATGATGACGGACCACCCGCCCCGCGCGCCCACCTCGGCGATGCCCATGCCCATGGTTCCGCTGCCGATGACGCCCAGGGTCTGGTTGCTCATGCCGTTACTGTAGGCAGGCACAAGAAACTTCACAAGACGATCCGCCCAGGCGGGTCACTCGGGAGGGTCCATGACCACGTCAGTCGTACTCGACGGCGCACGCACGCCGATCGGCAAGCTGCTCGGAGCGCTGCGCTCCGTCGAGGCGGTCGAACTTGGCGCCGTCGCCGTCCGGGCCGCAGTTGAGCGCTCGGGGATATCCCCCGAGGACGTCGACGCTGTGATCCTCGGGCACGTCGTCCAAGCGGGCACCGGACCGAACCCCGCCCGACAGGCGGCCGCCGCCGCCGGGATCCCCATGTCGGTCCCAGCCGTGACGGTCAACAAGCTGTGCCTGTCCGGACTCGCTGCGGTCGCGATGGCCGACCAGGCGATCCGCTCCGGCCAGCACCAGGTCGTCGTGGTCGGCGGCATGGAGTCGATGACGCGGGCGCCGCACTTGCTCCGGGGCTCGCGCCAGGGCTGGAAGTACGGCGATGTGAAGGCCGAGGACGCACTCGACCGGGACGCCCTCATCTGCGCGTTCGACGCGATCTCGATGGGCGCCGGCACGGAGAAGTACCAGAAGCCCTACGGGCTGTCCCGTGCGGAGCAGGACGCCTGGGCGGCCCGGTCGCACCAGCTGGCGGCGGCCGCGGGCGAGTCCGGCGCGTTTGCGGAGGAGATCGTGCGAGTCACTGTCAGCACTGTCAGCGGGCGCGGGGGCGACCTGGACGTGACTGCCGACGAGGGCGTGCGCCCAGCGACCACCGTCGAGTCCCTGTCGTCGCTGCGACCTGCATTCGACAAGGACGGCACCATCACGGCCGGCAACGCCTCCCAGCTCTCCGACGGCGCCTGCGCGCTCGTGGTCGTGAGCAAGGAGTGGGCACAGGCGCGCGGGCTCTCCTGGATCGCGGAGATCGGCGCGCACGGGGAGGTCGCCGGGCCGGATGCCTCCCTCGTCGCCCAGCCGGCGAACGCGATCGCCGACGCCCTGCGTCGCGACGGCACGCTGACCGTCGCCGACCTCGACCTCGTGGAGATCAACGAGGCGTTCGCCAGTGTCTCCCTCATCTCGGCCAACCAGCTCGGCGTCGATCCGGAGATCGTCAACGTGCGCGGCGGGGCGATCGCGCTGGGCCACCCAGTGGGCATGAGCGGGGCCAGGCTGGTGCTGACCGCGGCGTACGAGCTGCGCCGGCGCGGCGGTGGCCGGGCTGCGGTCGCGCTCTGCGGCGGCGGCGGCCAGGGCGAAGCCCTGCTCCTCACCGTCCCCGCGTCCTAGGTCGGACGCGGGCACGTCAGCTGGCAGAGACGGCGTCGAGCGCTGCGATCTCGTCGGCGCCGAGCTCGAGGCCGATCATCGGCAGCAGGCCGGACAACTGCTCGAGCGAGCGCGCGCTGGCCATGGCCGCGACGACGGCGGGCCGCGACAGCAGCCACGCGAGGGCCACCGAGGGCATCGGCACGGAGTGCGTGTCGGCGACCTCGCGGAGCGTCGCGAGAACGGCCTCGCCACGCTCACCGACGTACGCACCGGCACCCTTGGCACGCACGCTCTCGATGGCCGGGCCACTGACCCGGTACTTCCCCGTCAGGTAGCCGCGCGCGAGCCCGTAGTACGGGAACGCCCCGAGTCCACGCTCAAGGCACAGCGGAGCCGTCTCGCCCTCGAACCTCGTGCGCTCCATGAGGCTGTAGTTGGCCTGGACGGCGACGTAGGACGCCCACCCGTGCGCGGCCGACGCCTCGAGCGACTCGACGGTGCGGGCCGCGCTGTGGTTGCTCACGGCGATGTGGCGGACTTTGCCCTCCCGGATCAGGGTGTCGAAGGTCTCGAGGGTGCCTTCGACCGGGTCGCCCTTGTCGAAGTGGGCGTAGTAGAGGTCGACGTGGTCGGTCTGCAGCCGGGTCAACGACCGCTCCAGTGCCCCGCGGATCGTCGCGGGTTGCAGGTTGTCGTAGCCGGGGGCCCCGCCGACCTTGGTCGCGAGGGTGACCCGGTCGCGGTTGGTGCGTGCGGTTAGCCAAGCACCGATGATCGTCTCGGACTCGCCGCCCTCCGTGCCTTGCCAGGCGGAGTACACGTCGGCCGTGTCGATCATCGTGCCGCCGGCGTCGAGGTAGGCGTCGAGCACGGCGAACGAGCTAGCCTCGTCGGCGCTCCAGCCGAACACGTTGCCGCCGAGGGCGAGCGGGGAGATGGTGAGGTCGGTACCGGGAATTGTGCGCACTGGCCCACGGTAGGGCCATCCGAGAGCGGCGCGTGCGAGGATCGCGCGGTGACGACCGAGGCTCCGTACCAGCCGACCATGATGGAGCGGGTGCTGCTCGCCGGCGTCTGCGCCGACGGCGAGATCGTCCTCGTGCGACATGCCCAGCAGGCGGCCAACGACCTCGGAGACCCGGCGCGTCCCAAGGGAGGCGACGCGCCGCTCAGCGACCTCGGGCTCCGTCAGGCGGACGCGGTCGCCGAGGAACTCGGCCGGCAGCACGTGGATGCGGTCTGGTGCAGCCCGCTCCTGAGGGCCCGGGAGACCGCGCGCCGCATCGCCGCGCGGCACGGCCTCGAGCCAGTCGTTGACGACCGGCTGGTTGAGGTGGGCGTCTACCGGGGCCTGCCGCGCGGCGCGACCGTGCGGGGTGAGCTTGGCCTCGAGGGCGAGGAGGCGGTCGAGACTGCGTTCGGCCGTACCCGCAGCTGGGCGTCTTTCCCGTTGAGCGAGTCCAGGCAGGAGGTTGCCGCCCGACTGGGCGCGGTACTGGGCACCCTCCGGTCCGTCCATCCGGACAGCAGTCGGGTGGTTGTCGTGTGCCACGGCGGCATCGTTAACGCGGTCATTCGCCAGGTCGTGGAGAGCGATTTCGACATGCTGTTCTACCCCGCGCACGCGTCGATCTCGCGGATCGTGCGGGCCGACGGGCGCCTCGCCCTGTCCACGGCGAACGAGATGCACCACCTTCGTCACCGTAGCGACGTCGCGGTCACCTTCTGATTCACGTGGCCTGATTCCCGCTGCCCACTGCGGCCCCCGCAACTCCCGTGGGTCAGCCGCGGCGGTTGTTGTTGGGAAGCATCCGCAGGTGGTTGCCGTTGTCGACGGGGATGACCTGTCCGGTGATGGAGCTTGACAGGTCGCTGGCGAGCCAGACCGCCACGTGGGCGCAGTCGTCGACTGTCGTGACGCGCTTGAGGGCGGACTCCTCGATGTAGGCGTCCTTGATCGCGCTCTCGCCATCGAGGTCAGCTCCCGAGTCACCGATCGGCGCTAGCCCGCCGAAGTTGTTCATCGCCGTCGGGACGAAGGTCGGGGCCAGCGCGTTCACGCGGACGCCGTCCGGCCCGTACTCGCGCGCAGCGATCTTGGTCACGAAGTTGATGCCGGCCTTGCTGCCGGAGTACATCGACTGGCCCAGCGGCACGAGGATCGCCGTGGTGGAAGTGACGTTGATGAGCGAGCCGCCGCCGTTGTCGGCGAGGTACGCGCCGAAGTGCTTCATGAACCAGTACCCGCCCCAGAAGTCAATCTTCGTGATCTCCTCGAGGAGCCCGGGGGTAATGTCGCGGATGAGCGAGGCCTTGTTCAGGCCGGCTGAGTTGATGGCGACGTCGATGCCGCCCAGGGCATCGGCGGAGAAGTCCACAAGCGCCTTGACGTCGTCGTGATCGGTGATGTCGCACGCTCGGGCGACCCCCCCGACCGAGGTGGCCAGCCGTTCGAGCTTGTCGACCCGCCTAGCCGCCACGACGAGCTGTGCGCCATGCTCGGCGAAGACTTCAGCGGTGCGCCAGCCGATTCCGCTCGACGCTCCCAGGATTACGACCTTCTTGCCCTCAAGGAGTCCCATGCTGTCTATACTATTTGTCCAGCCGGGTGAACGGAAGGTCGAGGCTCCATGCGCAGGTTGACCCAGCTCGACGAGTGGCCGCGACACCAGACGCTGGACACGTTCGACGTGGTTGCGAGCGACTCGGAGAAGTGGAGCGACGGCTCGTGGATCTGCGTGGGCGACCCCCTAGGCCAGTGCCACCTCATCACCGCGCTGCGGTTCTACGCCAACACCAACGTGGTGGACGGCTACGCCATCGTGACCCTCGACGACGGAAAGCAATACAACCTGCGGGTCAGCCGTCGCCTGCGACCGGCTAGCGACGACCTGTCCTGCGGGCCGCTCTGGATGGAGATCGTGGAGGGCCTGCGCACGCTGCGCTTCGGCGCGCTGCCCAACGACTCGGGCGTCGAGTTCGACCTGCAGTGGGACGGCGCCTCCCCCTGCTTCGACGAGACCCCCGGCGTACGCCGCTACTCCGACGGTCGGGTCGTGCGAGCCCGGTCCAACTACACGCAGGTTGGGCACGTCAACGGCACCATCACGGTGCACGGCAGACGCTTCGAGGTCGGCCCCGGGTGGGTGGGCGCCCGTGACCACTCCTGGGGCGTCGGCGACACCGGGACCGGCAACGCCCCGGGCGTGGCTGCGCCGCCGAGCGACGTGACCGACTTCGCTGGGGCCCAGCTTCGAAACTTCGGGCTACGGCAGTTCTGCTTCGTGAGCTTCCCCGACCGCACGGTGACCTACCGGTTCCACGCGGGCCTGGACGGATCGATGAGCCACGTCAACTCGCGCGTCGACTACGCGTACGGCTCCGATCGGCAGGCGTGGTCTTACTCCAGGCTGGCGCTCGACGACGTCACGTTCGTCGAGGGGCTTGCACGCGTCGCGACGTCCCGGGTCTCCCTCACGCGCCCGGACGGCGGCGTCGACCGGTTCGAGATCCGCAACGTCAGCCGGCCGGTGTACATGCAGGGCGGTGGCTACTGGGACGGCTTCCGCGACGGCCGAGGCCGCGGCGCCTACCGTGGCGAGTCGGTCGTGGAGCACGAAGTCTGGGACGTCTCCCACCCCACCACAGTGCGGGACGCGCTCGGGGCGGTGGTGCCCCAGCGCAACGGCGCCTGGGCCGAGACGATCGCGATCTGGACCAACCTCGACGACCCGTCCGAGGTAGGCGTCGGGGAGTTCGAGGCCGTCGTCGGCGGCCCGTACCCCGGAGTGACAGCCTGAGCCGAGGGCGGTGCAGCCAGCCGCACGACCCCCTTATTGCCGGACGAGGAGAGCCCATGAGCATCAGCGAGCGTGAGATCCAGGTCGCCAAGGACCTGTTCAACATCGGCTGGTCCAACGACGACCCGTACGCGCCGACGCGCTACATGACCGACGACGTCGTCATGCGCGACATCGCGAGCCGGCCCGAGGCGATCGTCGGCCACGAGGCGATCGCCGACCGCTGGCGGCACGTTGCCGGACGGATGCGGCTGCCTGTCGAAGAGGTCTTCGTGTCGGGCGACGGCGTCATGGTCCAGTGGTTCGTCTACGTCCGTCACGCCAGCGGGGAGTTCCAGGGCCAGTGGGACATGGGGGAAGGCGTGTCGCTGCTGCACTTCCGCGACGGACTGGTCTCGCACGAGGTGGACTACTGGCACGGCCGCCAGGGCCGCTGCAAGGACTGGGAGGCGCACTTCGCCGCCCGAAGCGCGCTCGCATTCCCGGCGCGCACGACGGTCAGCGGATTCTGGAATCCGGAGGCGCTGTGACTATCCCCGTCCTGCCTCGGGTCGAAGACATCCTCGTCAACTCCGCCACAGCACTGCGCACGACCGTGCTGCCGACGGTCTCGGACGAGTTCGCCCACCTGACTGTCGCCCTCGTGGCAGCCGCACTGGAGTACGCCGTGGAACTCCTTGCCGACCCCCGGGACGTCGCACATCAGGCTGAGCTCGACGGCGCCCTTAACCAGCTGGGTGACGTGCCCGGAGTGGAGGCGGGCGCGTCCTGTTTCGTACGAGCGTCGCAGGCGCTGGTGTGGGCCCAGCAGAACCCGGGCCCGCGGGCGGACGAGGTACGGGCGGTCCTTCACCCGGTGCTCATCGGCCAGCTCGAACGCGAGGCGGCCGCCGCTGCACCGCTGCTGTCGACCTTGCACTCGGCCATGCACAAGACACACTGATGTCTGCGCCCCAGGCCGACGCGCTCGGTCCCTACCTGTCCGAGGTTTGCGGGACTCCCGTCACCGTCTCGACGCCAACGCGCGTAGCGATGGGCCAGTCGCGCGCGATGTACATCGTCGACGCCGACTACGACGGCGGCACGCACCGAACGATCCTGCGCGTCGAGCAGGGCGGTTTCCTCGGCAGCGACTCGGCGACTGAGGTTCCGGTCATGCAGGCCCTGTACCGCGCCGGGTACCCGGTTGCGGAGGTGTTGGCCTACGAGCCCACCGGCACCGTGATCGGCGAGCCCTTCTTCGTCATGGCGTTCGTGGCGGGTGTGGCCACCGAGCTGCCATCAACGCTGGACGACTACGTCCGGCTGCTCGCCCGACTGCACCGCTACGACCCGGCCGAGCTCGGGCTCGACTTCTTCGCCCAGCCAGAGCTGCCGACCGGCCCGGCGCACGCCCTGATCGACCGGTTCGAGGCGACGTACCGCAGTGGTCTCGTGGGAGACCCCTCGCCCCTCCTTGAGGAGGGGATCGCCTGGCTGCGCATTCACGCGCCGGCGACCGGCCGGGTGTGCGTCGTGCACGGGGACCCTGGCCCGGGCAACTACATGCACCTTGACGGGCGGATCACGGCCGTCGTCGACTGGGAGTTCACGCACCTCGGTGACGAGTACTTCGACTGGGCGTACCTGATCTGGATGCGCGGGAAGCGCCTCATGGACCCGGACGCGTGGATCGCGCGGATCCACGACGTCGCGGGCATCGAGCTCGACTGGGAGCGGCTGCGCTACTGGCAGGCGGTCACCTACCTGATGGGGGCGTGCATCGACCAGACGGCGACGCGGTTCTACCGCGAGCGCCTCATGGCTGCGCCCAACCTGCTAGCGATCTCGACCGGGGTGCACCTGTCGGCGCTGCGGCGCCTCTACGACACCGTGCTTGCCTGAGCAGCCAGTCCAGCGAACGGCGATTGATGGCAGGCCGGTCAGGCCCTGACCCCGATCCCTTCGGTCGGCAGGGTCTGGCCGTTGCCAGCGCTGATCCCGCCGTCGACCGGGATCTGGACGCCGGTGACGAACGAGGACCGGGGCGAGAGCAGGAAAGCGATGACCTCGGCGACCTCGTCCGCGTCGCCCCAGCGCTGCATCGGGACCATGCGGCGCAGTCGGTCGTAGCGATCCGTCCCCAGAATCGGCGATGTCATGCCGGTGTGCACAGGGCCGGGGCAGACGGCGTTGACGCGAATGCGGTCCAGAGCAAGATCGATCGACGCGCAGCGCATGAGGTTGAGGACCGCCGCCTTGGAGGTGTTGTACGGCCAGCGCTTCGGCTCACCACCCAGCCCCGATGTTGAGGCTGTGACCACGATCGAGCCGCCGCCGACCTCGCGCAGTGCAGGTATTGCCGCGCGGATCCCCAGCAGCACAGCCCGCACGTTGACCTCGTACGCGCGGTCCAGGAGCGAGATGTCGCCCGTGTCGATCGGGGCCGACGCGCTGATGCCCGCGTTGAACGCCGCGCCGTCGAGGCGGCCCCAGCGAGTGAGCGCCACGGCCACGGCGGCGTCGTTCGTGGCGGGGTCCGCGACGTCGCCCAGGATGACGGCGATGTCGTCGGAGTCCTCGACCCACGCGAGGCTTTCCGCGTTTCGGTCCACGGCGACTACGCGCTCGCCCTGCTCACGAAGCAGCTCGACCGTGGCCCGGCCGATGCCGGCGGCGGCGCCGGTGACGATCGTGACGGGAGCGGGGGCGTTGGTCATGCAAGGCAGGATAGACACGCAGCCTGGCGGCGTATGAGCGGGTCGCCGACTGTGAGCGGTCACGCGCCGAGCCTCGTTGGCGGCTTGCTAGTCGCTTGGTCGGGGGAGGGCGCATCGTGAGCGCGGCCCGGAGCAGTGACTGCGCGGACCACCGCATGTTCTCTGAAGCCTGGTCACGGGAGCCCGCCAATTCCCGCCATGCTTGACCGAACGCTGACATGGGGGCGAGCCATCGTCGGAAGCAGCATCGTGGGTGAGACGTCCGGTGGAGTACGGGATGGGTACGACTACCCACTCGAGGCTGTTCGCGAGCTTGTGGCTAACTCGCTCTTTCATCGCGACACCGCGCGTGGGCTGAGGGTCAACGCGTCGAGCTGAAGCTACGAGCTGACCGGCTGGTCATCGCCAACCCCGGAGGCCTGTACGGGATCAGTGTCGGTCGGCTGGCCCGCGAGCATGTGAGCAGCGATCGACTCAGGGATACGGTTCGCCGTTCTGCTCCGCAGGGCGTCAGGGCGACAGCGTCTTGGTGGATTAGCAGGTCCGCCCCAGCCGGGTCCGTCAAGGCAGAAGCCCAAGATCGACGATCCAGTCGATCTGCGTGTCGCATCCGCGAGCCATTTTTGGGCTCTTGTGACGTATCCGTGGGTGGGTTGAGGGGGTTCTGAGCGACGCAACGCCGCTCCCGCCTAGGTTCTTGGCTTGTCGAGAGGCAAGGACCAGCGAGCGGAGAGCGGCGTGCGCACTGGCAGGGTATGGGCTGGGTTGTTGGGCGTCGAGAAGACGGTCGTTGAGGACGTGGACTTCGACGAGGAGCTCGGCGTGCTGGTGGTGTCGGTTCGCCCGACGCGGTCGGCTCGGGGTCGCTGCGGGCGGTGCGGGCGACGGTGTCGGGGTTACGACCAGGGGGTCGGTCGGCGGCGGTGGCGGGCCCTGGACGTTGGCACGGTCGCGGTGTGGTTGGAGGCTGACGCACCGCGGGTGTCGTGTCCAGCCCAGCGAACCGGTCGTGCGCGGCTTCGGTGTCGGCCCATACCCGGGCAAGGATCGACCCGACCGTGCGCCACGCGATCCGCATCAACTCGGTGATCGCGGACTTCGAACACGCCGTGGCCAGCCACGCCACCGTGTCATCGAACGCGTGGGTGTGCCCCGCGCCGTGGCGAGCCCACGGCACCGAGGCGACCACCACCCCATGGGGTCCGACACCGCCCGGCAGACACGCAGCGGTGCCTGTGGATAACTCTGGCGTCGGCAGAGCGGCATGTGCGGCCCCGACGGCTCGATTCCTTGTCAGCAGAATGTCAACAGCACGTGCAACGACGACAGTGGACGCCGCTGCACGTCCCGGGACGTCAATGGGCCGCTGACCTGCGAAGACACCCGATCCACCCCAGTCCAGGACCGTCAACGACCATCCGCTGACGTCCCTCGCTCCCGCGGCTCATAACCCAGAGGTCGCAGGTTCAAATCCTGCCCCCGCTACGAAGTATGTTTAGGTCAGGGCCATGATCAACGATCATGGCCCTGATTTCGTGTAGGCAGAATGTAGGCAAGCCTGCCGACATCTCGCCTTCCATCGCGGTTGCTTCTGGCGGGATTCCCGCCGTTCGCGTACGTCGGTGGACGATGCCGTGGCTCAAGTCACCCGTGCTGCGCTCTGACTCCTGGGTCGATTCCCAGAGGTCACGCGCCAAGCTGCTTTGGACGACGTTTCCTCACTTGTGTGGGGGGCGGGCTCGCGGTGAGGGCGGCCGTGAGCAGCGACTGGGCGGACCACAGCATGTTCTCCGCAGCGTCTTCGCGTGTGAGCCCGCCGATGTCGGTCAGCCATACGAGGGCTTCCACACCGATGGCGCTTCGGACGGCGAGGGCGAGTCGATGGACCTGTTCTTCGGTCAGTCGGCCGCGCAGAGGCTGGAGGGCTTCGGTGATCCAGGCGATCGCGCGGCCCTGACGCAGCGGGAGCTCGCCACGGCGCAGCGGATCCGGGTCGAGGGAAAGGCGCAGCATGGTGCGCTGAGCGCCCTCGGTGTCGATGATGAGTCGGATGAACCGGGTGGCCACCGCGTCAAGACGCTCGTAGGGGTCTGAGGAGACACCGTCGGGGAGCAGGGTCGGGGCGGCGGTCTCCGGGTGGGCCGCGACTAGCAGCGACCGCTGGTTCGGGAAATACCGATATGCGGTGGTCCGTGAGATGCCGGCAGTCTCGGCCACCTCGTCCAAGGTCGGCGTGGCTCCGTCGTTCACCAGCATGCGGGCGGCGGCGATCAGGCTGTCCCGGGTGCGCTGCTTTTGCCGGGAGCGACCACCTGCCACGTACTGGATTGACACATCGCTCATGATACTGGACGATCCGTAATGGGACCCGCGTCCCACGACGATGGAGGCGCCATGTCCGAGACAACGACCGCCGCACCCCTCATCCGTTCCGCTGAACAAGCCGAGCGGCGGTGGTTCTTCGGCGGCGGCGTACACAGCTGGCTGGCCAAGGCTGAGGAGACCGGGGGTGCGTTCCTGCTGTTCTCGGACGTGATGGAGAAGGGCAAGCGCACGCCACTGCACACCCATCCGTCAGACGAGTCCCTGTACGTCGTTGACGGCGAGATCCTTGTCCACCTCGACGGGCATGAACACGTCCTGAGCGCCGGCGGGCTCGTCATCGCCCCGCGCGCGATCCCGCACGCTTTCCTGGTGCTCTCAGCGACCGTAACCATGCTCACCCTGCACACCCCCGGCACCTGCCAGTCGTTCTACTTCGGTGCGAGCGAGCCACTCACCTCGGATACGGATCGGGTGGTCGACTTCGATCGCGTCCAGGCGTCCGCCGTCACCAACGGGGGTATCGAGATCCTCGGACCGCCCCCCTTCCCGCCCGGCTGACCTGGCGGAACGCACCACAGACCGCAACTGCACGAGCGGCCATCGTTCCCTCAGTGCGTCGTCGTTGTTCTGCGCGGGCGTCGTCGAGGTGAGAGGTTGAAGCCGACCACAAGTGCGGCGAGTGCGTCGCGCCAGAGCCGTTCCCCTTCGTTGGGTGAGATTTGACCGCGCAGCTCCAGGGCGGCGAGTCCCTCGCAGAGGGCATGGAACTGAGAAGCGGCGTCGCGCACCGTGCGGCCGCCGAGCAGGCCGGCGTGCTTGAGCCGGGCCACCCTCGCCTCCAGCCCCTCGAAGGCCGCGACTTGGGCGTTGACGATCTCGTCGGCCAGGGTCGGGGATCCCACGTTTCGCTGCACGGCGATCTTGAACAGCGACGGATGCCCGATGGCGAAGTCTCGGAACACGACGACGCCGGCTTCGACGAGGTCGGCAGCTGGGTCCTTGGTCAAGGGCAGGGCTCTGATCGAGGCGCCGAGCATCTCGAACGCACGTACGCTCAGAGCGACGACCAGACCGTCCTTGGAGCCGAACAGGCTGTAGACCGCGCGCGTGGTGGTCCCCACGTCCTCGGCGACGCCCCGAACCGACAGAGCGTCTGCCCCTGACGAGTCGACGATGCGTTCGGCCGCGTCGAGCAACGCGGCTGCGGTGCGCTCGTCGTGTTCTCTGGGTCGACCCATGGTGGCCAGGTTACCGGAACGTCATTACGGTACAGCGCACCGTAATGGGTGAAGGTGGTCGTCTTTGTGCGTTGACAGACTTACGTCACACGGTTACGTTACGATGTGTCGAAAGAGGTCGGCTCTCAGGAGCCAGGAAGCGATGTCGATCTTGGTGGGTGATGGTTCGCATCCGGGGGAACTGGTGGAGGTTCCCATCATGGACGAGGATGCCGCGTTCTCAGGTCAGGCAGCCAGCAACGTCGATCGCGCTTGGGGCGGTTCTCGGCTTCCTCGGGGGTCGAGGTCTCAGCGAGCTCGGTGAATGGGTCGAACTCTAGGGTGGGGCTCCTTACCTGCTGCAACGGGCGACCAGGGTTGAGTCGCGGTGCGCGCGATGTCCCGATAGTTGGCGCACGGTCCGTGAGGCTAGCCGCGCCCGAGCCAGTGGCCGACAACCTGGCTCAAGCCGCCTCGCTGGGGCTGGAAGCCGAGGGCGGAGTAGAACGGTTCTTGGTGATCGGTGAAGAGTCCGACGTGCTGACCGGGCACGGTAGCCATCAAACGGTGTACTACTTCACGGCCGATGCCCAGCC